>CXWL01100722.1_pt1 | contig 12366 bp, 11 predicted proteins | sample 590931 | NCBI WGS metagenome assembly CXWL01 (sample SAMEA3498368, study PRJEB10139) | groundwater metagenome | biome: water well; material: biofilm material | place: Germany | collected 2015-04-27
AGCCCGGCCTTGCCGCGGCCGGCTTGCACCACGTTGATCAGGTTGCCTTCAAAGCTGTTGTCGGTGACGACCGTGCCGCCGAGTTCGCTGACCAACTGCACGGCAATGCCGTTGAAGGCAAAACGGTTGTTGCGCACGGTGATGGTGCTGTCGGGCTGGAAGGGCGACAGGTCCGAGCCTATGCCCACGGCGCAGTAAATGATCTGGTTGCCTTCAACCACCGCGTTGCTGGCCTCCTTGAAGCCGATGGCCATGCCGGTGGCGCCGGTGGCGTGTGAGATGAGGTTGCCACGCAGCGTGCCGCCTTCGGTGTACATGAAGTACACGCCCACCGCGTTGTCGTAGAAACGGTTGTTCTCCACCAGGTTGTGGTGGGCGAACATGAAGTGGATCGAGTAGCGGCTGCGCCGGCCCTCGTTGCTGCGGAAGATGTTGTCGTTGGAGTACCAGGCCACCATGTCACGCGAGTCAAAGATGCGGTTGCTTTCGACCAGGTTGCGGTGGCTGTACCACAGGCGCAGGCCGTCGCCGCGCACGCCTATGGCCAGCGGCTTGGACGCGACTTGGTTGCCACGCAGCACGTTGTCGTTGGACTGCTTGAGGTCAATACCAAACAGGCAGTTGTCGATGACGATGTTTTCCACCACGTTGCGGTGGCCACGCACGTCCAGGCAGGCGTCGTCGGTGTCGTGCGAGTCACCCGAGCCGCTAAGGTGCAGGCCACGCAGCACGGCGCCGTCACTGCGCAGCGTGAACACGGTGCCCTTGTCGCCGGCGTCAATGTGCACCTGGCCGCCGCCGTCAATGGTGAGCGGCTTGCTTAGCACCACCGGGCCCAGGTAGTGGCCGGGGGGCGGCTTGAGCACCGAGCCCGCCGGCGCGGCGTCCACCAGCGGCTGCAGGGGCTTGAGGCCGTGCACACGCTTGGCACGCTCGTAGAGCGGAAAGGTCGGCTTGGGGCGGTCCACGTCCACACGCGGGGCACCCGACTGGTGGGCGTTGGCGCCTGCCGCCAAGGGCTTGCGCGTTTCGTCAGCCCCTTCGGTATTGCGCGCCAGCAGCAGCGAGCAGGCGCACAGCAACGCAATCGGCAACCCGTTCAGGGCCCTGCCTGGCCCGCCGCTGAAGAACCCGGGAGGTTTCACGCTGGCACTCGTTGGCCTTCTTCGCGCAGGTTGCGCCGCCGCAGCAGCAGCGCCAGCATCAGGCACAAGAACACCAGCACCAGCAGCGCGTAACCCCAGGCGGGGTAGGAATAGGTAGAAAACTGCGCCACCTTGCCTTCACCAAACACGGTGGGCATGAAGGGCTTGACGGTGAACGCGCCCCAGGGGTGCAGGTGGTGCCCAAAGAACCACAACCAGGCCGCGTACTCGACCACAAAAAACACCGGCAGCAGCGCCGGCACCAGCGCCAGCAGCAGCTCAAAGCCGCGCCAGCGCGCCACACCCACCCAGACCACGGCCATGGCCGCCATCAGCACACCGATGACGACGTGGCTGGCCAGCGTGACCTTGTCGCCCCAGACCTTGATCTTGTCGGGCTCCTTGAAAAAGGTGCCGGCTTCCTGGACGTAGTCGGCCACGTGGCTGGCCAGGTGGCCGAGCAGGTATTGGTCCACCACCGCCCAGGCGGCCACGGCGGCAAAGCCCAGGCCCATCACCGCCAGCCGCAGCCTGCGCTGCGTGATGGCAAAACCCAGCAACATGACCCCGAAGAAGGCAAAGAAGAACTTGGCCAGCGGTTTTTCAACCGGCGCCCCGGTGGCAATGGGGAACATGCCCACGTAATGGTTGATGGTGTTCATCTCGTGCACACAGTCCAGCCCGGTGGCGCCCTTGTTGACGTCTTTCTTGGCGTCAAGAATGGGGTTGTAGCGCTCTGAATCCGCACCCATGTCGGCCTGCATGGTTTCTTGCGCCATGCGCGAGCCCGTGCCCCCGATGCGGCAACCGTTTTGCACGCTGTCAAAGTGAAATTCAATGCGGATGCCGTCGGGGAAAGCGTCCTTGGGGTAGTTGGGCGCAGTCAGCGAAACCCACCAGATCGGCGCGAAGTACGCCACCACCAAAGCCACCAGGGCGGCGGCGGTGAGGGCGGTGATCAGGCCTTGCGAGCGGGTTCGGATTTCCATGTTGACGCTGACCTACTTCTTCTTGACTGCGGCGGGCTTGGCCGCACCGGGCTTGGCACCGGCCTTGCACATGGCACCCGGCATCACCAGGCTGGCCTGGTAGGCCGAGATGGCCACCAGTTGGGTGTCGGTGTAGGGCTTGATGATCTTGACCATGTCGGGGTTGGCATTGCGCCGCTTGCCGTCACGGATTTCAGTCATCTGGCGCAGCAGATAGGCGTAGTGCTGGCCGGCGATGACGGGGTAGAACTTGGCCTTGTCGCCTTCACCGCTCTTGCCGTGGCATTCAAGGCACTGCTTCTCATACAGCTCCTTGCCGGTGGCGACTTGTGCTGCAGCGTCCTTGCCTTCATACCGGCCGTGGTCCACGGGCACGCACAGGCCTTCAATGTAGGCCGAGACATTGGCCAGCTCTTGCGCGTCGGTCAGCTCCTTGGCAAAGGGGTACATCGTGGGGTTGTCACGCAGGCCGGCGCGGATGTCGGCCATCTGCTTGATGAGCACCGTGGAATGCTGGCCCGCCAACTGCGGAAAGGTGCCGTCGGCGCGCCCCGCGCCCGAAGGCAGGTGGCAGGCGCCGCAGATCTCATAGCCGTCACGGCCGGCCTTGGCGTTGCCCTTGAACTTGAGGGCCTCGATCTTCTCGCCCTCCTGGGCGTTCCATTTGTAGCCCTGCGACTCGGCGCCCGCCTGCTTGGGTGGGGGCGGTGCGGCCAGCGTAAACGCGGGGGCGAGGGCCAGGGCCAAGGCCAGGGCGAGGCTTGTCTTCATGGTGCGGTCTCCGGGTGGTGCAAAACGGTGGCGTGGGTCATTTCAACTTGGACAGAAAGACCGCCAGCTCCTTGATCTCTTGGTCGGACACCAAGTGCATGATGCCTTTCATGGCTGCGCTGTTGCCGTTGGTGCGCACACCGTTCTTGATGTCCAGCATCTGGCGCTCGGCGTACTTGGCGTTCTGGCCGGCGATCTTGGGGTAGTCGGGGAGCAGCGTCTTTTTGCCGTCTTTGCCGTGGCAGGCGAGGCAGGTTTTTTCGGCGTACAGCGTGGCGCCGTCGGCTTGTGCCGAGCCGCAGGCCAGGGTGGCCAGGGCCGCAGCCAAAAACGTGGATGTCTTCATGGTGTCAGTCTTTCCAGATGAGCCGGGGGCCATAAAGGCCCCCGGCGGTTTGCTTCACACAGGGACGGTCACTTCACCTTTTTGGCGCCGTTTTGCTCCAGGAAGGTCTTGGCACGCAGGCCCAGGTCGGCCGTCTTGACCTGGTATTGCCAGATCTGCTCGGCCCACAGGTTGGCGTTTTCCCAGTCCTTCTTGGCCGCAGCCGCCTCGTGCTTGGGCTTGAGGTCCTTGGTCTTGCCGAGTTGGTCAAAGGCGTCTTCGACCATGGCCACCACTTCGGGGAAGTCCTTGTAGTTGACGCTCGTGATGTAGCCCACCACCGAGTCGATGATGGCCTGCGTGTCGGCCACCTTCTTCACTGTGGCCTTGTAGTCGGCCTCGGTGTAGTTCTGCGCCGCCAGCGTGGTTTTGGTTGGCTTCCAGCCCTTGGGCTTGACGAGCAGGTAACCCTGCATTTCAAGGTGCAGCGCCGAGCAGAACTCGGTGCAGTAATACGGGTACACACCTTCCTTGTCGGCCTTGAACTTCAGCTGCACCGTCTTGCCCGGCTCGACCGACGCGTGCTGGTTGAAGGTGCTGATGGTGAAGCCGTGTGTTTCGTCCTGGGCACGCTCCAGGTTGGTGAGGTTGATGGTCACCTCGTCACCCACGTCCACCTCAATCGTCTCGGGCGTGATGTGCGAACGGATCAGGGTGCCGAAGACCTCGACCTTGTTGCCCTTGCGCACCGTGCGCTCTTCACCGGCGCGCACGGCCCCGGGGTGCGCCTCGTCGGTGCGGCTGTCGGTGCCCACCTTGTAGCGCACGGCCGGCTTGAGTTTCTTGGCGTCAATGGCCACCGCGTAGTGCGGCTCACCCAGCGGAATGGGCAGGTCATACAGCAACTGCATCTTGTCGCCACTGATGTCGATCAGCTGGTGGTTCTGCGGGTGCAGCGGGCCCACCGGCACAAAGCGGTCGATGGCCAGCTTGTTCAGCGCCACCAGGTACTTGCCCGCAGGCTTGGTGGAGTCGCCCTCCATCGTCATCAAGTGGCCAATGTTGTAGTGCACGCTGATCTTGTCCAGCACCTTGCCATCGCAGTAGTTCCACTTGGCCACCTGCGAGTCCACGTACAGCGACGTGTAGGCCACGCAGGGCTTGCTGTCGTACTGCGTGTGCAGGGGCCCCAGGCCCAGCGGCACCTGGGTGTGCAGCGCGTCCTTCATGGCGATCACAGGGATGCCGTACGGGTCTTTGGATTCAAACTTCTTGGCCTTGATAGCGGCCATGATCTTTTCGAAGCTGTACACCGACACGTGTGTGTCGAGCTTGCCCGCCACCACCAGCAGCTTGCCGTCGGGTGTGACGTCCACACCGTGTGGCGACTTGGGCTCGGGGATCAAGAAGAGCACACCTTCGGCAATGGCCGTTTCCATCATCAGCACATCGTGGCCGTTGATCTTCTTGGCCTTGCCGGCAGCCACCAGTTCAGCGGCGCGCTTCCAGTTGATGACGTGCAGGTAGTCGGTGTCCTTGGCCGAGCAGCCGGCCTCATAAGGCGGGCGGCCCTTTTCGATGCCACCCACGTAGCGCTCGGAGCAGAAGGAATTGGTGAAGGACCAGCCCTCTGACGGGCCCTTGCCCAGGTCGGACAAGTCCTGCGAATAGGGCGGCAGTTCGATAGAGAACGACTTCTTCGGGTCCAGGCGCCCGGCCTTGCGGTCGAACTTCCAGTAGGTGACACCACCACGGTATTTTTCGTTGAAGTCTTCCAGCGGATAGAACTTGCGGTTCTCCAGCGGTGCGGCGTACTGCGCCGCTTCCATCACGTATTCGGTGTTGCTGGTGACAAACGCGCCGCCGTGCTCTGACTTGAACACCGGGTTGACCACGATCTGCTTGGTTTCAAAGTCACGCAGGTCAATCACGGCCAGGCGCGGGTTGGCCTTGTCGTTGATGAACAAAAACTGGCCGTCGTATTCACCATTGGTTTCAGACACGGCCGGGTGGTGTGTGTCGCCCCAGGTGATGTCCTTGCCGTCGATGCGGCCCTGCCGCAGCACGGCCTTGGAGCTTTCATCAAAGCCGTAGCCCTGCCAGGGCTCGGGTGTGAAGACGCCGATGTACTTGAGGATGCGCATTGAAGGCACCGAATACACGATGACCTGGCCCGACTGGCCGCCCGAACTGAAGACGACGAATTCGTCGCGCTTGCCCGTGGGCACGTAGGTCTTGGCGGCGGCCAACAGGTCTTGCTGGCTCAGGCCGCGGTTCTTCATCACATCTTGCAGCGTGTCGGCTGCCCGGGTCGGCGCCGGGGCCAAACCCAGGCCAGCCACCAGCAGTGCGGCAGCGGCGCTGACGAGCGCGGTTGTCATGTGTAGTCGGGAACCGGGGTTTCCCAGTGCCGGTGCGTGTAGCAGCTTCTTTTCTTGCATGGCGTCTCTTCCTTGGTGGTGAATCAGGCAAGCGGAGGGCCACGCACCGGGGGCAGGGTCTGCGGGTGCGGGCCGAAAAATGGGGTGTGAAAGCGCATCAACGCCTGGCCATGGGGGGCAGCGTCTGTGCCCAGGCTGACCTGAAGCGAAGGCGGTGCATGCAGTGGCAGGCACAGGGCGCAGTCCAGGCCACGCGCTTCGGGCGTTAGGGTGCCCAAGCCGCCGGTGAACGGCCCGCTGCCGGCCGCGCCCCGGCAGATGGGCCCCCAGGCAGCGTCACTGAACCAGGGTGCGGCGCTGGCAGCGCCCACCACCAGCAGGTAGCTGAGCAGCACGCACCAACGCACACAAGGGTTGAAGCAACGGGTGAGCATGCGGCGGGGGGTACAGGGAGACCGGGCTGGGATTGGGCCGGATTCTTCGGTGATCGCTGCGGCGCCGCATTGAACCAGTTCAAGAATTGGTGCCAGGCCGTCATTTCGGCGCGCCTGGCCAAGTTGGCGTGCAGGCGTGCGCCACAGCGCCGACGAAGAACCCAAGGGCACGGGCCCCAGCGAATGCAATGGCGATCGCAAACGTGGCAAGCGCGACCGATTCCCTGATTTGATCGTGCCCCAGCGGCATGGGTCGGGTGTTCGGCATCGCACGGAACTGCAGTCAGATCTCGCCCGGCCGCTGCTCAGCGGTGCATTCAGTGCGCAAGCAGAGCTGGACGCGCGCACCCTGCCCCTGAGCGGGCACCTGCGCGCCCGTCTGCGTGGCCTGGCGCCGGGGCAGCTGCTGCAGGCGGTGGACCCGCGCCAAAACGGCCTGGTCGGCAGCGGCCACATCGACCTGGCGCAGGAAAACCTGGACCTCACCATCGTGCCACGCACCAAGGTCAACTGCATCGTCGCCCTGCGCAGCCCCATCCACATCAAGGGCCCTCAGGGCGAGCCCGTCGTGGCGCCGGATCGCGGGCGCCTGGCAGCTCGCGGCGTTGGCGCCCTGTTGCTGGGGCTGGTGAACCCCTTGCTGGCGCTGGTGCCGCTGGTCGACACCGGGCCCGGTGTGCAGCACGCCTGCAGCGGGCCAGCACAGGCGCCCCTGGCTGCCATGGCGTCCCCAACGGGCCGCCTGCAGGCCGGCCGCGTTGATGCGTGTGCTTCAGGTCTTGCCGAAACGCACTTTGGCCGCGGTGACGCAGGACGACTTGGCGACACCGGCCAGAGCGAGGCGGAGTTGTCGTGATGTGCGTGCGGTGCCGAACAGACAAGGCAGCTCGCTGCGTGCAGCGTCGCAGGCGGTTCCACGCACACTGCACAAAGGCCCCTGCCATGCACGGCTTCATCGTCCCCTTCAGTGGCACCCCGTCTGCCGACAGCGCCACCTGCTTCTTGTGTTGTGTCTGTGCCCGGCGGCCCGACCCAGCGGCATGGGGATGGGCTGCCTGATGCCACCCCTGATGCCACCCCTGCTGCTGGCCGCCACCGCACTGGCCCTCGCCTGGGTGCTGCTGCCGTTTTACGGCGCCATCTTGTGGGCGCTGATCATTGCCATGCTGTTCCGGCCGGTGTACCGGTGGCTGCTGCCTCGCGTGCGGCAACACCGCAACGCGGCGGCCGCAGGGGTGATGCTGCTGGTGCTGGTGGTGGGTGTGCTTCCCTTTGCGCTGATGACGGCCTCGCTGGCCAATGAAGCGTCCAATGCCTACCAGCGCATCGGCTCCGGCGAGTGGAACCCGGCGCACTACCTGCGCGGCCTGTTTGATGCGCTGCCGGCCTGGCTGACCGCACTGCTGCGCCAAGCCGGTGTGGCCGATTTCGACATCCTGCAGCGGCGCGTGGCCGCGGCCATGGCGCAAGGCAGCCAGTTCATTGCCGCCCAGGCGTTCAGCATCGGTCTGGACACTTTCGACTTTGTCGCCAGCCTCGGCGCCACGCTCTACCTGGCTTTTTTCCTGGTCCGCGACGGTGATGAACTGGCGCAGCTGGCTGAGACGGCCCTGCCCATTGCGCCGCAGTACAAGCGCGATCTGGTGGACAAGTTCATGGCCGTGGTGCGGGCCACCGTGAAAGGCAGCCTGCTCGTCGCGGCCCTGCAGGGCGCGCTGGGTGGCGTCGCCTTCTGGTTTTTGGGTGTCAATGGCGCCTTGCTCTGGGCCGCCTTGATGGCCGTCTTCTCGCTGCTGCCGGTGGTGGGTGCCAGCCTGGTCTGGCTGCCGGTGGCCGTGTACCTTTTGGCCACCGGGGCCGTGTGGCAGGGCCTGGCACTGGTGGCCTGGGGTGTGCTGGTGATCGGTCTGGTCGACAACCTGCTGCGGCCGATACTGGTGGGTAAGGACGCCCGCCTGCCCGACTACGTGGTGATGATCACCACGCTCAGCGGCATGGCCGTGTTTGGCATCAACGGCTTCATCATCGGCCCGACGATCGCGGCGATGTTCATTGCCGTCTGGCACCTGGCGGGTGCCACGCCAGTGGCCCCGCAGTGACTCCATGCGGGGCCGGGTGCATCAAGTGGCCAAGGGCTGGGCTCATACTGCCCGCATGAACAGCACGCCACCCGACGCGCATCGGGCCCCAGACATGGCGCAAACGCGCATTGTGGGTTTGGGTGCTTCGGCGGGTGGGCTGGGTGTGCTCGAACAGGTCCTGGCGCAGGTGCCCGCCCACAGTGGCTTGGCCTACGTGGTGGTGCAGCACCTGGACCCTACGCACAAGGCCATGCTGGTTGAATTGCTGCAGCGTGCCACGGCCATGCCGGTGCACGAAGCCGCCGAAGGCATGGCGGTGGAGCCTGATGTGGTGTACGTCATTGCACCCGACAGCGAGCTGACCGTCGTAGGCGGTGTGCTGCGGGTGGCCAGGCCGGCACAACCGCGTGGCATGCGGCTGCCCATCGACACCCTGTTTTCTTCGCTTGCACGCGACCAGGGCGAACTTGCCATCGGCGTGGTGCTTTCGGGCATGGGCTCGGACGGCACGCTGGGCCTGCAGGCCATCAAGTCGCAAGGCGGCCTGACCCTGGTGCAGAAGCCCGATTCGGCGCAGTTTGATTCCATGCCCAAGAGCGCCATCGCTGCCGGCTGTGTGGACATCGTGGCGCTGCCGGCCGAGCTGCCCGAACGCATCTTGCAGGTGACGGCCGAGCAGCATGCCAATGGCTTGCTGCCCGAAGGCAGCGACGGCAGCAACGCGCAGGCGCTGGCCTCCATCCTGAACCTGCTGCGTGTCCGCAGCAAGCACGACTTGTCGCAATACAAACCCAGCACGCTGCGCCGCCGCGTCCAGCGCCGCATGGGGGTGCACGGGTTGGCGTCGCAAGCAGCTTACGACGGCTTCGTCAGGCAGAACCCGCAGGAACTGGACCTGCTGTTCAAGGAAATGCTGATCGGCGTGACCTGCTTCTTCCGCGACGCGGCGGTCTGGCACGAACTCAAAGAGTCTGTGGTGCCCAGCTTGCTGGAACGCAGCGCCGAAGCCGAAAAGTTGCGCGCCTGGGTGGTGGGATGCTCCACCGGCGAAGAAGCCTATTCGCTGGCGATGGTTTTCAAGGAAGTCGTGGCCGCCACACCCGAGGCCGCCAACCGAACACTGCAGATCTTTGCCAGCGACCTGAGCGCAGACGCCATCGCCGTGGCGCGCCGGGGCTGGTACCCGGCCAAGATCGCCGCCGACGTGGGCGCCGAGCGGCTGGCGCGCTTTTTTGTGGCGCATGGGGCCGGTTTCCTCATCGACAAGGCCATCCGCGAGACGGTGCTGTTTGCACAGCACGACGTGATCCTGGACCCGCCGTTCACACGGCTGGACTTGCTGTCGTGCCGCAACCTGATGATCTACTTCAACGCCGCGCTGCAACGGCGCCTGGTGCCGCTGTTCAGCTACAGCCTGCGCCCGGGCGGTGTGCTCTTGCTCGGGGGCTCCGAGACCGTGGGCAGCGCGCAGTCCCTGTTCACCCCCATGGGCCCCAAGTCCAGGCTGTACTGGCGCAGTGACCATGCCGTAAACCCCCGGTCGGTGGACTTCCCCACCAGCCTGCGCCTGCCCTCGGGCCGGCCCGCACAGGAGCTGAAATTGACGCCACCCACCACGCCACCCGCCAACCTGCAGGGGCTGGCCGAGCAGGCGCTGCTGCAAGCCTTTTCGCCCCCTGCCGTGCTGGTCAACGACCAGGGGGATGTGGTCTACATCCACGGCCGCATTGGCAAGTACCTGGAGCCCGCATCGGGCAAGGCCAACTGGAACATCCACGTCATGGCGCGCCCGGCCATCCGGTCGCAGGTGGCGGCAGCGCTGCGGCAGGCGCTGCAAGAACGCAAGCCGATCGCACTGCGGGGCCTGCGTCTGGACGAAGAAGGCGAGCGCACGCTGGACGTGGACGTGGTGGCCATGCAGGAGCCCAAGGCGCTGCTGGGGCTGGTGATGATCGTCTTCAAAGAAAACGTGGGCGCGCCGCCCAAGGCGCGGCGGCGGCGCGTGGCCGGCGCGCTGGACCCGGCGCTGGCCGACGAATTGCAGCGCTTGAAGGACGAGGTGCTGTCGCTGCGCCAGGAAATGGGCGCTTCTGCCGAGGAATTGCAGGCCTCCAACGAAGAACTGCAGTCCACCAACGAAGAACTGCAGTCGGCCAACGAGGAGCTGACCACGTCCAAGGAGGAGTCGCAGTCGATGAACGAGGAACTGCAGACGCTCAACGGCGAGCTGCAATCCAAGCTCGACGATCTGGCGCTGGCGCAAAGTGATATGCAGAACCTGCTCAACAGCACCGACATCGCCACGCTGTTTTTGGACAGCGCGCTCAACGTGCGGCGCTACACCGAGCAGATCACACGCATCATTCACTTGCGCGACGGCGACATTGGCCGGCCCTTGACCGACCTGGCCAGCACTTTGATCTACCCACAGCTCAACGACGATGCCCGCGAGACGCTGCGTGCACTGACACCCTCTGAAAAGCAGATCGCCACCACCGACGGCCAGTGGTTCATGGTGCGCATCAAACCCTACAGAACGCTGGCCAACGTGATCCAAGGCGTGGTCATCACGCTGGTGGACATCACGGCGGCCAAGCAACTGGAGGCGCGGCTTCGAAATGCCTAAGCCGCCGGCCCTTGCCGGCGGTCCGTCTTCATCAGGAAACACCATGCCAAAGCTCAACAGCCAACCTGAACCGCTACCCAACCTGCGCCAGCGCGCGCTCAAGCGCCTGACAGCGGGCGGGCGCGACGACACGACGCGGGCCACACCTTCGCAGGCCCTGGCCGTGCTGCACGATCTGGCATCGTCTGCCGACACGGCGGCCGATGCTCTGGCGGTGCTGCACGAGCTGCAGGTGCACCAGGTCGAGCTGGAACTGCAGCACGAGGAACTGCGTGCCTCCAGCGCCGACCTGGAAGCCGCCCTCACCCGCCAGACGATGCTCTACGAAAACGCCCCGGTGGCCTACCTGACGCTCGATGCAGGTGCCGTGGTGTGCGAGCTGAACCTTGCCGGAGCGCGCCTGCTGGGCGCGGCGCGTGATGACCTGCTGGGCCAGGGCCTGCGCAGCCACCTGTCGCCTGGCGACAGCGACAAACTGCTGACCCTGATGTCGCGCACACGCGGCGGCCAGGTCGAACCCCCGTGCGACCTGGTGTTGACGGTGCATGCGGGCGCGCCGCGAAAGCTGCTCGCCCTGGCATCGGCCGACGCCACGCCGGGCCGTTGCCTGGTGATGCTGGTGGATTTGGGTGCGCCCCCATGACAGTGGCCGCGTAGGGCCCTGCCAACGCGGGTGACAGTCGGGCCCCGGTGGCCGCACGAGGGTGCGCCAGCGGACAGACGCGCGCAGATGGCTTGCACAGACTGGGCCCATGCCTGATGCCCAAGCCACCGAACCCGCCGCAGTGGCCAGCCTGGTGCCGGGTGCTGACGGCGTCTGGGCCGTGGTGGGGACTTGGACACTGCCTGGCCTGCATGCGCGCGGCCCCGCCGGCGATCTGCCCGCCGCCGACCCTGTGCCCACCACACTGGACGGCGCCGGGCTCGTGGCCATCGACAGATCCGGTGCCTGGGTGCTGCAGCGCTGGCTGACCGCTGCGGGGGCTGCGGGGGTTGCAGCGGCCGCCCCACGCTGCGGGCCTGGCCGGCGCGCGCAGCGGCACTGATGCAGCAGGTGCTGGCAGACGCCGGCCCGGCACCCGCGCAGGCGCCCAGGCGGTCGCTGCTTTACCGCACGGGTGCGTTGGCCGTGGCGGCAGCCCTGCAGGCGCAGGCCTTCCTGGGCTTCGTCGGCGAGCTGGCCTGGGTAGCGGGCCGCCAAGTGCGGGGCCGCACACGCTGGCGTTGGCGGGCCGTGCTGCATGAAGTGCAGATCGCCGGCTTTGACGCACTGCCCATCGTCGGGCTGATGTCCTTCCTGCTGGGCGTGGTGGTGGCCTACCAGGGTGCCGACCAGTTGCGCCATTACGGTGCGAATGTGTTTGTGGTGGAACTGGTGGGTTACGCCATGTTGCGCGAATTTGCGCCGCTGATGGTGGCCATCATCAGCGCCGACAGCGTGGGCCGCCAGACCACGCTGGCCGTGGTGCAGGCCATCTTTGTGGTGATCGTGGCCGACGCGCTGTTTTCGGTGGCCTTCAACCTGCTGGGGCTGTAGCCGTGGCCGACACCGACGACTTCGCCGTGCAACTGCAGCAGGTCGGCACCCGCTTTGGCAGCCACACCGTGCACGAC
>CXWL01124558.1_pt1 | contig 12366 bp, 11 predicted proteins | sample 590931 | NCBI WGS metagenome assembly CXWL01 (sample SAMEA3498368, study PRJEB10139) | groundwater metagenome | biome: water well; material: biofilm material | place: Germany | collected 2015-04-27
GCGGGTCGCCATCGAAGGTGTGCATCGAAAATGTGCGGACGGCCAGGCTGCGGTCCAACAGGGAGCGCAGCTCGGCAAACACGTCGCTTGCCGGCGGCCCGGCGACGATGTTGTAGGAGATCGCTGTACCCAGCGGCGCCAATGCATTCAGGCAGGCGATGAAGAGCGAACCACCGATCGGATCGACCGCCAGGTCGACGCCGAGCCCATGCGTCGATGCCCTCACCTGCTCGGCCAGATCGGGCCCGGAAGGATCCAGCGCCACATGCGCTCCGTTTTCCAGCACGAACGCGCGCTTGGCTGCGGTGCTCGCGGTAGCAATGACACGCAGACCACGCGCGCGCGCCGTCTGCACCATGGCCGAAGCCACGCCGCCGGCGGCTCCGGTGATCAGCACCGAGCGCGCGTCCACACCGCCACAACCAACCAGCAGCGCTTGGGCTAGCTGGAAATTCGGCAAGCTCACCGCGTCGTCGAAGCTGATGGCTGCCGGCAGCGGATACAGCGCATCGGCCGGCGCGCAGGCGAACTCGGCGTAGCCACCGCCGCGCTGCGGAAGCTCGCGGGAACTCAGCAGCACGCGGTCACCGACCGCCACGCCGGTGACACCTGGTCCGAGTGCGTCGACGAACCCTGCGATTTCATTTCCGGGAATCGCGGGCAGCGGCGGCATCCACTTGTAGCGCCCGGTACGGATCAGCGCGTCCGGGCGGCCGACACCGATGGCCATCGCCTTCACGCGAACCTGGCCCACGCCCGGCTGGAGCTGCGGTATTTCGATCAGCTCCAGCGCCTCGATGCCACCAGGAGCGCGGACGACAACGGCTCTCATCGCGATCAACGCTGGCCGTCGTGCACGGCGACCTGTTCCCTGGTCAAACCGCCCAGGCGCGCATGAACCCGGCCTCCATCCGCCATCACCAGCGCGAAGAAGATTTCGTCGGGACGAGGTCCATCCTGCACGCCGACCTCCATGGTGTTGAAGTGGCTTCGCACGTAAGCGGCGTGAATGTAGTGCAGCGGCACCATCAGCCGATAGCCGGCGTTGGCAACAGCCTTGGCCGCGGGGACGATGGCCTTGGGTTCGCCGAGCGCCGCCCTCATCGCCCACCCACCGGCTTCGTGCCACACGGCCCCGTGTTCGAGCTCGCCATTCACGCCCACGATGGCAGCCTTGCCGTAGGCCTCGACGCGGTCCTTGCCGAGAATGCCCGTCAGCTCTTCGGCCAGTTCGCGTCCCAGTGTGCGCAACTCGGCCATGAAAGGCAGCAGGTCGGGCTCGTAGCGGCCCGCGTAGGGATTGCGAACGACGGCGCCTGCGGCCGCCATGCGAAGCGGCACGGCCGCGGTCGCGCCGCCTTCATGGTGGATGGTTTCGGTCACAAGCAGGCGCTTGCGGATTCGAATCAGTGACATGTGCGCTCCGTCGCTTCAAAGTTTGGGAATTTTTGCGTCTGCAGTGACGCGGATCCATTTCTGCAACTCGCTGCCGACCATTGCGGTCATCTCCTGCGGCGTGCTGCCTCGGGCCTCACCGCCCATCTCTTCGAGGCGCGTCCTGACCGCAGGAACCTGCAGCGCCTTCTGGGTTTCGGCGTGCAGCCGTTCGACGACGGATTGCGGGGCGCCGGCCGGCAGCATCCAACCGGCCCAGGAGCGCACGTCGTAGCCCGCGACCCCTTGCTCGGCGACCGTCGGCACATCCGGCATGCCTTGCCATCGCTGTGGACTGGTGACCGCCAGCGCGCGCACCTTGCCGGCCTTCAACTGGCCGAGCACTGCGGTCGGCGGAGCGATCACGAAGGGAATCTCTCCGCCCAGCAGCCCGGTGAGCGATGCGGCATCTCCACGGAAGGGCACATGCAGCAAACTCAGTCCGGCCGTCCTGGCAAGAAGTTCACCGGCCAGGTGATGCGTCGATCCGATCCCTGCGGTGCCGTAGGCCACAGCGCCTGGGGCTGAACGCGCCGCAGCCAGCAAATCAGCCAGCGTGCGAAATTTCGAATCGGGCGTCGTCACGATCAGAAACGGAAAGAACGTGATCGTCGAGACCATCTGAAAGCTACCCACCGTTTGATACGGCAGCTTCTCGAAGAGCGCCCCGGCCACCGCGTGTCCGCCGGTCGCCAGCAGCAGCGTGTACCCGTCAGGCGCAGCGCGCGCTACGGCCGCCGAAGCCAAGGTGCCGCCGGCTCCCGCGACAGCCTCGACGATGAAGGGTTGGCCAAGGCCCTTGCCCATTTCGGTACCGACCACGCGCGCGATGGCGTCGGCGTTCCCGCCGGCGGCGAACCCCTGAACCACCTTGATCGGCCGCGTGGGCCAGGCCTGGGCGCGGGCTGGTGGCAGGCCCACCGCCATCAAGCCCGCGAGAGTGAATAAGCGGCGCTGCATCGTTGTCTCTGCTTTTTTGTGGGTTGGAGCCGCTCGCGCTCAGTCCTGCGCAACAACCGGATTGCGCAGCGTGCCGATTCCCTCGATCTCGACCTCGACCACATCGCCCGCCTTCATGAACCGTTGCGGCTTCCGGCTCCAGCCCACGCCCGCCGGCGTGCCGGTGGCGATGACGTCGCCTGGCACCAAGGTGAAGATCGTCGAGGCATAGGCGATCAGCTTGCGGATGGAAAAGATCATGTGTCCGGTGTGGCTGTCCTGCACCGTCTCTCCGTTGAGGCGCGTGACCAGCCGCAAGGGCTGTTCCGGCGCAATCTCGTCGGCAGTCACCATCCAGGGGCCGAACGGGCCGGTCCCTTCGAAGTTCTTGCCCGACGCGATCTGCTTGGCGTGGAACTGCCATTCACGGACGCTGACGTCGTTGTAGATCGAGTAACCAGCCACGTGCTCATAGGCGCGATCGACCGAAATGTCGCGCCCCGGCTTGCCGATGATCACGGCGAGTTCGCCTTCCCAATCCAGCGTATCGGACACGCGCGGCAGCACCACTGGCTGGCCGTGGCCGACTTGCGAGCGCCACACGCGCAGGAAGATGGGCGGCTCTTCCGACAGCTCGCGATGCAATCCGGCGGCCAGCACCTCCTGATGGTGGTCCATGTAGTTGCGCACGGCACAGACGATCTTCTCGGGTCGCGGAATCACCGGCAGAAGCTGGAGTCCGGCCAGGGGCAGGTCGGCCTTCAAGTCCTGAACCACCGCGTCACGCCGGTCGAAATCGGCGCTCGCAATGAAGTCCGCCAGCGTGGCGCGACCGGTGCGCTCCGCGAGCGCAACCACACCGTCACCAACAACAGCGCCCCAGCCTTCGCGGCCGGCATGCAGGTAAGACACAAGCTTCATGGAATCTCCAGGATCGATGTAAATATGCACGCATATTAGTTTTGTGCACAAAACACCCTATGAGCATAAACCCGTAAACTGCGGGTCTGAGTTGCGAACGAAAGCAGTGGTGTTACCTTGAAGAACGACCTTCCCGAAACCGCGATTCCACTGGCTGAGCGGGCCTATCGAGAGTTGCGACGGGCCATCGTGCGAGGCGATTTCGCACCGGGCGCGCGGCTGCGTCTTGACGAACTCAGCGGGCGCTTCGACGTCAGCAGCAGTCCCTTGCGAGAGGCCTTGAACCGGCTCTCCGAACAGGGCTTGGTACGTGTGCTGGAAAACCGGGGGTTCCGCGTCGCCCCTCTCACCGCCGAGGGAGTCAGCGACCTTGCGCGAGTGCGTAGGCTTGTCGAGTGCGAGGCACTGCGCGACGCCATCGCCCACGGAACGGACACATGGGAGACCCAGATCGTCGCTGCCGCGCATGCGCTCGCACTCGTCGAGCGCCGGGTCGGAGACGAGCCACGCGCGCTGGACGACGATTGGTCCGCGCGCCACCGCCAGTTCCACCTGAGCCTGTATGCAGCTTGCACATCTCCCCTGTTGCTGGACTTGGCCGACGTCCTGTTCGACAACGCCGAACGCTATCGACGCTGGGCGGCCAAGTTCCGCCAGGAGCCACGGCGCAAGCACGACGAGCATCAGCAACTGCTGGACGCTGTTCTCGCGCGGGATGCCGATCGGGCGACGGAGCTACTGCGCAATCACGTCAGCCACACGGAGCAACTTGTTGCGGCAGCGCTTGTGGGGAACGACAGCGGCGCGGCGCAGTGAGCTCGGTCACGCCGCCCCAAGCACGTTTCGGTGGCACCGCGCCCCGCTGACAGAGCATCGGGTAGGCGACGCAAACCGTTCAGCGCTTCATGCCTTTTGCTGAACCGGGTCGGTCTGCTCCGGAGAGCCCTCGCCTCTCCGAGGCATGCCACCTGATCAGCCAACGGGAGAAGAATGCACCGAAGCCTTCGACTGCAGGGGACGGATCACGCAATGCGGAACGGTACAAGCAGACCTTGCGGACCGTCTCCGGATCAGTCACTCGGCGCATCTCCAGACCGAACGCCTTGGCGAAAACCCCGACGTACGCCGGTGCGAGGGTCGCCCCCAGTCCTTGCGCCGCAATCCCAAATGCTGTGGAGATGTTGTCCACAACGTGCACCGGCGTGACACGCAAACCATCCGGCGCACTCACGCGCATCTGCGCCACGCTCTGTTCGTGATCGCGCCCGGAGGCGACCAGCGGCACGTCGCGCAGATCGGCCCATCGGATGGGAGCGCGCCGGCGGGCAAGCGGATGTCCTCGAGCGCACCACAGGACCCACTCGCTGTCGAACAACGCTTGCGCGATCACGTTGTCGTCGACCACGAGATCCGGACCGACCGCGAGGTCGACATCTCCTGCCGCGACGCTATCGACCACGCCTTCCACCGCCACGTCCCGGATGCGCACCACCACCTTCGGCCTCTGCCGCGCGTAGGCCCGCATCGCCATCGGCAGCAAGGTCGAGGCAAGCACCAGCGGCGCGCCTACGCGGACCACGCCCGAGGCGCGGTTCCGAACATCGTCCGCAGCGCTCTCGGATGCCCGGACATGGCGCAACAGCGTCTGCGCAGAGCCTAGAAAGTCGCGCCCGGCGCTGGAGAGCGTGCACTTGCGTGTCGTGCGATCGAACAGGCGAAAACCGACGACGCTCTCGAGTTCCGCGACGATCTGGCTGACCGCCTGCGTCGTGAGGCCCAGGCGCGATGCGGCATCCGTGAAGCTGTGAGCCTCGGCAACCGCAATGAAGGTCTCGATCTGGCGCAGTGTGAATCGCGTGAAGGCCATGCCATGCATTATCAAGCGCTGCTTTAAAAGCTCTCGCAAGCAATTGATTGTGTCGCTCCGACAGGCCCGTGACACTCGAAGGCGCTTACATCGCAACGCCACGAAGACCGACCATGCCCATGCTCCATCGCTCCACGCGCCCTGCGATTCGGCGGAGCGCGACACGAACCCTGGTCGCCCTGGGACTGGCCACCACCGGTCCCAGTGCCCAAGCCCAGGACCACTCGCCACACGCTGCGAATCGGCGCTGGAGCGCAGCAAAAAGCAGAACTGAACAACGCACCGCAGCAGCAACGACCAGGACGCGCCGGCGACCGCAGTGACGTGGCTCGCGGTGCCCCGCGCAGCCTTGCCCGATGCACTCACTTTCCTTCAACCCCGAGTGGTCGGTCCACTCACGAAAGACTCATTCGATGACCCATAGACATATCTATCCACGCGCGTGGCTTGCTGCCGTCGGCCTTGCCGTGCTCGCCGCAACCGCTCCCGCGAGCGCCCAACAGTCAGTCCCTGCGCCCACGACCGCGTCGGCGAGCGCACCCGTGGAGCGCGATGGTGCGGGGCGTTCGCTGCAGGAGCTTTACCAGGCCGCCCTGCAGGAGGGCGGACAGCTGACGGTGTACGCCGGCGGAGACGAGGTAACGCAGGGCTTCGGCACCAAAGCAGGATTCGAGCGCCAGTTTCCCGGTATGAAACTCGACATCGTGATGGACTTGAGCAAATACCACGACGCCCGCATCGAAGAAGAGCTGCTGCGCAAGAACTTGAAGGTGGATGTGGCGCATCTGCAAACCTTGCACGACTTCGACGACTGGGCGGCGCGCGGCCTGCTGCTGCCCTACAAGCCGATCGGATGGGACCAGGTGCCCGATGCCTACAAGGACCCCCAGGGCCGGTTCACCGGCCTGTTCATGCTGACGTTCGCGAACAGCTACAACAAGAATCTCGTGCAAGCCGGCAACGAACCGCGCGACTACGCCGACTTTCTGAAGCCCGAATTCAAGAACAAGATCATCATCGCCTACCCCAACGATGACGACGCTGTGCTCTATGTCTTCGACAAGATCATCCAGAAGTACGGCATCGACTTCATCGAGAAGCTGCAGGCCAACGGCGTGCAGTGGGTGCGTGGCACCCAGACGCCGCGCGACGCGGTGGAGGTGGGCAAATATGCAGTGGCCACCGGAACATCGGGACCTTTCGTGCCGGTCGACTCGGTCAATACCCGTTTCGTGCTGCCGACGAACGACCCCTTCCTGACCTGGGCGCAGACCGGCGCCATCTTCAAGGACGCCAAGCATCCCGCCGCAGCCAAGCTCTACGTGAGCTGGCGCCTGTCGCTGCCCGAAAATGCCGCGCCGCGCCAGTTCCCGCTGCGCAAGGACGTCGCGCCGCCTCCCGGATTCAAGACCATCGACAAATACAACACCAGCCCTGCCGACTTCCTGGCCTTCATGCGCGACCGTGCGCGCGTCGAGCGGCTGAAAAGCCTGTTCGAACGGCTGATCGGCCCGGTGCAAGGCATCTCGCCCCTGAAGGATTAGTGCTCTTCGGCGCGATGTGCAAGGTTCATCGATGCAGACTTCTCTGAACGCCTCAGGCACAGGAGGCTGCACGCAAGGCCGGTAGCCTTTTTCCGTTGTTGCTGGCTGCAGAAGGCAGTTGCACCATCGGCGGCAATCTCGCCACCAATGCCGGCGGCGTGCAGGTCCTGCGCTACGGCAATGCACGCGAGCTGTGCCTTGGCCTTGAAGTCGTCACAGCACAGGGCGAGCTGTGGAATGGGCTGCGCGGCCTGCGCAAGGACAACACGGGCTACGACCTGCGCGACCTGTTCATCGGCAGCGAAGGCACGCTTGGCGTGATCACGGCAGCCACGCTCAAGTCGTTCCCGCTGCCGGCGGCGCAAAGCACAGCCATCGTCGCCGTGCCCACGCCCGAGGCCGCCATTCAGTTGCTGCAACTCGCACAGGCGANNGCTCTGCTACCAGTTGCCCGCTGTGCTGCTCGAAGGGCAGACCGTGGTCATCTCCCCGCTCATCGCGTTGATGAAAAACCAGTGCGACAGGCTGCGAGCCCTCGGCATTCGCGCCGTGCAGGTCAACAGTTCGCTGGGGGCGGAGGAACTGGCGCAATCGGAAGCCGACATCGACGCCGGTAGCGTGCGGATCGTGTTGACGACGCCTGAGCGATTGTCCGATCCGGAGTTTCTGCGGCGCCTGAGCGCACACCCGGTGGCGCTGGTCGCGGTCGACGAAGCGCATTGCATCTCGCAATGGGGCCATGACTTCCGGCCTGCATTCCTGGAGATCGGCGCCGCCATCCGGGCCTTGGGCAGTCCGACCGTGCTCGCGCTGACGGCGACAGCGGGCGACGACGTGGCCTCCGATGTGACGAAGCTCCCGGACATCCCGCGCTCGAGGCTGGTCGATACCGGTGCCTACCGCGCCAACCTGCGCTTTGCCGTCGAACAGCTCGCCAACGAGAAGGAGCGCTTGCGCCGCACGGTCGAATTCGTGCGCGAAGTGCCGGGCAGCGTCCTCGTCTACGCCGCCACGGTGAAGGCCGCCGAGCATGCGTTCGATGCGCTGAAGGTGCGCGATGAATCGGTGGCGCTGTATCACGGCAAGCTCGGCGCGCGCGAGCGCAGCGCCGCGCAGGAGGCCTTCATGGCGGGCGAGGTGCGCGTCATGGTTGCCACCAACGCCTTCGGCATGGGCATCGACAAGCCCGACATCCGCTTCGTTCTGCACTGCCAGATGCCGGCGAGCCTGCATGCCTATTACCAGGAGGCCGGACGCGATGGAAAAGAGGCGCGCTGCCTGCTCCTGGGCCAATGCCGCAGCCAACCACGGACCGTCAGACAGATCGCGACAAGAGCGCAGGGCAAAGAAAAAGGGTTAGCCGGTATCTACCGGCTAACCCTCGAGATTGTTGGTAGGACGTACTGGATTCGAACCAGTGACCAACGGATTAAAAGTCCGCTGCTCTACCAACTGAGCTAACGTCCCGGAACCATTTTTTTGCTTCTTGCCGACGTTGAATCCGGCAAAGCCAAAGATTATAGCGTGGCGTTGCTCGCTATTTTGTCGAGAACCCAACCTGCCGCACATTGTCCGAAGGTGGCCGTGACGCTCACTACCGATCCATAGCCATGGCAGTTGAGCGAACCGTCGCCTTCTTCGATTGCGCAGGACGCGTCGGGCGGCGCAACGCTCTCGCGGCTGAAGACGCAGGTCACGCCGATCTTCTTGCCTTCGCGCGGCGCGCCATGTTCTTTGCGCAGGCGCTGGCGAAGCTGGGCGAGCAGCGGATCGTGCGTGACGAGCGAAAGATCGTCGATGTCGACCTTGTGCGCTTGCCGCTTGCCTCCCGCAGCGCCCACTGTGATGAATGCGGCATCACGCGATGCGCGTGCCCACGCGGCCATGGTCAGCTTGGCCTTCACCTGGTCGCAGGCGTCGATGACGGCAGTGGCCGGGCCGTTCGCAGCCTGTGCGGCGTCGAGCAGGGCCGTCCAGTTGCCGGGTTCTACGAACTCATCGAGCGCGAGCACCTTGCAGTCGGGATTGATCTGCGCGATGCGGTCGCGCATGGCANNCGCCTCCACCGCCCACGAGCCCACGCCGCCGATGCCGGCGACGAGCACATGCGCGTTGCGGATGCGCGCGGCACCGGCCACGCCGTAGAGCCGCTCGAGGCCGCCGAAGCGGCGCGCAAAGTCAGGCGCCGCGGTGTCGGTGACGACATCCGCGGCGACCGGTGTGAACGCTGCAGGGAGGGTGGCGCTCAAGCGGAGTGCTCCGCCGGCATCAGCGCAGGCGCGAGAGACGCTCGCGGCCCGCCTGTGCAGCTTCCGACTGCGGATAGGCCTTGGCCAGGTCTTCCAGCGTGCGGCGTGCCGAGCGCGTGTCCTTCAGTTCGATCTGGCAGTTCGCGATCGACAGCACGGCCTCGGGGGCCTTGGCGTGGTCGGGCGCGAGCGAGAGCATCGAGCGGAAGTTGGCGATGGCCTCGTTGTAGTTGCGCGTGGCGTACTGCGCATTGCCGAGCCAGAACAGCGCCGAGGCGTTGTAGCCGCTTTGCGGGTAGCGCTTGACGAATTCGGCAAAGGCCGTCTGCGACTGCGCGAACTGGCCGGCACGGAAGATGCCGAGCGCAGCTTCGAAGTCGGCCTTTTCCTTGGGATCGGCGTTGAACTCGCGGCCGTCGACTGTCACCTTGGACGGCTCGTTCTGCTTGAGCTTGTCGTCGATGGTGCTCTGGCGCGACTGCATTTCGCTCAGCGTGCGCGTGAGCTGCTCGTTCTGTCCGGTCATGCGCGCCAGGTCGCCCCGCATCTGCTCGATCTGGTTCTGCAGGTCGAGCAGGCTGCGGCGCAGCTGGCCGTTTTCGTCGGTCAGCCGCTGGTCGGTTTGCTGGCGCATGGCCTCGACGCGCTGGCGCAGGTCGAGGATGGCCTTGCGGGCCTCGTCATCCTCGAACAACGCGGCCTGCGAGCCCATCGAGACGCAAAGCAGGGCGGCAGCCAGCGCCGCGCCCCGCAACAGAGCGCGTGGCATCACCGGGTGTAGCGGATTTCAGCGCGGCGGTTCTGTGCCCACGCCTCTTCGCCGCCACCNNGCTCACGGCTTCGATCTGGCTGTCATTCACGCCCAGCAGGGTCAGTGCGCGACGCACGGCTTCAGCGCGCTTCTGGCCGAGGGCCAGGTTGTACTCACGGCCACCGCGCTCATCGGTATGACCTTCGATCGAGATGCGGCGTTGCGGTGCGCTCTTCAGGAAGCGGGCATGGCCGTCGATGATCGACTGGAACTCGGGCTTGACCGTGTAGCTGTCGTAGTCGAAGTACACGATGCGTTCCACGCCGATTGGGCCTTGGGCCGTGGCTGCACCCTGGTCGGCGTTGACCGGGGTCACGGTGCTGGCGCCGCCTTGCTGGCCTGCGGTGCCGCGGCCGTCGGTGACGGGCGTGTCGTTGAGCTTCGTGCCCGACGAGCAACCGGCGATGAGAGCCACGATGGCCAGCGAATAAATTGTGCGTTTCAACATTAAGAACTCCTCAAATAAACCTAATCATTGCTTTTGAAACGGACCCCAGTCCGGTTCTCTGATGTCTCCCGCCTGTCCCGCCAGTCGTGCCTTTATTTTTCCGTCGAGCGTGGTCGTCATCAGCGCTTCGCGGCCTTGCAGGTGCGTGGCGTAGACGATCAGCTTGCTATTGGGGGCAAAACTCGGGCTCTCGTCGGCGTTGGTGTCGGTGATGGACGCCACATTGCCGGTCGCCAACTCCATCACCTGGAGTTTGAAGGCACCGCCAATGCGCGAGATGTAGGCCAACCACCGGCCATCGCCGCTGACGGACGGAGAAATGTTGTAGGTGCCACTGAAGGTGACGCGGGTGGGGTTGCCGCCGCTGGCACTCATCTTGTAGATCTGGGGAGCACCGCCGCGGTCGCTCACGAAATAGATCGTGCTGCCGTCGGCCGAGTACACCGGCTCGGTGTCGATGCTCGCGCTCTGGGTGAGCCGGCGAGGTTCGCCACCGCTGGCCGGGATCGTGTAGAGCTGCGAGCCGCCGTCGCGGCTGAGGGTGACGGCGAGCGAGTTGCCGTCCGGTGCCCAGGCGGGCGCGCTGTTGGAACCCTTGAAGTTCGCCAGCAGTCGGCGCTGGCCGCTGGCCACGTTGTGCACGTAGACCACGGGCTTCCGCGATTCGAAGGACACGTACGCCAGTTGCTGACCGTTGGACGACCAGCACGGCGAGATGATCGGCTCGGGGCTCGCGAGTGCGGCCTGCGCGTTCTCGCCATCGGCGTCGGCCACCCACAGCGAGTAGCGGCTGCCGCCCTTGGTGACGTACGCGATGCGGGTCGAGAAGATGCCCTTTTCGCCGGTCAGCTTTTCATAGACAAAGTCGGCGATGCGGTGCGAAGCGAGGCGCAGGTCGCCTTGCGGCACGGTGTAGCTCTGACCGCCGAGGTCCTGGCCCTTGACCACGTCCCACAGGCGGAACTTCACATCGAAGCGTCCGTCTGCGAGGCGAGTGACGCTGCCCACCACAAGGGAGTCNNATGTCGGAGATCTTCTGCGGCGATGAATCCTGGCCCTTGAAGGGGACCAACGCGATCGGCAATTGCGTCAACCCGACGCCCGACACTTCGACCCGAAACTGGGCGAGCGCTGGAAGCATGGGGGTGGCAGCAAGGGCCGCAATGAGACTGCGGCGTGCAAATAGCGATGAAGAAGGAGTTGGGGTAGGAGCTGACAACGGCTTGTTCATGCGGTTCGGAGAGGTTTTCGGACAAAAAGTTTCGGCCCGACGCAAGGGGCCACATGTTACACACTGGCCCGGCGCTCCCGTCACAAAACGTTTATCCATCGGTTCGGTCCTACACGACTCTGGCAAAAAGCGAGCCTCGGGACGACCCGTAGAATCCGCCGCCATGCAAGCATCCCCTGGCAGCGAGACCACGCGCCCTCCCCTGATGCGCCGTCTGGCGCGTCTCATGACCTGGTTCGGCAGCTCGCGCAAATGGTGGGCGGTAGGCCTCTCAGGGGCCATGCTGGCGGCGATCACCGAGCCGCTGATGGCCGCTCTTCTGAAGCCGCTGCTCGACCGCGGCTTCACCCGCGGCGAGATGCCACTGTGGTTCGTGCCCGCCGCCGTGCTGCTGCTGTTCGCCGTGCGCGGCATCGCGCAATTCATCTCTCAATATGCTTTATCGCGTATCGCCAATGAAGGCATGCAGAAGCTGCGCCGGGTGCTGTTCGAACGCCTCCTCGGNNCTGCTCGGCCTCTCACGCGATGGCTTCACGCTGATCGCGCTGCTGGGCTACCTGGTCTATCTGAACTGGAAGCTGACGCTGATCGTCGCGTTTCTCGTGCCCAGCATCTCCTGGATCATGAAGGTGTTCTCCAAGCGCCTCTACAAGCTCACCCAGCAAGGCCAGCAAGCGACCGACGAACTGGCCTACGTGGTAGAGGAAAACGTGCTCGCCCACCGCGTCGTGCGGCTGCATGGCGCCGAGCAGGCCCAGGAGCGCCGCTTCGAGCAACTGAGCCAGCGTCTGAATCGCCTGGCCGTGAAGTCCACCATCGCCCAGGCCGCCACCACGCCGCTCACGCAGATGATGGCTTCGCTCGCGCTGTCGATCGTCGTGATGATCGCCCTCTGGCAAAGCGGCAAGCAGGGCTTCACCGT
>CXWL01139560.1_pt1 | contig 12366 bp, 13 predicted proteins | sample 590931 | NCBI WGS metagenome assembly CXWL01 (sample SAMEA3498368, study PRJEB10139) | groundwater metagenome | biome: water well; material: biofilm material | place: Germany | collected 2015-04-27
GATGATGGTGGGGTTGGCCTGCACCGGCTCCAGCACGCCGCCGATGCCGACGCCGCCGCTCAAATGCACGTTCTTGCCGATCTGCGCGCAGGAGCCGACGGTGGCCCAGGTGTCAACCATGGTGCCTTCATCCACATAAGCCCCGATATTGACGTAGGAAGGCATCAGCACCACGTTTCTGGCGATGAATGAACCCCGGCGCGCCGCTGCGGGAGGCACGACGCGGAAGCCACCTTCGCGGAATTCCTTGGAGTTGTAATCGGAAAATTTGGACGGCACCTTGTCGTAGTAATTGGTAAAACCGCCCTTGATGAAAAAGTTGTCCTCCATGCGGAACGACAGCAGCACGGCCTTTTTCAGCCACTGGTGGGTGACCCACTGGCCGTTGATTTTTTCCGCGACGCGCAGCTTGCCGCGGTCAAGTTGTTCGATAACGGCGGTGACGGCCTCTTTCAACTTGGCATCCACGGTGCGCGGGGTAATGTCGGCACGGCACTCAAAGGCGGAGTCGATGATGGCTTGCAATTCTGTCATGGCGATCCTTTATGTTATTAACTGCATTTTTGCCACGGATTAACACGGATGAAACACGGATTTAATCTGTGGCTATCCGTGTTAATCCGTGGCTCATTCCTGCTTCAAATTTTTTGTAAACCCGGCTATGCGTTGCGTAGCTTCCACTGTTTCGTTCAATTCCGCCACCAGGGCGATGCGTATGAATCCTGCTCCCGGGTTGACGCCATGCGCCTCGCGCGCGAGAAAGCTGCCCGGCAGCACGCTGACATTATAGTCGCGATATAACTGTTGCGCGAAGGCGGTGTCGGATATGGGCGCGCGCAGCCACAAATAAAAACCGGCATCGGGTTGTGAAACCGGCAACCCCGGCTTGAGGATGCCGATGACCTGGGCGAATTTCTCCGCATACAGGCGGCGGTTTTCGGCGACATGCTTTTCATCCTGCCAGGCGGCGGCGCTGGCGGCCTGTATCGCCGGGTTCATCGCGCAGCCGTGATAAGTGCGGTACAGCGCGAATTTTTCCAATATTTTCGCGTCGCCCGCCACGAAGCCGGAGCGCATGCCCGGCACGTTGGAGCGTTTGGACAGACTGGAGAACACCACCAGGTTTTTATAATCGCTGCGCCCCAGTTGCTGCGCGGCTTGCAGCGCGCCCAGCGGCGGCGTATCGAAGTAAATCTCCGAATAGCACTCGTCGGAAGCGATGATGAAGTTATGGCGGTCGGCCAACTCGAACAGCGCGTTCCATTCTGCCAGCGGCATGACATGGCCGTTGGGATTGCCCGGCGAACATACATAGATGAGTTGGGTGCGCTGCCACACTTCCTGCGGCAACTGATCGAAATTCAGCGCGTAGTTATCTTCCGGCAGCGTGTTGAGGAAGTGTGGTGTGGCTCCTGCCAGCAGCGCCGCGCCTTCGTAAATCTGGTAGAACGGGTTGGGGCAGACCACGGCAGGGTTGCCGCGCGTGCGGTCTATCACCGCCTGCGCGAAGGCGAACAGCGCCTCGCGGCTACCATTCACCGGCAGGACTTGTGATTTGGCATCCAGTGTGGGCAGCCCGTAGCGGCGCTGCAGCCAGCCGGCAATGCTGGCGCGCAACGCGTCGCTGCCTGCGGTTGTGGGATAATTCGCCAGCCCACCAAGATTGGCGACCAGCGCATCCTTGATGAACTGCGGCGTGGCGTGCTTGGGCTCGCCGATATGCAGGCTGATCGCGCGATAGGCCGGGTTCGGCGCAACTTCGCGGAACAGCGCGGCGAGCTTCTGGAACGGGTAGGGTTGGAGTTTGTTCAGGTCTGGATTCATTTTTTCTATCAGCCACGGATTAACACGGATGAAACACTGATTAAACCCAATGCTGTTCACTTAACCGTTCGTGGTGAGCCTGTCGAACCACCAGCCCGCAACCAGAGCCCTTCGACAAGCTCAGGGCGAACGGAAATTACCCTTAAGTGAACAGCATTGTGATTAAACCCGATCATCCATTGGAGTTTAATGTGTGTTTCGTGAAAGCTCCTTGGATTATCTGGGATTAAACCAGGTATTCGAGACATATCGGGATGTTTATCCGTGTTCCATCCGTGTTAATCCGGGGCTAAATTACGGTTTCAGGATTAACCGGATTATAAAGGCGCAACGAGTGGCATCAAAACAAAAAATTGTGGCGGTGTTCTGCCTGTTGAGCGCTGCGATGGTGTGGGGATTGATGTGGTATCCCTACCGCGTGCTGCAGGATACGGGGGTTTCGGCTGAGCTGGCTACGCTGCTGAGCTATTCGCTGGCGCTGGTGTTCGGTGTCCTGGCGCTGGGGCCGGTGTGGAGAGAATTGCGTGTTGCCGGGTGGTGGGGGATCGGACTTACCGTCAGCGCGGGCTGGACCAACCTCGGCTATGTGCTGGCCGTGTTGAACGGCGAGGTGATGCGCGTGCTGTTGCTGTTTTACCTTGCGCCATTATGGACGGTATTTTTTGCACATGTATTGCTGGGTGAAAAACTCAACCGTTACGGTTACGCCATCATTGCGCTGTCGCTGGGCGGCGTGTTCGTCATGCTGTGGCAGCCGCGCCACGGGATGCCCATGCCGCAGAATGCGGGAGAGTGGATCGGGTTGTCGGCGGGGCTGACCTTTGCCCTGACCAACGTGCTGGTAAGGCGCACGCAACACCTGAGCATCAATTTCAAATCGGCCAGCGTCTGGTTCGGCACCACGCTGCTTACCCTGTCGCTGATGCTGTACCAGGGCCAACTGGCGAGCGAGCTGCGGACGGTCAGCCCGTATGCCTGGCTGCTTCTTGCCTTGCTGGGGCTGGTGCTATGCGCCACCAGCCTGGTGGCGCAGCACGGGCTGACTTATCTACCAGCCAACCAGTCCATCATCCTGTTCCTGTCCGAACTGGTATTTGCCGCCGTATCGTCGTATTTGCTGGCGGGCGAAGTAATGGGCCCGCGCGAAATCATCGGCGCGACGCTGATCGTGTCGGCCAGTCTGCTTTCGGGGAAAATACACGCCGGACCGGACAAATCCTGAACATTATATTGCGAGCTCAAGCCATGAAAAATCAAGTCACCATCGGAACCCCGCTCAGCCCCCACGCCACCAAAGTCATGCTGCTCGGCAGCGGCGAATTGGGCAAGGAAGTCATCATCGCGCTGCAGCGTCTCGGCGTGGAAACCATCGCCGTGGACCGTTACGCCGATGCGCCCGGCCAGCAGGTCGCGCATCGCGCGCATGTCATCAACATGATGGATGGGGCGCAACTGCGCGCGCTGATCGAACAGGAAAAGCCGCACCTCGTCGTGCCGGAAATCGAGGCGATCGCCACCGACATGCTGGTGCAGATCGAACAGGAAGGGCTGGCGCGCGTCATTCCCACCGCGCGCGCCGCAAAGCTCACCATGAACCGCGAAGGCATCCGCCGCCTCGTCGCCGAGACGCTGGGGCTGCCGGTTTCGCCGTATCAATTCGCCAACAGCCTGGAAGAGCTACGCGCCGCCATCGAGGTGATCGGCTACCCGTGCTTCGTCAAACCGCTGATGTCGTCCTCCGGCAAGGGGCAATCGAAAGTGGATAACGCGGATGAAGTCGCTGCCGCGTGGGACTATGCCGCCACCGGTTCGCGCGTCACGCAGGGGCGCGTCATCGTCGAGGGCATGATCCGCTTCGATTACGAGATCACCCAGCTCACCGTGCGCGCAATGGGCAGCAACGGCGAAGTCGAGACGCATTTCTGCGAGCCTATCGGGCACTTGCAGGTACTCGGCGACTACGTCGAAAGCTGGCAGCCGCAAGCCATGTCGCCGCTGGCCCTGCAACGCGCGCGCGACATCGCGAAAAAAGTCACCGACGACCTCGGCGGCCTCGGCATCTTCGGCGTCGAACTGTTCATCAAGGGTGACGAAGTCTGGTTCAGCGAAGTCAGCCCGCGCCCGCACGACACCGGCATGGTCACCATGTGCAGCCAGCGCCACAGCGAATTCGAACTCCACGCCCGCGCCATCCTCGGCCTGCCGGTGGATGTCAGCCTGCGCGCGCCGGGTGCTTCAGCGGTGATCTACGGTCAACTGGAAGAGCAGGGCATCGCCTTCGCCGGAGTGGACGAAGCCCTGCGCGTGCCGCAAAGCGACCTGCGCCTGTTCGGCAAACCGGAATCCTTCGCCCGCCGCCGCATGGGCGTTGCGTTGGCGAACGGCAAGGATGTCGACGAGGCGAGGGAACGCGCGAAACTGGCGGCGGGGAAGGTGAGGCCGGTTACAGGCAAATAGGGTAGGACTCTTTTATGAAGGAAGCCATGATGCGCGGCGATTGGAAAGCCGTGCAGCAAATCGCATGGGGAACGAACAATCCGTTGCCGGATAAATTGAAGTAAACCACCCGTTCGTGGTGAGGCCTGTGGTGAGGTCTCGAACCATATCGAACCACAACGGGATGTATCGAAGGGTGAACGCGCTCGATGCGCGCACTCCATTCATGCTTCGATACCTCAGCACGAACGGAGTGGGTGTGGTTTGGCGAAACTACAAGCGTTCTGTCCTACGTTGGCTACTGTCCTGAAAGTTTGTCATAAGCTGCCTGAAAAAAAGGCAGAAGGTCATGCACCTTTGTTTTTGCCGGATCGACATAAACATACGCTTCTTTCCATTGGTTTTCATACTTCGTGATTTTGATACCTGTTTTGTTTGCTTCCGCCTCAGATAATTTGAAGAAGAAGCATATCGACTTGCTACCAACCCACTTGAGGCCAAAGGCATTGAAGAAACCGGCCTTGAATCCGCAATAGTGTTTGTTGAATTTTCTTTCGAGATTCCATCCCTTTTTTTGAACCAGTTCTTCAATTTCGTCTGCGAGTTTTAAGAACAGAACCGCGCTCTGTGGATTGTATTCAGCTTTGTAAAAGGCCTCGTCATATGCTCCTAGTCCTGTCACGGGTTTTGTCTTTTGCCTTGATCCTTCTCGCTCTAAGCGATTCACCAGAAATAGTTGATTACTGCCGTCAATCCAACGGCTAATCTCAACAAGGTCAATCGGGTAATTGATTTTGTCGGCTAACGCAATGGTTGATCGAAGAATAGTTGGTGCAACAACGATTATTCGAACTTCAAAAGCGTCCCAAGCTATTGAAAGGTCTTCTGGTCGGTTTGGGCATTCTAGCCACAAGGACTTGATCGAATCAGGGTTTGTTTCTGCCCAGATAGCGTACTGCAAGACTTGTGGGATGATGCCGGCATCGACTACAACATTTTTCATTTCAACGATGCATACGTTCCCATCACGATCAACGCCGATAATATCTGGAATACCAGATTTGGCTCCGCCACGAATTTGTCGCTTCAGGGGGAAAACATCTTCGAGCAAACCAGATGCTTCAAATACGGTTTTCTCAAACTCCTCTTCAGTCTTGAATGGTGTGTCAACCAGTCGTTTGGTGCCGTCTGAGCTTTTCCAAAATAAATTTGCCATTTCTTATTCCTTCCCTAGAATTTTGCGCCTAAGTTGTGTATGTCTTCTGCGTAAATTTGACTTCACGAATCCTAGCACAGCATCACGGCGCCGGATTCGGAGGTGTGCAACGTATCTCAAACCCCCGCAAACCCTGCTTCTCGCTGGCTGCGCACGGCAAGGACAAATACGGTATCGACTTCGGCAACGTAACGGTACAAAGCCACATAGCCGTGCGAACGGCGCCCGATCACCAGTTCGCGCTTGTCGTTATTCGCGGGGCGCCCGATCAGGGGGTTGTGCTCCAGCACGTTGAGCGCTTCAATGATTTCCCGAATGCGCAACACCGGATTTTCGATCTGATATTGGGCGAGGTAATCGAGGATGCGGTCAAGATCATCTCCAACCTCCGGCGCCAATTCGATGCGCGACATTTTCAGCGTGCCAGTTTGCGGGCTGCCGGGCGCTTTACTGCTTTGCCGGCAAGGCGTTCTTCCAGATAGCCGCGCATTTCCTGCCACGGAATGGTCTTCCCGGAAGCTACGATACGGGCATAGCGATCCTCGGCAACCGCATCGAAACCGGCACGCTGTTCTTCCTGCTTGGCCTTTTCAGCAATGGCTTCGAGAATGAAGCCATGCGTGGTCGTGCCGGAACGTTTCGCCGCCTCTGCAACGCGGGCTTTCAGGTCTTCCGGCAAGCGTATGGTGGTTGTGGGCATGGCCGTCTCCTCCAAATTAAAACACTTGCTTACTGTAGCACATCAGTGCTACGACATGCCATTTTTCTCTTGGCGACGGATGCAATCAAAGTTCGCAGAAGAATCAACGGATTTTTGGAGCGCGGGCATCTTGCCCGCAGATTTGCATGAACCATTGCGGTTTAAGCGACGGTGAGGCCATGATTGCGATGCGGGCAAGATGCCCGCGCTCCCAGGAGAAGCTGGCGTAGGGTGCATTTCATGCACCCTACATGCACAGCATTACGGTGCCGGATTCGGATACACCCTATGCACCGCCTCGATCTTCTCCAGCACTTCCGCCGTTAGCGTCACCTCCGCGCTGTCCAGATTTTCCTGCAACTGCCGCACGCTGGTCGCGCCAAGCAGGACGTTGGTGGTGAACCAGCGCGTGCGGGCGAAGGCCAGTGCCATCTGCACCGGACGCAATCCGGCCTCGCGGGCGATGCGTACATATTCCTTGCTTGCGGCAGGCACGTTTGGTTTGTTGTAGCGCTGGCCGAAGCCGGGAAACAGGGTGATGCGCCCTCTCGCTTGCGGGTCGGCGAGGTACTTGCCGGTGAGATGGCCGAACGCCAGCGGGCTGTAGGCGAGCAGGCCGACGTTGGCGTGGCGGCAGACTTCCGCGAGACCGCTTTCGAAGGTGCGGTTCATCAGGTGGTAGGCGTTTTGCACGGTGACGATTCTGGGCAGGCCGAGCGTTTCTGCGCAGCGCACGAATTCGGCAACACCCCACGGTGTTTCGTTGCTCACGCCGATGTAGCGCACCTTCCCGGCCTTGACCAACTCCGCCAGCACTTGCAGTTGTTCGGCGATGGGCGTGCTGTCGCGCTCCTGCGCCGCGTCGTAGCCGGTTGCGCCGAACATCGGCACGTAGCGGTCCGGCCAGTGAATCTGGTAGAGATCAACGTAATCGGTTTGCAAACGGCGCAGGCTGCCTTCGATGGCGGCTTCGATATGCTGGCGGTTGATGCGCGGGCCGTTGCGTATCCAGGTGAAGCCGCGCGCCGGCCCGGCGATCTTGGTGGCAACGACAAGCTTGTCGCGCGGCTGATGTTTGAGCCACGAGCCGATGTAGCTTTCGGTGCGGTGCGCGGTTTCGGCGCGCGGCACGACCGGGTACATCTCGGCGGTATCTATGAAGTTGACCCCGCGCGACATGGCGAGGTCGAGCTGGGCGTGAGCTTCCGCCTCGCTGGTCTGTTCGCCGAAGGTCATCGTGCCGAGGCTCAAGGCCGACACGCGCAAATCGCTTTCGCCCAATTGTCTGTATTCCATATCCGGCCCGCCTGAGTACGATGGGGTTATTTTAGCCCAGATGCATGAAGCGGGATTGCCTTCACCAGGCTGCGCTTTTATAGTGCGCGTCATGCCTGCACCAACATCGCAAACCGCAAGCAGCGGCAATCTTTCTTTCCGCCGGGCCGTAGCGGCTGACATGGAGGCTATCGTTGCGCTGGTTAATTCGGCCTATCGCGGCGAGTCGAGCCGCGCCGGGTGGACGACCGAGGCCGACCTGCTGGGCGGGCAGCGCACCGATGCGGAAGAAATATCGCGCCTGATCGGGATGGATGGCTCNNGAGAATTTCGCCCGTGCGGAGTGGCGTGTGGCCCGGATGCAGATGCAGGTGATCACGCTGCGCCACGAATTGATCGCCTATTACCAGCGGCGCGGCTACAGGCGTACCGGCAAGATCAGGCCATTTCCTGCCTCCGATCCAAAATTCGGCCAGCCCAAGGTGGGAGGGTTGATGTTTGAGGTTCTGGAAAAATCCTTACCGGTTTCCCCTTGAAATCCGCAAGACTGCCCCCAACTACCCGAGCGTCCTGTCTGCAACCAAACGGAGAAAATAATGACCGACACCGTAACCAGCAACCGCGAAACCCTCGGCTTTCAGGCCGAGGTGAAGCAGCTTCTGAACCTGATGATCCATTCGCTGTATTCAAACCGCGAAATTTTTCTGCGCGAGCTGATTTCCAATGCGTCCGACGCATGCGACAAGCTGCGCTTCGAGGCGCTGCATAACGCCAGCCTGTTCGAGGACGATTCCGAGCTTAATATCCGCGTCGCCTACGACAAGGAAGCGCGCACGCTGACCATCAGCGATAACGGCATCGGCATGAGCCGTGACGAGGTCATCACCAATCTCGGCACCATCGCCAAGTCCGGCACGCGCGAATTTTTTTCGCGGCTGTCCGGCGACCAGCAGAAGGATGCGAACCTGATCGGGCAATTCGGCGTGGGTTTCTATTCTTCCTTCATCGTGGCCGACAAGGTGACGGTGACGACGCGCCGTGCGGGCGAAAAGGCCGATCAGGGTGTGCGCTGGGAATCAGATGGTGGCGGCGAGTTTGCCATCGAGATGGTGGAGAAGGCCGCGCGCGGCACGGTCATTACCCTGCATCTGCGCGAAGGACAGGATGACCTGCTCAGCGGCCACAAGCTGCGTTCCATCATCCGCAAATATTCGGACCACATCGTCCAGCCCATCCTGATGAAGTCCGAAAAACTTTTGGCCGGGCACCCGAAAGAGGAATGGAAAGACGGCGCGCAAGTGGTGCTGGACGAGGACGAGACCGTCAATCAGGCGTTTGCGCTGTGGGCGCGCGCCAAAAACGACATCACCGAAGAGCAGTACAAGGAATTCTACAAGCATGTCGGGCATGACTTTCAGGATCCTCTGGCGTGGACCCATGCGCGCGTCGAGGGACGCCAGGAATACACGCAATTGCTCTATATCCCGTCACGCGCACCGTTCGACCTGTGGGAGCGTGACGCCATCCACGGCGTGAAGCTGTATGTGCGCCGCGTGTTCATCATGGACGATGCCGAACAACTGATGCCGCGCTACCTGCGCTTCGTGCGCGGGGTGGTGGATTCTTCCGATCTGCCGCTGAATGTGTCGCGCGAGATTTTGCAGGAATCGAAGGACATCGAGGCCATCCGCGCCGGTTGCACGAAGAAAGTACTAGGCCTGCTGGAAGATCTGGCCGCGAATGGCAAGAAGAAATACACCAAATTCTGGGGCGAATTCGGCCGCGTGATGAAGGAGGGTGTAGGTGAGGACTTTGCCAACAAGGACAAGATCGCCGGCCTGCTGCGTCTGGCTTCGACCCATGCCGACACGGCAGAGGAAACCGTGTCGCTGGCCGATTACATCAGCCGCATGAAGGAAGGCCAGGACAAGATTTATTTCATCACCGCCGACAGCTTCAATGCCGCGAAGAACAGCCCGCACCTGGAAGTGTTCCGCAAGAAAGGCATCGAAGTGCTACTGCTGTCCGAACGCGTGGACGAATGGGTGGTGAACCATCTCGAAGAGTTCGAAGGCAAGCAACTGGTCTCCGTCGCCAAGGGCGGACTGGATCTCGGCAAACTCGAAGATGAGGCGGAGAAGAAGGAACAGGAAAACATCGCCAACGAGATGAAAGACCTGACCGACAAGATCAGCGTCAGCCTCGCGGATCGCGTCAAGGAAGTGCGCGTGACCCATCGCCTGACCGATTCTCCCGCCTGCCTGGTAGCGGACGAGCACGACATGAGCGCCAACCTGGCGCGCATGTTGAAATCTGCCGGGCAGAAGGCGCCGATGTCGCAGCCGATACTGGAAATCAACCCCAAACACCCGGTGGTGTTGCGCCTGAAGGTAGAGGAGAAGCGGTTCGACGACTGGGTTTCGGTGCTGTTCGATCAGGCTTTGCTGGCCGAGGGCGGCCAGCTCGATGATCCGGCCAGCTTCGTGAAGCGGGTCAACCAGTTGATGCTGGAGATGAGCGGGGGTTAAACCTAAGCCGGGCGAACCGGAACATCAGGTGCGGCTGGCAGAGATGCCGCCGCGCCGCGCCAAAAGAGCCGCGCCATATGCACCGGCACACCGAGCAGTCTTTCCCGCATCTTCCGCCATGCCGTATTTTTTGCTCCGCCGCCCGCCGTGGTGACGGACTTGAGCGGGGTTGCGCCGAGTTCGGCCAGCTTCGCGTAACCCGCCGCTTCGATGCAACTCAGCCCTTGCAGCAGGCCGTGCAGGAACTGAACCTCATCTGTAGCCTGCCCTGAGCTTGGTCGAAGGGGGCGCGGGGAAAGTCGCGGGGCCAGTTCGGGGTCATTAACCGGAAAACGTTCACCGGGACGGGGCAGGGGATAGTAGTCGAGCGGGCTGTCGCTGGCAGGATCAATCCGCGTACTGAGCTCGGCCAGTTGCGTGTCACTGAAGTATTGCCGCAGCACGCCGCCGCCCGCGTTGGACGCGCCCCCGGCCAGCCACAGATCGCCGTAGCGGTGGCTGTAAACCCCAAATTGAGCCGCTTCCACGCGCTTTTCCGAAAGCAGCTTGAGCACGATTGTGGTTCCGAGCGAGGTGACGGCTGCGCCGGACTCGTTTACGCCGGTAGCGATGAAGGCGGCGATGCTGTCCGTGGTGCCCGCGTGTACGGTGCAGGCCGGGTTGATATTGAAATGTTGCGCGATGGCGGGGCTGATTTGCGCGATGGGCGCGCCGGGGGCAACAACATGGGGCAGCAGGTGGGCGTGCGGGAGGTGTTTGACCCAATCCGGCCAGCACAAACGCTCCGCGTCATAGCCGGTCTTGAGCGCGTTGTGGTAATCCGTGATGCCACCCGAACCGGTGAGCAAAGCTGCAAGCCAATCCGCCTGATGCAGGAAATAGGCGGCACTGGCGGTGTCGGTACAGCGCGTCAGCCACAGGAACTTGGCCAGGCCAGAGGTGGCGGAGCAAACGGTATGACCTGGCGGAGCAAGCTGTTTGAGCTGCACGGCTTCTTCCTGCGCGCGACCGTCGGAGTAGAGCAGGGCAGGGGAGACTGGCTCCAGTTGTTCGTCACACAGCAGCACCGTGGCGGAAGTGGCGGCGATGGCGATGCCATGCAGTTGTGTCGCGATGGGAGCAGGCAAGCACCGCAGCAAGGCGCGCAGCGCCTCGCGCCAATCCAGCGGGGCTTGTTTTTCCGGGTCAGGGTAGGCGATGCGGTCTTCGTGAGCAATGGCGCCGTCTGTATCCAGCACGCAGGCGCGCGCGCCGGAGGTGCCGAAATCGAGGCCGAGATAAAGATTCCGGGGAGAAGGGCTTACAGGCATTCTTGCTTGTTGCGATAAACTTACGGCGTTGCGTACCTGCTGGCAATCAGTCTCATAGTGATGACCCCGCCAACACCTGCTCTATTCTTTCCAGCACTCCGGCAATATCCATCGCATTGTGTGGCAGCACACGCTCATCGGCACTCTCATGGATGTGGTGCGGAAAGGTGGAAAGCTCAGGGTGATGCGGGGCATCATCCCAGCGGCAGATCAGGCTGCCATCGGTGCGTTGCCAGTGGAAGCTGTATTTCTCGGTGCGCAGGCCATCCGGATGGATGGCGAACGCGCTCAACGCATTGCAGTTGCGAGCCATCCAGCAATGTAACGCGCATCCGATACTGCGCCACGCCATCGCCGGTTTCGGCGTAATCTGCTGTCACACGGCGAGAGTACGACCAAGCAAGCAGTTGTGCCTCGACCCGGTATAACCATTGTTCAAGTGCGTCATCCACGCCCGGCCCCGGTCGCCGCAAGTTTGGCTTCCAGGCTGGCAGCGAGTGCGGCATAGCCGTCCCAGTCGAACCACTGCGGCGCATCACCGAGTTCACCGGAGTTGAAGCGTTGCTGAAATTCCGCAGTGCTCATGCCGTACTGCTGTTCGAGCACCGCCAGTTTTTCGCGGAATCCGGCGAGTTTTTTCCGGTCTTTCTCTGTCAGAAAATCAATAACCTTATCGAGCAATTGAGTCGTCTCAACCGGATCGGACGACAGCCGTTCAATAACGTGAATTTTTTCGGCGATGGTGCTCATTATTTAATTCCCCTTCTGGTTATGATCTTGCGCAGTGTATCAATTCGCCAGTGCAGTTCGTCCTTTGTTTTCTCAAGGTTCTTCATGGCCTTATGCGGGCAAATGGAAACCGTGGTCTGTTCCCTATTTACCTAGGTGGATTCTAATTCCAAGTGCACCACTGTTTGTAAATAAAGCGGACATGACGAGCAAGTCTGATAGTGTGGGCAGCGCGACCCAACCACACTACAGGAGAAACCCATCATGTCCTATGTACAGCTTACCTCAGAAGAGCGCTATGTGATCTATCATTTGAAGCTTTATCGGCTTAGCCTCAGAGAAATTGGC
>CXWL01103859.1_pt1 | contig 12363 bp, 13 predicted proteins | sample 590931 | NCBI WGS metagenome assembly CXWL01 (sample SAMEA3498368, study PRJEB10139) | groundwater metagenome | biome: water well; material: biofilm material | place: Germany | collected 2015-04-27
GGCAAGCAGCTCTCCCAGCTGTGGGCGGCCAAGAATATTCGCGTGAACATGGTCTGTCCCGGCCCCGTCGCCTACCCGGGCGGCAACTGGTCGATGATCAAGAATGCGATGCCCGAATTGTACGACAAGACCCTCGCCGACATGCCGCTCGGCCGGTTCGGCGCACCGGACGACGTAGCCCGGGCGATGGTTTTCCTGTCCAGCCCGGCGGCGTCCTACATTACCGGCTCGAATCTGATCATTGATGGCGGCTACACCAAGCGCGTCCAGTTCTGATCGGCAGCCTGTAGGCGCGGGATCGGACTGAATCTGCGCCTGGCCAGGAAGTTCGCTGCCGAAATGGGCTGGCGCTGGAACTGGGCGCGGGACGTGGCGGCAGGGGAGCCGGCGCCGGTTGCTGATCGATCCACCCTGCAGTACCACGCCGGTCTTCGAACTGGCGGGCGCGGTCTGGCGATCGCCGACGCGGTCGCCATCGGTGAATCCGGACTAGCCAGTGCCGGGCGCGGGCTTGCGGTCCGGTGAGCCCGTTCACACGAGCTCACCATCAGGATCAATGACCGCTTTTCTTCTAGACTCGCTTCAGCGCTGGCATGGCCAGGAATTTATCGAGCGTCTGGTGCATGTGGCGAATGCGAACTTCCTGATAGTTGCCCAGTGTCGCGCCAGACTTGCCGCCAGCCAGGAATCCCTCCTGCTGCGCCTGCATGTTCCCCGTATCCTGATCGAAAACGATACCCAATGCTTCCTCGATGCCTGGCGCAGTCGTGTATGACTCCTCAGCTGTCAGCCTGTAAGGATCGGCCGGCGCCGGGCGCTCGCCCGATTTCGGCAATGTCGGCATGATCAACAGGTCGAACAAGGTCTTGCTCGGGTCCGTTCCCAGTGGCCGGAAGCGGTAAAAGATCGGGAAGGAAACCGCGAGAAAGAGGAACGAATTGGGAAACACGAAATATTGCACGGTGTCGATCATGGCCGAAATGCTGCGGCCATCCATGTCGAGGCCGCTGCCTTCGCGGACAACGTCCTTGAAATACTGCGCCATCACGCGCCGCGCATTGTCGCCGGCGGCGACCTTGAGACGGTCGCCCAACGCGGCGCGGTCACCCAGAACCATGGAATCGAGAATGACCTGCTGGTCAGGCGGCTCGGAAAGATTGGGGCTGGCCACGCCAACCAGGCTGATAAGCCGGTTCACATAGTCGGTATAGATGTCATACTGAGTATTGATGTCCCCGCTGGACATCAGTAACTGCGGATGTGTGGCCGACAGGTGATAAGCCTCCATGAACGCTTCCTGGGCCACCTTCCAGTTGCAGGGCAACTCCTTTTCGACATGGACGGCGATATAGCGCTCTTCCAGCGCCGCAGCCTTCGCATGGTCGGGCAAGGGAGCCAGAAATTCAGCCAGGGGCATCGCATCGGGATCCATATTCACGAACACGAATCCGGCCCATGTGTCGACCCGCGCTTCGCGCAGGCTCAGCTTCTCCTTGGCCGCGTGCGGAAAGTCCCACGCGCAGGGCAGCTTCGACAGCGTGCCGTCCAGGGCCCAGGTCCAGCCGTGGAACGGGCAGGCCAGTTCGCGGCTGCGCCCTTGCGAACCCGATGGTTTCAGCTTGGTGCCGCGATGCATGCAGGAGTTGAAGAACGCCTTGATGCCGCCATCCTTCATTCTCGTCACGATCAGGGAATAGTTGCCGATGTCGTAGACATAGTAATCGCCCGCTTGCGGGATATGTTCTTCCCTGCATGCCCACTGCCACACGCGCGGCCACATATTGTCCATCTCGCTCTGGAAAAATTCCTTGCTGGTATAGCGCTCGAACGGAATATCCTCGTCGCCCAGGAAACGGTATGACTCACTCCGATAGGCTTCCGGTTGCGCCGCTATATCGCCGTCTGCGTCCAACACATCGCGCACGCTCATGCCGGGGCAGCGCGCCACACCAGGCGCCGCGGTAAAATTATGATCGTCCATAGTCTCTCTCATTTATTAGGAAAACCTGTATATAAATCAATCGGCGCGCGCCAAAATTTTTTGTGGGCATGGCTCTGCAGTCAACAACAAATAGGTTCCGGCATGCGCAAACAAAACACGAGCGCGAACGATAGGAAATTCAAATGCGGGCGTCATAGTATCGGCGTCATAAATCTCGCTGTCAACAAACGAAAACAAAATTGTATGTTTTCTTTGTAAATTGAAGCCGGCATTTCTTGGAAGCAAATTCGACTGCCTGAATCGGCGTCTTGGCGCCTTGGCCGCCGCTGTTCGCCGCCCCGGAGTACTGAAAATTATTTTGCATGGCATCCTATTCTAAAACAGTCTTGATTGTTTTAGTGTGGTAAGCTGAAACTTCCCACTGACGCCCGGCGCCTCGCCTTGCGCCTGGTGGCAGCAGGGTGGTTCCTGTTGCAATCGATCCGGTCTGCCTGAAGTGGGAGTTGTGAAGCGGGCCGGATTGATCAAGAGTGCCTGTCTTCTTACCTGTCCATGAATCGAGCGAAGAATATGAAAATCTTGAATCCGATCCGTCAGATTGCGTATTTCGTGCCGGATGTGCGCGCTGCCGCGGCCAGCCATGCGGCCCTGTTTGGCTCCGGCCCGTATCTGGTTGCCGAGCATATCCCGCTACGGCTTGCCTTGTATCGCGGCCAGCCGGCAGAACTCGACCACAGCTCGGCTTATGGGCAATGGGGGGAGTTGATGATCGAGTTTGTGCAGCAAAATAACCCCGGCCGCTCCGCCTTCCACGACATGTACGCCGAGGGCAGCGGCAAGGGCGGCATGCATCACGTGGCGCTGTTTGTTGACGATGTGCCCGCCGCGCTCAAGGGCTACCAGGGCGCCGGCCACGACATCGCGCTGTATGCGGAAATGAACGATGGCTTCGCCTTCGCGATGGTCGATACAGTGGCGCGCTATGGCCACATGATCGAACTCTACAGTCCGACTGCTGTGCTCACCGACTTCTATGACCGGGTGCGAGCAATGGCGCTTGGCTTCGACGGTCGCGAGCCGGTCCGCGAAATCGCTTTTTCCTGAGTGCGGCCCTTGCCAGCGATCCGTACCTGGCCAAACGGTCGTGCTGAGCGATTGCGATCGATTGATTGGCGCAGGCATTTCTAATGCTACCTGACACTTTTATTCAACAATGGAAATCATCATGACAAATAAGAAATCCCTGATTGCACAGCTCGGCACCGTGATGCAGTTGGCCTATGTGCCGCGCGACTTCGATGCGGCAGTGCGCTACTGGACTGAGACCATGGGCGTCGGCCCTTTTTTTCGGATTGACCACATCGCCTGCGACGAGGTCAGGCACCGAGGCGTCAAGGTCGATGTCGACTTTTCTGTACTCATCGGTTATTGGGGTGAGCTGCAGGTCGAGCTGGTGCGCCAACATAACGACGCGCCATCCATCTACAAGAGCTGGCTCGATGAAGGCCATGAAGGGCTGCATCATGTCTGCATCGTCGTCGACGATATGGCGCATGCGCGCAAGGTGTGCAGCGAGGCCGGCGCGCAAGTGATGCAGGAAATATGGGTCAGCGGCGGCGGCGAAGCGATTTATGTCGATGCCGGCGGCGGCGAGGGCGGGCTGATCGAAATCCTCTGCATGCCAGGTTCGAATGAAATGTTTGCCAAGCTGCGCGAGGAGGCGCGCAACTGGGACGGGACCGATCCGGTCCGCACACTGGACTAGCAGAACGCGCCCGAACAGAACTGAGGCGAAATCAGTTCGTTGAATCACACAAAAAGGCAAGCCGCAAGGCAAGCCACCTAGAAAATCACAGGAGATCACCATGCAACTTGAACTGCGCGGTAAGAAGGTCATTATCAACGGCGGCAGCCGCGGCATCGGCCGGGCCACGCTCGAGATCCTCGCGGCGGAGGGCTGTGACGTTGCGTTCTTCTCGCGCGACCAGCAACGCGTCACGGACACCATCGAACAGCTGAAAAAATCCGGCGGCAAGGTCTTCGGCGACGCCTTCGACATGAACGACACGCAAGCCTACAAGGCGTGGTTGCTGGCGGCAGTCGACCAGCTCGGCGGCTGCGACATCTTCATCCACAACGCCAGTTCCTCTGGCGCGCAAGGTACGATGGACTGGGATTTGACCTTCAAGCTCGACATGATGGGCGCGGTACATGGCTGCGAGACGCTGCAGCCGGCGCTGCAAGCGTCCGGTGCTGGTTCGGTGATCCTGATGTCGAGCACTGCCGCAGTCGAAACCTTCATTTATCCGCAAGCCTTCAATGCGATGAAGGCGGCTATCATCACCTACGGCAAGCAGCTGTCCCAGTTATGGGCGGCGCAGAATATCCGCGTCAACACCGTCTGCCCGGGACCGATCGCCTATCCCGGCGGGAACTGGTCGATGATCAAGGAGGCGATGCCCGAACTGTACGAAAAAACCCTGTCCGAAATGCCGCTTGGGCGCTTCGGCGCGCCGGAAGATGTGGCCCGTGCAATCGCTTTCCTGGCTAGCCCGATGGCATCCTACATCACCGGTTCAAATCTGGTGATCGATGGCGGTTACACCAAGCGCGTCCAGTTCTGATCGGAGCGCCTGATGAAATTGTATACCTCGATTGGCCCGAATCCCCGCTTCGTGCGGATGTTCATCGCAGAAAAAGGACTGGATCTGCCGCAGGTCCAGGTCGATATCATCGCCGGCGAAAATCGCCGCGCGCCGTTCTTGGCGCTCAATTCAGGCGGTACCACGCCGGTGCTGGAACTCGACAGCGGAGTGGCGCTGGCCGAGACAGTGGCGATCTGCGAGTACCTCGAAGAGCGGTATCCGCAACAGCCATTGATCGGGGCGAGCGCCGAACAACGGGCCGTCACCCGGATGTGGGTGCGGCGCGTCGAAATCAACGTCACCCAGCCGATGACGGCCGGCTTCCGCGGCGCCGAGGGATTCGGCTTGTTCAAGGACCGCGTGCGTTGCCTGCCGCAGGCGTCTGCCGACCTGAAGACCGCGGCGCGCGAGGGCCTGGCCTGGATCGAAGCGCAACTCGGCGAGCGGCCTTTCCTTGCCGGCGCCAATCTGACGATGGCCGACCTGCTGCTGTTTTCTTTCATCGAGTTCGGCGCGCTGGTTGGGCAGGGCCTGGATCCGGAAAACCGGCGCCTGCTTGCCTGGCACGCGCGGATGGCAAGTCGCGCCAGTGCTGTCGCGACCGGGTAGCGCAAAGGCTTCGCCAGCAGGGAAGATGGGGGGGCTTGGCCGGCCCCATCACCTGCAGCGAAATGGCCTGGCGATGCTTGATTCAAGCTTGCCGGATGGATCTTCAACCAAGAAAACCTTGTAATTTCTGATCCCTTACTCTACTATATAAAAACAAACAGGATTGTCTGTAATAACGAGTGGGGCCAGATATCCCATGATGAATGCTTTTAGGAGGCAAGAAATGACTGACCCAGTGTTGCCATCGGCAGCCGTTCTGCGCGATATTTACCGTATCGCCAACCTGATCAAGCAGGTCGACGACCGCTTCATCGGATTGATCAAGGCGGGACAAATCGCCTCCCCGTATTACTCGCCGCGTGGCCAGGAGCTGATCCCGGCCGCGCTGTCGGTACACCTGCTGGCCAGCGATTACGTGGTCACTACCTACCGCGGCATCCATGACCAGCTCGGCAAGGGCATTCCGCTAAAGCCGTTCATGGCTGAATTCATGGGGCGTGCGACCGGCACCTGCAAAGGCAAGGGCGGCCCGATGCACATTACGCACCTGGCCTCCGGCCTGCCGGTCACCACGGGTATCGTCGGCGCCGGCCTGCCGATCGCCAATGGCCTGGCCTGGGCGGCGCAGATCAAGAAAACCGGACAGGTCACGGTCTGCAATTTCGGTGATGGCGCGACCAACATCGGCGCCTTCCACGAAGCGCTGAACCTGGCCTCGGTGTGGAAGCTGCCGGTGATCTTCGTCTGCCAGAACAATGGCTACGCTGAACACACCAAGTACGAACTCGGCACCGGTGCGCGCACCATCGCCGATCGCGGGATTGCCTATGGCATGCCGGGCATCGAAGTGGATGGCAACGATGCGGTCGCAATGTGGGGCGCTGCGGGTGCAGCCGTGGCCCGCGCCCGCGCCGGCCAAGGCCCCACCCTGCTCGATGCCAAGACCTTCCGTTTCCGCGGGCATTTGCTGGGCGATGACAGTCATTACATTCCGAAAGCCGACATGGCAGCTGCGGTCGCGGCCGATCCGCTGCCGCGCTTTCGCGCCTTCCTGATCGAGCACGGCCATGCAACGGCCGATCAGATCGGCACGATCGAGCAGGCCAGTGCCGCGGAGATCGAGGAGGCCGTGGCCTTCGCCACCGCCAGCCCCTACCCGGACCTGTCCGAACTCGAAAAAGATGTATACGCGACGGAGACCGCAGCATGACGAACGCAAGCACAGCAACTCAGAAAATGAACATGGCGCAAGCCATCGCGATGGCGCTCGATGACGCCATGGCGCTCGATCCTTCCGTGCTGGTGCTGGGCGAAGACGTCGCCGACAAGCAGGGCGGCGGGGTGTTCAAATGTACTTCCGGCCTGTCGACCAAGCATGGCGAGGACCGGGTGCGTTCGACCCCGATTGCCGAGCAGGCCATCATCGGTGCGGCGATCGGCGCTTCGCTGGCCGGCATGCGTCCGGTGGCCGAAATCATGCTGATGAATTTCATGACCGTGGCGATGGACCAGATCGTCAATCACGCCGCCAAGCTGCGCTACATGACGGGCGGCCAGACCCATGTGCCGCTGACGATACGCACCACGACCGGCGCCGGCTTCGGCACCGGCGGCCAGCACTCCGATTACCTGGAAGCCTGGTTTGCCCACACGGCCGGCCTGAAGGTGGTGGCGCCGTCGACCCCGGCCGATGCCTACGGGCTGTTGCTGTCTTGCATTTTCGACGACGATCCTTGCATTTTCGTCGAAAACATGCCGCTGTATTTCGTGCCTGGCACGGCGCCGGTGCGGGGCGAGCGGGTGCCGATCGGCAAGGCCAAGGTGGTGCGCGAAGGCGCCGACGTGACCGTCATCAGCTACAGCCGCACCCTGCATGACGTATTGCTCGTGGCGCAGAAACTGGCCAAGGAAAACATCTCGGTGGAAGTCATCGATCTGCGCAGCATTGCTCCGCTCGACATGCCGACGCTGTGCTTGTCGGTGGCCAAGACGCGCCGCGCCGTGGTCGTCCATGAAGCCCAGACCGACTTCGGCGTCGGCGCCGAAATCGCCGCGCAACTGCACGGTGCATTGTTCGACCGCTTGAAAGCGCCAGTGATCCGGCTTGGCTCGATGCGCGCGCCGGTACCGTATTCGAAGCCGCTCGAAACGGCCTTCGTGCCCACCCAGGAACGCATTACCGCTGCCATCCGGCAGGCCCTCAAATAACCGCGAGACCGACATGACTACTCAAATCCTGTTGCCCAAACTGGGCTTTTCCGTGAATGAAGCCTTGCTGGCCGAATGGTCGGTGGCCGATGGCACGACCGTGGCCCAAGGCCAGACGCTGTACTCGATCGAGAGTGAAAAATCGGTCGAGGACATCGAAGCGCCAGTCGCCGGCGTGCTCAAGATTCTCTTGCCGGCGGGCGAAACCTACGAGGTCGGCACCGTGATCGGTGAAATTGCATGAGTGCGGCCCCGACCTGGCCGTCCAACCTGCCGCCGATGCCCGCCGTGGACTTCGCCCAGTACGGCGCGGTGGAATCGGTGGCGCTGTCGCGCCATCAAAAGATCGTTGCTTCGTTTCTGTCGCGCAATTGGGCGCAGATCCCGCATGTCACTCACCAGGATGAGGCCGACGTCGATGCGCTCGACGTCTATCGGAAACAGCTTGGCGCTGAACTGAGTCTCAAGCTCACGCCGCTGCCGTTCCTGATCAAGGCGGTGGCGCGTGCGCTCGCCGCATTCCCGCGCTTCAATGCGTCGCTGGCGCCGGATGGCGCAACGCTGGTGCTCAAGCAGTATGTCCACATCGGCGTCGCGGTCGAAACGCCGAACGGGCTGGTGGTGCCGGTGATCCGCGATTGCGACCAGAAGTCGATTGCCGAACTGGCCGCTGAACTGAATGACAAGGCCGAGCGCGCCCGCACCAAGGGCTTGCCGATGGCGGAAATGTCCGGCGGCTGCTTTTCGATCAGCTCGCTGGGGTCGATCGGCGGCACCGGTTTCACGCCGATCATCAACGCGCCCGAACTGGCCATTCTCGGGGTCACGCGGGCGACCGAAAAACTCCGGCTGGTCGATGGAAAAGTGGTCGCGGCGAGCATGTTGCCGCTCTCGCTCTCCTACGACCATCGGGTCATTAATGGCGCCGACGCGGCACGTTTCGTGCGTTTTATTGCCGACCAGCTGGCGCAGCCGTCCGCGCTGGCACACGATTCGAATAGGAACGACCAATGAAAACAATGGAACAACGATTTACCGTGGCCGGGCGCGTCGCGCTGGTCACCGGCGGCGGTACCGGCATCGGCGCCCACTTTGCCGCCGTGCTGGCGGCGGCGGGCGCAAAAGTGGCGGTCAGCGGACGCCGTCGCGACCGTCTCGAGGTGGTCGCGGCCGCCATCAACGAGGCCGGCGGCGAGGCGTTTGCCTGCGTCATGGATGTGTCCGATAAGGGCTCGATCAAACGGGGCTTCGACGAAATCGAAGCGCGGTTGGGCACCGTCGACGTCCTGGTCAACAATGCCGGCCAGACTTCGCGCACTACCTTGGTCGACATGACGGACGAGGATTGGAACGCGGTCATCGACGTCAACCTGTCGGCGCCGTATTTCCTGTCGAAGGAAATGGCCATCCGCCTGATCGCCAAAGGCCAGCCCGGCTCGATCGTCAACATCGCCTCGATCCTCGGCAAGGGCGCGCTGCCCAACTTCTCCAGCTACGGCACCAGCAAGGGGGCGCTGATCCAGCTGACCAAGTACCTGGCAATTGATTTGCTGCCGAATGCGATCCGCGTCAATGCGATCGCGCCGGGCTATTTCCCCTCCGAGATGACCGATCCGTTCTTCGAAACCGATCTGGGCAAGCAGGCGATCGCGGCCCTGCCGCCGAAGCGGCTCGGGCGCCTGGACGAACTCGACGGCGCGTTGCTGCTGCTGGCTGGCGAGGCCGGCTCGTATATCAATGCGACTACGATCACGGTCGATTACGCGCATTCCGAGCGGCTGTCGTAGTCGCGCCGGTTCCCGATACATCACCTTAGCAGAATGGTTCAATCATCATGACGATTCCCCGCACCCGCGCCGCCACACCGCGCGCCGTCACCGCAAACGGCGCCTGGCAGTCCGAGAAGAGCAGGATCACGCGCACCGCGGTGCTGGAGGCCACGATAGCGTGCCTGATCAAGATCGGCTATACCCAGACTACAGTCGAGTTGATCGCCGAGCAAGCTGGCATCTCGCGCGGGGCGATGACGCACCATTTCAAATCGCGCCTCCAGATCTTCGGGGCGACCGCGGAATTTGTGACTGAGCGCCGCGCCACCGAGTATGCGCGGGCGATCGACAGCATCAAGGTGCCAGTTGGCCGCCTGCCCACCGAGGAACATTTTCAAAAAACGCTATTGGTGCTGCAAAAATACTATGGCCTGCCGTCGTTCGTGGCCCTGCATGAACTGATGCGCGGCGCGCGCACCGATGCGGCGCTGAAAGCGATCATGGCGCCGCTGGAAAAGCAGCTCGACAAGATGATCAGCGACAGCATGCTGGCGCGCTTTCCCTACCTGGCGCCGGTTGAGCCGACGCGCCGGGTATTGATGGACATGATCATGCGTTCGCTGCAGTGCATCGCGATCGACCTGAGCCCGACCATGAAAGGGCCGCGCCGCAGCAATCTGCTCAATCTGATGGCGAGCATCGCGTCGAGCAAGTTCACGGAGGCATTCGAACAGGCCGAACGGCAGAGCTTGTCCGCCGGGCACTGATGGCGGGGCGCCATCGGCTCGCGTAGTCGCACTTAAAAAAACAATCAATCCTGCTTTTAGCAGCGAGGTTTGGAGGAGAACAGAATGACAGAGCACATCCGGCTGGCCTGTCCGCAGCTACTGGCGCCGCACGAAGGCGGTTATCAGCTGCTGGGCAGCCGCTGCCACGCTTGCGGCGAGATCTATTTCCCGGCGCGCGCGGCCTGCACGCGCTGCTGCGGCACCCGTTTCGACACCCATGGCCTGGGCCGCAGCGGCGTGTTGTGGTCATGGACCATCCAGGGTTTCTTGCCCAAGCCGCCCTACAACAGCGGCGAGACCGAAGCGAGCTTCAAGCCCTATGGCGTCGGCTACGTCGAGATGGCGTCGGGGATCAAGGTCGAGAGCCGGCTGGTGGTCGGCGATGGTGGTTTACAAATCGGCATGCCGATGCAGCTCACGCTGGAGCGCTACCGCACCGATGCCGACGGCGCGCCATGGTTTACCTTCGCTTTCGAAGCCGTTGCGCCGGCCGCTGGCAAGCAGGCGGCACCCGCCTTGGCCAAGGAGCACCGCCATGCGCAATGACATCGCGATCATCGGCATTGGCATGCACCGGTTCGGCCGCACCGATGGCATGTCCGGCCTCGACCAGGGCGCCTTCGCGGTGCGCGCCGCGCTCAAGGATGCGGGGCTGTCGTGGGACAAGGTGGGCGTCGCTTACGGCGGCAGCCAGGATGCCGGCAATGCCGATGCGCTCGCCAACCAGCTCGGCTTGACCGGCCTGCCGTTCGTCAACGTCGCGAATGGCTGCGCCACCGGCGGCAGCGCACTGGTCAGCGTCATCGCCGCGATCCAGGCTGGTGTGGCCGAGATCGGCGTCGCGGTCGGCTTCGACAAGCACCCGCGCGGTGCCTTCAATCCGCAACCGGCCCAGTGGGGCCTGGAAGACTGGTACGGCGAAACCGGCCTGATGCTGACGACCCAGTTCTTCGCCCTCAAGACGCGCCGTTACATGCACGAACACGGCATCAGCGAGGATGCGCTGGTGCGCGTGGCCCAGCGTGCCTTCCGCAACGGGGCGCTCAATCCGCAGGCCTGGCGCCAGCGCGAACTGAGCTACGAGGAGATTGCCGAATCGTCGGCGGTCAACCTGCCGCTGCGCAAGTACATGTTCTGCAATCCGGCCGAGGGCGGCGCCGCACTGGTGCTGTGCAGCGCCGCCAGCGCGCATCGCTATTGCAGCAAGCCCATCATCGTCAAGGCGGCGGCGGTGCGCAGCCGCTATCACGGCTCGTTCGAAGTGTTCAGCCCCTCGCTGGTGGCGCAGCAGGCGCAGGCGCCGAGCGTGACCGCGTCGAGGGCGGCGTTCGAAATGGCCGCCGTCGGCCCCGGCGATATCGACGTGATCCAGCTGCAGGACACCGATTCCGGCTCGGAGCTGATGCACATTGCCGAGAACGGCTTTTGCGAGCATGGCGAGCAGGAGCATTTGCTGCGCAATGGCGACACCGATATCGGCGGGCGCATGCCGATCAACACCGATGGCGGCTGCCTGGCCAACGGCGAGCCAGTCGGCGCATCGGGCCTGCGCCAGGTCGTCGAAATTTGCCTGCAGTTGCGCGAGGAAGCCGGGCGGCGCCAAGTTCCCGGGTCGCCCCGGCTAGGCTACACCCATGTGTATGGCGCGCCGGGCGTTTCCGGCGTGACGATTCTGCAACGATAGCGGCGGCGACCGCCCACCACAACCCATCAGGAGACAACATGAACTCGGTAAACAAAAGAGAATTCACCGAACTGGCGCAGGAAACGGCCGGCGATCCACAGGTATTCCAGCGCCTGCTGGCCCAGGAAACGGTGGCCGTGCCGGCCTTCCTGAAACCGGCCAATCCTGGATTCAGCGATGTCGACCTGCCGGTCTGGCGCTACACCTCGCGCGAGTTCCATCGTCTCGAAGCCGACAAAATGTGGCCGAAGGTATGGCAATTTGTCGGCCGCGTTGAGCAGATCCCGAACGCCGGCGACAATCTGGTCTACGACATCATCGACCACTCGATCATCGTCATCCGGGGCGATGACGGCCAGATCCGCGGCATGCATAACTCCTGCCTGCACCGCGGCCGGGCCCTGCGCACGGCTAGCGGCAGCGCCGGCATGCTCAAGTGTCCCTACCATGGCTTTACCTGGGATATCCGGGGCAGCTTCAAGAGCCTGCCGAGCACCTGGGACTTCGGCCACCTGAATCGCGAGGAACTCGATTTGCCGCAGGTGCGGGTGGAGACCTGGGCCGGCTTCGTGTTCATCAACCTCGATCCGGAGGCGGCGCCGCTGCTCGACTATCTGGACGTGCTGCCCGACCACTTCAAATCCTACATGTTCGAGCGCGCCGTGATCGTGGCCCATGTGCAGCGCAAGATCCCGTGCAACTGGAAACTGGCGCAGGA
>CXWL01015814.1_pt1 | contig 12362 bp, 13 predicted proteins | sample 590931 | NCBI WGS metagenome assembly CXWL01 (sample SAMEA3498368, study PRJEB10139) | groundwater metagenome | biome: water well; material: biofilm material | place: Germany | collected 2015-04-27
CTCGCCAGATCGACATTGCCGGGATAGCCCAGTGCATAGACGGTCTGCCGCTGCGCGACTTCGCCCGTGTAGATCGCGGCGGCGGGGACGCGCCCCGCAATAATCTCGATAATCGCCAGATCGCGCGCGCGGTCGATGCGGATCAGACGGCCGGGGTAGCTGCGCGACCCCTCGCTCGGGACGATGCCAATAACGACATTATCGGGATATTCGGCGGCGTCGGACACAACATGCGCGTTGGTGATGATACGATTGGGGGCGATGGCAAAGCCGCTGCCATGGCCAAAACCAACCACCTCGCCGCGAACCATGGCGACGGTGACAACGCGCACGACGCTGCGTTCGGTAGCGGCAACATCGTCGATGCGCGTCGGCGGTGTGGGCGCGGCGATGGGCGCGGCGGGAGTTGGCGCGGTTGGCTTTGCCAGCACAGCGGGCGCAGCGCCGAACAGCGTCAGCGTCAGCGTCAGTAGAGCCAAGCGGAGCAGTGCCATCATCACCATGTTTCCTATCCTCGTCACCCTGAACGCGTTTCAGGGTCCATTCTCAATCCATATATTGAAAGGAACGCTGAATAGACTCCGGATCAAGTCCGGAGTGACGAACTATAATTGGTCGTTAGCGCCATCAACTTTGAAAGCAAGCATCGGGACGCATGGAGGTGCTTGCCTGCGGTAAATAGCGGCTTCAACCACAAAGGAACCCCCATGACCTATCGCATATCCGGCCTACACCCCGAAGCTTTTGCCAAACTCTTGACGCTTGATGATGCAGCACTGGCGGCCCATGGTGCCATGCGCGTCACCGCGACGGCAAAGCCCGGCTTTCCCTGCCGTATTACCTTGGAAGATGCCGAAGTGGGTGAAGAGCTCATCCTGCTCCACCATATCAGCCACGATGTCGCCACCCCCTATCGTAGCGCCTATGCCATCTATGTGCGGGTGGATGCGCGCGACACCGCGACCTATCATAACGCTTTGCCGCCGGTGTTTGAGGGCCGCCCGATTGCACTGCGCGGCTTTGACGGGGCCGGCATGCTCAAAGGGGCGCTGCTTGCGCTACCTGGACAGGTCGATGAACAGATACGCGCCCTGTTCGAAAGCGATGAAATTGCTTATATTCATGCCCATAATGCAGCGCATGGGTGCTATGCTGCGCTGGTGGAGCGTTACTGATGGTCGATACCGACTTTGCCTTTGCAGCATTCGACAGGCGGGACCGCACGCTTGATGGTCAATTTGTCGGCGCGGTCAAAACAACCGGCATCTATTGCAAACCTAGCTGTCCAGCACGGCGGCCTTTGCGCGAAAATGTCGAATTTTTTGCTACACCGGTTGAGGCGCGCGCTGAGGGTTATCGCGCCTGCTTGCGTTGCAAGCCTGATGAGATTGGTCGTGACCGCGAGGCCGTGGCACGGGCGTTATCGCTGATTGCTGCGGCGCACGAACCACCGTCGCTTGATGATCTGGCTGCGGCGGTCGGCTATGCACCGCATCATTTTCACCGCCTGTTCAAACGTGATACGGGAGTCACCCCTGCGGCTTATGCACGCAGCCTTCGCGCTAAGCGGGCAGAGGCGGCGCTCGAAAGCAATGGTCGTGTGACCGACGCTATCTATGATGCAGGTTTTTCAGGGCCAAGCCGTTTTTATGCGGAAGCGGGCAAGCGATTAGGCATGACACCCAGCGCGTGGAAAAATGGCGGGGCGGGCGTGAATATCCGCTGGTCGGTGGTGGCAACTTCGCTTGGCCAGATGCTGCTTGCGGCAACGGATAAGGGCATATGCCGACTATCATTTGATGAGGGCGAAGCGGCGCTGCAAGCGCGCTTTCCGCGTGCGACGATTACGCCGGGTGATACGGCGATGCGTGAACTGGTGGCGGGCGCGGTGGCAGCGGTTGAGAATCCGCGTTTTATGCCCACCCTACCGCTCGACGTTGCAGGCACCGCGTTTCAGCAAGCGGTGTGGCAGGAATTACAGCGCATCCCACCGGGCGAAACCCGCACCTATGCGCAAATTGCGGCGGCGGTTGGTAAGCCCAAAGCAGTGCGCGCGGCGGGCAGCGCCAACGGCGCGAACAATGTCGCGGTGCTCATCCCGTGCCACCGTGTTATCCGCAGCGACGGCGGCCTTGGCGGCTATGCTTATGGCGTGGAGCGCAAGGCAAAGCTGTTAGAGCGCGAAACAGCGGGTTAGGGTCAACGACCCTAAAGCCAGCGCCGCACCCGCGCACAATAGGCTGTGTATTCCGCACCGAACTTGGCCGTCAAATATGCCTCTTCCCGCGCAATCACCTGCGTGCGGATGATGACCATCACCGGCAGTGCCAGCAATAGCGCACCGAGGCTGGACATGGCGGCCATTAGGCCAAGGAACACCAATAACATCCCCAAATACATGGGGTTACGGGTAAAACCATAGATGCCGGTGTCGACAATGCTGGTCGTCGATTTCCATGGGCGCACATCATTATGCGCGCGGCGGAACCGCCCGGTAGCAGCCATCGACAGCGCAGCTCCGGCAACGATGAAGCCCAAGCCCACGCCAACCCGCGCCCATACCGGCAATATAATCTGCCACGGCAGAACAAAATCGAGCGCGCAGCCGATAGCCAGCATTCCCAGATAAATCAGGGGCGGCGGAAAGCTGACCCGTGCGCTATCATCATCAACCGCCATGACTATTCTCCTGTCTTAGCGCGCGCCATCGCCCTAGCGCGCGGCTCACGCACGATCAGCCATGTCAATAATCCCACCGGACCGAGCATCAGCGTCAGGAACAATATGGGGATTTGCACCAACCGACCAAAGCCCTTGGCATCGGCATCGCGCGCGATCCACAGACCAATGAACAGGTCGAACGCGAGATAGTGCGTCCAGCCAATGACGGCCCCGCCCTTGCTGTCGAACAGCGCCATCACGCCTGCGAGCGTGGTAAAATCCATGCCTGCGCCGCTGCCGCCACCTGAATCAACATTGCCGATCATCAACAGGCCGAGCATCACCGCGTAGGTAAGGCACAGCATCGCGACGCCAAGATACATGATAAGCGTCAGCACCAGCGGTTTGCGCGGCAAAAAGGCCAGCACGACCCAGCCAAATATCGCCCACTTATTGGTTAGGCTGAACAGCATTTCCCACGTCATGCCAAATCCCCTTTCCACACCAACACAGGATTACGTGCGGCAAGCACTTCGTCAACGCGCGAGCGTGGGCTATAATGCGGTGCGGATTTTAGGCTCGGATCGCCCTGTTTGGCGCGCAACGCCACGGACCGCAGCGCGCCGATGAACTGGTCGAGCGCCGCCTTGCTCTCGGTCTCGGTCGGTTCGACCAGCATCGCGCCGTGCACCACCAGCGGGAAATACACCGTCATTGGGTGGTAGCCTTCGTCGATCATGCCCTTTGCGACATCAATGGTCGTAAAGCCCTCCGCCAACCCTGCGTCACTGAACAACGCTTCGTGCATGCACGCTCCGCTGTGCGCGAACGGAGCATCAAGGACATCCTCAAGGCTGCGCAAAATATAATTGGCGTTGAGCACGGCGTCCTCGGCAACTTGACGCAGTCCATCCGCGCCGTGGCTGAGGATATAGGCGAGCGCGCGGGTGAACATCCCCATCTGGCCGTGGAACGCGCACATCCGGCCAAAACTTTGCCCATGATGATCGGCGGCCGTTTCCTCCTCGATCAACACGAAGCGCTCCCCCTGCCTCTCAACAAAGGGCAGTGGCGCAAAAGGGGCGAGCGCCGCCGATAACACCACCGGACCAGAACCCGGCCCGCCGCCGCCATGGGGGGTGCTGAACGTCTTGTGCAAATTGATGTGCATCGCGTCGATGCCCAAATCGCCGGGGCGAACGCGCCCGACGATGGCGTTGAAATTGGCTCCGTCGCAATAAACATAGCCGCCAACGCTGTGCACCGCGTCTGAAATCGCCTTCATATCGCGTTCGAACAGGCCGCAGGTGTTAGGGTTGGTAATCATCACGCCAGCAACATCGGGCCCCAACCGTGCGGTTAGTGCCGCAATATCCACCCTGCCCGCTGCTGTCGCAGGGATGCTCTCAACCGCAAACCCCGCAAAAGCCGCAGTCGCAGGGTTGGTGCCATGCGCACTTTCGGGGACCAGGATAACGCGGCGGTCCTCGCCGCGCGCCTCCAGCGCCGCCTTGATGCACAATATCCCGCACAGCTCGCCATGTGCGCCGGCCTTTGGCGACATTGCCACGGCCTGCATCCCCGTGAGCGTGATGAGCCAATGCGCCAGTTCGTCAATCACGCCGAACGCACCTTGCACCGTTGATTGCGGTTGCAGCGGGTGAATGTCGGCAAAGCCCGGCATCCGCGCGACCTTTTCATTCAGGCGGGGATTATGCTTCATCGTGCAGCTGCCTAGCGGGAACAGGCCAAGGTCAATCGCGTAATTTTGCCGCGATAGCCGTGTGTAATGCCGCACCACTTCGGATTCGGACAGGCCGGGTAAGCCGATGGGCGCGGTGCGCAGCAATCCTACAAGGTCGTCCGTTTCGGGCACCACCAAGTCAAAATCAACCCCGGTCCGATCGCCAGAGCCAATCTCGAAAATCAGCGGCTCTTCGAGCATCAGCGCACGGTTGCCGGTAAAGGTTTCGGTCATGCTCATGACAGCGCCTCCGTAAGCGCCGCACACAGCACCGCGATGTCCGCGTCGCTCGTCGTTTCGGTCGCGGTGACGAGCAGCTCGTTCGCCAGGTCCGCGCGGTCGGGATAGAGCCGCCCCAACGGAACCCCGCACAAGACACCGCGATCGGCCAACGTCCGTGCGACCACACGCGCATCTGTGTTAAGAGTGATGCGTAACTCATTGAAATATGGGCCAGATGCCACTGTAACGCCCGGCACTTTGCCCAGAGCCGCCGCCGTCGCCACAGCGCGGCCATGGTTGATACCTGCCAGCTCGCGCAGCCCCGCTTCGCCCAACAAGCTCATATGAATGCTGAACGCCAGCGCACAAAGCCCTGAATTGGTGCAGATATTGCTCGTCGCCTTCTCCCTGCGGATATGCTGTTCGCGCGTTGACAGCGTCAACACATAGGCGCGCCGACCTGTCGCATCGACGCTTTGCCCACACAGGCGGCCGGGCATTTGCCGGACATATTTGTCCTTGCACGCAAACAGCCCCAGATAGGGCCCGCCAAATTGCAAACCGACGCCAATCGACTGTCCTTCGCCAACCACAATGTCCGCGCCCATTATGCCCGGCGCCTCTATCATGCCCAGCGCCACCGGTTCGGTGACCACCGCAATCAACAGCGCGCCCGCCGCATGCGCGGCTTCCGCAATGGGCCGCAAGTCACTGACCCGGCCAAAAACATCGGGATATTGGACAACGACACAGCTTGTCTCACCGTCAATCGCCGCAATCAACGCCGCCCCTTCATCCGCCAGTGGATTGGGCGTCATTTCGACCAACGTGTCGCCGGTATATTTAGACATCGTCCGCGCGACGCTGGCATAATGGGGGTGCAGCCCGCCCGCGATCAGCGCCTTGGTCCGTTTGGTCACGCGCCGTGCCATGCCCACGGCTTCCCAGCACGCGGTCGACCCGTCATACATCGACGCATTGGCGACGTCACAGCCGTATAGCCGCGCGACCTGTGTTTGAAACTCAAACAGCATTTGCAACGTGCCCTGCGCGATTTCGGGCTGGTATGGCGTGTAAGCCGTCAAAAACTCGCCGCGCTGAATCAGATGATCGACGCTGGCGGGGATATGGTGGCGATAAGCCCCCGCGCCGAGGAAGAAGGGCACAGCGCCCGCCGCCACATTGCGTGCGCTGAGCGCGCCCATGTGCCGCTCCACCGCCATCTCACTGGCATGCAGTGGCAGACCTGCGACAGGCCCATCCAGCCGGGCTTCGGCGGGGACATCGGCGAACAGATCGTCGATAGACCCCGCACCAATGGTTGCGAGCATCGAGCGTCTGTCGGCGTCATTTAGCGGTAGGTAGCGCATCAACCTCTCCTAAAATCCTCCCCCAACGGGGGAGGGGGACCACGAAGTGGTGGAGGGGGCATGTTTCAAATGAACCCAAGGCCCAAACCCCCTCCGTCATGCTATGCATGACACCTCCCCAAATGGGGGAGGATTGTAATGTCAAAGCCCGCCCACAAACGCCGCATAGGCGCCTTCGTCCATCATCCCGTCGAGCTGGCTTGCATCAGACAGCGTCAGCTTGAAAAACCAGCCCCCCCCCTCTGCTGCATCCTCCGCTGCGCTGTTGACCAGCGCGGGATCGGCCTCAAGCGCGTCATTGCCCACCGTCACCGTGCCAGATACCGGCGCATAAACGTCCGACGCGGCCTTGACCGACTCCACCACGGCGCACGGCTCGCCCTTGCTCAAAACTTTGCCAGCGGCGGGCAGTTCGACAAACACGACATCGCCCAATTGACTTTGCGCATAGTCGGTAATGCCGACGGCGGCGGTCATACCGTCAACGTCAATCCATTCATGGTCTTCGGTAAAATAACGTGGCATGGTTCTGGCTCCCCTATAGGTTGATTTTGCGGACATAATTGTGCGGAATGAATGGCATGGCGGTCACGGTCATCGTAATGCGGCGCCCACGCACATCGGCTTCGAGCTTTGTTCCCAGCGCTGCAAAAGCGCTTGTTACATAACCCATCGCTATCGGCGCACCGAGCGAAGGTGCGAACCCGCCTGAGGTTACGACGCCAACATGCTGTTCTTCATGATAAATCTCTGCGCCTTCGCGTACCGGCTGGCGGCCATCAACGGTAAAGCCAACGCGTTTTGTCGGCGCACCGTGGCTGAGATGCCCGAGGATCCGCGCCGCGCCCGCAAAGCCACCTTCCTCGCGCCGCCGCTTGGAAATCGCGAACGACAGGTCGGCTTCGACCGGGTCAATCCGCGCATCCAGGTCATGGCCATAGAGCGGCAAGCCTGCCTCTAACCGCAGCGAATCGCGCGCGCCCAATCCGATGGGTTTGACTTCGGCCTGTGCGCACAGCGCATCGGCCAATGCCTCGACATGCTCCGCCCCGACCGAAATCTCAAAACCATCTTCGCCGGTATAGCCCGATCGGCTGATACCCAGCGGCACGTCGCCCCATAGAAACGGCCCAGCCTGCATGAACACCAATTCCGCAACTTCGGGAACCAGCCGACTGAGCGCGCCCGCCGCCTTTGGCCCCTGCAGAGCCAGCAGAGCGGCGTCCTCGTCATAATTGATCGTCACGGTTTCGGGTAGAGCGTCATAGAGATAAGCGATGTCGTCATGCTTCACCGCGCCGTTGACGACGACATAGAGGTGATGCCCGGTGTTGGTAATCATCAGATCGTCGAGGATGCCGCCATCTTCGCCAAGCAACAGCGAATAGCGCATCCGCCCGGGTTTCAACGCTGATATATCGCCGGGCACAATGGCCTCCAACGCCTGTGCCACGCCTTCGCCGATCAACTGGAGCTGCCCCATATGCGACACGTCAAACAGCCCCGCATTTTCGCGCACCCACAGATGTTCGGCCATGATCCCCTCATATTGGATCGGCATATGATAGCCCGCAAACGCGACCATCCGCGCACCCTTTGCGCGATGCCATGCATCGAGCGGCAATGCCAATGTCTCGATTTCGGGGCCGTCTTCAGGGTGGTTATGGTCGTCGGTCATCTGGCGTATCCGTGGGCAAGAGGCAGGCGCAGCATCCGGGCCGGAGAACCGACCCATCCACTGCCCCCTCTGTCACTTTACCTGAGAGTTTTCGCGCCGCCATAGTGGCGATGCTTACACCGTCGGTGACAGCGCGGGCGGACCCATGCTGTGCTTTCCAGAGTGTCCTATGCGAAAACGCGGTCCATTTGCCTGAGAGTTTCCGGGGCGGTTGCTCCTTCGGCGGGCGGCGCAAGGCCACCCCTCTCCCGCGTCTTCAAACGACAAGGGCCGATTGGACGGGACCGCGCGATGAGTCAACTATGTTCTAACTCTCACCTCAATCCACATCGAGCAAAGACCACCAATCCTGTGCGCCATGAAGCACGCGGACGATAGAAATGCCGTCACCATCGGGCATATAGAAAATTAGCATGGCGGCAAAGCCGTCAACGCGCCATTTCCGCATAGCCGATAGGTCATTTCGGCGGGACTCGATTTTGACACCTAATCCGGGCGTTGCAGCCAAAGAGACAAAAACATCGTGAGCGGCCGCCATAAAGCGTTCGGCTATTTCAGTTCCTGCTTCGGTTTCCAAATACCCGAAATAATGCGACATATCACGCTTGGCCGAAGCGCTGATATTAATGAGTGGAGCAATCAATGCCGTTGCCGTGCGTCGCGACGGATTTCATCCATAGTTTCGGGCGTCCACGGCAGTTTCTCGCTCGCCAACCCTTCCAGCAACAACGCCTCCAGCTTGGCCAATGCTTTGGCCTTTTCATCGGCACGGATGAGGTCGCGCACATATTCGCTGGCGCTGCTGTAGCGCCCCTCGGCGAGTTGCCCCTCAACAAACGCCTTGAGCGGCGCAGGGAGCGAGATGTTCATGCTGTCCATGCAGGGGATAATAAAGCAAATGGCAGAAAATGGCAAATATTGCCATTATGGGTGGGGGGTGATAATTTCATGGAGGCGCGGACGGGTCCCCTACTGAGGCATCCATCTTAAAGCGTGTCCGCTGGATACGCTGACTAGTCGGCGCACAAACATCGATTTCCTACAGGCTGTTCGCCATGGTAATATGTGCTCTGTTTCGCGACTCCTGCTCATTTCTGGCTCTTTGAACATGTTAATCGGCATCACTTATGCCTCCCCGGAACGGGGAGGTATTTCCTTCTTTTTCTCCGTCATTGCGAGACACCGTCAGGTGGCGCGGCAATCCAGTCTATGACACCGTTTCTGGATTGCCACGGGCCATACGGCCCTCGCAATGACGATGGTGAAAACAACAGGTGTGTATCGTTGATACCACACCTCTGTAACCCGCAGGCGACCGTTGTTTCCCCCGTGCGTCGTGTCAACCAAACCTAAAACGCTAACCCCGTTCTCAGGTCAACTTTGTCTATTTTGGAAATCCCTACCCCTGCCTCAACACGCCCGGCACCGCTTCCTTGCCAAACAGTTCGGCAAAGCGGTCGAGCGCAAAACGGTCGGTCATCCCGGCAATATAATCGGCAATATGCCGCGCCCTGCCCGTCTCGTCATCGGGGAGCGCCGCCGCCCAGTCCCCGCCCATCGCGCCGGGTTCGCCCTGATAGGCAATAAACAGGCTGGTCACGACATCGCGCGCCGCGCCCGCCGCCGCCATCTGGCTGGGGTGATGGTACAGCGTGCGGTACATGAAGCGTTTCAGGTCGCGTTCGGCCGCCACCATAGCGGGCGAAAATCCAGCCAGCGCCGCACCATAGGCGCGAACATCCGCCACATTGGCGACCCCGGCATCGCGCGCCGCCAACCTTGTCGCGTCAATCACATCATTGACCATCAAGCCAATCTGCGTGCGGATCAGCTCGCGCAATTGCCGAGTCTGCGGCACGCCCGCTAGGTCCCCCTCAACCCCGCGCCACACATCGGCGATGAGCGGCTGCTCAAGCAATTGATCGAGGCATAGCAACCCCGCGCGCAGCCCATCATCAATATCGTGATTGTCATAGGCGATGTCGTCCGCCACCGCCGCCACTTGCGCCTCTAATGAGGCAAAGCTCGCCAATTCAAGCGGAAAATCCGCGTCGCATTCGCGCATCGCCCATGTCGGCGCGGTCACGGGGCCATTATGTTTGGCCAACCCCTCCAACATCTCCCACGACAGGTTGAGGCCGTCGAAATGCGGATAAGGCGTCTCCAGCCGCGTCAATGTGCGCAGCGTATGGGCATTATGGTCAAACCCGCCATAAGGGGTCAGGCACGCCTCCAGCGCGTCCTCGCCCGAATGGCCGAACGGCGGATGGCCAATGTCATGCGCCAGGCACAGCGCCTCGGTCAGATCCTCGTTCAGACCAAGCGCGCGGGCGATGGTGCGGCCTATTTGCGCGACTTCCAGGCTGTGGGTCAGGCGAACCCGGTAATGGTCGCCATCGGGGGCGATGAACACCTGCGTCTTGTGGCGCAGGCGGCGAAAGGCAATCGAGTGGATGATGCGGTCGCGGTCGCGCTGGAACGCATCACGCGGGCCTCTTTGCCGATCACCGGACTCTAGATGGCGGCGACCGCGCGATTGCGCCGGGTCGCAAGCAAGGGCGCGCAGCTCAGCGGCCAATGGGCGTCACTTCTTGGCCGACATCACTGGTCCACACAAAGCCGTTGCCGCCCGCTGCACTATAGGTGCCCAACCAAGCCCGCGCGGCGGCGGCGCTGCGGAACGGCCCGACGACCAAGCGGCGGGTGCGGTTCCACACCGCGCTGGCGCACGACTGACCCGAAAAGCTGGCGGCATGCTGGCGCGCAAGGCGGCGGCAATCATAACCAAGCGCCGCGACGTCCGACCCCGTTGCGACCTGCACCCATGCGCGCGCTGGGTGACGGCGGCGCGCCTCGGCTTCCTCACGGGCTGCCGCTTCTGCTTCGGCACGGCGGCGGGCTTCAGCCTCGCTCCGGCGGCGGGTTTCGGCATCGGCTGCGGCGGTGGCACGGGCCTCTGCGGCTTCGGCTCGTTGCCGCTCACGGCGCTCGGTGGCAATCGCCTCCATCTCTTGCAGCGATAGCGCGCCTGCGCTGGCGGCACGCTCTGCCTCTGGCACCGCTATGCTCGCCACCATGGAATCGAGCGACCAGCCGGACACAACGCGCGTTTCAGCGACCGTGGTCGGCGTTGGGGTTGGTGCGGGTTCCGGTGCTGCGACAACAGCTTCGGCCGCTGGTGGCGCCGCCGCCTCTGCGTTGCGGATGACGATGACCCCAGCGGGCGTGACATTGGGCGGGCCAGCAACAGGGCGAACGACCGGCACAGACGTTGGCGTTGAGGCTGGCGTTGGTGGGGCAGGCGAGGCCACAGGCACAGGCTCAACAGGCACGGGGAGCGACTGCACTATTGGCACCGAAACGCGCACGGGTTCGGGCGGAGGTGGCGGCGGAGGTGGCGGTGCACTGCTAATTGCCGGAGCCATAGTAACGGTCGAAACGGGCGCAGGCGTTGGCGAGGGCGTTGCGGCGGCCAGTGTTGTTCGCTGACCACGCGACGCGCGATCCCGGCTGCCCCGGCGCGCCACCCGGCCTGTGTCTGTGGGCGGCGTGGGGGTTGGCGCCGCGACAGCGACCACCGTTCGCGCAGCCATCCGCGACGGCTGTGCCCGCACCACATCTATGCTTGGGAAACGGCCAAAATGGGCTGCGGACGCGAGCTGCGCGGGGGTCAGTCGATCCATCATCCCAAAATATGGCTCCAACCCGTCGGCGAGCTGGCGTGGCATCGTCGCCCGTGCAATCTCACGCGCCTCATCCGGCCGGCCATTCATCGCCAATATCATCGCGCGCGACCGCCATGCCGCACGGTCCTGTGCGCGCAATAACGGCCCCAGCATTTGCACCGCGCGGTCCGCTTGCCCTGATATGCCAAGCGATATGGCAGTGCGCCGCGTCAATTCCGCCGATGGATGCGTGGCGGCAGAGACCGCATAATCGGCCTGCGCCCGCACTTGATCCCCCATCAAATCATAAGCAAGGCCACGATCGGCGATATAGGTGCGGTCAAGCCCACCAGCGGCAATCGCGGCGTCGAAATAGCGCATGGCCTGCGGCGCATCCTCAAGCCGCACCATCGCTGCGCCCATCGCCGCCTTGATTATGGGATCGCGCGGCACCTGAACCTCCGCCCGCGCCAGAAAGCCGATAGCGGCACGACCATCGCCCAATGCCAACGCTGCACGGCCCGCCTGTGACAGCGCAAACCAATCGGCCGGGTCCGCTGCGATACGCGACAAAGCGCTGGTCAAATCGCGCTGTGCGGCGAGGCGCGCCGCAGTTTCAGGGTCGAGTTCTACAGCAGGGGCAAGCACAGGCGGCGCGCCTTGTGCCATCGCGTAGTGCGGCAACAAAAGTAACAGCACGATGCCGCTCACCCTAGGCAATACGACAAATAAAGGTTTAGATCTTTTCATACCCATAGCGTCACACACTAGCACGTCAAATGCACCAGACCAGCCCCATCCACCATGGATGAAGATCAGGCCCGCGCAATGGGCATCGCTTTATTGGTTCGATTGACGGCCCAGAAAACGCGGAATGGTCGGGAAATTATCGTCACCGTCATCATCATTACCATCGCCGGCGTTGCCAGTGCCTTCACGCGATGATTCCATACGCGACAGCGCCTTCATCCGTTCAAACAAGGTACCACCCGTCGCTGCTACCGGTTCGGGCGCTGTAGGCT
>CXWL01015255.1_pt1 | contig 12361 bp, 12 predicted proteins | sample 590931 | NCBI WGS metagenome assembly CXWL01 (sample SAMEA3498368, study PRJEB10139) | groundwater metagenome | biome: water well; material: biofilm material | place: Germany | collected 2015-04-27
GACGGAGGCGGCGTCGGAGCTGTTGCGTTGCACGATCGCCCGGAATTGCTCGCCGGAATCGCTTACGCCGTCATTGGCGATGTTCAGCGTCACCGTCTGCGAGGTGACGCTCAAAGCGAAGTTCACCGCGATATTGAGCGGCTGGCCGCCGAAGGTCGTGGTGAAGTCGCCCTCGCCATAGGTCGCAGTGCCATCGGCCAACGTTGAGAAAAACACTGTCTCCGCAGGTGTGGCTCCCGAACGCGTGATCGTGAACGTAACTTGACCGCCTTCGGTCGCGGTCGTCGCCGATGGGGTGATCGAGTAGCCGGAAGCGGTTCCTTCGTTGTTGGCAAGAATGGTGAAGGTTGAGCTGTCAAGGAAGACGCCTGGATCGGGGTTCGGTGTCTGCTGGATTATGAAGCCAAAGGTCTCGTCACCTTCAATGTCATTATCGTCGAGAATGGTGACGACAACTGGGGCGTTCGCTGTCGTCGCGCCCGCCGCGAAGGTCACTGGGAAGTCGAGGATATTGGTGTTGTAGTCCCCGGAATTGACGGCAAATCCATTGGCCGCGCCGTTGACGGTGCTGGCGAACACCGTCGCTGCGGGTAGGTTTGTGCCGCTGCGAGTGATCGTGACGGTCACCGTTTGGCCCACGCCTTCGGTGACCGTCGTCGAAGCCGGCGAGATCGAGTAGATAGGCACCGCCGCGCCGTTGGCGAGGATGGTCGCGCTGCCAGTGGTAAACGCGCCGCCGGTTTGCGTGTTTTGCAGCCCGACGCTGAAGGTCTCGTTGGCTTCGGATGGATTCCCGGGTTCGACCAAAGTCGGGATGATGATTTGCTGCGTGTTCGAACCACCAGGATTGAACGTCAGCGGCACGTTCACGAAGGAGCCGGAATAATCTTCCGCCGCTGCCGAAGCGGTGCCCGCAAACGTCGAGTACCAAATCGTATGGGGCGCAGTGATGGTCCCGCTCATGGTGACCGTGAACACCGCGTTGGCGCCTTCGGCCACGTTGCCAGCATCGCTGATGGTGAATGTCAACGCCGCCGCGCCATTGGCGAGAATGGTTGCGCTTCCGGATGTGAAGGCGGCGCCGGTCTGCGTGTTCTGCAGGCCGACGCTGAAGGTCTCGTTGGCTTCGGATGGATTACCCGGCTCGGCCAAAGTCGGAATGACGATTTGCTGGGTAGTCGGTCCGCCTGGATTGAATGTCAGCGGCACATTAACGAATGTCCCGGAGTAGTCACCATTCGCTGCAGAAGCCGTGCCCGAAAGCGTTGAGTACCAAATTGTTTTTGGCGCAGTGATGGTCCCGCTCATGGTGACCGTGAACACCGCGTTGTTGCCTTCGGTCACGTTGCCCGCGTTGCTGATGGTGAACGTAGGCGCTGCCGCCGTGCTTATGTCGTGAATCGTCCAATTGGTTTTGGCAAGGAACACGCCGACGGGGTCGGTCGAGTTTCGCTGAACGATGAAGCCGAACATCTCGTCGGGCTCGATGTCAGGGCCCACCGCACCGAGAGAGAGCACCACAGTCTTCGATACTTGGCCAGCCAAGAAAACGACCTGCTGGTTGTTCACATTGGTAGCATAATCGCCGTTGTTGACGGCGTAACCGTTGGCGACGCCGTTCACAGTGCTCGCGAACAGTGTCTCCGCCGGGAAGTTCACAGTCCGCGTGATCGTGAACGTGATCGTGCCGGCGTTTTCATTGACCGGATTGGGGCTGGCTGAAACTGTATAAGCCATTGGTCACTCCACGAGCGGGTTTGCGTCATGCGGCTATAGCCGCGTGTTGCAAAGCTGCATAGTAGTTTGCTTCGGCTTCGGCTGGGGCCATGTAGCCGATGGGTTCGAGCAGCCTTCGGCGGTTGAACCAGTCGACCCATTCGAGCGCGGCGATTTCGACGGCTTCGATGCCCCGCCACGGTCCGCGCCGCCAAATGATTTCGGCCTTGCAGAGGCCGTTGACGGTTTCGGCGAGGGCGTTGTCGTAGCTGTCGCCGACGCTTCCCACCGACGGTTCGATGCCTGCTTCAAGGAGGCGTTCGGTGTATTTTGATGGCGAGATATTGGGTAGATTCAATCGGTCGTCGCAACACTTTTGTGGTAAGCGGAGCTCCGTCACCCTTTTAAATTCGGCTTGACGGTTTCCCCTCAAGCGTTTCGGCGTTTTGGCTTCCATCTGCGCGCCAGCGCATCGACAGCGTCTTCGAGCGTTTTGCGGTCGAGGCCATTGGCATTGTAACCGTCGCCAATCCAACGGTGCATAGCGGCGTGCTCCGGGGTGCGCCGGATCACTCAGCGCGGCCAAGAAATGCTCATAGCCGGGCGGGCCGCCTACGTCTTCCGGCGGGCAGCGGCCTTTGGCGTCGAGCAGCAGGGGCAAGCCTTCCGTGGAGGTGTACTCCACCCACTCCTCGAGCTTGACGACGTGTTCCCAATTGTCGCCGAAATCATAAGTGTGGCGGATCGTCTTGGCGCCGGTGTCGCGCACGATGTCATAGAGCCGCGTCTTGCTGACGTCGCCCATCGCCTCGGCGAAATCCGGATCGAGCACGCCCCAGCTCATGCCGGCGCCATGAAAGGCGTAGAGATGCGAATTGGTCCAGCCGAAAGCGGCCTGCAAGGTGAGATGCAGCCGATCCAGCCGGATCGCCAACGGCACAGCGATGCGGCGCATCACCTCTGGCGTCACATGCGCGATCACGGCTTTGATTCGCACGCCGGTGGTTGCGATGCTCATGCCGCGCGCGCCGCTGGATGAGAGATTGCCGCGCTCGCATAAGCGGGCGACCAAGGCAGAAGCTCGTCAAGCCGCGACAGCGGCCAAGCATTGACGAGCTTGGTCAAGACATCGGCGAGCCAGGCTTCGGCGTTGACCTCGTTCAGTTTACAGGTCTCGAACAGCGAGGCCAGCATGGGCCAATGCTCGGCCCCGTCCTCGCAGCCGGCGAAGAGCGCGTTCTTGGCGGTGAGCTTGATCGGACGCATGGCGCGCTCCGCGGCATTGGTGTCCATCTCAATGCGCCCGTCTTCAAGATACACTCGCGGAAGGCAAGGTGCTTCTGCTCGGCGACACACCCGACAGCGTCGATGGACGCTACTGGGGACCGATCTCTGTCAACGACATCGACGGCCCTTGGAGACGCGTGGCGGAGCGTTGAGCGCCGTCACCGATCGTTCTTGACACGTTCCTGAAGCGGTGACTCCCTCGCCAATACGTCAGTTAATGTATTGATATTACACAATAAAGAAATCGCCGACCTCCAGTGCCCAACAAACGAACGCCGAACATCCCCATCTGCTGCTTTCAGCCTAAATGGCACGCCATTCAGACCAACGCATCAATCCCAAATGCCAGGTCGATCGGTGTCAACGAAACGACCCATTTTCGATGGCGCAAGGAATATGGCAGTCCAGTAGTTATTTCCGTCGTTTCTTGCGGATACTCGGTACGTCACTGATGATCTCGACCAAGAATTTCTTCTCGTCCACGCCCAGCGCCCGTAACCATTCAACCAGTTGAACAATGTCGAGTCGGCGTTCGTGAAGTTCCACTTTTGCCACGTACGACTGCGAACTACTTAGTCGTTCGGCTAATTCGCGCTGGTTCAACTCGGCGTGCTTTCGCAGCGTGACAAGACGGGCGACGACAGCGCGATACCGGGAATCTTGCAGTGTGTTGGGCGTCAAAATGAAGGCGATTTGGCTCTCTGAAACCTTTGACTTCTTCACGCCGTCCTCCATTCGCGTTCGTGCTGGCTGAGCAACCACGTCCTTTGGGCGTGCTGCGGAGTCAGGAGCTTCACGCCGACGAGATCGCCAGTCGTGGCCCAGCGTACCAGCTCGCCTGGATCCCCTGTTGTCACGTGCTTAGCGCCTCGTGCAGCGCCGGCATGCGACTATCCAACAGCGGCCAGCTCGCGCCCGAGGCAATCATCCAGCTTCGCAAAAACGCGTCTACGAACCTCGGCGTTCTCGGCAGTGCGGGCGACCACCTCCAGCGCGCCGATGTCCGCCGAAGTGAGGTAAGCGTCGGGAGATGACGGCATCACTCGATAGACCCCGTCCAACTCACAACTGCTGACGGCTTCGTATTCGTCGAAGAGCTGTTCCTTGAGCTTTTCGCCAGGTCGCAACCCCGTGAACTCAATCGCAATCCTCTTGCCCGATTGCTCAATCATCTGATTGCCAAGCTCAAGGATCGACACCGACTCGCCCATTTCCATGAAATAGGCCGCCCCCTTGGGCGCGCCACGATCTTCTAGCGCGATGACGCCCAAGATCAGATCGACTGCTTCGCGCGCCGACATGAAGAAGCGCTGCATACCCGGATGCGTGACAGTGAGTGGCCCGCCGGCGGCGATCTGATTTGCGAAACGCGGCGCCACTGAACCTTGTGATCCCATTACGTTTCCGAAACGCACGGACTTGAGAAGCATCGCCGACGCGCGCTCCATCTGAAACCCGATCAGGTACAACTCGGCCAAGCGTTTTGTTGCGCCCATCACGCATACGGGCGAGGCGGCCTTGTCCGACGACACGAGCATGAACTGCTTCGCGCCAGCTCTCGCCGAAGCGTTCAGCACGTTGCGAACGGCCGCCAAGTTGGTCAGCACGGTTTCACCGGGGTGACGCTCACCCAAGTGAACGTGCTTCAGCGCCGCGCAATGAATGACGATGTCGGGCGCGAAACTCGCGAAGGCGGCATCCAGACGCTCGCGATCACGGACGTCGCAGAGGATGTCAGCGGTGTGTAGTTTTGGATTCGCCTTGGCTGCTGCCTCTGAGATTTCCAGCAAGCCGTGATCGAAATGGTCGAGCATGCCGAGGCGCGCGCAGCCAGCCTTCGCGAGTTCGACGCAGAGGGCTGAGCCGACACTGCCGGCCGCCCCAGTCACCAGCACGCTCTTGTTTCCGTAACGGCGAGAAAATAGCCCAGGATCATTTGTCGATTGGCTTGTTCTTCGCTCAGCCATAGGGAGCCCCCGCCCAATCTTCGCAGCGGGGTTATTCAGCAGCTGGGACCAAATTTGTCAATCGGCGTAGAATCGGCGCCTCAACAACCGTGCTCGGAATCTCGGAGACGCGCAACACTGTAAGCATAACGTGTCAATTATTTGATTTGTTTGGGCCTAACCCACATCCAACCAGGAATTCATAGAGGCCTACAGCCAGGCCCTGAGCGCCGCGCGTCGGCAATATAACGCGGCTGACGACTACCCGACGAACAGGAAACGGTGCTGTCTTGTCCGGCCCTGCATCGAGGCGTCCCGAGACCAATGTGATGGCAACGTTGCCGTTCTTGAGAAAAAAGTAGGCCGCGTCGTCTGCGTACAGCTCTGGCGCATTAACATCCTCAATGTAAGTGACCTCAGGGCGGGCTTTTCCTGTATCTGTTGAAATTGGTGTCGCATCTCGCTTCTTCGCAGCCATGGCTGTTTCCTACTCTGTTGCACGCGCTTGCAACGTAGAGAACCACTTTCAGGCCCCGGTTGCATGCGAAATATCGAGTGTTCCACGTCGACGCGTTTGCGCACCATCGTGTCGCGCAGGCCCAGCAGGAAGCGCAGCCGGTAGCTCGCAACGCTTTTGATGTGGACGCAGCGAAACCAGCCGGTGCGGGCCAGATTGGCCAGCCCCCGCGCGTCGTTCTTGTCGGTCTTGTTGCGCTGCGCCTTCGATGGCCGTTATTGGGGACCGATCTCCGCCAACTTCATCGACGGCCCTTGGAGACGCGTCGGCGAACGCTAACGCGTCTCGCCGATCGTTCTTGACACGTTCCTGAAGCGATGACTCCTTAGGCGCCATGATCGCAGTGGTCGCGTTCCTCTTTGCAGCAAGCCTCTGTCTCCTGGCCTGGGGCCTGTTTGCTGCGGCGATCCGCAACGCGGCCCCCATGCTTGCCAGCGGCGTGGCCGCATGGGCGACTTGGGAAACAACAGAGACGATCACCACCTCAGCCTTGGTGGCGGTGCTTGCCACGCTGAGCGCCGCCACGCTGCTAGAGCTGGCGGGCGGCATGCGATCACTACGTGTCACGGTCGTGCTCTTAGAAACAGTGGCCACCTCAGCCCTCGTCGGGGCGTTGGAATGGGCGATGATCAACGACAGCGCACCCTATGTGAACACCGCCACACTCTCCATTGGCGCAAGTGCGGCGATTGCCGGATTGGTCGTGTACCGGAAACACACACTCGATTGAGCACGGCGCCATCACGCTTCTGAAAACAACGGTCTACCGGGAAACCTCGCACTTTGTTTCCCGAATCCGCGCAGAGTGAACAAACGCTGGCAGAGAGAATGAATGGACCCACAGGCAAGATAAAGGCCGTGGGCCTCAAACACGCCAAGGCGTTGAAAACCCTCGACGGAGCATAGGCCCACGCGCACGATCATGGACCCATGCGTGGCCCGGCGGACCCCGCACTTAATGTGAGCCCAGCGATGAGCAAAGCCAGCTTGAGCCGAATGTTGAGCAGCGGCCCCTTCACGAAGGACGCAATCGCACCTCCCGATCTGCGCGTCGAACGCGCCATCCGCATCGATCGCGCGCCGCGCGAAATGCTCGAAGGCCGGATGGAGAGGCGCCGAACTCTGAAGCGCGCAAAAGTTCCCAAGCTCTCGAGCCGATTGGCCAAACGTCTCGCTATCAAATCGCACTTTGGCTTCTCAGACCGCGGCGGTGGCGCGGGCTTTGTGTGCGACCCGCGGCAACGCGCGGTGGTGAAGATCCACTACTTCAATCATGCGAGCGGCGGCGGCGGGGCGCTCCGGCGCCACGCCGCCTACGTGGCGCGCGAGGCCATTGAGCGCAATCCGGACCTTGCGCCGCAGCCCCAGCCGGAATCCGAGGCGCATACGCGCACCCGCTTGCGCGAGGAGAAGGGCCGAGCCGCCCCTTTCTATGACGCGCATTCGGACGAAGTGGGCGGCGCCGCGAAGGCAGCGCTTTGGGCGGAGAAGGACCGCCGCCATTTCCGTGTGATCCTGGCGGCCGAGCATGGCGAGGCGCTGCGGGATTTGCCTGCCTATACGCGCGAAGTGATGGCCCGCGCCGAGGCCTCATTGGGCACGAAGCTGCAATGGGTGGCGGTCGACCATTGGGATACCGACAATCCCCACACCCATCTCATCATCCGCGGAAAACGCAGCGACGGGCGCGACCTCTTCTTACCGCGCGCCTTCGTGCAGCATGAGCTCAGGAGCTATGCCCGCGACGTGGCCACCGAATGGCTGGGTCGGCGCACCCCCGAGCAGGAGCGCCAGGCGCTGCAACGGGAAACAAGGCGCCACGCGCCCACCCGGCTCGACCGCATGATCGCCGATCAATTGCCCAAAGATGGAATCGTCCACGTCGCCCACCTCGAAGCGCCCAATGGCGACCCCGCCCTTACGCGCGCGCTCAAGGCGCGCATGCAGGAATTGGAACGCCTCGGCTTGGCGCGGCCCGTCAAGCGCAACGTGATGGAGATGGCCTCTGATTGGCGGGCTCGCTTGAAGGCGATGGAGCTTCATCTCGACATCAGAAAACGCCTGATGCACGAGCGCACGCTCGCGCGCACGACGAGGTCCATGGAACAGGCGCTCAAGGCGCCAAAGGGCACTGAGCGCGGGCTTGGTCCCGATCGCTAAAGGCGCGGGAAACAAAACAGCATTCGCGCACGAGGCGAGCATGATGTTTCCCGAGTTTTCCTGTTGTCTCCACATTGCCCGCGCCACTAGCGCGCTGCCTTCGCGCGCGGGATCGTTCTATGGACGGAGAATTGCAATGACGGACGCGACATTGATAGCGCCAAGTGCCGACCACGATGCTCTCTTGACCGACGAGGACGTCGTTGCCCGCTATCGGGGACGGATCACGATCGGCACCCTCCGCAATTGGCGCGCCCTCCGCATTGGCCCCCCATATGTGAAGGTTGGGAAGGCTGTGCTGTACAGCCGCGCCGCTCTGCAGGCATGGGACCGACGCAATACGGTGACGTGCAGCAAGTTATAATCTAACCCGCGTCAATTGCCGCCGCTCGGCGCCCCCGCGGCGCGCAACAGGTCGCCAATCGGACGACCGCCAATGCGGCAAACCGCGATGACCCTGTCGTACACCACCACGCGACCAGTGCGGCCCCGGACCGCGCGGCATTGCGCTTGGCGTCCCATCGCGACGCTTTCCAGAAACCGCTTCGATCGCGCCCCCTCCCGTGGGCGCAATTCGGGCGCGTCGAAATCCCCCAAGCGCACCTCAATCCAGGTCGAAGGATCGTTTTCCGCGCCGACGCAGAGACTGTCGCCGTCGCCCACATACCGAACCACGCCGCTAAACTCTGTTCCCTCGCGTGACGGCAGACGTGCGGTGCACGGATCGGCAAATGCGACGCACGGCGCGAATGCGCAAACTGCCAAAACGAGTATCGACCAGACCCACTTCATGATGCATCCTTCGCTAGTGTTTGAAGCATTCTCCGATTCCATTTCCAACGCGATTGTGCGTAGATGTGATCAAGCGTGTTTGTCGTGTTCAATACGTGATGATGGCGAGTTGGCTTTGCATAACCGCACCCAATCACCGCACCTTGCATTTTCTCAACTTCGCGTTTATGCACGTAAATCAAGGCGAACGACTAAGCGTGTAGAGCTTCACAATCACCCGAGCGGCGACCCTAACCCCTCGCCCGCCGATGTCGCTATCACCCGTGAAATCGTGACTGCGACGAGGGCCGTCAGCGTCAAGGTCCACGATCACCTCGTGGTCGGCCGCAACGGTGTTGCGAGCTTCAAGAGCCTAGGGTTGTTGTGATCGTATTTGCTTGCGCCGCGGGCGCGCAGCCGCGACAACACCCCGCAAACTGGGGAACATCCATGACCGACGCCGCGCAAGCCTTTCCGGGCCATGGCTCCAGATCCTATCGCGCCTACGTGCTTGGCACCCTGCTCGTCGTCTACACCTTCAACTTCGTCGATCGCATCTTGCTCGGCGTGGTTGGCGAGGCGATCAAGCGCGACCTCAACATCAGCGACCTTGAGCTGGGCCTGCTCGGCGGCACCTTTTTCGCCATTCTCTATTCGCTGCTCGGCGTGCCCATCGCGCGCTTCGCTGAACGCGCCAACCGCATCAACATTATCGCCGTGGGCGCGGCGCTTTGGAGCGTCATGACAGCGGCTTGCGGCTTCGCGCAGAATTTCGCGCAACTGGCGCTTGCGCGCGTTGGTGTCGGTATTGGCGAAGCGGCGTGCGTGCCGCCCTCGCACTCCGTCATTTCCAACTACTTTCCCACCGCGCGGCGCGCCTCGGCGCTGGCGATCTTCGCGCTCGGGGTTCCCATCGGCACCATGTTGGCCGCGGTTGGCGGCGGCTGGTTGGTCGAGAACGTCAATTGGCGCGCTGCCTTTTGGCTGCTGGGCGCTCCAGGCATTGTGTTGGCGTTGGCGCTGAAACTCACCGTGCGGGAGCCCCCGCGCGTGGACGCCGGCTCGTCCGCGCCGGGGTTTGGCGAAGCGCTAAAAGCGCTCGCCGGCAAAGCCTCGTTTTGGCATACCGCGTTCGCTGGCGCGCTTGTGTCGTTCTTCGGCTACTCAACGGCGCAGTTCACGATCTCGTTTATTGTGCGTGTTCACGGTCTGCCGATCGCCGAGGCCTCCTACGCGTTCGGCGCCATCGCTGGGTTTGCGGTCGCGATCGGCACTTTCCTCGGCGGCTTCCTCGCCGACCGCCTGTCGCACGTGCATCCGCGCGTTCTTTCCTGGCTGCCGGCGCTTGGCGTGTGCGGCGCGCTGCCCGCATATCTGGTTGGGTTCATGCAGGATGATTTCATCGCGGCGTTCGCGCTGTTCATGCTCGCTTCGGTCTTCCATTATCTCTATCTCGGTCCGATCTTCGCGGTGGCGCAGGGCGTCGCCGAACCACGCGTGCGCGCGACAGCAGCGGCGATCATGGTTCTGATCCTCAATCTCATAGGCTATGGCCTCGGGCCGGCGACAGCAGGCGCGTTGAGTGATCTGTTCGCCAACCAGGCGCTGGCGCCGGACGGCCTCTCCGCCGGCGCCTGCGCGCAAATGGCGGCTGACGCTCGCGGCCTCCAGATCCATAACGGCGACCTGTGGGCGAGCGTGATGAGCTGGATCAGCGGTGAGCCGCCAGCGCCGGCGCCGCGCTATGCCATCCCCGAGGGCGCCGAGCTTTCGACCTGCGCCGCGGCTGGCGCAAGCGGCCTGCGAACCGCCTTGATGATCATGGCTTGTGTACTTGCCTGGGCGGGGCTGCATTTCTGGCTGGCCGGGCGCACCCTGGTGAAGGATCGCGTCAGTTGACGTTAGCTGCGCCCCGCCGCATCAAGCGCTCATGATTCCACGTTACGCACGCCCGGAAATGACAGCGCTTTGGTCTCCCGAGAGCCGCTACGCGATCTGGCTTGAGATCGAAATCCTGGCGATGGAGGCGATGGCGGAATTGGGAACCATCCCCAAGGAAGCAGCCATTGCTTACCGCGCCAAGGCCAAATTCGATGTCGCCCGCATCGACGAGATCGAGCGCGAGGTAAAACACGACGTCATCGCTTTCCTCACCAGCGTCTCGGAACACACCGGACCAGAATCGCGCTTCGCCCACCAGGGCATGACGTCTTCGGACGTGCTCGACACCTGCTTGTCGGTGCAACTGGCGCGCGCCTCCGATTTGCTGATCGCGGGCTGCGAACGTGTGATGGCGGCGCTGAAGCAGCGCGCGCTTGAGTTCAAGATGACTCCCTGCATCGGCCGCAGCCATGGCATCCACGCCGAGCCGACCACGTTTGGATTGAAGCTCGCCGGGCATTATTGCGAGTTTGCGCGCGATCTGGAGCGCCTGCGTGCGGCGCGGAGCGAAATCGCCACCTGCGCCATTTCCGGCGCCGTCGGCACTTTCGCGCACATTGACCCGCGCGTGGAAAAATATGTCGCCGGGAAGCTTGGCCTCGCCATCGAACCTATCTCAACGCAAGTCATACCCCGTGATCGCCATGCGGCGTTCTTTGCAACGCTTGGCGTCGTCGCCGCCGGCGTCGAGCGCCTCGCCACCGAAGTGCGCCATCTGCAACGCACCGAAGTGCTGGAGGCGGAGGAATATTTCGAGCCGGGGCAGAAGGGCTCCTCGGCCATGCCGCACAAGCGCAACCCGGTGCTGACGGAAAATCTGTGCGGGCTGGCGCGTTTGGTGCGCTCGGCGGTGACACCGGCTTTGGAGAACGTCGTGCTTTGGCACGAACGCGACATCAGCCATTCAAGCGTCGAACGCGGCATTGGGCCGGACGCCACCATCCACCTCGACTTCGCGCTGCAGCGCATGGCTGGGGTGATTGAAAAACTCGTCGTCTATCCCGACAACATGGAGCGCAATCTGGCGCTGCTCGGTGGCCTGCACAACTCGCAACGTGTCATGCTTGCGCTGACACAAGCGGGCGTGCCGCGCGAGGACGCCTATCGCCTGGTGCAGCGCAGCGCCATGGCCGTGTGGCAAAGCCCGCCGCCGCGCCCGGGGCGCGCGTTGCTCGATAAGCTGCGCGCTGATCCTGAAGTCACCGCCAAAATCGATGCGAACACGTTGGCGGCCTGCTTCGACGATGCCCACCATTTCGCCCGCGTGGACGCAATTTTCGCGCGCGTGTTCGGCTAGACCCCCGCCTTCACCTGCGCGCGCGCTTCGCCGAGGCATTCTTCCATTTTGGCGCGGATTTGATGGTCGGTGAGGCTGACCGCGTGCTGGTCAAGGTCGGCGCGGATCTTACGGAACAGGTCCTCTGCGCCGGCCTCCTCCAAATCGGCGACCACGACAGATTTTGCATAATCGGCGGCCGCCCCATCCGAGAGCCCCATGTGCCCCGCCGCCCACAACCCGACAAGCTTGGCCCGGCGCGCCTGCGCCTTGAATTCAAGCTCTTGATCTAACTGATATTTTTTCTCTTCGCCGCGTTCGCGATCATCAAAACTGCTCATGGATTGTCGGCTCCGGTGCTTAGGCGCCATGAATAGAGGGGCCGACTACAACGATCAACCTGGCGTGCGCGGTACAGCAGCGGCCAATTGTGGCGGCCTGTCTTCTCCCCTAAGTTCTGTTCATTATGGCGGGGTGGGCCGATTCCGGCCCGCCGCAATCCGTTCAAGCCACCCGGCGGCCTTCGCCGGCGCCCCCCTCGAGGAGGGAGCACATATGTCCCGTCGCAAGAAAATCTACGAAGGCAAGGCCAAGATCCTGTTCGAGGGGCCAGAGCCCGGCACCCTCATCCAATATTTCAAGGATGACGCCACCGCCTTCAACGCCCAGAAGAAAGCCATCCTCGAAGGCAAGGGCGTCATCAACAACCAGATCTCCGGGTTCATCATGCAGAACCTGAACGCGATC
>CXWL01122489.1_pt1 | contig 12355 bp, 8 predicted proteins | sample 590931 | NCBI WGS metagenome assembly CXWL01 (sample SAMEA3498368, study PRJEB10139) | groundwater metagenome | biome: water well; material: biofilm material | place: Germany | collected 2015-04-27
GCGCAGGGCAAGGTAGAGGAAGTTGCCGCTGCCGCAGGCGGGGTCGAGCACCTTGAAGTTTTTCAGCCGTTCAAGATAGGCGGTGAACGCGGCTTGCGCTTCGCGCTCGGCCTTGTCGCCTTTCTTTTTGCGCCCGGCAATTTTCTCGGCAATCCCGGCGCGTGCGGCTTCCCATTCTGCGCTCAACGGATCAACGATGGCGGGGTTGATGATGCGCAGAATGGATTGTGCGTCGGTGTAGTGCGCGCCAAGCTGGGCGCGCTTTTTCGGGTCGAGGCCGCGCTCGAACAGGGTGCCGAATATCGAGGGCTCGATGCCGCTCCAATCGAGCCTGGCGGCCTCATGGAGAATTTTTATTTCGGCAGTGGCGAGCGGCAGCACTTCGATTTTGTCGAACAGCCCGCCGTTGAACCAGTGAATATCTTCCAGCGCGAAATCGCCGCCATTGCGCATGGCCTCGAATAACTCCCCAAAGCGACTGGATAGTTTGGCGGGGTCGGCTTGAGATTTATCCAGCAGGCGCTCGAACAATCTTCCCGGCAGCAGTCCGGCATCTTCGGCAAACAGGCAGAACAGGCATTGGTTGAGGAAATGCGCCACGGTCTGCGGAGCATGGCCTCTGCTGTTTAACGATTGCGCAAGGGCGGCGAACTTGCCCGCCGCTTCTTCGGTGATTTGCGCGATGGTGCGTCCGGGGTGGAATTTGTCCGGGTCGGTGAACAACCAGCGCAGCTTATCGAGGTTGGCCGGTTCGCCGATTGCTTCCAGCGCTATGGTGTGAACTTCGGAAGGCGCGTTGGTGAAGTGGGTGTGGATTTCAATGAGGTTGGTGTCGCATACTACCAGCAACGGCGGGTTATCCAGCGCCAGCGCGTAGGTCATCAGTTGTTTCAGCGCTTCGGCCAAGCTGCGGTGAAGCGCCTTGTATTCAAAACCGAAGTGGCCGCGCTTCCATACGTCCGCCCAGCCCTGGCCCGCTCCGGTGCGCGTGGCGCCGCGCTCGAAGCAGTAGGTTTCGTGGCTGGCCGGAGCAGGCGGGTCAACGCCGAGCAGCGCGCACAGGTCGAGAAAGTGCATCTGGTAACTGGCCCGCTCCTTGAGGGGGTTATCGCGCCATTTCTCGATGAATTCGCGCGGGGTCATCTTTACTCGTAACCCAGGCTTTTCAACACCCGCTCATCGTCCGCCCAGCCGCTTTTCACTTTGACGAATACTTCGAGGAACACTTTGGCGCCGAAAAGTTTTTCCATGTCCAGCCGCGCCTGGGTGGCGATTTCTTTCAGTTTTGCGCCCTTGGCGCCGATCAGCATGGCCTTGTGCGCTTCCTTGTCCACCAGGATGGCGGCGTGGATGCGGCGCATGCCGCTGGCTTCCTGTTTGAATTGCTCGATCACCACGCTGGCCGAATAAGGCAGTTCCTCGCCGGTGAAACGGAATACCTTTTCGCGCAATAATTCGGCGGCGAGGAAGCGTTCGTTGCGGTCGGTGATCTCGTCGGCGGCGTAAATCGGGTCGCCTGGCGGCAGATGCTTGCGGATGGCGCCCAGCAATGTATCCAGTTGCAGGTTCTGTTTGGCGCTCACCGGCACGATGGCGGCGAACTCGCGCTCCTTGCACAGCTTCTCGATGAACGGCAGCGCTTCATTCTTGTCGGTGAAATAGTCCATCTTGTTGATGACCAGGATCACCGGCACGCCGTCGGGCAACAGCTTCAACACTTGCTGGTCGCGTTCGTCGTAGTGCCGCGCTTCGAGCACGAACAGAATGGCATTCACGTTGCGCAAGCTGCTGCTCACCACGCGGTTCATGCCGCGGTTGAGCGCGTTCATGTGCTTGGTCTGGAAGCCGGGCGTATCCACGAACACGAACTGGCTATGCTCGTCTGTCAGTATGCCGGTGATGCGGTGGCGCGTGGTCTGCGCCTTGCGCGAAGTGATGCTGATCTTCTGCCCGACGAGGTGGTTGAGCAAGGTGGACTTGCCGACATTCGGGCGGCCGACGATGGCGATAAAGCCGCTGCGGAAAGGAGTGTTATCGTTCATTTATGGAAGGGCATCCAGCTAATTTCAAGAGTGAATCTTCCGGTAGGCGGCCTCGGCAGCGGCCTGTTCGGCACTGCGGCGGCTGGCGCCTTCGCCGCGCGTGGTGAGTTTCAATTGCGCGATCTCGCATTCGATCTGGAACAACTGCGCGTGCGCCTCGCCCCGGATGGCGTTGACAGTGTATTGGGGCAGCGCCATGCGCTTGCCTTGCAGGTACTCCTGCAACAATGTTTTGTAATCCTTGCCCAGCGTTTGCACATCGGCTTGCGCAATGAACGGCACGTAGAGCCCGAGTACAACCTGTTCCGCCGCCGCGAAACCGCTGTCGAGGAACACCGCGCCAAACAATGCTTCCATCGCGTCGGCGAGAATGGACGGGCGGCGGAATCCGGCGCTCTTGCGCTCGCCCTCGCCCAGCAGCAGCAGTTCGCCCAGATTCAATTGCTGCGCCAGGGTGAACAGCGCCTGCTGGTTCACCAGGTTGGAGCGCAGGCGCGACAGGTCACCCTCCGGCAGGCCGGTATAGGTGTCGTAAAGGTATTTGGCGATCACGCAATTCAGCACGCTGTCGCCGAGGAATTCCAGGCGCTCGTTATGCTCCTGGCCGTAGCTGCGGTGCGTCAGCGCGCGCTGCAACAACTGCGGCTGCGCAAAGGCATGGCCGAGCCGGCGGCACAACGCATCACGGTTCATCGGCGGGTTAGTTCGAACTGCTTGGATTGAATTCGAGCAACAGGCTGACATTGGCGGCCACCGGCACTTTTATGGAATAGCTGGCGCTCAGCGAAATGCTCTTGCCTTCCTTGCCTATCTCGACATCCTCTGCCTTGATGGCGGTGACATTGGCTACCATCGAACGCTTGCTGTACGACATCCTGATATCCTTGATTGGCGCGTTCTGCATATCCGGGTCATGCACGATGGCACTGAAGATGCTCTGGATTTCCTTATCCTGCATATACGCCGGAATGAGCTTCATGGCGACTATCCCGGAAAACACCAACACCCCGGCCAACATCAAAAGGCCGGATAAACTCACGCCACGCTGCCTGTTTGCCATTGTTTTCATCATGCCCCCTTCAGTTGATGGATAAACCGATCCGTTTCAAGTCACTGAAATTCATCCAGATCATGAATGCCTTGCCGACTATCAGATGGTCCGGAACAAAACCCCAGTAACGGCTATCCCGGCTGTTGTCGCGGTTGTCACCGAGCATGAAGTAGTGTCCGGGCGGCACCGTGCAACGCGCCTCATCATCATTATTGTAGCTGCACGCTTCACGATGCGGGAATTCCGCCACCGAGCCCAGATGGATGCCGGGCACCTCCGGGTTGATCAGCATGGCATGGCTGCGCCCATCCAGTTTTTCGTTGAAGCGCTCGGTATGCACAAACCTCAATCCGCTTTCCACGTAGTTATATTCGCCGTCCCGCTGCTGTTCCTGCAACACGCCGTTTACGAACACTTTCTTGTCGCGGTAGGCAATCGTGTCTCCGGGCAAGCCAACGATGCGCTTAATATAATCCATGGAAGGATTTTCAGGGTAGTGAAATACCATCACGTCGCCGCGCTGGGGAGAGTTGATTTCGACCAGTTTCTTGCCGACGATGGGCAGGCGAACGCCATAAGTGTATTTGTTGACCAGGATGAAATCGCCCACTTGCAGGGTGGGAATCATCGAGCCGGACGGTATTTTGAACGGTTCGACCAGAAAGGAACGCAGCAGGAACACCGCGAGGATCACCGGGAAGAAACTTTTGGCATACTCCACCCACCATGGCTCTTTTCCTTCCGCAGCGCGCTTGGGTTGCAGGATGAATTTATCCAGCAGCCAGACGCCGCCGGTGATCAGCAGCAATACAAACATGATTAACGCAAAATCCATTCAACTTCCTTTCAAACTCCTTCTCTGCCGCAATAGCGCGTAGAGTGGGCTTACATTATCCTTAAACCTCAGCTCAAGCCACAGAGCCGCAGGATGTGGTGAGCCCGCGAACCGCATCAATCGCGAACGATGCGGTTCCTTCGTCACCACATCCTACCCTTCCTGGCTTGAGGTTCATGGGTAGGTTTGGGGAGATGGCTATTTGTCGCCCACTTGCAGGATGGCCAAAAAAGCTTCCTGCGGAATTTCCACATTGCCCACCTGCTTCATGCGCTTCTTGCCCGCCTTCTGCTTTTCCAGCAGCTTGCGCTTGCGTGAAATGTCGCCGCCGTAGCACTTGGCAATCACGTTTTTGCGCAGCGCCTTGACGTTCTCGCGCGAGATGATGTTGGAGCCGATGGCAGCCTGGATCGCCACATCGAACATCTGGCGCGGGATCAGCTCGCGCATCTTGGCTGCCACTTCGCGGCCGCGGTACTGGCTGTTGCTGCGGTGCAGGATGATGGACAGCGCATCCACTTTCTCGCCGTTGATCAGCATGTCCACCTTGACCACATCAGCCGGGCGGTATTCCTTGAACTCGTAATCCATCGAGGCATAACCGCGCGACATGGATTTCAACCGGTCGAAGAAATCGAGCACAATTTCCGCCATCGGAATCTCGTATACCAGCAACACCTGCTTGCCGTGGTAGCTCATGTTGATCTGCGTGCCACGCTTTTGCGTACACAAGGTAATCACCGCACCAACGTATTCCTGCGGCATATACAGGTTGACCGTCACGATGGGTTCGCGGATTTCCTCTATTCTCGACGGATCGGGCATCTTGGATGGGTTGTCCACCATCAGCTCCGAGCCGTCGCGCAACAACACCTCGTAAATCACCGTTGGCGCGGTAGTGATGAGGTCCATGTCGAACTCGCGCTCCAAGCGCTCCTGCACGATCTCCATGTGCAAGAGGCCGAGGAAACCGCAGCGGAAACCAAAGCCCAGCGCCTGCGAAACTTCCGGTTCGTACTGTAATGAAGAGTCATTCAGCTTCAACTTTTCCAGCGAGTCGCGCAGCGCCTCATACTGGTTGGATTCGACCGGGAACAACCCGGCGAACACCTGTGGCTGCACTTCCTTGAAGCCCGGCAAGGCATTGCTTGCAGGCTTGCCCTGCAAGGTGATGGTATCGCCGACTTTGGCGTCTTTGAGTTCCTTGATGCCCGCGATAACGAAACCCACCTGACCAGCACTTAATGTTTCGCGCGGCTGCGATTTGGGCGTGAACACGCCGATATGCTCGGTCAAATGCTGCGCACCGGTCGCCATAAACAAAATTTTATCTTTGGGTTTCAACGTGCCGTTAAAAACCCGCACCAGCATCACCACGCCGACATAATTATCGAACCAGGAATCAATGATAAGCGCCTGTAACGGCGCATCCGGGTCACCCTTGGGCGGTGGCACTCTGGCGATCATCGCTTCCAGCACATCCTGTACCCCCTCGCCGGTTTTGGCCGAGCAACGCACCGCATCATGCGCGGCGATGCCGATGACTTCCTCGATTTCGGCGATGGCGTTTTCCGGATTGGCGGAAGGCAGATCAATCTTGTTCAGCACCGGCATCACTTCCACGCCGAGCTCCAGTGCGGTGTAACAGTTGGCCACGGTCTGCGCTTCCACGCCTTGGGACGCATCCACCACCAGCAGCGCGCCCTCGCAGGCGGACAGCGAGCGCGATACCTCGTAAGAAAAATCCACGTGGCCCGGCGTATCAATCAGATTGAGGTTGTAAATCTGGCCATCGCGCGCCTTGTATTGCAGCGCGGCGGTCTGCGCCTTGATGGTGATGCCGCGCTCGCGCTCCAAATCCATAGAGTCGAGCACTTGCGCCTCCATCTCGCGGTCGGACAGCCCGCCGCACAATTGGATGATGCGGTCAGCCAGCGTGGATTTGCCGTGATCTATGTGGGCGATAATGGAAAAATTGCGGGTATGTTGCATTTGGGCGCGGATTATACGCAAGATTATGGGCATTGACGCCAAGAATTAGCTTGCTTTTCCGGTCGGCCTGCCTATAATGCGCCCCTCGCTGCGATGTTCGTGCAGCGTTGGTTCATCGTTTCCTGACCTCCAGCGTTCCCATGTAAGGTAACAATACTGGGCGCACTCTTGCTGTTCACCGGTTAGCGACGATGTATTTGCGCCGGTAGAGGCTATCCCCCTGCTGAATTTTATTGTGTGGCTTAACGCCGCGCATGCGCCGTGTCTTAAATTCTTAAGGAATAAACGTGTCTATTGAAAACACAACGATTGGTAATATCGCAACAGTCAAAAAACCAACAACTGAAGCCGCCACAACGGGTGCAACTTTTGCAACTCTCGGCCTGAATCCGGCCATTCTCAAGGCTGTTGAAGAAGCCGGCTATACCGTGCCTACGCCGGTTCAAGCACAGGCGATTCCGGAAGCGCTGGCCGGGCACGACCTGATGGCCTCCGCCCAGACCGGCACCGGCAAGACCGCCGCTTTCATCCTTCCCGCCCTGCACCGCATCGCGGAGCCTTCCGCCGTGCGCAGCAAAGGCCCTCGCGTGCTGGTGCTGACGCCGACGCGCGAACTGGCGCAACAGGTTTCCGACGCCGCCGCCAAATACGGCAAAAATATGCGCCTGAAAGTGGTGAGCATCCTGGGCGGCATGCCTTACCCGCTGCAAAACAAGCTGCTGTCCAACCCGGTGGATATTCTGGTGGCCACACCGGGCCGTTTGATTGACCACATCGAGCGCGGTCGCATTGACTTCTCGCGCCTTGAAATGCTGGTGCTGGACGAGGCCGACCGCATGCTGGACATGGGCTTCATTGACGACGTGGAGCGCATCGCCGCCGCCACCCCTGCCACGCGCCAGACGTTGCTGTTCTCCGCCACGCTGGATGGCGTCATCGGCAACCTGGCGAAGCGCCTACTCAAGGATCCCAAACGCATCACCGTTGCGGCTGCGCAAGCGCGCCACGAGAATATCGAGCAGCGCCTGATGTATGTGGACGACATGGCGCACAAGAACCGCTTGCTGGATCATCTGCTGCGCGATACGGGATTGAACCAGGCCCTGGTATTCACCGCCACCAAGCGCGATGCCGATGCGCTGGCCGACGGCTTGCTGGCGCAAGGGCATTCCGCCGCCGCGCTGCACGGCGACATGAGCCAGCGTGATCGCAACCGCACGCTGACCAACTTGCGCCGCGGCATGGTTCGCGTGCTGGTGGCAACCGATGTTGCCGCGCGCGGCATTGACGTTGCTGGCATCTCGCACGTCATCAATTTCGATCTGCCCAAGTTCGCCGAGGACTATGTGCATCGCATCGGGCGCACCGGTCGCGCCGGCGCTTCCGGCATCGCAGTGTCATTCGCCTCCAACCGCGATGCGTTGCACCTGAAGAAAATCGAACGCTACACCGGCCAGAGCATTGCCGCCCACACGGTTGCCGGCATGGAACCAAAATCCAAACCGCGCTCACAACCTTCCAGCCCGCGCGGAAAGTCCGGCGGCTTCGGGCGCCACACCGCTCCCGACAGCCGGCACGGTTTCCCGCCACGTGACGAACGCGGCGGCGCACGCCGCGAGGGACAATCGCACCAGCGTTTCGGCGACAATGCACAACGCCGCAACAGCAACGTAAACGGCGCCCGCACCGCCAGCCCGGGCGGCCAGTCTCGCCAGAACCCCAGCTTCTCGCTGGGGCGCGGGCACAACAGCAGCAACGGCAACAAATGGTAAGTTAATCTTACTGTGTCACAAACATAATGGCTCATTGGAGCCGTGCCCATTCCTTCCCCCTGCAAAGGGGAGGGAATGTTTGCCCAATCGAATATCTGTAAGATTAAGAAAGCGTGAACAAGCCGTCATGCCCGCGCAGGCGGGTATCAGCTCATTGATTTATCTGGGCTCCCGCCTTCACGGGAGTGACGAATTCGGACTTATCGTGCTTTGACATCATTTGACCGGGAAGAGGCCAAAGCATTTAGGGGGCCTCTATAAATACCCCCGCAAACCGGATTTCAACAGGCTGTTGTTGATTTACTACGTTATGGAATCACGGATATAATTTCGGGCTAGTTAGCATGTGTAGGGGGCCTCTATAAATTCAAAATCCTAAGCGAGGCAAGGCGCGAAAGAAATTTTAGTGCGNNAAGCGTTAAAATTTCTTGAGCAACGCAGCATCGCGACGGGGTTTGGATTTATAGAGGTCCCCTGTATAACAACCCACACTGAGACTTAATCTATAAGGAAACCATCTTGGAACTGTCAAAGCGCGTACAAGCCATCAAACCATCCCCAACTCTTGCCGTCACCGCACGCGCGGCAAAATTAAAAGCGGAAGGTAAAGACATCATCGGGTTGGGCGCCGGCGAACCGGATTTCGATACCCCGCAGCACATCAAGGATGCGGCGATTGGCGCGATCAACAAGGGCTTCACCAAATACACCGCAGTGGGCGGCACACCATCGCTTAAAGCAGCGATCATCGCCAAGCTCAAGCGCGACAACGGGCTGGATTACACGGCGAAACAGATACTGGTTTCCTGCGGCGGCAAGCAGAGCTTCTTCAATCTTGCGCTGGCGGTGGTCAACCCGGGAGACGAGGTCATCATTCCCGCACCTTACTGGGTATCCTATCCCGACATCGTGCTTATCGCCGACGGCAAGCCGGTGATCGTGCAGGCGGGCATCGAGCAGGGCTTCAGGATGACCGCCGCGCAACTGGCCGCCGCGATCACGCCAAAAACCAGAATGGTGGTGATTAACAGCCCGAGCAACCCGTCCGGCGCGGTCTACACGCTGGACGACTTGAAGGCGCTCGGCGAAGTGTTGCGCAAGCACCCGAACATCCTTATCGCCACCGACGACATGTACGAACACATCGCGCTCACCGATGCAAAATTCGTCAATATTCTGGATGCCTGTCCCGACCTGTATCCGCGCACCATGGTGCTCAACGGCGTGTCCAAGGCATACGCGATGACCGGCTGGCGCATCGGCTATGCGGCAGGGCCGGAGCACATCATCACCGCGATGGAGAACGTGCAGTCGCAAAGCACCTCCAACCCGACCTCGATTTCACAGGTGGCGGCGGAAGCGGCATTGAACGGCGACCAGGGCTGCATCGCGCCGATGCTCAAGGCATTCCGCGAGCGGCATGTGTTCGTGGTGAATGAGCTGAACAAGATTCCCGGCGTGAAGTGCATCATGGCGGGCGGCGCGTTCTACGCCTTTCCGGACACGCGCGAGGCGATCGGCGCCCTGCACCGCAAAGGGACGCTCAAGGATACCTCCGACATTGCATTCTCCGAATACCTGCTGGAGCATGCGGGCGTTGCGGTGGTGCCCGGCTCAGCCTTCGGCAGCGAAGGTTATATCCGCCTCTCCTTCGCCACTTCAATGGAAAACCTGAGGAACGCGATCAGCCGCATCGCAAAAGCGCTGGCTTGAGGGAAATTTAATGACGCCAGCCGAGCAGCAATCGTTTCTGGAAGAAGTATTGGCGTCCGTTGCTGACGGCGAGTTGATCCTGCCCACCTTGCCGGATGCCGCGCTCAAGCTCCGCAAGTTGATTGATGACCCGAATGTGTCGGCCAGTCAGGTTGTATTGGCCATTTCAAGCGACCCCGCCATTTCCGCCCAAACCATTAAAACGGCCAATAGCGCCGCATTCCCCGGCAAACCACCGGTAGGCAATGTAAAAGACGCGGTATCGCGGCTGGGCTACCGCTTATTGCACAACATCGTTCTTGCAATCACGGTGGGCAAGATGTTTCACTCGAATAATCCGGCTATCAATAAGCGCTTGAAATCAGTTTGGGAGCATAGCCGCGAGGTCGCCTCGATCAGCTACGTCATTGCGCTGCACCAGAAACACCTCCAGCCAGACCATGCAATGATGGCGGGCCTTATCCACGATATTGGGGCATTACCCGTTTGCTTGTTCGCCGCGCAAAAGGGCATGGCGCTGGACGCTGAAACCCTGGATTCACTCATCCTGAAATGCCATGAGCAAGTTGGCCTGCGGCTGCTGAAGAGCTGGAATTTCCCGCAGGATCTGGTTGACGTGGCCGCAGAGCATGAAGATTTTCATCGCAATGCGGGAAACGCGACCCTTGCAGACTACACGGACGTGGTTACGGTCGCGAACTTGCAAGACAGGGTGACCGCTAAAGTGGTTGCATGGAACAATGTTGCGGCAACAAGGAGATTGGGGCTGGCGCCAGAAGATTGCCAGAATTTCCTGGAGCGTTTCGCCGAACAAATTTCAGCCGCGCAAGGCATGTTGGGTATCGCCAAATCTACTGCAACAACAGAGCCTGCGGGCGCCCGGCTACCTGCGATACAGGATGCCACCCCTTACCAATCCAGTCAGACGAAAAAACGCGGGATCTCTTCTATCCTGAACTCGCTGTTGGGAAAATAGGTTAACCCGGATATTTCATGAGTTCGTGTGATGATCGCGCAGGATTTTGTTTGATAGGCAGATTTTGTGAAGGAGCGGTGTAGTTATTCATACACCCGACGGAACAAAATCTTGCATAGCAAACAAAAGACTAGCGAGGGCGCACGTTAACTCATGAAATATCCGGGTTAACGCCCCACGCGCAGCATCGGCTTGCCGGCTTGCCCGGACAATAATAGCGGCACACTGCCCATGCCCGCGCGCATTTTCAGTTCAACATTCAGCCGCCCGGATAATTGCCTGCCGGGGCTAACATCTACTGACCCGCTCGCGCTCATTACACCAGCCGTGATCTTGATCTGGCGCAGATGCTGCCCGCCGCCATCCACTTGCAACGCACCGGTCAGCTCGTCAAAATGCGTGCGTCCGCCTGCCGCGCCCTGGCGGTTTGCCGAGCTTGCGGTTTCCACTATATCCATATTGTTGATGGCGCCCTTCTTGGCGACAAAGCTGCCATCCATAGCCACTGTATTGGCCAGTTGCGGCAATTTATCCCCGCTCAACGTAAAGCTGGCATCGCCATCCACTTCCCCGGTAACGCCGAATTGAGGCAAAGCGTTCTGCAGATCCATCATTTTTACGGTCGTGCGCCCCTGCATTTGCCAGCCCTTCTGCCAGGTCAAATTTGCGCTGCCCATCAGCATCCCGCCATACAGGCGCCCATCAATATCGCTGAAATTAACCGCGCCTTCACTTATTTCACCTTTAGCGTTAAGTTCGTTGAACAGAATGCCCGGCAATAAAGGCAGGCTGCTCTCCCTGATATTCAGCGCAACCTGCCAACGGGATTGCTGCGGCTTGAGTTCGATGCCGAACTTGCCATCCTCGCTGCTCAGCGCGACCTTGGTGAAATGCCCTTGTGCGTCGAGGTCTGCGCTGCCATTAACGGGCGGCAAGTTGATCCCCTCGCCGCTGATGTGTACACGCTGAAACACTATGCGGGCCATCGGATAATGCGCGTCGCCGGACACCGCCTGCATCCAGGTCACGGCCTTGTCAAAAGATGCTGCGCTGAGAGTGAGATTGTCAATTTCAGCCTTGCTGATTGCCTTGTTCTCGGCGAACAGGGCGGAAATACCAAAATTCAATACCATGCTTCCCGCTTTTAATTCTTGCTCCTTGCCCACGGAAATGTCCTGCAATTCCAGTTTCGGCAGAGGCAACAGGGCCGCTTTCATGCGGCCGATATGCACGGGTTGCTGCAACTGCGCGGACAGTCTTTTTTCGATTTGCGTGACAGCATCCTGCATCGGCCAGAAATAAGGCAGCGCAGCAACCAGCGCCAGTAACAGGACAAATAAACCGGCGCCTATCTTGCCCAAGGGCAGCGGTTTGCCGCGTTTCCTGGCGGCAGGGTGGACAGCTTTGGCTTGTTGCGGGATTTGGCCATCCGGCTGCGCGAAACCCTCCGCCTTGGCTTGCGCGGAGGCCTGCACCTTGGCGCGCTGTTCTGCCTCCGCCCATACCTTGGCTTGCTCGCTGGCCATCTTGAGCGCCTCTTCTTCCTCCAGCGCCTTGGCGATTTTCTCTTCCTTCTTTCTGGCGGCTTCCTGTGCGGCCTTGATCTGTGCGGCTTCAGCTTCCTGCAACGCCTTTAGCATTGCTACTGCTTTCCCGGCCGCCTCAATATCTCCCTCGTGCGCCTTCTGCGCGATTTTTTCCGCTTCAGGCTCGGTTTGCTCCTGAGTGTCGGTAAATTCCTTGAATATGAGCGGAGTTTCTTCCGGGGCAGTGTTGCGCGGCTCCCCTTCGGGCGATTCCGTGGTGGCCGCTGCAAACCCATCCAGGTTCAATGCTATCGGCTCAAGCCGGATATCAAACGAGTCCGGTTTTTGCTGCTCAACAACATCGGCCTGTACATTCGCCTTGGCAGCTTCGAGTTGCGTTTTTACCGCCGCCGCTTCCTGTTCCGCCTTGATGCGCGCGGCTTCGGTC
>CXWL01031381.1_pt1 | contig 12354 bp, 14 predicted proteins | sample 590931 | NCBI WGS metagenome assembly CXWL01 (sample SAMEA3498368, study PRJEB10139) | groundwater metagenome | biome: water well; material: biofilm material | place: Germany | collected 2015-04-27
ATGCTGGACTGGGTGATCGCCCGCCGACCTGATGCAGCACCTTGGGCAGGTCGGACTTCATCCGTGTGCCCTGCCCCGCCGCCAGAATGATCGCGGCCCTTGCTCGGCTCATCTGCGCTTACCCATTGTCCGAATCCGAGGGCCGTTCTAGCCGAAACGTAGCGCCCGCGCGCGGGCAATATGGGGAAAATCATGTCCAGCGGCGAACTCGCCGACGCTACTATCGTCTTTGACCTCGACGGCACGCTGGTGGATACCGCGCCCGATCTGGTGCGCGCGCTCAACGAGACGCTCGACCTGGACGGGCTGCCGCGCATGAAGCTGGACATCGTCCGTGGGCTAGTGGGGCGGGGCGCACGCACGCTGCTTGAGCGCGCGGCGGCGCTGTCGGGGGTGACGTTTTCCGCCGCACGCCTGGACAAGCTGACCAAGCAATTCATCGAATTCTACCGCGCCGACATCGCCCGAGAATCCAGACCCTTCCCCGGCGCGGCGGAGGCGTTGAACACGCTGACGGCCCTGGGCGCGAAAGTGGCGGTGTGCACCAATAAGCGCACCGATTTGTCGGTTCAGCTGCTGGAGGCTTTGGGCCTGGCTGAACGCTTTTCCGCGATTGTCGGCGCCGATGCGGTGGCCGAGCGCAAACCCCATCCCGACCATTACCGCGCGGCCGTGTCCCGCGCCGGAGGCGTCACGCGCCGTTCGCTCATGGTGGGCGACACCATCGCCGATGTCGCCGCAGCGCGCGCCGCCGGGGCGCCGGCCATTGTCGTGGCGTTCGGCTACAGCGACGTCGCCGCCGAAACCCTCGGCGCCGACGTGCTGTTGCGGCATTTTTCTGATTTAACGCCGATCTGCCGCCGCCTGCTGGCGGCGCGCCCCTGAGCTTTCAGCGCTTACGCGACGCCCGCCATGCCGCGCAAATTAGGGCGCGGGCGATCCGAACTCTCCTCGCGCCGCGTGGGGAAACCATTGACCATGTCGCTGCGCACATCGGTGCGCGCCGAACGCATCGCCGCGACGAACCCGGCCTCGATCAACTTCACGTCGACCGTATACCCGCGCTCGCGCCAATATTCTTCAATCCGCTGCTTCAAGCGCCTGGCGCCGTCGACATTGCAGAAATCGTAATCCATATCTCTCCACCTCGAGCATCGGTCCGACGAGTGAGCTCACCACTCTCCGTCCCAGCAACGCGGAAGATCGCTCCGCGCCATGCGTCAGCCCCCTGACCACTCGCAGGCCAAACTTCCACGCCAAGCACGGCGAGCTTGTGGCAGCGGCGCGACAGGTCTTCCCAATTTGCCAAGCATCCAAATCGAATGGAGCGAAGGAAGTCGCGGGTTCACGCCCAGAATGCGTTTACCGTCAACGGCTTGGCGCTCGTAAGGGGAAGCGGGGCGAGGCAGCTATGCAAATTCGCAACCTGACCTTGCGAACCGGGGGAAGGTCCGGCGCTTGGCCTACACCGCGGGGGCGACAGTGGAGGCCTCGCCCGGAATCGAACCGGGGTGCACGGATTTGCAGTCCGCTGCGTAACCACTCCGCCACGAGGCCTAAGCTGCGCCGTTTAGCGCAGGCGTCCGGCAAGGTCCAGGCGCCGGGCAGCGACTTGCCAGGGCGGAGTTTGTCGCGAGGCGGAACTAAGGTCTGGGCGCATCGTACGATTTGCAGATGGCCGGCATTGAACTAAACTGCCCGCGACGCGTGCGCCGCCAAGCGGCCATCGGGGCGCTCCCCGCCGCGCCGTTCTCCAAGTTTGAATCAGGAGTCGCACATGTCGTGGCGCAGGCACGCGCCCACTTCCTCCTTTGGGAGAAAGAGGGGTGAGGTGAGGGTGGAGCGCGAATCGTGGGGGGTAGGCGCGCGCCCAAGCGCGGCCGGAGGCCGCGCGCTCCAACCTGCACACACGGGCGCTGCCCGCTCGCCCCGTGCACGGATTGCTCAATGCTGATCCACGCCGCCTTCCTTTTCGTTGTCCTCATCACCTCCTCCATATCCGGCGTGTTTGGCATGGCCGGCGGGCTCATGCTGATGGGCGCATTGGCGCTGGTGTTGCCGGTGTCGGCGGCGATGGTGACGCATGGGGCGGTGCAGATCGTTTCCAATGGCTGGCGCGGATGGCTGCACCGTCGGCACATCAACTGGCGCGTTGTCGGCTTTTATGCGCTGGGCTCGGCAATCGCTGGCGGCGCGCTGGCGTTGGTTGCCTATGCGCCGAGCAAGGCCTGGGTGTATCTGCTGCTTGGCCTGGTTCCCGCGCTCGCCTGGCTGCCCAAGGACACGCTGCGCCTCGACGCCGCGCGCGCGCCGCATGCTTTCGCCTGCGGGCTGGGCGTCACTGGCCTCAATGTCGCCGCCGGGGTTGCGGGGCCCCTGCTCGACATCTTCTTCATCCGCACCGAACTCACACGCCACCAGATCGTGGCGACCAAGGCGGCGACACAAGTGCTCTCGCACCTCGCCAAGATCGCCTTCTATGGCGCGCCGTTCTTACTTGCCTCCGAAACGATCGGCCTGCCGCCGCTCTGGTTCTTCCTCGCCGCCGCTCCACTGGCGATGCTTGGCGGGGAAATCGGCGCGCGGGTGCTTGAGGCGATGAGCGACAAGAGCTTCCTCAAATGGACGCGCGGAATCGTGACCGCGCTGGGTGCACTCTATCTAGTGCAGGCGGCGATGTTGTTCTTGAACGGCAATGTCTAGCGAAAATTGAGACTCCGTTAACCGCCGCGCCTATCCCATGGGCCGCTAGAGATTCGAGGCGGCAAATAATGCCTATCTTCACTCACGTGCTTTTGTACGTCGCCTACGCGATGATCTCGCTGGCGGTCGGGCTTGCGCTTAACCAGGTCGGCGCCCAGGATGCGGGTTCTGCGTTCATGGGCGGGCTTTCGCTGTTCACGGCATGCGCAGTGACCCATGCCGGCATCGCCGCAAGCGCCGCGGCGGGGCGCGTCGGCGGGGCCGAGAAACGCATCAAGCATGAAGTCGAACGCGTCCGCGGCGCTCAGCGCGAAACCGCTGCTGGGCTCGAAGCCATGCAGACAAGGCTGGATGAAATCGAAGCGCAGATCGCTTATGGCGCGCCCACGCACCGCCAAATCGAGGCGCAACCCGCCGGCGCGCCGCTGGAGCTCAAACTGATCGACCAGATCGTCGACAAATTGGGCGCGGCGATGGACGCGCGCCTCGGCGCCATTCAGGCCGCCGGCAACATCACCCCGATCAAACCAGGCGCTGCGCGCGGCCCGATGGACATGGTGCGCGAGGCGCTGCTCGAAAATCGTATCGAACTGCACCTGCAGCCGATCGTCCAATTGCCGCAGCGCAAGACTGCTTATTACGAGGGCTTCACCCGGCTCAAGGATTCAAGCGGACGGCTGATCATGCCGCAGGAATTCATGCCCGCCGCCGAACAAGCGGGCCTCATGTCGACCATCGACAATGTGCTGCTCTTCCGCTGCGTGCAGATCGTGCGCAAATTGATGAAGCAGGATCGGCGCATCGGCATCTTCTGCAACCTCTCGCCGACTGCTCTGGCCGACGAGACGTTCTTCCCGCAATTCCTGGATTTTATGCGCGAGAACCGCGACCTGGCGGGAAGTATGATCTTCGAAATCTCGCAGGCCTCCTATCAGAGCCGCAACTCCACCGAGGCGCGGGCGATGGCGAAGCTGGTCGATCTCGGCTTCCGCTTCTCGATCGACAAAGTCACCGACGCTGAAATAGACCTGCCCGATCACGAGCGCGCCGGCGTGCGTTATGTAAAAATTCCCGCGCGGATCATCAGCGAACAAATCGTGCAGCGCGGCGTTCGCCCCCGCTCAGCCATCACCCGCGAAATCGCCGCTTCCGACATCGCCGCGGTGTTCCAGCGCTACGGCATCGATTTGATCGCCGAGCGTATCGAACAGGAGACCACAGTCCCCGAATTGCTCGATCTCGACATCCCGTTCGGCCAGGGGCACCTGTTCGGCGCGCCGCGCGCAATCAAGGAAAGCCTGATGGAGGAGATTACGCCCGCGCGAGAGCTCTACATCAAGCAAAACGGCCGCATCGCCTGATCTGGGGATTGGGGATTAGGGGATTGGGGAGAGGGGATGGGTCGCAATGACTTGCCCTTCCTATTCCCCACCCCCTATTCCCTAATCCCCAAGATGACCCGCATCATCGCCATCACCGGCGGCTCCGGCGCCGGCAAGTCAACGCTGGCGCGAGCGCTCGCGGCAAAACTCGATGCAATTTTGATAGCGGAGGACGATTATTACCGCTGCCGCAGCTCTTACCCGAATTTCGACGCCGCGACCCACAATTTCGACGCTCCCGAGGCCAAGGAACACGATTTGTTGTGCGCTCACCTTGCCCTCGCGCGCGAGGGCGTCGGCTTCGAGAAGCCGCTCTACGACCTCGCCGAACATCAACGGTTGAATGAAACCGAATGCGTTGCGCCCGGCGCAGCGCTTATAGTCGAAGGCATCCATCTGCTGACTGCGCCAGCCTTGCGCGCGCTGTTTGATCTCAAAGTGTTCGTCGCCGCCGATGAAGCGCTGCGGCTGGGGCGGCGCATGATCCGCGATGTGGAAACGCGCGGCCGCTCGGCGCAGTCGGTGCTGACGCAATTCTTCGCCAACGTGCGCCCGATGCATGAGCGCCATGTCGAACCACAGCGCGCGCATGCCGATCTGGTGCTAACCTCGCCGGCAGACGCCGATCGAACGCACGTTGAATCCGACGTCGAGCGCATCTTGGCGGCGTTGCGCTGATGCAGACGATAAACTCGCTCGAAGAAATCGCGAACAATTACGACGCGGTGTTTTGCGATGTGTGGGGCGTCATCCACAATGGGCGACACGTATTCCCCAATGCCGCCGCGGCACTGCAGCGTTTCCGCGCACTCGGCAAGCGCGTCGTGCTGGTGACCAACGTGCCGAAGCCGCGCGGGCCGATCCCCGGGCAACTCGACCGCTTGGGATTTCCGCGCGACGCATGGGACGCAATCGTCACCTCTGGCGATGCGATCCGGGCCGAACTGGCCGCGCGCGCGCCGGGTCCCATGTGCAAGATCGGTCCCGCGCACGATGCCCCGTTGTGGGAGGGACTTGGGCTGCGCCAGTCGGGGCTCGCTGAAGCGAACTTTGTCGCCATCTCCGGCCTCAATCGCGACGATGAAACCCCGGAGCTCTATTCCGACATCCTTCGTCAGGCGCGGGAACGCGATCTCGATCTCTTATGCGCCAATCCTGATATCGTCGTCCGCGTGGGCGAGCGGCTGATCTGGTGCGCTGGCGCCTTGGCCCGCGACTATGAGCAATTAGGTGGGCGGACAGTGATGGCGGGCAAGCCCTACCCGCCGATCTATCATTTGGCGCGCAAAGAACTGATCGCTCTCGGCTTGCAAGCCGACGCGCGCGTGCTCTGCATCGGCGATGGGATCGGCACCGACGTCAAAGGCGCCGCCGCGCAGGGGCTGGATTGCCTGTTTGTCGCCTCGGGCATGCACGGCGAGGGACTATGGTCCGACGGCGCGCTGGATTGCGCGAAGGTTGCGACTGCGCTGGCGGCCGAGGGTGTGCATGCGACCTATGTAATGTCGGAGTTGAGGTAGCGGTGTTAGAGCACAATCGCCTGCAACCGAAGAAAACAACAAGCCCTCCCGTACAACATCCGTCATTCCGGGGCTCGCGAAGCGAGAACCCGGAACCCAGGGGATCGTAACGCGCGGCGCCTGTGACTCCTGGGTTCCGGGTTCGCCCTGCGGGCGCCCCGGAATGACGGATGGATGTGTCCGTGAGGCGGTGGAGTCTTAAAACGTCTCCACCCCAAGCCCCCTGAATTCCTCGCCGATGCGGCGATCGAAGTCGCGCGCCAGATTCATGTCCTCCCGCCCGGCATCGTCGCCCGCGCGACGGCGCGCTATTCCGCGCCCGAACAGCGCGGTCGGATTGCCCGCCTCCACCGCCAGCGCCGCATCGTAGCTCTGGCGTGCGCCTTCCCATTCCTGCGCACGCAATTGCAGCAGGCCGCGGCACATCTGCGCGCGCACATCGCGTGGATCGGCCACGGCTGCGGCGTCAGCGTCGGCGCGGGCGGCGACGGCGTCGCCATCCTTTATGAGCACCCGCGCCCAGCAACGGCCGGCGAGCGCCGGAGTAAATTGCGGGTTGATCGCAAGCGCTGCATCGAAATCGGCAAGTGCGCCTGCGTAATCGCTCTGCCCTTGCTTGACCCGTCCGCGGGCGGCGAACGCCTCGGCGAAGCGCGAATTGCCCTGGATCGCAGCGTCGTAGGCCGCGAGAGCGCCCGCTGCATCGTGGCGTTGAGCTAGGATGTCGCCCTTCAGATAATGGGCGATGTCGCCGAACTCACCGCTCGCGATCAAGCGGTCGACCAGCGGTTCGGCGGCGTCGAGTTGACCGGAGGCGATCAGGATGGCGGCGCGACCGCGCACGGCGCGGAGATTTTCCGGATCGGCCTCGAGCGCAGCCTGGAAGTCGCGCAGCGCCGCAGTGACGTCGCCTGCCTCTTCGCTGGCGCCGCCGCGATTGGAAAGGGCAATGGAGCGATTGGCGACGTCCAGCTTGCCGGAATCGAGCAATTCCGTGCATGCGGCGACCTTTGCCTCAGCCTCGGCGGTCGCGCTGCCGCAGACGCTGCGCTGCTCCGCTAGAGGATCCGGTTGCGAACACGCCGCGGCGGCAAGCGTGACCGAGGCTAAAATCCAAGCACGATGTCTCATCCCCGCTCCCCGTTTGTCCGCCTGGACCTGGGCGCGCCGCGCGCCCTATGGTGCGCCTAATTAGCAGGGAGCAGCGTTTTGGCCAATCTGTTCGATCTTACCGGCAAGACCGCCATCATTACCGGTTCCTCCAAAGGCATCGGCAAAGCAATAGCCCACAGGTTTGCCGAGCATGGCGCCAATGTCGTGGTCTCGTCACGCAAGAGCGATGCCTGCGCCGCCGCGGTGGATGAAATCAACGCCGCGGTGAAGCGCACGGCGGCCATCGCCATCCCCGCCAATATCGCCTCGAAGGAAGCGCTCCAGCATCTTGCCGACGAAACCCGCCGCGCTTTCGGCCAGATCGATATCCTAGTCTGCAACGCCGCCAGCAATCCCTATTTCGGGCCAATGGAGAATATTGCCGACGAACAATTCACCAAGATCCTCCACAACAACATCATTTCCAATCATTGGCTGATCACTATGTGCGCGCCCGAGATGCGCGCGCGCAAGGACGGCGCGATTGTCATTGTATCTTCAATCGGAGGCTTGCGTGCATCCCCGGTGCTCGGCGCCTACAACATCTCCAAGGCCGCCGACATGCAGCTGGCGCGGAATTTGGCGTTGGAATTCGGCGCCGACAACGTCCGCGTCAACACCATCGCGCCCGGCCTGGTGCAGACCGATTTCGCCAAGGCGCTCTGGGACAATCCGGATATTCTGAAAACCTACACCGCGCGTTCGTGCCTCAAGCGCATCGGCCAGCCCGACGAAATCGCGGGCATGGCGGTGTTTTTGGCGTCTCCCGCCGGCGGCTTTACCACAGGACAGACGTTTGTGATCGACGGCGGACAAACCGCGGTCTGATCAGAACGCGCCGATGACGGGCTCCAATTTCTGCTTGAGCGCGGCGGCGTCGAACGGCTTCACAATCGCAGCGGCGGCACGCGCGCGCACTTCCGCGGCTTCGGAATCGTCATTGGTGATCATGACAAAGGGAGGTTGCCGCGTGCGCCCCTCAGCGCGAATGCGCGCCAGCAAATCCATCCCTGACATCGGCGACATCCTGGCGTCCGATATCACCAACGCATAATCCTTGGCGCGCAGCTTGGTCAACGCCGCATTGGCGTCGGAGGCTTCGTCGATATTGCTGAAGCCCAATTGCCGCAATAGATTGCGCACGATGCGCACCATGGTGTTGTAGTCATCGACGATGAGAATCGGCATGGTCATCGAAACTGGCATCGTCGGCTCCCGCCACCAGGCGCTGCGAAAATGACACGCCGCCGGACCGAGGGTGCATCGATCCGGCGGCGTGGTCTTTCCGGCTTTTCTTGCGCCGTGTTGAACTTAGACATAAACCAAGATGCGGAAATATTCGGTAAAACAAGACTTAAGCATGTGTGAACGGAAGCATGAGCCGCCGCGGCCCTGGCTAAGGGGTATTGAGAATTCACGCGATGTCGGCGCAGCAGTGCGCGGCGCCGCCGTTGGGCCATGCCGATGAAGCGCGGCGTCATCGTTGCGCTTGGCAATTTTGACGGGGTGCATCTGGGGCATCGTGCGGTGATCGAAGCCGCGCGCGCGGCTAGCCTGAACAGCGGCACTGGTTTTGCGGCCGCGGTGTTCGAGCCGCATCCTCGGCGCTTCTTCAATCCCGCCGCATCGCCGTTTCGGTTGCAGACGCCTGCGCAGCGCGCGCGCGCCTTGCGCGCGATGGGGGCCGGAGACGTCATCGTCATCAAGTTCGACGCATCGCTTGCAGCGCTGAGCGGACGCGCCTTCGCCGAACAAGTGTTGGTTAACCAGATCGGCGTGGCGCACATTTGCGTCGGCGCTGACTTTCGCTTCGGCGAACGACGTTTGAGCGATGTCGGCGAACTTGCTCGGCACGGCGTCGAACTTGGATTCAACGTGACGGCCGTAGCGCCGGTCGAGTCAGAAGGCGTCAAATATTCCTCCTCTGCAATTCGCGCCGCCATTGCCGCGGGCGAGGTCGGGCGAGCCGCCACGATGCTTTCGCGGCCTTGGGCGGTGGAGGGCGAGGTCAAGCATGGTTTCGCGCGCGGCCGCGGCCTCGGGTTCCCTACCGCAAATCTCACTCTCGGCGATTATGTGCGGCCGAAACTGGGAATTTACGCGGTGCGCGTTTCGGTCGGCGGCCGGATGCATGGGGGCGTGGCGAGCGTCGGCGTCAACCCGACAATGGGCGCATTGCCAGAGCCAGTGCTGGAGGTGCATTTCTTCGACTTTGACCGTGACATCTACGGGGAGACGATCGAAGTCTCGTTCGTCGCCTTTTTGCGCGAGGAAGCTAAGTTCGCCGATATCGAAGCGCTCAAAGCGCAAATGACGATCGACTGCCGCGAGGCGCGAGAAGAGCTCGCCCGCTAACGCCTAGCGCGAAAAAACTCGCGCAAGAGCACAGCGCTTTCTTCAGCCAGTACTCCCTCGCTCAATTGTGGTTTCCAGTGACAGGTCGCGTGTTCGAACACGCGCGCGCCATGGGCCACGCCTCCGCCCTTTGGGTCGCTGGCGCCATAGACGAGGCGCGCGATCCTGGCTTGGGAGATCGCGCCTGCGCACATGGCGCAGGGTTCAAGCGTAACGAAGAGCGTTAGTCCCGGCTTGAGCCTGTAATTGCCGAGCGCAGCGGCGGCCTTCCGCAGCGCTACGATTTCGGCGTGAGCGGTCGGGTCGGCCGCGCTGATAGGGGCGTTGGCGCCTTCCGCAACGATGCTCCCGTTCTCATCTACAATGACGCAGCCGATCGGGGCCTCCCCAGCAGCAGCGGCGGCGTGCGCCAAATCCAAGGCTTGGCGCATATGGATGTCATCGCTCATGGTTGACCAAACGGGACTATGGACCCTTGCGTCCGTCGTCGGCATTGTGCGGCCTTCGACAGGCTCAGGCTGACGCAGATTGGCGTCACGCTGAGCCCGTCGAAGCGCGACGCCAAGCGCCGTTCTTGCGATCCACCCCGATAGATCATCCAATCCATGCCTTCCCCACCCCCTCCGTCCGGCCCCGAGGGCGAGCGCATCGCCAAATTCCTGGCGCGCGCCGGCGTTTGCTCGCGTCGGGACGCCGAGCGATTGATCGGGGAAGGCCGGGTAAAGCTCAACGGCAAAGTGCTGGATACGCCCGCAATCAAGGTCAATCCGGGCGACCGGGTGAGCGTGGACGGGCGCTCCATAGGCGCTGCCGAGCCGACGCGCCTGTGGCGCTACCATAAACCCTCAGGCCTGGTGACCACCCACCGTGACCCCGCAGGGCGGCCCACAGTGTTTGACCATCTGCCCTCCGGCCTGCCCCGGGTGATCTCGGTCGGGCGGCTCGACCTCAATTCCGAGGGTCTTTTGCTGCTCACCAACGACGGTGCGCTGGCGCGGCGGCTGGAGCTGCCGGCAAGCGGGCTCATCCGGCGCTACCGGGCGCGCGCCTATGGCCGCATTGATCAGGGCGAACTGGACGCGCTGAAAGATGGGATCACCATCGACGGCATGCGCTATGGCCCGATCGAAGCCACGCTCGAGCGCGGCCAGGGGGCGAATTGCTGGATCCATGTCGCTATCGCCGAAGGCAAAAACCGCGAAGTGCGCCGCGTGTTGGAGGCGATCGGGCTCAAGGTGAACCGGCTCATCCGCGTCGCCTATGGGCCGTTCAATCTCGGCACGCTAGGGCCGGGCGAGGTGGAGGAAATCCCTTCAAAGCTGCTGCAGCAGCAGCTCGGCAAAGGTCACTGAACCAATTGAACCAACGGCGCGGCGTGACAGGCGCCGCCGCCGCCGAGCCAGGATGGAATCGCCATGATCGCGCCATCGGACAGGCAAGTCGCATCATGCCAGACCATGCGTATGCCGGCGAAAATGATGATGACGATCCCGACAACCGCGATCCATTGGAAGCGCTCGATCACGCGCGCGATCACCGAAGCGGCGACCCCCATCAGCACCACCGAGAGCACCAGCCCGAAGGCCATGATGTAGGGATGGTGCATAGCCACGCCCGCCACGGCGAGCACGTTGTCGAGCGACATGGAGACATCGGCGATTACGATCGTGAGCAGCGCACTGCCGAACGTGACCGGCGCCTTGCCGCCGGAAGCGATGGATTCCGCCGCATGCTCGCCTGCCACAGGGTCGAGCACCGTGACCGGGCGGTGCGCCTTCAGGTCAGCCCACATCCGCCACGCCACCCAGAACAAGAGCAGCCCGCCGACCAGCATGAGACCGGGAATGTTCTGAAACCCCAGGATCGCCAACAGCGAGAACGCGATCCGCAGCACCAACGCCAGCATCACGCCCCAGAAAATCGCCTGCCGCTGTTGCAGCCTGGGCAACGCCGAGGCGGCCAACCCGACGGCGATGGCGTTGTCCCCGGCCAGGGCCAGATCGATCAGGATGACTTGGAACAGCGCTGCTATTTCTGCGACATTGAAATCCACGCGGCTCTGCTCCCCAATAGCGGCGCCCTTGTTCACGGGACGCTCGCGCCGGTCAAGGCGCCCTGCGACAGGGTGCTTTCGGCCTCGCGACATATGGCGCTCGCCGCCGGCTTTGAAAGAGAGCGATATGCGGATTGTCGGCGGCAAGTTCAGGGGCCGCGCCATCGCCGCCCCGGCCGGGCGCGACACCCGCCCCACCAGCGACCGCGCGCGCGAGGCCTTGTTCAACATCCTCGCCCACGCGCCCTGGTCGCCGGGATTGGAGGGCCGGCGCGTGCTCGATCTTTTCGCCGGCTCGGGCGCGCTGGGCTTCGAGGCGCTCTCGCGCGGGGCGTCCTTTGCGCTGTTCGTGGAAACCGACGCCGCCGCACGCGGGGCGCTGCGCGACAACATCGAAGCGCTCGGCCTGTTCGGCGACACCCGCATCCACCGCCGCGACGCCACAGACCTCGGCCACAAGCCGGCCGGCCTGGGCGAGGCGTTCGATCTCGTGTTTCTGGATCCGCCCTATCGCAAGGGGTTGGGCGAAGCCGCTCTGTCCAAGCTGGCAGTTGGCGGCTGGATCGGCGCCGGCGCGCTCATCGTGTTCGAATGCGCCGCGGAAGAGACCCCGCAAACGCCTGGCTATGTTGTGCTGGACGAGCGCGAATACGGCGCCGCGAAAATGCTGTTTCTACGGCAAGGATGAAGATCGCTCCTCTCCCTCCTGTGGGTGGGGAGAGGTGGGGCGAGGCTGCAGCACTGGTATTTGTACACACGACGATCAGCGGCATGAGCAATGAAGCACCGTCATTCCGGGGCATCGCGCAGCGATGAACCCGGAACCCAGGGGCAAACGCGCTGCTGTTTGCTGCTGCGTGATTGAGAGAAAGCTGAGGCGGGATTTGCGTTCTACGATCCCCTGGGTTCCGGATCACGTTCCGCGCGCCCGGAATGAGGATTGCTCGCCCTTCGGCGTGAAAACGGGAGCGCGGCGCTCCGCGACGCATGCGCGGCGGAGCCGCGCGCTCCACGGCGCAAACGTAAGAGCTCTACGCCCCCCTGGATTCCGGGTTCGCACTTCGTGCGCCCCGGAATGACGGCGGCGGGGGGAACTGGAAAACTTCAAGCACAAACACAGCTCCCACAAACCCAAACGCCGTCATTCCGTGGCGGCCGTAGGCCGAACCCGGAAGCCAGGGGCCAACGC
>CXWL01005475.1_pt1 | contig 12351 bp, 10 predicted proteins | sample 590931 | NCBI WGS metagenome assembly CXWL01 (sample SAMEA3498368, study PRJEB10139) | groundwater metagenome | biome: water well; material: biofilm material | place: Germany | collected 2015-04-27
CAGTTTTGCTTGCCGCGTTGGGTATGAATGACATTCAACAATTAACGGTGACATAGCCTTAAAAATACTTCAAATAATAATAGCATTATCCTACTGTAGAGGTGATTGCACTGAAACAAAGTGCCAAAGTTCATTGTCAGATAATATGCAAATAATCAACTGTTTTAAATTCTTATTTTTCTTCTTAAGTGATTTTATATGTGGATAAATTAGGGAAACACTGATTTATTCAAAAATATCGATTTGAGTTGCTGAAGTCTGATAAAATTCATCATATTGATAATATTGGATAAACCGATGGAATCAAGCTTTTCTGAATTGGAATGCGCGTCAAAGAAGAAACAGACGCGACAGGATCGTTTTCTGGCCGAAATTGAAGCGATCACTCCCTGGGCATCCCTGATGAATGTCCTTGCTCCATGCTATCCATCCAGTGGCCGACCGCCTGTCGGTCTGGAGCGGATACTGCGCATGTATGTTGCACAACAATGCTTCGGTCTGTCGGATGAAGGTACCGAAGATGCCGTATACGACAGTCAGGCAATTCGCCGCTTTGTTGACATTGACCTGAACCGCGAAGCCGCACCGGATGCAGCCACACTACTTAAATTCCGCCACCTGCTGGAAGCACATTATCTGACTGAATCCATCTTCAATGCGATCAGCGCCCATCTGGCTGATCGAGGATTATTTCTTCGCGAGGGCACGATTGTTGATGCCACACTGATTGCCGCGTCTTCCTCGACCAAAAACAAGGAAAGAAAGCGCGATAGCGAAATGCATCAGACGAAGAAAGGCAATCAGTGGTATTTCGGTATGAAGGCGCATATTGGAGTTGATACGCAATCAGGGCTTGTACACACTCTGATCGGAATGACTGCCAATGTTCACGACGTCACTCAGACACAGGCGCTGCTACATGGTGATGAAACGGATGTATTGGGTGATGCGGGCTACCAGGGTATTGAGAAGCGCGAAGAAAATCTTGAACTGCCTGTTGCCTGGCATATTGCGATGCGCCCTTCCATGCGTAAAGCATTGCCTAAAACGGCAATAGGCGAACTGATGGAGAAACTTGAGCATGCGGAAGCCAGCATTCGCGCCAAGGTTGAGCACCCCTTTCATGTCGTAAAGAATCTATTCATGCACAGCAAGACCAGCTACAAAGGAATGGCCAAGAACACCGCTCAGCTATTCTCGCTGTTTGGTTTTGCTAATTTGCTGCTGGTTCGCCGGTGGATATATGACACTGACAGTCAGGTTGCGTCCTGAAAACGAAAAATGAGAGGAATAATGCAAAAAATGACTCAATTCAGATCAGAAAATGCTGAATCTAATCCAATATCCAAAAATCGTGCTCGATGCGCTGCTGCGCGGTGAATTATTCAGCGCTTCTTTAGCTTTGTAATATTGGGTTTTGCTGTTTAATATATGTTTGTTTTTTAACATATATTAGTGTTTTTTGTGAGACGATACTTTAAGTGTTAAAGTTTTTAATTTAATTGTCGTAGCTAATAAAGAATGATCACTCGATCTTATTAATTGTGTTTAATGCGGTGATATGTAAGACACGCTGAGAGTTGTTTCAGTATATATTTGTAACTATAAAGGGAAAAGTACTATGGTATTAACATATGCACGGATGACACTGATTGGGTATGTGAGTATTTTAGTTTTGGTTCTTGCAGCTTGCGACGGTGAATCTAAAGAAAAAAAAACTGGACAAGCCTTAGTTAGTGTTAATGGCAAGGAAGTTACCATGCTTCAACTTAATGATGAAATAAAACGTGCCAATATTCGTCCTGATCAATATGAAACAGCTAGCAAACAATTATTGGAATCACTAATTGCTCGTCAATTGATTATGGACGAAGCTATAAGTAACAAACTTGATCGGACTCCCGATGTTATGCTGGCGCGTGAACGAGCTAATGCTCAAATTATTTCACAAGCATATATGCAAAGTATTGTAAGTAAAGTTGCTAAACCATCCAAAGTTGAGATTGATGATTATTACCAAGAACATCCCGAATATTTTGCACAACGCAAGCAATTTGATTTAACGATAGTACGCATTGCAACTAAAGATCTTGGCGATGAGCTTAAAAAAGTTGTAGATACAGCTAAATCGCTCGACGAAGTAGTAGCTTGGCTTGATAAAAATAAAGCACAGTATCTCCGTAACTTAGCATCGCGTAGTACTACTGATCTACCATCTCAGATGGCGGCAATGATGCAGCAGAAAAATAAAGACACCATTTTTATCATCAACGAGCAAGAGTATAGTCTACTTATTTCCGTTAATGCGATCAAGGATAGCCCAATCACAGCTTCAGTTGCGGCACCTCAGATTGAGAAATTCTTGATTAATCAAAAATACAAGGAAGCAACCGATGCAGAAGTTGCACGCTTACGCGCAGCAGCAAAAATAGAATATTTTAATGCTAAAGCGTCAACATCCAAAGCGGAAAAGCCTGCTACCCAATCAACAGTGACTCCTCCCTCTGGTGTTACTAATAATTTAAATTTAACAGAGCCGGTTTCGGAAGGGACAATTGAGCGTGGTATCATGGGAATAAAGTAAGTATAAATTTTTTCCAGAAAAATTTATTTGTTATCAATATATTGCGTTATGAATTAAGGATTATAGGCAAATGATATATATTATGAATAAACTGAAGATTCTGATGATCTTTACATCACTCTGGATGATTTGCATTGGCAGCGTGATTGCCGGTGAGACTCGGGAAAGTGTATTGGGACCTGGAGATACATTAAAAATATTTGTCTATGGGCAGCCCGATCTCACTACTGAAACAAGAGTGAGCGAAACAGGAGCTATAACTTTTCCCCTATTGGGCGAGATATTAGTAGATGGATTAACTCCTTCCGCAGCAGAACGTAAGATAGTAAATCTACTGAAAAGTCGTGATATTCTGCGTAATCCACAAGTAAATATCTTAACTAGTTCGTTGCAGAGTCAGATGGTATCAGTACTTGGCTCAGTTCGAAACCAGGGGCGTTATCCAATTGAAGGTAAGCGTACTCTGACCGATATTCTTGCTATGGCAGGAGGGATATTGCCAGAAGGGGGTGATCTAGTTACCCTGATTCGTTCAGATGGGAATAAATTTGCTAAAGAAGTGATTGATGTTTTAGAGATGGTTCGCTCTGGTGACTTAACTCGAAATTTAAATGTACGTAGTGATGATCTTATCTACGTTGAGCGTGCGCCCCGTTTTTATATTTACGGGGAAGTTCAGCGCCCTGGAACTTATAGACTTGAGCGTAATATGACAGTTATACAAGCGCTGTCAGTAGGCGGTGGATTGACCCAGCGCGGTACTGAACGTGGTTTGCGGATTCAGCGTCGTGATGCTGAGGGAAATTTACAAATATTAACTGTTAAATCTAGCGATTTGGTTGTGCCTGATGATGTAGTTTATATCAAGGAGAGTCTGTTTTGATATTCGTTAAAGAACTTCTTAGACATTAATTATCAAACAATTATTGTAACTAGATAAGGTTTAAACTGGGATTTAACACATGGATCTTTCTCGATTCTTTCTTATTATATTGGCACGTCACAGACTTATCTTGCTTACACTTATTGTGACTGTAACGACTACTTTGGTTGTGAGTCTGTTATTGCCAAAAACTTACAAGTCGGTAGCAAGATTAGTGCTTACTCATAAAGGGGCTGATCCTGTTACGGGCGTGATAATGCCCGCACAGCAAAATGCAAGTTATATGGCAACTCAGTTAGATATCATTAAAAGCAGCAGAATTGCATTGATGGTGATAGATCAACTAGGGCTTGATCAGGGTGAAGCTGTACAAGTGCAATATGAGAATAGCAAGAGCAACAAGTTGTTGCGTGATTGGTTGGCTACCTGGTTAGTTAATACTGTGAGTATTGACACCTCGCGAGATAGCAATGTAATTGACATTAGCTTTAAGGGTTCCGATCCTGCATTTACTTCAATGGTTGCAAATGCGTTTGCAAATGCTTATCAGGAGATGAGTATTCGTCTCACTGTTGAGCCTTCACAAAAGGCAGCAGCCTACTTTACTGAGCAGCTTAGCGTGCTGCGTGACAGGCTGGAAATAGCACAGAAAAAACTATCTCAGTACCAGCATGAGCAAGGGATCGTCGATGTGGATTATCGTCTTGACGTTGAAACAAAACGGCTGAATGATCTCTCTAGTCAATTAATAGTTGCTCAAACAGAAGTAATGGGGGCAGTATCTGGGGCAAGTAATGATAACTCCGGTGGTGAGAAAAATAGTATTAGTAGAAATCCAATGATTAATAACCTCAAGTTAAGTCTGACACAGGCGGAGTCTAATTTTTCTGAAATTTCACAGAAACTGGGGCGCAATCATCCCAGTTACGCAGGAGCAAAAGCGGAGGTTGAGAAACTGAGAGCAGAGCTTAATAAATATATAAGAGTCGCCACAAATACTGCTATCAATCAGGAAAGTGGAATACGCGCGGCACTTGAAGAACAAAAAACTAAAGTATTGACTCTGAATCGAGCGAGAGATGAACTGCTCCCTCTCGTTAAAGCTGTGGAGGGTGCTCAGCAGGCATATGACAGTGCTATGCAACGTTTAAATCAGACTAATCTCGAAGGGCAATCTAATCTATCAAGTGTCTCTATACTCGATACAGCAAAAATTCCTGATACGCCGGATAGTCCAAAACTATTGCTCAATATGATTCTGTCAGCATTTCTGGGCAGTGCCCTAGGATTGGGCGTTGGTCTGCTAGCTGAGATGCTCGACCGGCGTGTGCGTTCTGCAGAAGATTTGGTCGATATACTTCAGGTTCCGGTGCTTGGCATTATAAAGCGGGGAGAAACTAAACGAACGCACTTGTTGCAATTATTAGCTTGGCCACGCTTGATACGATGAATCTCTAGGTCCAGAACAGGAAAATAAAATGAGTATTCCAGGCCCCTTAGAAACGAGAAAAAATGCTGATCCTAGCACTATCAGCATAAATACGCCCGCCTTTCGTAAATTCAGTATTGGGCACATGCTGCTTGATATGGGGAAAATTACACCCGTTGAAGCTGAGCGTGTACTGCGGTTGCAGAAAGAAAGTGGCATGCGTTTTGGTGACGCTGCACTAAAATTAGGTCTAATAACTGAGACAGATATCCAGTTAGTATTGGCACAGCAGTTTGATTATCCTTACCTATTACCTGGGCAAGGAAATCATCCACCAGGGCTAGTAGTTGCTTATCAACCATTCGGTGCGCAAGTGGAAGTTTTTCGTGCGGTGCGTAGTCAGTTGATGTTACGTTGGTTTACTTCAGGACATAAAGCATTGGCAATTGTTAGCTATAATCCCGATGATGGAGTAAGTCTTTTTACGGCTAATCTGGCCGTAGTATTTTCTCAGCTTGGAGAACGCACATTACTGATTGATGCTAATTTGCGTTACCCGCAGCAGCATGAAATCTTCAATTTAAAGAATAAGCAAGGTTTGTCTGATGTACTTGCCGATCGTGCTAATATTTCTGAAGTAATTGCCAGAATTGATTCGTTTATTGATCTTTCAGTTATACCGGCAGGAACGCTTCCACCTAATCCTTTGGAGATTCTTAACCGTTCTGCATTCGACAAACTGAATGAGCAACTTGCAAATCAGTTCGATGTTATCCTTTACGATACTTTAGCTTTCTCGAATGGTGCAGATGCACTTGCTATCGCCGCTCGTACAGATGGTGTATTGATAGTCGCGCAAAGAAATCGTAACCGCCTGAATGATATAAATGTCATGAATGAGCAGCTTAAAGGCAGTGGTGCTGAGGTAATCGGTTCCATTCTGATAGAATAATTCCATACTAATCAATAGATAAATGATTACTATTCCGTACAAACTTCCTGCCGAGAGAAAAATTATAGCAGACTGGTTGCCTGTGCTGCTAGGGTTGTTGGTTTTATATGTACCTACTTTCTACGGTCTTGCAAATGGAATTTGGACTAAAGAAGAGCAAGCGCATGGCCCAATTATCTTGTTTCTCTCGCTCTGGCTTATTTATCGCAAGTGGCCAGAAATGATGAAAAGAAGTGGAGGGCAATCAACTTCAGTTTTTGGATGGATAATTTTTTTTATGGCTCTTTTTCTTTATATTATTGGTCGTTCTCAACAGATATTAATTTTTGAATTAGGTTCTTTTGTTACAGCTCTAGCTGCTATTTTGCTTATCAAACGCGGAAGCAGTGCTTTGAAATCTATGTGGTTCCCGATTTTTTTCTTGTTATTTATGATTCCATTGCCCGGCACATTGGTTAGTTTACTTACTATGCCTATGAAAATGGCGGTTTCATACACTGCAGAGAATATTTTGTTTTGGGTAAATTATCCGATAGCGCGTAATGGCGTTATCTTGCAAATTGGACAATATCAACTTCTTGTGGCCGATGCTTGCGCTGGACTCCAAACACTGCTGACTTTGGAGGCATTGGGGTTATTTTATCTGAATCTTGTTCACCATACCTCAATCTTCCGAAATGTGACATTGGCTATTCTTATTATACCGATTTCTTTTACTGCTAATGTTATTCGCGTTATGGTTCTTACCTTGATTACTTTCCATTATGGTGATGCCGCTGGACAGGGTTTTTTGCATGGATTTGCTGGGATGGTTTTGTTCATTAGCGCACTGATACTTATTCTGGGGGTAGATTCAATACTGCAATATTTTGTTAGAACACAGTCTATAAATGCCACTTAATTTGCAAGTAATAGTCAATAAATTACAAAATATCTAGATCTATGGAAGTTTTATAATTCTTGTAATATTCTATTTTTTCTAAGAATTTTAGTTATTTTTGATTGATGCGATTTTTATATATCGGATAAATTCTATTGTACTAAGGAGAGTTAATGAAAAAATCTTTAATCACCAGCATCATTCTAGGTATATTGATGGTGTCATCAGGTGCCTTAACAATGGCGTTAACCCCCACCGTCAAAATTGCGGATCAGCAGGAGATGGTAGATCTAGAAATTTTGATTCCTGCTCACTTTGGGGATTGGAAAATCGATAGAACTATTATACCACTACAGGTTGATGCAGAAACACAGGCTCAGCTTGATAAGATATATAACCAAACAATATCAAGAACTTACACTAATACTCTGGGCGAGCGTATTATGCTTTCTGTGGCGTATGGTGGCGATCAGAGCGACAATCTGGCAGTACATAAACCTGAGGTGTGTTATTACGCGCAGGGTTTTGAGATAATGAATATTTTTGCTGATGAATTGCTTACAAACTATGGAAAATTACCGATAAAGCGTTTGTTAGCGATTAAAGGTAATCGTAACGAACCTATCACTTACTGGGTCACAGTTGGTAATAAAGTCGTTCTGCCAGGTCTCAATCAAAAATTACAGCAATTGCGTTATGGTTTGACTGGACGGGTGGCTGACGGTATGTTGGTGCGCGTTTCTTCCATAGATAATGATAAAGACAAAGCCTATCAGCTCCAGTCTATTTTTATACAAGATTTGTTAACGGCAGTTGACGTCATGAAACGCATCAGACTAATAGGAGCTTCTGAAGTATAAAATGTAAATTTATCGATGTGTTGATGCATGCACAAGAGAAGTCGATAAGGAATATCGAGATTTCTATATTGTGGAATTATGGCGATATGCTGGTTATCGCGAGAATGTGTTCTGCTTTAAGCCTTTATTAATGTTATAGCTTTACAATGAGGAATTAGTGGATCCTTGAGTTTGTTGGATGTGCGCGGCGGTCAATTGAAGAAATAGAGAAACCAGGGTAACTTCACGGCGAGAATAAAAAGGAAACACGAAGGGTCGCTATGTGGAGCAATCTATTTTATAGTTTAAGCAAAAAGGATATGAAGTGGTCTGCGTAGATGTCGAAGTGATGCGATTGTCGCTGGAGAGACTTGATTGAGCTATCTGAGCAACTTTGGTAAGTTCATAATATGCGTAAAGGAACATCTGGATCCAGACGGAGTATTTTACTGAAAATTCCAAACCCGATCAATCTGTTGTGCTTTATCAGTGTATTTCTTTATGGAGAGAGTAGTGTATTCGGAGCACACTCGTTAGTTTACAGAGCAGGTGATAGGGCGCTTTTCGATCGATACAGCTTTGAGGAAATTGATGTCCGGTACGTTAGACTATTCATACCAGTACTATCCTAGTTGGAAATGGATAATAATTTTTGATCAATTAGATATTAGTCAGGTTGCAACCAGGATTCTCAGAAACCCTTTGTATAACTTTTAGATGAAAGAGTAGTTGACGTGTAATGAATTCTTTAACCTTCCAAGTCGATCGGAATATATCGTTTACACGTAATAGAAACGATTTAATTTGCTATTATTTTCTGCTGCGAACAATTCCGATTACTGGAAGTGCTACCATGCTTTTGATTGCTTGGTCTGGTTCGATAGAAGATGACATAAAAATATACTACTTAACGGAATAAATTAGTTTTTATGAAAGCACCGACTTTGTTAGAAACTAATAATAATCCGGGCTCGAGGGTATTGCCGATTGTTTTGATGTTGATTGGTATTCTGTGCATTTCTGTGTTAAGCGGCATAGTAGCCGCATTCGGTAATTTATACATTCTTATTATTTTGTTGGCTCTATATGGTCTTTTTTTCATTCTTGCTGCACCTACAGCCTGGGTGATATGGCTTATATTCTTTGTGACGTTCTTGATTACTGGGCCAATTTCATATTTCTTAAAGTTAACTCAATTTCAATGGCTTAGTGCTTTGATGAGTGTGGCGCTGTTGTTATCTGTGCTACTCTACCTGTTACGCAGCAAAACTAGCACTTCATCAATCACCATTTCAAGTGACTTTTTCTGGCCTGCTATCTTTCTATTGTTGGTAACTTTCTCCACTGTCATTGATCAACCTCAATTTGCAGATTTTGTGAATGCATCACGGCATTATTTTTTAATGTGGCCACTGATGATGGTTTTCATGTTTGGTCTGGTTCGTCAGGAAATGGTGGTGCAATTGTGGAAAGCTCTTATGATAGTGGCGATACTGCAGTTACCCATGGCGCTTTATCAATATTTTTTTGTGTCTCAAAAAAGCACTCGGCTTTCTCCTTGGGATGCTGTGATAGGCACATTTCATGGCGATATCGATGGTGGCGGTGAGAGTGCTGGGATGGGTTTCATGTTGTTGATTGCCATGCTAACTGCCATTGCGTTATGGCGTGGTGGTAAGTTAAATGGGGTATGGGTGGCTTTGGTCGTGGCGACGGGTCTTGGTACGATGGCTCTGGCGGAAATCAAGGGAGTGGTTTTACTGCTACCGGTTGTTATTGGCTTGTATTACCGTAGAGATTTTTTGCGACGGCCCTTAGAGTCGGTCATAGTTTTGATCGTTTTATTCTTACTGGTTGGCAGCTTGCTCACAGTCTACGAAAAGCTTCACTATAAGAATACAGTTAAACAGACTTCAACTTATGATCGGATAATGATGCAGTTTGATCCAGAGCTAAGATCTAGTTCGGGGGATGAATTGGGGCGAGTTAGCAATTTAGGTAGCTGGCTGGACATTAACGTTAAGAGCGGTGATCTGCAACACAGCTTGTTTGGCTATGGTATGGGTGCAACTTTTGCCAGTAGAATTGGTACGGGTGAGTTAGTCCATCGCTTTTCCTCTCAACCTAACACATCCAGTACCACTATTCTGTTATGGGAGACTGGCATTATGGGGCACTTGGCTTTTATTGTTATTTTATTGTCCGGTGCTCGTACTTCAGAGCTTGCTGCTAAAAACGAATCTGTCCCAGAGATACACCGCATTTTGCTCAGAGTAGGTACGGTCGGTCTGCTGCTTCTCGCCGTGACGTTACACTATAGGAATTTTCATATCTACTCCAATCCCATACAGTTTCTTATGATGCTCATGCTTGGGCAAGGGGCTTATTGGTCACATTTCGTGAGAAACAGTCTCGGTCGTCCAGATGCAAAAAAGAAATATACGGCTTATTCAAAGATTCCTTAAAATAATGGCTATGGCCTCGTTAACTTCTAATTCCCCGTGGTCTTGCCACAGGGCGCGCGGGGAAAATTTATTAAAATAATCGAGAATTCAGGTCTGCTATTTGTGGGAGTATTAATGATTGAATCTATTTCTAGGGAGTATTAATGACTGAATCTATTTCTAAACAGATGATGCGTCGTATATTGCAGATGGTTATTTCTTATTTACCTATTTCTGGGTTGAAGTGCAGACTACGCTCTCTGCTTATAAAAGAAAAAGATGGACTCCATCCTTCTTTGTTATGCCAACCCGGAGAAATTGTTGTACTAGTGGGGGTGCATAGAATTGATACTGTGATGCAATGGTCGGAATCCGTTGGCGCCACAGGTAAGCTGGTGTTGGTTGAAGCCATTCCCCGATACTTAGATAATATCAAGTATAATTTAGAGACTCATCTGAATTGGGGTATCAATAATATTGTGTATGTCGCGAAAGGTGTATCTTCTGGACCTGAAGCAGGTAACATTGAAGTTGGAAGAAAAGCAGATTTCAATAAGTTAGCCGGGCATCGAATAGAAGACGGATTGTCAGGAAATGATTTTGTCGGCATCGAGAGTATAGAATTAGACACGCTTGACAATATTATGTTAGATTTGGGGATCCATAACATTAATCATATCCACATGACAATAAGCGGATTGGAATTGGAGGCCCTTAAAGGAATGCCTAGGATTCTTAGCGCACGTGGCCTAACAATTCTAATACGATCCTTGCATTCCAAGGATGGCGAATTGTTGAACTCCCAAGTAATGAAGGAATTGAAAAAATTTGGTTTGCATGTGATTGCAGGGAAAAAAGTTAAAATAGCTGCAGGGAGAAATATATATGCTTTCCGAGATTAGAGAATTAATTAACTCATTTTATCTTAGGAAAGCAATGACTGGGTTCTTCGTCAAACCCTCGCGAAGGGTGAAGTGTCGATTGTGCTCGCGTCAAACTATAAATATAATTAATTTATCCAGAGTTTTTCTAAAAGGGGTAAGAGGAACTGAAGATATTAACTTGACTACCATCTGCTAGCGATGGTTTTTATTGATCTTATATGAATAAACATTATGTATTTTTAACTGTTATTTCGTGCAATATTTTATATATAGTTATATAGATGAAGGTTGATTTCATAGGTATTGGAGCACAAAAGTGCGCATCTACCTGGGTGCATGGTGTTCTATCTGACCACCCAGAAGTGGGGGTCTATCCAGGAAAAGAGGTTGATTATTTTTCAGACTATTATAATCGTGGTTATCAATGGTATGAAAGGCAATTAGGTGATGTTGATTCTGTGAGAACGAGAGGCGAGGTATCCACTTCATATTTTACTGATAGTGATACTCCTAGTCGCGTGTTTCTTTATAATCCGAATATGCGAATCGTACTTTCTCTACGTGATCCAATTGAAAGAGCGTACTCCAATCATTTAAATGAAATTAAATTATGCCATTTGACTGGTCAGAGTCTTGAATTTGAGAGCGGGCTAGCGAATAACCCCATGTACCTTGAGCAGTCGCACTACGGAAAGCATCTCGCTCGCTGGTTAGCAATATTTCCAAGAGATCAGATATTAGTAATTCTTCAGGAGGAAATTCGTGATGACCCCTTCACGCAAGCAAGGAATTTGTATCGCTTTTTGGGTGTGGCTGAAGATCATCAATCCTGGTTTCTAGAAAAAAAAGTGAATGAAAGCCGAATTATCAAAAATGCTGGGGCGGATCACTTTCTTAAATACTTAGGAAAACTGGGCCGATCCATAGGTATTGGTGGAGTAGTGGAAGCGGTTAGAAAAAATGATTTGGTTGGGCGTTTGCGCCGCAACTATAATCAGATAGAGCTGCGTCAAGTGATTCCACCCATGCGCGAAGACACAAAGATATGTTTGCAAGATATGCTGGCAGATGATATGCGCGAATTGGCACATCAACTCGGGCGGGAAGATTTGCCTTGGCCAAGCTGGATGGCGTTGTGTAATAGATCAAATTGAGGGAGAGTCTTATGCCAGTGACGATGCTTATGTACCATGTAATTGCGACTCCAGAGAATGCTGCTGAGGCTCGATTTTGTCGAACTCCAGATGAGTTCCGGAAGGATATGGAGCAAATTCGGCAGGCTGGCTACCATGTCCTTTCTTTTGCGAGAGTATTGGATGGGATAGCAGGTAAAATTGAGCTCCCTGATAAGGCTGTGGCGATAACATTTGATGATGGTGTAGCATGCGCTTATGAAAACGCTTTGCCGATACTGCAGGAATTTGATTACCCGGCTTCAGTTTTTGTTGTAACCGGC
>CXWL01108519.1_pt1 | contig 12348 bp, 12 predicted proteins | sample 590931 | NCBI WGS metagenome assembly CXWL01 (sample SAMEA3498368, study PRJEB10139) | groundwater metagenome | biome: water well; material: biofilm material | place: Germany | collected 2015-04-27
GGTCATGACTGTCCAGGTAGCCGCGCTGAGCAATGCGATCGCCGTGCTGCCTGCGCCAATCCCGACAAGGCATGTGGCCAGCGCAGCGACGGTGGCGTAGTGGCCCCACGCCGGCGTGGCGCGGATTTTCTGCCGGTACAGCTGGGGGTGGGTCTTGAAGAGCAGGGCGTCAAAGGCAAGGTGTTTCAGTTGCCACACACTGGCGCCCCAGGCGACGGCACGCGCCGGGTGCACAACCACCGCATGCTGTGTGCGCGCAATGGTCGCGTGGATCTTGATCAGCCGGAAGTGGAAGTCGTCCGGCCACCCGGCATGGAAGCGCTCGTCAAAGCCGCCAACCTTTTCGAGAATCGACCTACGGCAAAAGCAGTTAACCGTAGAGAATTCCGCATGCCCAAGACGGCGAGTGTCTCGCTGGTAACCGGTGAGCGCGCCCGTCGGTGGCACCTCGACGCGGCCGGTTACAGCGTCGACGTTGTCGGTGAACGCATTCAGCCCGTGCTTGAGCCAGCTGGGGGAGGGCACCGTGTCGTCTTCGGTAAAAGCGACGATGGGCGCGCGCGCGCTGTGCCAGCCGAGGTTGCGCACTGCAGCCGGGCCCTGCGCCCCGTTGGTGGGCAAGTACTTCAGGTCAGGGCCGCGTTCGCCGGCACTGGCGCGCCATACCGCGACCAGCTGGCGCGTGTTGTGGCGTGGGATGTCGTCCACGACGATGACCTCGAAGCGGCGGCCATCGAGGGTCTGGCGCATGATGGCGTCGAGGCAGCGGTCGAGCAGGTCTACCCTGCCGCAGGTGGGAAGGACGACCGATACTTCAGGGGTCGACTCTTCGGGCACTTCTTGCGTTGCGTGCATTGTTTTACCCTCTACGACGATTCCCGCTGCATTGCTCCGGTTTTATCCATGCGTTGCCGTAGTGCGCTCCAGGGACGGGCGACAGCCGGTGCGCGATGATGAAAGTGGTTCGATTCAGCGATATGCGCTGCAGTTCCTGCTCAATGGCGTGCGCTGAATCTGAATCAAGTGGTGTTGACGGTGACATGGAAGTAGTAAATCTAGTTCAACTCCCAGCGCAAACTCGGTATGGGTTCCCGCTTTCGCGGGAACGACGTGTACACCTAACGGTGACATACGCAATAAAAAGCGCCAGTGCTGAACGAGTCAGGACTGGCGCTGGATCGGCATAACTCGCGGAAAGCCGGGGCTTTCCGCAACAACTCGGTTTAGTCAGCCGTCATGTCACTGCGGCGACCCACATTGCTTTGATGGGACTGGCGGCTGTCCTGCTCGTTTTCCGCCAACTGGCGGTTTGCGGTGTTCGACAGGCCAGTGTCGTCGTCCATCTTCTGGTCGGCAGCCATGTGGCCGCTGTGCGGGCTCGCGCCTTGCACGTCGCCGGTCTGCGATCCGGTGCGGTCCGTGCTGGACATGCCTTGCTGCTGAGAACCTTGCTGCGGCATTCCCTGTTGCTGCTTATCCGGCGGTTGGTTGCCCGACTGGTGATTGCCCGGGTTTCCAGGCTGATCGGCGCCGGTCGGCTGGGCCTTGCCGTCACGACCCCACGATGGATCTTCCTGGTTCTCCTGTGGGCGGTCCATGCCCACCGCGCTGTCGCGCTTGCCAGATTGCAGGCTGGCCGAGCGTTGCGACTGCTGCGACAGCGATTCCTGACGTGCGTTGCTCTCGTCAACTTTGCCGCCGCGCGACGACGATTCAAATTTCTCGTTGCCACCGTTGTTCGATTGGTTGTTGCCCTGGCTGCGTTGGTTCGAGTTCATATCGATGCCTTTCGAGTGTATGGTTAGCGATGAAGTGACCGCATGCGGCGGGGGAGGTTGCTAACCGTCCAGGCCGCCGCGGCCTTGCTAAGTCCTATGATGCTCGTCAAACTTGCATGCTTGTATCGGCACACGCTCCGCACGACTGTAGGACTGGGCGCTAGTGCTTTTACCTCAGGAATGTTCTGTTTTTAATTCGCAATTTCTATCTCATCTTGTCCTACAAAGTCTGTCTCCGCACTCCTATACCTGCATGTGCTATCGCTGCCTATGATGAATTTGCACGATTACTCATCGGCATACCGCCGGCGGTCGGAGCAATGGCCCTACGCAACGGCGGGGGTTTTCCAGTCCAAGGAGATTCACCATGGCTACAATTAATCAGGGCAACAAGCAGGCGGGCAGCGGCACCAGTAACCGTGGCTTCGCATCGATGGATCCGCAACGCCAACGTGAAATCGCCAGCGAAGGCGGCAAGGCGGCACACCAGAAGGGAACCGCCCACGAGTTCACGTCCGAGGAAGCACGCCGCGCCGGCAGCATGAGCCACGGAAATCGCCAATCCGAAAACGCGAGCTCGGGCAGCAAGCAAGGCGGCAACAAACAGGGTGGCCAGCAATCGGACAGCAACCAGTCCGACAGCAAGCAAAGCGGGAAGCAAGGCAGCAAGCAGTCCGACAACAAGTCGGGCAGCAAGCAAAGCGGCACCCAGAGCGGCAGCCGCAGCGGCAGCAAGCCCGGCAACCGCTAGGCAGTCAACAGCGGAACAACCGTGGGGAGCGCAAGCTCCCCATTTTGTTTTCCAGACCACCAAAATGCCGGAAGGATGCGGTAGAATCGTCGCGCCTTTTTCATACCCACAAGGAAACGATTTCGTGAAAACTCCGGTTATCCGTGAAGTAAAAAGCCTCAACATGTCGTGTGATCGTATCGGCAACCTGTTGCTGGTCAAATTTCTCCCAACGAGCGGAAAGGAAACCTGCATTTTCGTGCCTGCATCGATCGTGTTCTGGCTCCTCAGGCACCTCCCGGTCAATCAGGACCCGCAGCTGGCGCCGCCTGCGGTAGTGCCGCGCATCGAGCAATACGACTGGGACAATCCGGCCACCCCGCGTGGGTTAACCGTGCAATGCAAACAGTTCTCCCAGTCGATCCGCATGCAATTCGCACTGGACCGCGGGCCTGACCTGATGGTCCTGCTGAACCGATCCAACGTCGAGCTGATGCGCCAGATGATGGCCGGGTACACCAAAGACCTGATCGACCTCGACGCCGAGTAGTCGCTGCAATCTCCCGCGGACGTGTTCCGCGGGAAGCACATCCGGGCAGGGCTGGGTTATCATTCTGTTCTTTTGCATCTCAACAAAAGGACGCAGCCATGCCCATCAAAATCAGCCAGCATTTCGACTCCGGCGCCATCGAGGTGGTGCAGGCAGAGAGCGCAAGCCAGATCGACCTGAACCTGCGCGGCGATTCGCACGCGGATATCCACCAGTGGTTCCACTTCCGCCTGCAAGGCGCGCGCAACCAGCCGTGCACGATCCGCTTCCTCAATGCCGGCCAGGCTACCTACGCCAAGGGCTTTGAAGACTACAAGGTCTGCGCCAGCTACGACACCGAAAACTGGTTCCGCGTCCCGACCACCTTCGACGGCCAGGTCATGACCGTTACCCACACCCCTGAGCTGGACAGCGTCTACTACGCCTACTTCGAACCGTATTCGTGGGAGCGACACCTGCGCCTGCTGGGCGAAGTGGCCGAGAATCCGATCGCGCGCGTGCACGACATCGGCACCACCGTCGACGGCCGCGACATGAACCTGGTCGTCATCGGCAACCCGGCAGCGGAAAAGAAGATCTGGGTCATCGCACGCCAGCATCCGGGCGAAACGATGGCCGAATGGTTCGTCGAAGGCATGATGGACGCGCTGCTCGACGACGCCAACCCGATCGCGCGCAAGCTGCTGCAGCGCGCCGTGTTCTACATCGTCCCGAACATGAACCCGGACGGCTCCGCGCGCGGCAACCTGCGCACCAATGCCACCGGCGCAAACCTGAACCGCGAATGGATGACGCCAACCTTGGAGCGCAGTCCTGAAGTGCTGTGCGTGAAGAACAAGATCCATGAAACCGGCGTCGACATGTTCTTCGACATCCACGGCGACGAAGCGCTGCCGTACAACTTCGTGGCGGGTAACGAGATGCTGGCCGACTTCACGCCGGAGCGCGCGGCGCGCCAGAAAGCGTTCGTCGACCAGTACATGGCTGCCAGCCCGGACTTCCAGAACGTCTACGGCTACTCCGCGTCGAAATACAACGAAGAGCTGCTGACGCTCGCATCGAAGTATATCGGCCACACCTTCAAGTGCCTGTCGCTGACCCTGGAAATGCCGTTCAAGGACAACGCCGACCTGCCCGACGCGTACACCGGCTGGAACGGCGCGCGCAGCTCCGAGCTGGGCGCGGCCATCCTGCAGCCGATCTTGCAGTCGCTGGACTGATCGTGGGCGTCGAAATCGAACGCAAGTTCCTGCTTGCGGGCGACGCGTGGCGCAGCCTTGGCGAGCCGGTGCTGCTGCGCCAGGGCTACCTGTCGTCGCAGCCGGACCGCGTGGTGCGCGTGCGCATAGAAGGCGAGCGCGCCACCATGACGATCAAGGGCCGCAGCAGTGGCGCCACGCGCGGCGAGTGGGAGTACGAGATTCCGCTGGCGGATGCTAACGAGCTGCTCGACCAGCTGTGCGAAAAGCCGATCATCGAAAAGTACCGCAGCCGCATTCCGTTCGCGGGACGGACGTGGGAAGTGGATGAATTCCTTGGTGCGAACAAGGGTTTGATGTTCGCGGAAGTGGAACTCGAATCCGAAGACCAGCAGTTCGACAAGCCATCGTGGATTGGTGAAGAAGTGACTCACGATGCGCGTTACTACAACTCCAGCCTGATCCGCCTGCCGTTTTCGCAGTGGTGAGCAGTCACCCCGTCGTTCCCGCGAAGGCGGGAACCCAAACCAATTAGGGCCACATATGACTCCATCCCGCCGTTCCGCGTTGCATCTGTGCGTTGCGCTCGTCGCGTCAACCGCCATCAGCGCCTTCGCGCAGTCCAATGCTTACTTCCCGCCAGCGGGCACATGGGCCACAAAGTCGCCCGCCGAACTGGGGATGGACCCCGCGAAGCTCGCGGAAGCGGTCAGCTACGCGCAGCAGCATGAGACCGAGCGTCCGCTCGACCTGTCCGACCAGGAGCGCGTATTCGGATCGTTGTTAGGTTCGATGCCAACGCGGCGCGCGAAGACCAACGGCGTAGTGATCTACAAGGGCTACGTGGTCGCGGAGTTTGGCGATGCGGCGGCGGTGGACCCGACCTATTCGGTTGCAAAGAGCATGCTGGCCACGGTAGCTGGCGTCGCACTGCGCGATGGGCGCATCGCTTCGCTGGACCAGACGGTCGCGGCGACCGTCAAGGACGGCGGTTATGCGTCGCCGCGCAATGCGGCGGTGACGTGGAAGATGCACCTGCAGCAGGAATCGGAGTGGCAGGGCGAGATGTGGGGCAAGAAGGATGATTTCATCGGTGCCGCGCACTACGGCAAGGGCGAACGCAAGCCGCGAGAGCTTAAGCAGCCTGGCGGCTTCTACGAGTACAACGATGTGCGCATCAACCGCTTTGCGCTGTCACTGCTGCGCGTCATGGACAAGAGCGTGCCGGACGCATTCCAGCAGGAGGTGATGGACCCGATCGGCGCATCGACGTCGTGGAAGTGGGTGCCTTATGCGAACAGCTACGTCGAGCATGAAGGCAAGCGCATGCCGTCGGTCAGCGGCGGTACGCGCTGGGGCGGCGGCATGTGGATTAATTCATGGGACATGGCGCGCTTCGGCTACCTGTGGCTGAGGGGCGGGCAGTGGGGCGGCAAGCAGCTGTTGCAGCCGTCGTACGTGAAGGCGGCGCTGACGCCGAGCGAGCATGGGCCCGATTATGGCTACCTGTGGTGGTTGAATACCAAGGGGAAGAATTTGCCCGGTTTGCCTTCGAATGCCTTTGCGGCGCTGGGGGCGGGCAGCAATACGATTACCGTCTCGCCGGATCACGATTTAGTGGTCGTGTGGCGCTGGCACTCGGGGAATTCCGCGGAGTTGGCAAAGCGCGTGATTGCGGCGATCAAATAGGGATCGGCGGGCTATACAGGCAAGGGCGGCGCGTTTCCTGCTGTCGCGTGAACGCGTCAATTGCAGCCGACGCAAAAACGCCCGGCTAACCGGGCGCTCTGTTTAGTGGAAGTGCTCACCGCCTTGTGGGGCGTCGTCCGGCATCTCTGCATGAACCAGTTCCCCGGTCGGATCTGCAAACAGCGGCGCGCCGCAATCATCGCAGTACTCCACCACAAACCGCTCATTGTGCCGCTTGATGTGCGTAACGCCGCAGTCGTTCAGGTGCGCAACGATTTCGTCGATCGGGCGCTGGATCGTACCGGACACGAAGCCCGCATGCGTCAATCCTTCCAGCGGCGTGCCTTCCTCGTCTTCCTGCCCGTATAGCGGCCACACGATGCCGTAGATGACGTCAGCTTCCTGGCGCATCGTGAACGACACGCGGTATTCGTCGATCTGGCCGTCGGTCGTCTCTTCGCCAAACGCCGCAATCACCGCGCGCAGGTCCGACGGTTCCACACCCAGGGTGTTGGTCAGGTAGTGCACCGCTGCGCGGATCGACACCGGGCGAATCAGCTTGTCGGCTTCGCGGCACGCCACGTAATACGCTTCGGGCAGCAGCATCTCGATGCCGCAGCCAGGCAGCAGGCGTGCGATGCTTGGCGTGGCTTGCGTGCGCCACTGTTCGAGCGCGGCGTCGCGTTCGGCGGTGAAGTTGTTAAGGTGCTGCGCCTCCTGCCAACGGAACAGGGGCGCGCCCAGAGGGGCGACGACGGCTACCAGCAGGTAGCGCGTATCGGCCAAAAACGGTGCGGTGTCGGCCGGACGCGCCAGCGGTTTGACGCTGGTGCCTTTGTGCGCCGCTTGGGCGAGCTTGTGCGTCATCGCGTAGGTCTCGGCGTGCGTGCGGGGCAGCTGGTCGATGGCGAACAGCGTAGGGGCCATCGACATCTGCGTGCCTTCGGCCAGCAGGTGCGCGGCGAAGTGGGCTGACAATACTGTCAGCAGCTCGCCGGGAATGCTGCCCGAGGCGATCGAGAAGCGGGTCCATGCGAGCACGGGCGCTGCGACCAACAGTGCCTGATAGGTAGTCTCGACGCCGTCGATCACGTCGGTCATCGTGGATGATTCGCTGATCGCTTCGACGCCTTCCATCAGCACGTCATAGGCGTTGAGGTCGTCCTTGAACAGCACGTTCAGGGTCGAGTCGACTGTGTCCTGGTGGCCGGTCTTGAGTAGTTTCTGGAGCTGGGTATCGAGCTGACGTTCAAATGTACGTTCTTCCAGGCGGCTGCCTGCCTGGACGATTGATTGTGAAATGCTGACCAGTCGCTGGCTTTCGGCCGACAGTTTGTTCGATGGATCTTTGGATGGTCGACGCATAACGCTAAGAGTCTCTTGTAAGTGAAGTGTACGGTTCGATTGCTCTGTGAACAATGATAAACCCTTATCTCCGTATTGTAGTTGATTCGGGGTGGGGGGATGAACACTGCGCAAGAATGGTGCGGATTGTTGCCGTGCGGCGTACGCGGCAACGACGGGTGGCTGCAGCGCAAACAAAAAACGCCGGACGAATCCGGCGTTCTGGTCGATCTCTTGCGCTGAGGCAAGAGAAGGCCCTTATTGTGCCAGCAGCTGGCGCAGGACGAATGGCAGGATGCCGCCGTGCTTGTAGTAGTCGACTTCGATCGGGGTGTCGATACGCAGCAGCACAGTGACTTCCTGTACGTCGCCGTTCTTGCGCTTGATGACGAGGGTTGCCAGTTGCTGTGGCTTGATCTCGCCTTCCAGGCCCTTCAGGTCGAAGGTTTCTTCGCCGGTGATGCAGAGCGTTTGTACGCTGTCGTCGCCGATGAACTGCAGTGGCAGTACGCCCATGCCGACCAGGTTGGAGCGGTGGATGCGCTCGAACGAGCGCGTGATCACGGCCTTCACGCCCAGCAGCTGGGTGCCTTTCGCAGCCCAGTCACGCGAGGAGCCGGTGCCGTACTCTTCGCCGCCGAACACCATCGTCGGTACGCCGTCAGCAACGTACTTCATCGCTGCGTCGTAGATCGACATTTGCTGGCCGCTTGGCTGGTGGATCGTGATGCCGCCTTCAACCGCGGAGCCGTCCGCCTTGGCTGGGATCATGCGGTTCTTGATTCGCACGTTGGCGACGGTACCGCGCATCATGATCTCGTGGTTGCCGCGGCGCGAGCCATACGAGTTGAAGTCTGCCTTCAGAACGCCGTGATCCTTCAACCATTTGCCCGCCGGGCCGCTTTCCTGGATCGAACCAGCCGGCGAAATGTGGTCGGTGGTGATCGAGTCGCCGAACACGCCCAGTGCGCGCGCTCCGCTGATGCCGGTAGCAGCTGCCTTCGGCGTCATCGTGAAGTCCGAGAAGAACGGAGGTTCTGCGATGTAGGTCGATTCAGGCCAGTTGTAGACCTGGCCCTTGACCGTCGAGACCTTTTCCCACAGCTTGCCTGGCGCGCTCTTGACCTGCGCGTAGTTGGCCTTGAAGACTTCCGAGTTCATCGCGAACTTCATCAGCGCGGCGATCTCTTTCGAGGTCGGCCAGATGTCGCCAAGGTAGATGTCCTTGCCGTTGGTGCCCTTGCCGACTGGCTCGGTCATCAGGTCGCGCGTCATGTTGCCGGCAATCGCGTAGGCGACGACCAGCGGTGGCGAGGCCAGGAAGTTCGAGCGAATGTTCGGGTGAATACGCGCTTCGAAGTTACGGTTGCCCGACAACACAGCCGAGGCGACGATGTCGTTCTCGGTGATGGTGGCGTTCAGTTCCGGGGTCAGGTCGCCGGCGTTGCCGATGCAGGTGGTGCAGCCGTAGGCGGTGACGCCGAAGCCGAGCTTTTCGAGGTACGGCAGCAGGCCGGCAGCGGTCAGGTACTCGGTGACGACGCGCGAGCCCGGCGCCAGCGAGGTCTTGATGTGCGGAGCGACGGTGAGGCCGGCTTCGACAGCTTTCTTGGCCAGCAGGCCCGCAGCCAGCAGCACGCTCGGGTTCGAGGTGTTGGTGCACGAGGTGATCGCCGCGATCAGTACGTCGCCGTTACGGACGTCGACCTTGTTGGCGGTCGTGTATTGCGTGGTCAGTTCAATCGGGTTCTTGTTGAAGCCGTTTTCGGTGGTTGGCTTCGAGAACAGTTCGATGAAGTTGTTCTTGACGTTGCCGATCTCGATACGGTCTTGCGGACGCTTTGGACCAGCCAGCGATGGGGTGACGGTCGACAGGTCGAGCCCTACCACGCGGGTGTAGTCGATGTCGCCTTCTTGCGGCACGCCGTACAGGCCCTGTGCCTTGAAGTAGTTCTGGAAGGCGGTGATTTCGTCCGCCGTGCGGCCGGTGCCTTCGAAGTATTCGACGGTGGCGTCGTCAACCGGGAAGAAGCCCATCGTCGCGCCGTATTCAGGCGCCATGTTGGCGATGGTGGCGCGGTCGGTCAGCGACAGCGTCTCGGTGCCGGCGCCGAAGAATTCGACGAACTTGCCGACGACTTTTTCACGGCGCAGCATTTCGGTGATGGTCAGTACCAGGTCGGTTGCGGTGCAGCCTTCGCGCAGCGCGCCGGTCAGGTTGACGCCGATGACGTCCGGGGTCAGGAAGTAGACCGGCTGGCCCAGCATGCCGGCTTCCGCTTCGATGCCGCCCACGCCCCAGCCGACCACGCCGATACCGTTGATCATGGTGGTGTGCGAGTCGGTGCCGACCAGCGTGTCAGGGTAGTAGGTGTCGCCGGCTTTGTGCACGCCGCGCGCCAGGTATTCGAGGTTAACCTGGTGGACGATGCCGAAGCCTGGTGGCACGACGCCGAAGGTGTCGAACGCCTGCATGCCCCACTTCATGAACTGGTAGCGCTCGTTATTGCGCGAGAATTCCAGCTTCATGTTCAGGTCGAGCGCGTTCGGCTCGCGGTAGTGGTCGATGGTGACCGAGTGGTCAACCACCAGGTCCACCGGCACCAGCGGCTCGATGTTCTTCGGGTCCATGCCCATCTTGCTGGCGACGTTACGCATCGCGGCCAGGTCGGCCAGCAGGGGAACGCCTGTGAAGTCCTGCAGCACAACGCGCGCCACCACGAACGGAATTTCGTCCGTGCGGTCTGCGGTCGGTGCCCATTGCGCCAATCGCTTGACGTGTTCTTCGGTCACTTTCTTGCCGTCGCAGTTGCGCAGCACGGACTCGAGAACGATACGGATCGACACCGGCAGGCGCGAAATATTCACGCCCAGGCTTTTCTCCAGTGCCGGCAGCGAGTAGAACTTACCTTTCTGGCCTGCCGACAGTTTGAAATCCTTGAGCGTGTTCAGTGTGTTGCGGGACATGTCCTCTCCTTCAGTGGGCTATTTTGTTATTGATTGGTGCAACGTTTTACTGCGATGTAGTCGTTTTTGCTGCTTCGGCCTCGACCAGTTGCTCTTTCATGGTCTGCTCGGGGTTCTTGCATTCATTGGCCAGCTGGCGGTTCTGCTTGGAGTCAAGCAGCATGCCCTTGGACGGGATGCCGATCCACACCAGGCCGTAGCGCACGTTCTCGAAGCGCAGCGCGCCCGTGGTGGTGCCAATGCGGGCAAGGCGGTGCAGGCGTTTCTTCCAGCGCAGCGCGATGTGGGCCGGGTCGTTGTCGTTGTGATAAATAGTGATCTTGTTATTGAGTTCACAAGCGTAGTCGGTGGTCGTCGCGCCGGTGATGTCCGGTTCCGGCTCATCGGGCAGGACATCGACGGCCTTGGGGTGCTTCTCCGAGGTCTTTTTGGACGGTTTGGCCTTGGCCTTGACCGGCTTTTTGGCCGGTTCGGCCGCGGCCGCAGGGATGCACAAGGTGGCGGTTGCGAGGGCCAGGCCGCAGGCAACGAGCAGTTCACGTATAAGTTTTGGCATCAGGTAATTTCCGTATGAGGGTCTTGGCCGAGAAGGGCGGTGGCTGCGTCGGGCAGGCCGAGTCCAGCGAGACGGGCGCGCTGGAGAACTGTCCAATAGTATCGGTAGCTGGCTCGGTCATGCAAGCGCCCATGTTGCGCAATTGGTCCCCAATTTGCGTTGATCGCTTCGGTCAGGATGTTGGTCGCTTCGTTTACCTCGGACAGGCGCGGCGTGAACGCCTTGATGATCGGCTTGATCTGGTCAGGATGGATGCTCCACATGCGGGTGAACCCGAACTCGGCGGCGGCGCGCTGGGCGTCGTTGGCCACCACGGCGGTGTCGCGGATTTCGGTGGTCACATTATGCGACGGCACCTTGCCGTGCGCATGACATGCCGCAACGATCTCCAGCTTGGCGCGCACCACCAGCGGGTGCGTGAACTGGCCGGGCGTGCGCATCGCGGCACCGGGAATGGCGCCATAGTGGGCCGAGACGAAGTCCATGATCCCGAACGACAGGCACTCGACCTGGGGCAGGGCGGCGATGTCGTAGGCGTCGCGCAGGGCGCCGTGGGTTTCGATCAGCACGTGCACTGGCAGGGCGGTCGGTCCGGCGCCCGGGCGGCCGGCCTTGGCGGCGTGCTGGTTGATCAGGTCGATGGCGTGCATCACGTCTGCCGTGCTGTCGACCTTCGGCAGCACCACATAGGCCAGGCGCGCGGCGGCGCCGCCGACGATGACGGCGATATCGGCTTCAAAAAACGGGCTGGAGACGTCGTGCACGCGCACGCCGATCCGGTTGTGGCGGTTGCCTTCGTCGTTGAGCAGGCGGACGACCAGCTGGGCGTGCTCAGGCTCGCCGCCGGCGGCAGCGCCGTCTTCGCAGTCGAACGTGATGTCGAACAGGGGGCCAAGCTCTTGTTGCAGGGCCATCGACTTGAGCATCAGCTGCTCGGTGCCGCAATAATGGTCGCAGGCTGGGAGCAGCAGGGGCTGGCGTTTACCCTGGAATAAAACCTCGGATGGATGCATGTTATTTCTTCTCTTACTTCGCGTTGTTCCGCGAGGATATCGGCGGATTCGCGGGACCCGTTACCGCGTCGTTCCCGCGGAAGCGGGAACGACGGCGAAAGGGCTTAAGCCTTCAGCAGGTGGGCAACGCCTTCGCGCTCTTCGGTCAGTTCCTTGAGCGTGAGGTTGATGCGCTCTTGCGAGAACTCGTCGATGGCCAGGCCCTGGACGATCGTGTACTCGCCGTTTTCAACGGTGACAGGGAAGCCGAACATGGTGTCCTGCAGGGATGCCGTACGAACCGTCCGACGGGATACCCATCGTGGTCCACTTGCCGTTGGTGCCGAGGTGCCAGTCGTGCATGTGGTCGATCGCCGCATTGGCGGCCGACGCTGCCGACGACAGGCCGCGCGCTTCGATGATCGCTGCGCCGCGCTTGCCGACCGTTGGCAGGAAGGTGTCGCGGTTCCATGCGTCGTCGTTGATCATGTCCTTGACCGACTGGCCGTCGATGGTTGCGAAACGGTAGTCCGCGTACATCGT
>CXWL01024221.1_pt1 | contig 12343 bp, 9 predicted proteins | sample 590931 | NCBI WGS metagenome assembly CXWL01 (sample SAMEA3498368, study PRJEB10139) | groundwater metagenome | biome: water well; material: biofilm material | place: Germany | collected 2015-04-27
CATTGCCTGGAGGAATGCGACGTGGGCCGGGTTGAACTGCTGCGTCACGACGAGCACGAGCGGTGACGACGTGACGGTCGGGTCGGTGGTCGCGAGGCGAGTGGCAATGCCGATCACCTCGGCGGCGTCGATCAACCCCTGGGCGAGCAGGCTGTTGCGGACCTCGACCACGACGCGACACACCGCGTTGGCGCTGTCGCGGCCACCGGCGAGCTCGGCAAGGTGGGCCAGGTGGGCCGTGTGGTTGCCCGGAAGAGTGAACACTCCGTTCAGCGTGGCGTAGGACCGCACGACCGCGTCGTGAGTGGCGGGATGGGAGGCACACGCGGCGAACGCCGGCGGGCGCGTCTGCTCGTTGGCGAGCACCTGCTGCACGATGGCCAGCAGCGCCACGGGTGGCGCGACCCGCCGGGTGCCGAGCTCGGGTGCGGCGATGGCGTTGGCGAGGCGCAACGTGCCGCCGATCTCGGCGCCGCACGAGCCGCCGGCGAGCGGCAGTGCCCGGCGCAAGCCGTCGACCGTGGCTCCGTCGGGAGCGATCACACGCACGAGTTGCAGGGGGTCGTCACCCTGCAACGCGCGGATCGTCTCGCTGACCTCGCGGGCGAGGGGCAGGCCCGGCGGGGTCCATCGCACGCTGATCGGCACGATGTCGAACCTACCCCGCCGGTGTCACAACGATGATGAGGCGGCCGATGTCGACGATCGAGACGCCGACCGGGCGCTCAGAGCGCGGGCAGGTCGAGCAGCAACGACTGCAGCAGCAACGATTCGTTCGGGTTGCGTTCGAGCGCCTCCAGCGCGACGTGGAGCCGTGACACCGCGCGTGTCGCTGCTTCGGGCCTCGCTGCCGTTCCGTTGACCACGGCATCGCGGTAGGCGCCGGCCATGGTGGCGAGGCCGCTGCGCAACTCGTCGGTGCGATACCGACGCACTTCGCGCTTGTGCCGATCCTCGAGGGTCTTGCGACCGCTGCCACGCTCGCCGACGGCGGCGACGTGGTCTTCCAGCGCAGCTATCTCGGCGGCATGCACCGGCGTGAGCGAGCCCGCTGCCGCGTCGGCCAGCGCGGTGATCTCGTCGGCGAGGTCGACCACGGTTCGTCCGGTGCCGTCGAGACGCGAGGGGACTCCGGCGAAAGCGGCTCGACGCCGGCTGAGCCCCTCGTCGCCGACGAGCACGCGGGCCCGGTCGATGCTGCCGGCCGAACCGGCAGCAGCGCCGTCGGCGACGTCGGCGGAGTGCCCTTCGCCGATGAGCGTGTCGCGGATGACGGCGTGGTCGATGGGTGAGAACTCGATGCGCACGCAGCGCGAAGCGATGGTGACGAGGTCGGTGTCGACCTGATCGGCCAACACGATGAACATCGTGCTGGCCGGTGGCTCCTCCAGGGTCTTCAGCAGTCGCGCCGCGCCCTGCGCGCCGAGCAGATGGAACTCGTCGAGGATCATCACCTTGCGGTCGCCCTCGACGGGGGCGAGCGATGCGGCGCGCACGATGTCGGTGATCTGCTCCTTCGACAGTGCTGCACCTACTCGCCGGACCTCGGTGACGTCGGGGTGCTCGCCGGCCAGCACCAGACGGACGGTGCGGTCGGGGTCGGCGGCCGTGATGGCCATCACCGCTGCCGCGAAGGCGCGGGCAGCGATGTCTTTCGTGGATCCGGGGGGGCCGACGAAGAGGTAGGCGTGCACCGGATCGAGGGCGGCTTGGCGCAGCCTCTCTACGGCGCGCTGTTGGCCGACCACTCCCTTCCACACCTGGAGATCGGCGACCACCACGTCAGATGCCTAGCCGATCTCGGACCGCGCGCCGGATCTGTGCGGCCACACGATCGGGGGCGACGTTGCCATCGATGATGACCCACCTGTCGGGTTCTTGGCCGGCCATCGTGCGGAAGCCTTCACACACCCGCGCGTGGAAGTGGTCGTCCTCCAACTCGAAGCGGTCGAGGGTGCGGCCCCGCAGCCGTTGCGTCAGCACCTCGGGTTCGACGTCGATGAACAGGGCCAGGTGTGGCCAGGTGCCTTCGATCGCCCAGTCGTTGAAGGCGCGCACCTCGTCGATCGGGAGCAGGCGCCCGAACCCCTGGTATGCCAGCGTGGAATACACGCTGCGGTCGCTCACCACGTGACGCCCGGCAGCCAGTGCAGGACGCACCACCTCGTGCACGTGCTGGGCCCGGTCGGCCGCGGTGAGCAGGGCCTCGGCTCGCGCGGCAAGCCCATCGGTGGCCGTGTCGTGGAGGATCTCACGGATCCGACGGCCGATGTCGGTGCCACCGGTTTCGCGGGTGAGCACTGCGTCGAGGTCTTGCGCCAGAAGCGCAGCGTGGGTGCTCTTGCCGCACCCCTCGGCGCCCTCGAGGGCGATGTAGTGACCGGTCGACATGCGATGGGCACCATACCGGCGGGCCGGGGTCTAGGCTGGAATGAGAACCTAGTCCCACATCATGGGATTGCGGCACGAAGAGGAGGACGCGATCGCGATGTGGGTACCGATCACCATCGCCGCCGCGTTCTTGCAGACCGCGCGAACCGCCGCGCAGCAGCGACTGCGCTCGCTGCTCTCGGTGAGTGGTGCCGGCTTCGTGCGCTACCTCTACGGCGTCCCGCTCGCGGTCATCGCCGTCGCCGCGGTGTGGCGCGTAGAGGGGACGCTTCCGTCACCGCCCGGTCGCTTCTGGCCGATCGTCGCCGGCGCCGGCCTGGCCCAGATCGTCGGCACCATCTGCATGATCCACGCCTTCGACTTACGCGACTACGCGATCGGCACCATCTACACCAAGACCGAGATTGTGCAGGTGGCGATGTTCTCGCTGGTCATCCTCGGCGAGCCGCTCCGACCGTTGGGGTGGGTGGCGTCGCTGCTCTGCTTCGCCGGGGTCGTCGTGCTGGCTGGGGGGCGCAACGTGTGGCGAGTGCGCGACCGCGCTGCGCTGTTCGGCCTTGCTGCTGGTGGGCTGTTCGCGATCACCTCGGTTGGCATCCGCGCCGCGGCGGTCTCGCTCGGCGATGCGTCTGTTGCTTCACGAGCCTTGCTGACCTTGGCTGTGATGAACTCGATGCAGGTGGTGATGCACGGGGGCTACCTGGCCGGCCGCGAGCGCGAGCAGCTCGGCTTGGCCGTGCGTCATTGGCGATCGAGCGCGGTGGTCGGTGTTCTCAGCGTGTGCGGCTCGGCGTGCTGGGCGACCGCGTTCACGCTCGAGAACGCGGCGCGGGTGCGTACCTTCGGACAGGTCGAGATCGTGATCACGTTCGGGGTCGCCCGCGTGTGGTTGGGCGAGCACCACGGCCGCCGCGAGTACGCGGCGAGCGCGCTGGTGATCGCCGGCGTTGCTGGAGTGCTGGCCGCCGGCTGACGCGGCACAACCCGACATGCGCCGGTGTCAGGAGGACCGCTTCGCGGCTGCCTTCCGCGGCGCGGCCTTTTTGGCCGGCGCCTTCTTCGGGGCGGCCTTCTTGGTGGCGGCCTTCTTCGTGGCTTTCGCCTTCCTGGCCGCCGGGCCACCCTTTTCGATGATCGCCTCACGGCGGATGGCCAGCAGCTCGAAGGCTCGTTCCGGCAGCATCGCGTCGAGGCGGTCGCCCTTGCTCAGCGATGCGTTCGTCTCGCCATCGGTGACGTACACGCCGAACTTGCCGTCCTTGGCCAAGACGGGTCGGCTGCTCACGGGATCGGTGCCGAACTCGCGCAGCGGGCCCTTCGCGGCGAGGTTCGCGCCACCGCCGCGGCGGAACACCTTCGGCTGCGAGAAGATCTGCAGCGCCTGTTCGATCGTGATCTTCAGGAGCTGGTCCTCGTTGTCGATGTTGCGGTAGTCCTTGTCCTTCTGCACGTACGGTCCGTAGCGCCCGTTGTTGGCGATGATGGCCACGCCGTCGGCAGGATCGACACCGAGCGTGCGCGGCAGCTGCAGCAGCGCTTCGGCGTCGTCGACGGTGATCCGCTCGAGCTCCATCGTCTTGAACAGACTCGCCATCTTCGGCTTCTCGAGTCCGCGCGGAAGGTTGTCGGCGGTGCCCCACTGCACGTACGGCCCGTAGCGTCCGTTCTTGGCGAACACCGGATAGCCGTCGAGCTCGCCGATCGGCTCGTCGCTCTTCGGTGCTGCCAGCAACTTCAGCGCGACCTCGATGGTGAGCTCGTCGGGGGTGAGGTCGTCGGGCACGCTGGCCGTGTCGTCGCCGCGCTTCACGTACGGCCCGTACTTGCCGGGCTTCACCACGATCTCGTTGCCGTCGGGGTCGCAGCCGATGGGGAACGTGTTGATCTCGGCGGCGTCGATCTCGTCGAGGTTCTCGGCTACCAGCCGTTTCAGCCCGGGCAGCTGGTCGTCGCCGTTGCCGAAGTAGAAGTGCTGCAGCCAATCCTGCTTCTGGCGCTCGTTGCGGGCGATCGAGTCGAGATCTTCCTCGATGCGCGCCGTGAACTCGTAGTCGACGAGGTTGCCGAAGTGCTTCTCCATCAGGCCGACGACAGCGAACGCGGTCCAGGTGGGCACGAGGGCCTGCCCCTTCTTCCACACGTAGCCACGGTCTTGCACGGTCTGGATGATCGACGCCCAGGTCGAGGGGCGACCGATGCCGAGCTCTTCGAGCCGCTTCACCAGCGATGCCTCGGTGTAGCGGGCCGGTGGCGACGTGGCGTGGCCGTTGGGGGTGAGCGACTGAACTGCGATCGGCGAACCCACTGTGAGCGGAGGCAGCAGCGCCTCGCGCTCGTCGTCGGCGCCGTCGCTCTCGTCGACCGACTCGACGTACACCTGGCGGTAGCCGGGGAAGGTGATGGTGGTGCCGCTGGCGGCGAACTCGGCGTCGGACGTCGAGCCGGCGCCTGTGCCGGGGCCTGTGCCTGGGCCTGGGCCTGTGCCTGGGAGGGAAGCGATGGCCCCGATGCGTACGCTCACGGTGGTTCCGGCGGCGTCGGCCATCTGCGACGCGAGCGTGCGTTGCCAGATCATCCGGTAGAGCGACAGTTCCTGGCCGTTCAGCTCGCCGGCGAGTGCATCGGGCGAACGCAGCGGCGTGGTGGGTCGGATCGCCTCGTGGGCCTCCTGTGCGTTCTTGATCTTGCTCGAGTACTGCCGCGGTCCCTTCGAGAGGAACTGCGCGCCGTACGTCTTGCCGACCTCCGCCCGCACGGCCGCGAGGGCCTCGTTGCTGAGCACCACGTTGTCGGTTCGCATGTAGGTGATGTAGCCGCGCTCGTACAGCCCCTGGGCCACACGCATCACCTGCGCCGCGCTGAGCCGGAGCTTGCGCCCGCCCTCCTGCTGCAGCGTGGAGGTCATGAACGGCGCCTTGGGCGTGCTGCGGTACGGCTTTTCTTCGACCGAGCGAACCGTGAACTCTGCGGCGGCGAGGGCATCGGCCAGCGACCGGGCGCGGGCCTCGTCGACGACGACCACGTTCTTCTTCGGCTGACCGTCGGCGCCGAAGTCCTTGCCGGTGGCGACCTTCGCACCGTCGAGCGCCACGAGCGTGGCGGTGAACGATGGGACCGTAGCGGTGAGCAGATCGATGTCCCAGTAGCCGGCGGTGACGAAGGCGATGCGCTCGCGCTCGCGTTCGACGATGAGGCGCACCGACGGGCTCTGCACGCGGCCGGCCGACAGTCCGCGGTTGACGCGGCGCCACAGCACGGGCGAGACCTCGTAGCCGTAGAGGCGATCGAGCAGCCGGCGGGTCTCGGCCGCGTCGACGAGGCCGTAATCGATGCCGCGCGGGTTGTTGACCGCCTGGTCGATGGCGCTCTTGGTGATCTCGTGGAAGACCATCCGCTTCACCGGGATGCGCGGCTTCAAGTACTCGAGCAGGTGCCAGCTGATGGCCTCGCCCTCGCGGTCTTCGTCGGTTGCGAGGTACAGCTCGGTGGCGTCCTTGAGGGCCGCGCGCAGGTCCTTCACGACGGTCTTGCCGCGTTCTGTCAGCTCGTAGGTGGGCTTGAACCCGTTGTCGACATCGATCGACAGGCCCTTGCTCGGCAGGTCGGCGACGTGGCCGACGGAGGCGCGCACGTCGAACGCGTTCCCCAGGAACTTGGAGATGGTCTTCGCCTTGGCGGGCGACTCGACGATGACGAGTGGTCTGGACATTGCGTGTATCGCTACGGCATCGCAGTCGGTGTTGTCAAGCCGCGGCACTTGCTGCCCAGTCGCGGGAACCCGCCAGCGGCTTGATCAAGCAAGCGTCAAGCGACCCTCAAGCGACCCTCAAGCGGCCGGCCGCTCGACCCGCTCGGTGACGGCCCGCGAGCCATCGATCAACACCGCGACACGTTCACCGACGGCATGCTGCGCGCTGCCGGCGATGTGCACCGAAACCAGGGAGTCGACCACGTCGAGGCGAACGCCGAGGGTGGTGCTGGCGCCCTGGAACGTGCAGCTCGTGACGGTGCCGGCCAGCCCGGCCTCGGCGTCGCCGAGGCGGAGGTCTTCGGGCCGTACCAGGAGTCGGGCCTCGGTGCTGCTGCCCAGGTCGTGGGCGCTGCCGATGTGCACGACGACCCCGCCGACCTTGACCGCGTCGGAGCCGACGACGGTGGCGGGCAGCTCGTTCATCGACCCCACGAAGCGGGCCACGAAGGCGCTCGCCGGTCGCCGGTACACCTCGCGCGGCGTGTCGAGCTGCTCGAGCCTGCCGTTCGACATGACCCCTATGCGATCGGAGATGCCGAGGGCTTCCTCCTGGTCATGGGTGACGAACAAGGTGGTGATGCTCAGCTCGGTCTGGATGCGGCGGATCTCGTCGCGGAGCGTGGTGCGCACCTTGGCGTCGAGTGCGGAGAGCGGCTCGTCGAGCAGCAACACCTCGGGCTGGATCGCCAGAGCCCGCGCCAGGGCGACGCGTTGCTGCTGGCCGCCCGAAAGCTGATGCGGGTACCGCTTGGCCATCGCCGACAGCTGCACCAACTCCAGCATTTCGCTGGCTCGTCGTGTGCGCTCATCGCTCGGTAGCTTGCGGGTGCGCAGGCCGTACTCGACGTTGCCCTCCACGCTGAGGTTGGGGAACAGGCTGTAGCTCTGGAAGACCATGCCCATGTTGCGCTTGTGGGCAGGCAGGTGAGTGATGTCGATGTCCTTCACCATCACGACACCGCTGTCTGCCCGTTCGAACCCGGCGGCGATGCGCAACGCGGTGGTCTTGCCGCATCCCGACGGGCCCAGCAGGCTGACCAGCTCGCCAGGGACGAGTGCTAGGTCGAGGCCCTCGAGGGCGACGGCGGCGCCGAAGGTCTTGCGGACCCCACGGTAGATGAGTTCGCTCATGCGTTGATCGTCCTTTGGATCAGAACCGTGTCGCCTGGCGGCGGATCTTGCGGCGGGTGAGAATCGTGAACAGTCCGAGAAGCGCAGTGGTGCCCACCAGCGTGAAGAGCGCCAGGGCAATACCGCCTTGAGCCTTGCGACCGAAGTACTCGAAGCTGAAGGTTGGGAAGGTCGCCTTCGACAGTGTGGAGGCGATGGTGAACTCGCCAAGCACCACCGTGGCGGTGAGGAACCCCGACGAGACGATCGCCGCGCCGAGGTTTGGCAGCAGCACGCGGGTAAGGGTGGCGAACCAGGTGGCACCGAGGCTGCGCGACGCGTCGACGAGCGTACGCACGTCGATCGCCCTGATTCCGGCGTCTATCGATCGATAGGTGAACGGCAGCGCCATCACCACGTAGAGCGGAACCAACGAGTAGTCGGAGTTGAGGAACCAGCGCGCGTTCGGCCGGAAGAACGCGGCAACGCCGGCCACCAACGCAATCGGCGGCACCACGTAGGGAAGCACGGTGAGGAACTCGACTAGAGCGCGCGCCTTGGGCAGGCGCAGGTGCACGAACAGCGCCGTCGGTATCAGCAGCGCCAGTGTGACGAAGACCGTCCCGACCGCGAGACGCAAGCTGAGCGACAGGGTAGGCCAGAACGCGGGCTCGTCGAAGGCGTCGGTGAGCGCCTCCAACGACCACTTGTCGAACAGGTTCGACCAATCGAGCTTCACCATCGGCACGTTCTGCAGTGCGAAGCGGGTCATCGACAGAAGCGGGGCGATGAAGAACACCGCCGACAGGATCAGCACCAGGTTTGGGCCCAGCCGACCGAGTCGCGCTCGCCGCGATGGGCGCGACGCCGGTGACGCCTGTGGGGCCGAAGGGAGTAAGGGGAGCCGGACCGCGCCGTCGGTGGTCATGCTTGCTGCCATCGTTCGGCCCTCTTTCTGAGCAGGAGGTAGCTGCCCATCGATGCGCCCATGATGACGATCATCCACGTCGCCAGAGCGAACGGCACCGGCGACCGCCCGGAGACATCGCCCTGCAGGTAGAAGCTGATCTTGATCGGCACGAGGTTGGCTTGTGTGTTGAGCGCGTAGGCGGTGGCGAAAGCGCTGAAGGAGTTGGCGAACAGCAGCAGGAAGCCGCCGAGCATCGAAGGCGCCAGCACGGGCAGCCCAACTCGGCGCCAGTACGTCCACGTGGTGCCGCCGAGGTTGGATGATGCCTCACGCCACGAGGCCTTCAGCCCGTCGATCGCCGGCAGCGTGACCAGCACCATCAAAGGGATCTGGAAGTAGAGGTAAACGATCGTCCAACCCCAGAACCCGGTGAGGTCGAACCACTCGGTGTCGTAGGGGTTCCACCCCGCGTTGGTGAACAGCTTGGTGCCGAGGCCTTGCCGGCCGAGCAACGTGATGAAGGCGAAGGCCAGCACCACGCCACCCATGTTGGCGGCGACCCCACTGAATGCCGAGACGAGCGAGCGGAGCCACTTGGGGCGCTTTGCGGTGGCCGCGGCGTAGGCGAGCATCGTGCCGATCGCGACGCCCATCACTGCGCTGACGATCGAGACCTTGAGCGACTGCTCAAAGGCGGCGCTCTCGTCGGAGATCGCGTCGGTGATGCCGCTCCACGTGAAGCTCTTGTCGGCGGCGATGAACGACTTGCGGATGACGCCGTAGGTGGGCAGCAGGAGGAAGAGGAATAGGAACAGCAGGAAAGGGACAAGCCCGAGCCAGGCGAAGCTTCGACGGGTCCGGGCAGGCCCGGGGGCCGCACCAGCGGTGCGGCCCCCGTCCTGTTCGGTGATTGCAGTGGTCACGTCCGATTGCTCAGGCGTCGGCGACCATCGGTCCCCAGTTGTCGACCAGCGCTTGGTTGGCCGCGGCAACTTGATCGGCGGTGAGGAAGCTGACCTGGGCGAGGAGCTCGGCCGGGGGAAGGTTGGTCGTGTCGGCCCCCTCGAGTGCACCTGAGCCCTCGAGCTCGGCGAATCGAGCCGGCATCGCGCCACCCTCGAGGTAGCCAACGGCACCTTCGTCGGACAGGATGTGCTCGACCCACAGCTTCGAGCACGCCTGGTGCGGTGAGTCCTTCACGACGCCCTGGGAGTAGTAGCCGCCGTACACGCCGTCGGACGGGAAGTTGAGCTCCATCGTGTAGCCGGCATCTTCGATCTGGGCGATCAGACCGGGCAGGTTGTAGCTCCAATCGAGGGCGATCGGGGTCTCACCCGACAGCACGGTCGCCTGGGTGACCTCGGTGGGGATGAGGTTGCCAGATGCCTTGAGTTCGGCGAAGAACTCGATGCCGGGCAAGATGTCGTCGGCGCTGCCACCATTGGCGAGCGATGCGGCCATGACGGCGGCGAATGCCGATCCGGCCTCACGCGGGTCCCCGTTGAGGGCAACCATGCCTTCGTACTCCGGGTTCTTCAGGTCGGCCCAGGTCTTCGGTGCGTTGGCGACGATGGTGGTGTTGGTGCTGATGGCCATCACGCCGTAGTACGCGGCGATCCAGTTGCCTGCAGGATCCTTCAGGTTGTCGGGGATCTGGTCCCACGTGGTCGGCTCGTAGGGCTCCCACAAGCCTTCGTCGATGGCGATCTGGGCCTTGGCCGGGCTGACGTCGATGGCGTCGGGCATGTCGTCCTGACCAGCGAGGTTGACGATCGCATCGAGTTCTTCCTGCGAGGAGAAGTTCGGGTTGGCGACCGGGTACTCGACGCCGGGGTACTTCTCGCCGAAGGCGGCGAGGATGCCCTTGTAGTTGGCCCACTCGTCGGGCAGGGCGATCAGGTTCACCTTGGCGCCGTTGTCGAGGCACTCCTGGTACAGCGCGGCGATCGGGTCATCGGTCGGGGCCTCGGTTGCTGCCGGCGCCTCTGTCGCCGTGGGTGCCTCGGTTGCTGCCGGTGCTTCTGTTGCGGCCGGTGCCTCGGTTGCTACCGGGGCGGCGGTGGCTGGTGACGACTCGGTGTCGTCGCCACATGCCGACAACGCGAGGCCCACCACTGCGAGCGCGGCGAGCGCCCGCTTCGTTGAAGTTGCTCTCATATGTATTGCCTTCCTGTTCACGGTTCACGGATGAGCGAAACGTAACACGCATGCGCGATGCCTCGTGAACGACGGACGGCCTCGGGGTGGCGGCAAGGTGAACAGGAGGTGAACGGGCCCTCGGTTCAGACCAGCTCGCACTCGCGGTCGTCGGCATCGGATCCCGTCGCGTCTGCCTCGTGGTGGCCGCCGACATCGATCCTCGGCAGCCTCCGGTCGAGCCACTTCGGCATCCACCAGTTGCGGTCGCCGAGCAGTTCCATGGTGGCCGGCACCAGGATCATGCGCACGATCGTGGCGTCGACGAACACCGCCACGGCCAGGCCGAGGCCGAACAACTTGAGCTGGCGGTCGTTGCCGAGCACGAAGGCGCCGAACACGCACACCATGATCAGCGCCGCGGCGGTGATCACCCGAGCCGTGGCAGCGAGGCCGTCGGCAACTGCGCCGGCGTTGTCGCCTGTGCGGTCGAACTCCTCTTTCATCCGCGACAGCAAGAACACCTCGTAGTCCATCGACAGGCCGAACACGATCGCGAACAGCATCATCGGCGCCCAAGCTTCGACCGGGCCCTCCTTGCCGATGCCGAACAGGTCCTTGCCCCAACCCCATTGGAAGATGGCCACGATCACGCCGTAGGCGGCACCCACCGACAACAGGTTCATGATGACGGCCTTCAGCGGCACGAGCAGGCTGCGGAACACCACCATCAGCAGGGCGAACGACAGCACGAGCACCGATCCGATGAGCAACGGCAGGCGCTCGCCGAGGTAGGTGGAGAAGTCGATGCCGCCGGCGGTGAAGCCACCGACGTTCACGTCGAGCCCCGTCGATGGCAAGACCTGGTCGCGGAGTCGCTGCACCAGCTCGGTGGTGGCCTCGTCCTGTGGGCTGCTGGTGGGGTAGGCCTGCCAGAGCCAGGTGCCGGGAGCGACCTCGACCCCCCGCGAAGCGAAGGCGATGCCGGGATCGTCGGTGAGGGTTGCATCGACGGTCGTGACCGTGGCCGCGGTGGCCGTGGGATCGGTGCTGACCAGCACCAACGGGCCGTTGCTGCCGGCGCCGAATCCGTCGGCCAGCATGTCGTAGGCACGCCTCGCCGTCTGTTGCTCCTGGAGGTTGCCGGTGTCGCCGAAGCCCAAGCGGATCGAGAACAGCGGTAGGGCCAACACGATCAGGATGCTGGCGCCGCCGACGAAGGCAGGCCACGGCCGGTGTTGGATGAACCTGCTCCAGCGGTACCAGAACTGCTGGTCGCGGGGCTTGTCGCGGCGGTGCGGCAGGGGCGTGCGCAGGGACGAACCGAATGGCAGCCGACTTCCGAGCATCACGACCACTGCCAGCCCGAGCGCCACCAGGAACGCGGCGCCGACGGCGAGGCCGGTGAAGATGCCNNNATGCCGGCGAAGATCACGGCCCGACCGGCGCTGTTGACCGCCTCGACGGTGGCGGCCTCGGGGTCGTTGCCCTTGTGCAGGTTCTCCCGGTAGCGGGTGACGATGAACAAGGCGTAGTCGATGCCGACGCCGAGGCCGATCATCGCCGTGATCTGGGCCGAGAAGTCGGGCATCCGCACCACGTTCGAGCTCAGGCCGACGACACCGATGCCGACGCCCAGCCCGAACAGCGCGGTGCCGACGGGCAGCCCCATCGCCAGCACGGAGCCGAAGGCGATCAACAAGATGATGATCGCCGCGAGGATGCCGAGCAATTCGCTCTCGGGGAACTCGAACGCGGCGAACAGTTGGCCGCCGTACTCGATCTGCAGGCCGGGGACCGCGATGCCGGCGCCGAGCGCGGTGATCTGGTCGGCGAGCTCGATGTATCGCGACTGCTCGCGTTGGGTGAAGGCGATCTGGGCGAACGACATCGGCAGAGTAGGGCTGTTGAACTGGGTGCCCTCTGGCGAGTAGGGGCTCACCACCTTCACGCCATCGAGCTTCTCGACCTCTACGAACAGGCCCTCCAGGGCCGCCTTCACCTCCGGGTCGTTCGTGCCCTGCGGCGCAGTGAACACGATCTGG
>CXWL01000297.1_pt1 | contig 12341 bp, 18 predicted proteins | sample 590931 | NCBI WGS metagenome assembly CXWL01 (sample SAMEA3498368, study PRJEB10139) | groundwater metagenome | biome: water well; material: biofilm material | place: Germany | collected 2015-04-27
CGACTCAAGTCCCTGGGCGATGCGCGGACCAGGCCGGTTCAACCAATCGGCAGAAATCTGGTGAAGTCTGCTGCGCTTCACCGCCGTCATCGTCGTCCACTGGCGCCAGGTCTGCTGCTCGCTCTCTGAGATGCCTTCCGCTTTGCCGACAGGAAACACCAACACTTCAGGATCCTCTTGGAGCACAGACTCCATACTGAGCCGCGGATACGGCGTGACGCTCTTGGCCGCGACATTGACGCCTCCAGCCATTCCAATCAACTGATCGATGAAACTGCCAGGCCCGACGGTGATCAGCGGTTGGCTGTTCAACACATAGAGCATCCGCACTGGAGCCATTCCCTGAACACGCTGCTGGATCGCAGCCACCTGATGTCGAAGCTGCATGGCAACGGTATCGGCTTTTGCCGAATGTCCGACAATCCGTCCAAGCGTTTGAATGTGAACGAAAATCCCCTCGACGTTCTTGTCTGCCAAGATAAATACTGGGATCTTCAGCTGCTCAAGCTTGACGATGATATCGGGTTTGAGAAAATCGTTGGGCGCCACTACCAGATCAGGCTGGAGCGCCACCAACGTTTCCAAGTTCGGATTGGAGTAGCCGACTTTAGGCTTTGTCAGAGCTTCGGGTGGATAGTCGCAAAAGTCTGTGACGCCGACGAGCTGCTCCCCCGCCTCCATGGCAAACAGCATTTCCGTGATGCTGGGCGCCAGTGAGACGATTCGCGCGGGAGGTTTGGCAAAATATATGCGGCGACCCGCATCATCGACATAGGCGCGTGCCGAGACGTTCGCCATAAACGGCATGCCGGTGAGGATGCCCTGCTGTCGACGTGCCATGCCCGACGTCCCATCATCTGCATTCGCGAAGGTGGCCATCGCAAGAACGAGTATTCCCATACTCGTCAACAGTCCAGCCCACCATCGACCATGCCATGCAGCGGTGCGCAAATAAAAAATCCCCAAGGCCTGACAGACCCTGAGGATTGCTCCCGCAACTCATCCTCGCCAATTCCCCAGCCCACGAGGGAACGTCGGTCAACTATCCTGGGAGGTCTTCTGGCTTATGGTTCACCCTACTCCCCGCACCTTCCCATCCGCCGAAGCGAACAGTGGCATTTACGGGTTTCGTCCCCATTTACAGCGGCGGGACCGCGAGGGACTTGCACCCTCTTCCCTGACCNNCTGACCCAGGAGTCACAATGTGGAGGGCACTCTAGGAGACAAGGAAGAAGGTTGTCAAGTTCATTAATGTCCGTTCGACAGTTCCCTCCTCATCGTCTGACATCTCGCCAATCCGAAGTCTCTGACAAAGGGAGCAAAAGACCGAGCTTTTTCAGGCCGCCTTCCGGCATAGCCCTTGCTCACCTCTGCCCTGCATGACGATCCCAGAGGACATAGCGGTCCAGGTGAATGACCGGTCCAACATACAACTTCTACTTACGTATCTATGAAACACCTGATCATTGGCGTTCTCATCCTCTGGGCTTTCTTCCAAATTTCAGGCCTGATCTGGTCCTCGAAAGGGCAACCGCCCAGCCCAGCCTTCACTCGCCTCCTGGAACCGCCGCAACAACGTCTCGTCGATCCCTATGAGAATGGCTATTTCTATTTGCTCGGGTTTGCCTCAGCTGCGACGCTCGATCCCGCCAAGACGGGGCATGAAATATGGGTTGAAACCAACGCCGCTCCAAGCAACAGCGAATTCAACTACGACAAGCCTGGACGTGCAGAACTGCAGATTCAACTCCCTGTCGAACGGATCATCCCTTCCTGGAACGCCGAGAGCCCGATGAATGAGTTCAGGAATATGCAGGCATGGTTCCACCGGGTGACCGGTCGCGACCGGACCTTTCTAACACGATATGAGCGATGGCTCTCTATGCCGTTCGAAGACATGGGATTCGCGCACTGCGGCACGCCTCGCTTTGCCGAAATGTTTCTCGCCCATCGCCTCTATATCGCCGACGGATTTTCCCGCCAGACAGTCCTGGGCATGCACCGGATGACGCAAGACCTTCGTATGTGGCGACATGTACTTCGAGATGCGACCACCATCGCCACCAAAGTCATGGCGCAAATCGTCATCACCGACGATCTCCACCTGCTCTCGACCTTATTGTCGCAAGCAACCGTCGACAAAACCGTCCTGGCGATGACTCCCAACATCGCGCCCCCACTGACGGCAACTGAGTCGTCGCTCCGCTGGCCGCTACAACATCAATTCACACTTGGCGTCCAGGCCGATCGCACAGGCACATTCATCACGAAACGGCCGTCCGAATCTCTCCTGACACCCCAACAGTGGCTGGCAGGCGCAGCCCGTCTGCCCGAACAGGCCTTTGATCGAATCGCACATCCACTACCCCGCTCGTTGGTCGGCATCCCGTTACAAACGCGAGAGACCTGGGAAATGTACGCGACCTACTACGATGCCATCATCCATGCGACAGAAACTGGACAGACGACCTTGCCCACACTCAGAGAGCTGTCCGGAACCGCACGTCACGGCATAACTGAACGCCTCATCAATACCGCTCCATTCGAGCCTGACTGGGCCCCCTTCCACTATCAGCTGAAGGAGACCGATGCCAGGCTGCGGCTCGCCTCATTACAGGTCGTCTTGCGGCGCCCGAGCGCACAAACTACCGTGCCGAATCGACTCGCGGAAGTCGGCTCGTCCTATTACGACCCATTTAGCGGATTACCGATGTTGTGGAGCCAGACACAGCAGAAGATCTATAGCGTGGGGAAAGACCGGTTCGACGATGGTGGCGACCAGAGTTTCGATATCAGTGTTCCCGCGATGGTCACCCTCGCCCCAGCGACCAAGGAAATCCAGGCAACTCCTCCAAGCCGAAAAACTAACCGCCGCTAGTCCTAAACCGAATCTTAAGCACTAATATCGCACCCGTCAGTATCAGCGTCACAGCATTGGTCAAAATAATCGGCCAGGACTGAAGCACCAGTCCATAGAGAAACCAGAGCCCAACGCCTGACGTGAAAATCGCCAGCATGCCCAGCGAGACATCACCCGCAGACTTCGAGATCCATGTCTTCTGCAGCTGGGGCCAGAAAGCACAGGTCGTCAACGTCCCTGCCGCAAAACCCAACAGATCGATTCCGGTCATGATTCCCTCTCCACTCGCAATCCCGACATTCCCGAACAACCACTCATGTTTCCCCCTAACCTGCTTGTCAAGACCGATGTCCCTGTGGTACATTCGCCCGTTCGCAATATTGTCTTGATTCGACCAGATGAAGGAGTGTACCCGTGGCATTTACATGCGACCTCTGCGACAAACGACGCCAATCCGGCAATAACATCAGTCACGCTAATAACAAGACCAAGCGGATCTTCAAGCCCAACCTCCAGCCAGTCAGGGCCTTGATCGACGGTCAGCCAAAGCGCCTTCGAGTCTGCACTCGCTGCCTTCGCAGCGGCAAAGTCATCAAAGCCGTATAGCAGATCCAGACAAAGACCGACGTTCGAAGTTCAGGGTATCGCGCAGCAACACCTTGAACTTCGAACCATTTGTACTCTTGCCCACCCACGCAAGCCCCTCGTCTCGCAAGCCAAGCTAGTTTCCCAGAAGACCCTTATGGGGCCGACCAGATCACACGGCCGCTCTGATCGGACAGCTTCACGGCAAACCGATCGTCCGGCGACAGGGCCAACGTCCGATTCCCATCACGGCTCATCAGCACCAGACCGACCTCGCCATTCTTATCAAGTCCCAATCCAGCTCGTGCCTTTCCAGTCTGATCCAGCAGGAGAAACTCTTCCGCATTGACCCCATTCGTCTTCTGCGCCTTCGCAGATATCGGCGCCAGCCACCAGCCGCTGACGGCGCCGCCGACCATGCTTCCGACGAACGTCACGACGACTAAAAATATAAATTGGCCTCGGCTCACAGTGCCTCCTCGTTGATATCGCACAGGGCTATCGTCCATGCTGCTGCCTGACTTCGATTTCTCTTAAGGACTGCGTGTACGGTGCGCACATCTCTTTCGCCTTGGGAGGCTCATCTTGATACTTGGTCAAACAGAGCCGATAGGCCTTCAGAAGTTCCGCTCGCTCATCCTGCAAATCTGCCGTCGATTTGAGCACCCGATATTCTTCATAGTAATGACAGCCGGTGACGGTGAAGATACACCAGAGCACCAATCCAAGCATGACCGTCTGTTTCATCAGTCCACCTTTGTCTAGATACAACAAAGGACTTGGAAGCGCATGCCTCTCAAGTCCTCCATCTCTCCCGTAAGACGCGTCACGCCTCACGTTTTAGTCTTATTTTGGAGCGGGCGAGGGGATTTGAACCCCTGACAACTTGCTTGGGAAGCGCATTAGGTAATTTCACCATGTGATACGCTGAGACATAATACACCACACCATACACCGGCAGGCTCAATTCCATCAAGGGGTTTGGGCCTGCTGTTGTGTCTTGCTGTTGCTTCCCCTCCTCTCCTGTGTTATCCCCTCACCGTGACTCTTTTCGGACTCGAACCGTGACTGAAACCGTGACGAGAACCTCAGTCTCCAGGAGGCTGCATGCCGAGGCCCAGGAAACCATCCCGTGATCTCGATAGTAGTTCATTTGCAGTTAGCTCTTTCAGGTTCAGTGCGGACGATCGAGCCAGCCTGATCCGTCTGGCCAAGCTTGAAAACAACAATGAGCGCTCTGAGAGTTTTGTCCGAGATGTCGAACAAGTCGTTGCTGATTATCATCAGTGGGAAAATTCTCGTAAAAGATGCCCAAGCCCTGCCAGCCAGAAGGCCTTATTTTCAGAAATTAGAAAGGTCGCGACTAGACTTCAAGAGCTACTGGTAAATATGGACCCTGATACGAGGGATGTGTATCACCGGTCTGCACCTTTTATTTATGAAGGTGTTTGGCAGGATCACCGTATTACGATAGACCACATTATCAATGTAGCTGAGCGTGCAGATAGGACTTTGTCTCAGAGAGCTCGTCCAGGAAGAAAGAAGAATACTGCCCTAGAAGATCTGTTTCCAAACTTGCATTTTACGGTTAGGAAGTACTTTCCCTCACTTGGCCGCCAAGCATTTGGCGAGCTTGTTCAAATTGTCTGTGAAGGTGCAGGAATCACCATTCCCGATGGCAGCCATTCTCCAAGCCGGTTTTGGGTGCTTGTTGACCCTCCTTTCCCCCCTAAAGCTTGAACTGTAGCGACTGGATTCCACACATATCGGTCCTCATTTCTGCCCCTTAGCGGACTGCTTCCTTCAACGGTCGCGAGCAGTATTGGTACATCCGCCTGTACCAATTGTGCCATGCAAAGAAGGAGATCGTGTGATTGTATGCTCCCCACAGTAGGCCACATAGCGCGCCGCATGGGGCGGCGTGTTGAGCAAAGGAGCGGCTATGGATGACAGGGTCAGCGAGTTAGTTTCGGCAGCGGTCTTAGAGGGGCGCGGCATTCTTCGGAAGGGAACAGCGTATCGGATGGCCAAGGCAGGACAGATTCCTAGCTACGCGGCTGGCATGAAAAGGCGCGGCGTTCGGTTTCGCGTGGAAGAAGTCCTGGCGGCATTACGGCGGCCAGTGACAGCGGAGAAAGTCTGAAATGACCGCCACGCGACTTGAGGCCTTCCGGCAGGAGATCGAAAAGGCTGGGCTTATTTCTCCGTCAGTGATCCCGTTGGGGAAACTGATCCGATTCCCAGGCATCGGGAAATCCAAGGGCAACACCTCCGGCTGGGCCTTCCTCTTTGAGGACGGACTAGGCGGTGCATACGGCGATTGGGCCAGCGGGCTATCGGATACCTGGCACGCACAACACGATCATGCAATGACGGCAGTGGAGCGGGCTGCACATGCGCGGCGTGTTGCTGACCTCCGGCGCATTCGACAAGAGGAAGAGGCTCGTCAACACATCGATGCAGCACAGCGAGCACAACAACTCTGGGATGGGGCGAAGCCTGCGCCGAGGAACCATGCATACCTGATACGAAAAGGCATCCAGCCTCATGGTTTGCGAGTCGATGCCGAGACGCGGCTGATCGTGCCGGTAATGATCGGCGGCAGCATAGCCAGTCTGCAAACCATCGACGCGAACGGTGGGAAGCTCTTTTTCGACGGCGGGAAGACGAAGGGCGGCAGCTTCACAATTGGCAACCTGACTGAGCCTGAGACCATTCTGATCTGCGAAGGGTACGCGACTGGGGCAAGTCTGTACGAAGCCGCTGGCCGCCCGGTGGTGGTGGCTTTCTCAGCTGGCAACCTGACGCCCGTAGCCGTACAGCTCCGGGCACAGTGTCCGACTGCCACGATTGTTGTCTGTGGTGACCAAGATCTGAGCGGCACCGGCCAGCAAGAGGCACGCAAGGCAGCGGATGCGGTCGGCGGCGTGGTGGCGCTTCCTGAAGCGCAGGGTCAAGACTTCAATGACGTGCATATACAGCGCGGACTTGACGCCGTGCGCGCCTGTGTCGAGAACGCCATGTGTCACGCGACTGTTACGCCTGGGGCTCCGACGACGGCGAGTCGTGCCGTATTCCGTCGAGTGGCCGACGTTCAGGCGCAGCCGATTCGTTGGCTATGGCCTGGACGGATCGCACAAGGGAAAGTGTCGATCATCGCAGGGAATCCAGGTCTAGGGAAAAGCCAAGTCACGGTGAGTATGGCCGCAACGGTTTCAACGGGCGGTCTCTGGCCTGTTGATGGGAAGTGCTGCGAAGTCGGGAACGTGATCATCTTGTCTGCAGAGGATGACCCCTCGGATACGATTCGCCCACGGCTTGAGGCCTCTGGCGCGGACTTATCGAGAGTCTTCATTCTTGACGCGGTGCTGGATGGCCCCCTCGTCAGTGGTGGCGAGACTCCCCGCGCCTTCAACTTGAAAACTGACATTGACCAACTTGGAAGCATGCTGAAGGAGATTGGCGGCGCGGCTCTCGTGATCATCGACCCCATTACGGCGTACTTAGGAACCACGGACAGCCATAAAAACGCAGAAATCAGGGCACTATTGAGTCCATTGGCGGAACTGGCTGGGCAGTATGGGACGGCGGTCGTGGCTGTCTCCCACTTCAATAAGAACGCAAACACGGAAGCGTTGATGCGCGTCACGGGGTCTCTCGCCTTCGTGGCCGCTGCGCGAGCGGCCTATGTTGTGGCTAGAGACCCTGAGAGCGAGGCCCGCCGGTTATTTCTTCCGCTAAAAAACAATTTGGGCAACGATCAATCCGGTCTGGCCTTCACGGTGGAATCCGTGCAGGTCGAAAGCGCGATCGGGATGATCGAGACCTCTCGTGTGGTGTGGGAATCTTCGGCGGTGACTGTGACTGCTGAGGAAGCCATGAAGCCGCAAGTCCATGACGATGAGCGGAGCGATCTGGATGACGCGAAGGATTTTCTTCGGGAACTGTTGACTGACGGGCCCATCCCATCCAAGCAGATTCGAGGGGACGCCGAGGGAGCAGGGCATGCTTGGCGGACGATTCAACGGGCACAGAAAGCCCTCGGTGTGGTGGCCTTCAAGAAGGGTATGAAAGAAGGTTGGCTCTGGAAGCTTGACACCCCGTCACGCTCCGAAGAATGCCACGAACCCCCGAAGGATGCCGTCCCTGGGGCATGGCAGCCTTCGTATTCTTCGGGCAGTCTTGGCGGCCTTCATGGGAACGATACGATCCTCGTGGAGGGCGGGAGGCTAGGTCCTTCTTCCCAGATAGCCGCTACCTCTGAGACGCCGAGAGACCGAAACCTCTACGCCAATGATCTGATGGAGGTGATTGATCTTGACGCTTGAAACTGTCGAGCGACCCTTAGCGGTGAAAATCGAAGGGCGGCTCGTGCATCTCCGACCCGGAACCCCTGTGGAGTTTACCGATGACCAAGGGCTCAAGTTGCTGGCTAAAGCTCAGGGGCGTATCCGCCTGGTTTCAGGACAGACCCCTATGACTGCTGGCGCAATGATTACATGGGAGAGTCCGCTGTTCGGGCTACTTTCAGGTCGGGTCCTTATGATGCTCGACGGAGGAGTTACAGTCATGCATCCGCTTTCAGAGGAACCGTGTACCATTCCGAGGGATTGGGTGCGATAAATCCTTGTGCATTCTCGCCACGGTGGCGGGACAGATCGTCGTAGCGTGGAGTGTGCGGGAGCATGGCTATTATGGTAAGGGGCCACTCTAAAACAGAGGGTAACTAGAATGGCATTTCAAAAAGGCAAACCCAAGACCGGTGGGCGAAAGGCCGGGACGACGAACAAGGCGACCGTCGAGATCAAGGAGTTAGCTCGCTCTCTCCTTGAAGATCCTGCCTATCAGGCCAACTTAAAGCAGCGACTCCGTGACGGGGAAGCCTCCCAGATCGAACAGCTTTTGTATCACTACGCCTATGGGAAGCCAACTGGCAACCTGAAGGGCGCGGGGGAATTTACGCTGGAAGAGTTGGTCTATGCGTCGATGGAAGTGGAGGACTGCGATTTGTGACTATCAGAGGTTGGGGAATGAATCGGGCAGAGGGTGCTTAGGGGGAAGGGGCCTTGCTTAGTTTAGATTGTTGATGGTTTACCAACCAGATTAGTTCTTTATAGATTTGTCTCGTTCGGTATGCAGGCAAGTCTGGTGGGGGGATGAGCCCCATATTCGGTTGCTGGTTTAAGTCATTGATCTTCTCTGCAAATTCTTCTTTCAGCCCTTCCAAGCTTGACGAATACTCAGACCACTCAAGGATTTTGCGAAGCCCAGCATTCATCACGTGAGCTTCATCAAGATACAGCTTGTTTTCGCAGGCTTGAGATGTGAAAAGCATGAGGGAGACTCCTCCGAACAAGGTAAAGATCACAGCAAGGTAGCCCCTTGCGCTGTATTCCCCGCCGAGTCTCCACTCGTGAGGCAGCCAATGGAGCATGGCGTACGCTCCCTGGTACGTACAGACCAAAAAGCCAATCGCAATGAGACTCAAGAAAACAAGATGAAGATAGTTTCTGGATCGGGAGTTTATGGAACGGTCATATATGGATTCGATGGTGTGATGGAGTTGATAGAGGGTAGAACTGCTCGAATGCCAGACCATGAAAAGATACACCGAGAGCGAGAGCAAGCTAAGCGTGCTGATAATGGCAAGAAGTATGTATAACGTCATGCTTTCGGCACTCCTTCCGTTCAGCTATCTGCAAGGGTGCTGATGTTCAGTAGAGGTTGACGTTTCGTTCGTCATACTGCTCCCCATACTTCACGACTTTGCCGTCCTTGAAGGTCACAACATAGGTGCGGGGCCACTCGGAAATTACGTGTTTCATACGTTTGTAGATAAAATGTTCCTCTGCTACGTCCGCACTCACTGAGACAGGGGAGCCCATAATCGCGACCACTTCGGCTTTCGACATTCCGATGGAGAGGGCATTCAAATCGGCGGCGGTCCCGTAGATCATCGCTTGGCAGCCAGCAAGGACGACACCTAAGGTCAGCAGGACAGTGCGGTGATAGAGGGTGCTCATGGTGATGGTGCCTTGTGAACGCAGCACGACACGGTGACGGGAAGTATCAAGAGCTGGAACATGAGGAAACCGCCCAATACAACCTGGCTTATAGTTCTAATTCGGTCTTCGTGGCCAATACCCATTGCTCCGTCCACCCAAGTGAATGCGAGTACGGCAAAGACTGCCGCATACCAGAACCGCCACCGTCGTTTCGGCTGAATGTCAGATTCGCGTTTCCTGATTAAGGCCATTTGCGCGGCTAAGCCCATTAGAGCAATTGGCTTGGAGCCTAGAGGCAAGGTCTGCGTTGCGACCAAGAGACATACGCTGGCAACTACGATGTTAACCGCGAGTGTGCCTAGGGCAAATCCCCAACGCGAGGCAGGAATCAGTGAGGTGAGCCTCAGTCCCCATCCGGTGTTAGGAAGAAGGCGGCTTAGAAATGACTCAGACATAGCCATATATGCCATTTGTTTCGAGCCCTAGCACGGGTTCGGTAGGCTGCTTGTAGCTTCTCTGTGGAGGTAGCCTGATAGGGCATATGTTAACGGGTAACACTTACTTTCCCTTCGGCAGAATCCCCTTCCGCTCCAACTCCTGAATCTTTCCTTCCGCCAGTTCAATCAAGAAGTCTTTGACCGTTTTCCCCTCGTGAGCAGCCGCCATTTTGACCTTCCTCATGAGCTCGCGGGGGATCTCACGGAAGTTCCACGCGCCGGTGCCTTCTGGTGGGGTACGTACCATAGGGCAGAGGGTAGCACCGTCCTGCCTGAAGCGTCAAACATCACTTGACATACTTCACTATCAGATGATAGTTAGCTTATCATCCAGGAAAGGAGGTGATGGGGATGAAGATGGTTCGACTGTTGATCCAGGTGCCGGAGCCGATCAAGGCGCGGTTGGATGTTTTGCGGCAGGAGGGCACCACCGCCAGCGGATTGATGCGGCACTTGCTGGAGGAACATTTCAAACAGGCCCCCGTGATGGGCCGGAAAGGACGGTGAGCGATGGCGCGAGCAGGGCGAAAGGATCGGGGCTTGCTGTCGAAGCACGATTCGACCGGCAAGACGGTGTGGCATGTGCGGCTGTATCACGAAGGGAAGGAACGGCGGTTCGGGGCGTTTAATAACAAGACGGAAGCCCGAGACTTTTACGAGAAGGCGAAACAGGAACAGAAGCAAGGGCGCTTCTTTCCTGAACGGTATCAGCACGGCGGGAGAGAGGCCGCTGCGGCGGTGATTGCGAGCTATCTGCTGACCCTCCCGACCAGTGGCAAGACGCCTTCGACCATCGCTGTGGAGAAGTACTATGGGCAATGGTGGACTGATCGCCTGACAGGGAAGGCCCTGCACGCCGTGTCCCCTGCCCTGCTTGACCAGGCGATGGTAGACTTGAGCACGGCAAAGAAAACCCCTCAAACCATCCTCCATTACATGAAGTTTCTCCGGCATGTATTCCGATGGGCCATCGGGAGAGGGGTAATTGAGAAAAGCCCCTTCGCCAGCGTGAAGCTCCCCACGGTGCGAGCAGGAAAAACACGATTCCTCTCGATTGAGGAGGAAGCGCGGCTGTGCAAGGCGGTAGGTCAACCCTATGATCGTTGGGTTCGGCTGGCGATTCTCACGGGCATGAGAAAGTCTGAGCAGTTTGGGCTGCGATGGGCCGACATTGACCTGGAGCGGGGCTTGATTACCCTCCCCACCACCAAGAGTGGATGCGTCCAATACGTCCACCTGACAGAAGAAGCTAAGGCGATCCTGGGCGGCCTCATCGCTGGCAATACGTCGGTCTGGGTGTTTCCGAGTGAGAACCCCGACACACACCTGGACCATCATAACTTCTACTATCGGGTCTATCAGCCCGCCATTGTGACCGCGAAGCTCCCTGGCGTGACCTGGCACACCTTGCGTCATACGTTCGCCTCACGGCTTGCGATGAACGGCCAGGCCCCTAGCACCATCGCGGCCTTGCTTCGGCACAGTGGGACGGACTTAGTGGCGCGGTATGCCCACCTCAGCCCTACCCACCTGCAAGGGGCGCTTGAGGGAGTCTCAGGGTTTGGGAAGGTCACGATCGAGAAGACGCAGATTGCGACGGAATCGAGGCATGAGGGGGATAATTCAAACCCAACCGTGACGGGAACCGGAACCGAACAGGAGGGGCCGCACGATGAAGCCGCACAAGCGGTTGAAAGTGTTGGAGCGGGCGAGGGGATTTGAACCCCTGACAACTTGCTTGGGAAGCAAGGACTCTACCACTGAGCTACGCCCGCTCACTGCACCGAATCCTACCTGGGCCTCTAGGCCAAGTCAAGAAACTCCTCGTACTATCCCTTGAATTCAACCAGTGCAAACTTACGACGACCGACCTTTAGGCGATACATCTGGCCTCTCACGATCGACAAGACGGCATTCGCATCGCTCTGCTTCTGTTCATCGACCTCTAACCCACCCTGAATGATCAGCCGCCGGGCTTCGCTCTTGCTCGGGACCAACCCTGTCTTGGCGACCAGATCGACCAAACCGATCGTCTGGCCCTCGCGCAGATCAGCCAGGGTCAGGGTCAAGCGCACGTCCGGCTCTGCGGGAAACTCTCGCTCTGAAAATTTCTGTTGAAAGGCCGCCCTTGCCTGTTGGCCAGCCTCTGCCCCGTGATACCGGGCCACGATCATCGCCGCGAGTGCCTGTTTCGCCTCCATCGGATGTGCGGCCTTTACTCCAGCCAAGTCTTCCGTGGTGAGCAGCTCGTAGTACCGGAGCATCAATGCATCGCTCACAGACATGAGCTTGCCGAACATGTCGTTCGGGGCATCTTCCAACGCAATGTAGTTCCCCTGGCTCTTGCTCATCTTTTTGACGCCGTCCGTGCCTTCGAGCAACGGCATCGTGATG
>CXWL01008357.1_pt1 | contig 12338 bp, 10 predicted proteins | sample 590931 | NCBI WGS metagenome assembly CXWL01 (sample SAMEA3498368, study PRJEB10139) | groundwater metagenome | biome: water well; material: biofilm material | place: Germany | collected 2015-04-27
CCGTCCCCGGCACCACCTCGCCGACCGGGCCACGCATCGGCGGGTTCGGATCGGCCCGACTGACCTTCTTCGGCGACTGTCCCGAACTGCTCACCTACCTGCAGGCCGAGTCGCTCGAGCGAGTGACGGCGTGGGGCCTCGGCGGCGGGCCCTACTACTACGGCCGCGCCGGCGATGGCGTCATGATGGAGGTTCCCGCCGGTGCAGCAGTGGATCAAGCGAGCACGGTCGGCGCCGCGGCCCCGGCTGCCACCGTTCCGGCCTACTCGGGAACGAACACCCAGGAAGTGGGCGTCGACGAGGGTGATGTCGTCGAAACGAACGGAACCCACGTGTTCGTCGCCGGTCAAGACGGCGTCCGGATCATCGACGTGGCCGCGGCCCAAGTCGTCGAACAGATCGACGTGCCGCAGGGGAGTCACCAGCTCTTGCTCGACGGCACCCGGCTGCTCGTGGTGACGCAGCCGTTCAGCGGGGTGGAAGACACGATCACCTCGCTCTACGACGTCACCGACCCCGACCGACCCGAGCTGCTGCGGCGCAGCCATCTCGAAGGCCGGCTGGTGGCCAGCCGCTCGATCGACGGCCAGGCCCGCCTCGTGCTCACCTCGACCGTGGCCAGCCGGCTGCCGTTCGTCTACCCCGATCAGTTCGGTCTCGACGAGCAGCGCGCCCTAGAGGCCAACCGAGCCGTGATCAACGAGTCGACGATCGACGAGTGGTTGCCGCGCTACTTCGACGAGGCCGGCGACGGCGGGTTCGGAGCCATGAACGCATCGCTCGACTGCTCGACCGTCGCCGCGCCGCGCGACTTCGCCGGACTGGGGATCTCGTGGATCGCCTCGATCGACATGCGGTCCGGCACGAGCCCAGTGGGCGCCGCCGGCATCGTGTCGTACGGCGAGACGGTCTATGCCTCTCCGACGAGCATCTACCTGGCGACGGTACCGTGGGACTGGAGCTTGAACGGGGCGCCGCAGAGCTCGCAACCCCCCACGCTGATCCACCAGTTCGCGTTGGGCGAGGGCGGGTCGGCCGCATACGTCGCCTCGGGCGAGGTGGAAGGGCGCCTGCTCAACCAGTTCGCGATGAGCGAGTACGCCGGCGATCTGCGCGTGGCCACAACCCGCGACGACTGGACCGGAACGGGTTCCAGCGAGTCGTTCGTGCAAGTGCTGCGCATCTCGGGCGACGAGCTCGTGCAGATCGGCAAGGTGGGAGGCCTCGGCCTGACCGAGCAGATCTATGCGGTGCGGTTCCTCGGCACCCAGGCATACGTCGTCACGTTCCGCCAGACGGATCCGCTGTACGTCGTCGACCTCGCCGATCCCACCAACCCGACCGTCACCGGCGAGCTGAAGATCCCCGGGTACTCCGCCTACCTCCACCCGGTCGGCGACGGCTTGTTGCTGGGCGTCGGTCAGAACGCCGACGTCACCGGTCGCACCAGCGGCACTCAGATGTCGCTGTTCGACGTGAGCGATCCGGCCAACCCGCAGCAGATATCGACGCTGCCGATCGGTGGAACGAGCGAGGCCGAGTGGGATCACAAGGCGTTCCTGTACTGGCCAGAGGACGGCACCATCGTCATCCCCGTGTCGCCGATGTGGGGCGGGTGCGGCCCGGCGATCGACTGCCTGGCGAGCGGTGTGACGAGCTCGGCGGGTGGCGTCGTGGTGGCGCAGCTCCAGGGGCGTGAGCTGGTGGGCCGAGGGACCATCCAGCACGAGGTCCGCTCCGACACGGGTTGCTGGAACCCGTTGCAACGGGCGATGGTGATCGGCTCGGAGATCGTGACGATCGGCTTCGACCAGGTGCAGTTCACCGAGCGTTCGAACCTGGCGGTGCGCGACAGCGTTCGCTGGGGCGATCCGGATCAGTACGGCTGCTACTACTACATGGAGGGTTGAGCCGCAACGGTCGCAGCGCGGTTGGTACGGTGCCGGGTCATGCTCCGAAGACCGGTCCTGATCGTGTGCGCGGTCATCGCCGCCGCTGGCCCGGCATGCGCATCCGAGGCGGTCACGTCGGCGGCGACCCTCGCCGGCACCACGACGATCCAGGCCACGACGATCCCGGGGCCGGCGCCCACCACGACGATCCTGGCCACGACGACGATCCCGGCCACCACGACGAGCCCGGCCACGACGACGATCCCGGCCACCACGATCCCGGCGCCCGCGCCCACCACGACTGCGCCCGACATCGAGAGCCGGGTGGTGGGCACGTCGGTGGAGGGACGCGACATCACCGCGGTGCGCCGGGGTGAGGTCGGCGGACGGGTCGTGCTCGTGATCGGCGTGATCCACGGCGACGAGAACGACGGCCTGGCCATCCTCGACCGCCTGCACTCTCTACCCGTGCCTCCTGGCGTCGATCTGTGGCTCGTCGATCAGATGAACCCCGACGGCGTCGCCGCCGACGTTCGTCAGAACGCCAACCAGGTTGATCTCAACCGCAACTTTCCCTACGACTGGGGACCGATCGGGGTGCCCGGTGACTCGCAGTACGCCGGCCCGAGCGCGGCCAGCGAACCGGAGACGCAAGTGATGGTTGCGCTGATCACCGAGATCAGGCCCGACATCATCATCTGGTACCACCAAGATCTCTACCGCATCGCGCCGGGTAAGGGTCGAGACGGGGTGATCCGCGAACGGTACGCGGAGCTCACCGGCCTCCCCGTGGTCTCGATCACTGGTGGCACCTACACCGGTGTCGCCGCCACTTGGGCGCGAAGGACGATCGAGCCCGGCGTCTCGTTCATCGTCGAACTCGGACCATCGGTCACCAACGCCGAGGCCGACACACATGCCGCGGCGGTGCTGACGATCGCCTCCGAACCGATCTGAACGCTCGATCCGGACAGCACTTCGAACTACGACCAGCGGATGTGGATTCGCTCCTGGAACAGGTCGAACAGGGCGCGGTCACCCGCTACGGTCAGTTCGGCGGCCGGCGGCCGGTTCCACAGGGCGCGGAAGAGGTCGCTGGCCGAGCCGGCGATGGTGCATTCGGCGCGGTCGCCGTGGTTCCGTTCGGTGACCACTGGGTTCGAGGTGATCCGGAGGAGCCATCGATCGCCGGTGTCCGTGCTGTGCACGGCGATGGTCCGCGGCGCTTCGGATCGCAGCTCGCCGAAGGGGCGCACGATGAAGCACGACAGCAGCTCGTCCACGCCCTGCGCGGCGAACTCGGCCGGGAATTCGGTGACCCGCGCCGCGGCCAACTGGGAGGCGGCCAACTGGGAGGCGGCCAACTGGGCGTCGATGCGGTGGATGGCGGTCTCATCGGCTTGGCGGCGAGCCCAGAAGGCCAGCGGGCTCGGCGCTTTCAGGAAGGTGACGACCTCGAGGTTCGGATCGGCCCCGCGCAGCGTGTCGGCGAGATGGGCGACGCCATCGCTGAACCATCGGATCAGCTCGTGGTCTGGGGGCCAGGTGCCGCCGGTGTAGTCGACGAGGTCGAGGTCGAGGAACTCGCGGAGCCCGTTGGCGACATGGCGGGTAGCGAAGCGATGCACGCCACCGGTGTGCTGGACCAGATCGCGAACACGCCATGCCGGGCAGCTGGGAACCACCGCATCGAGGCCGGCCGTGGCGGCGGCCTCGGCCATCAGCAGTCCGTCGACGCGCAGCTGATCGATGAGCTCCGGTACCTCCATCGCGGCAGCGTATTCAATCGCCGGGCTGGTGCTGACGGCACCCGGCTGTTAGACCAGTCGCATGACGAGCACATCAGCCGCGCCGGTCCCCGCCGTCGCGGTGCATGCCACCACCTGCACGCTCGACTGCCCCGACACGTGTTCGCTCGCCGTCACCGTCACCGACGGCCGAATCACTCACGTCGATGCCGGTCCCGGCAACCCGCTCACCGACGGCTGGATATGCGCCAAGGTGAAGCGCCACGCCAAGCGGGTGTACGCGCCCGAGCGGGTGCTCACACCGCTGATCCGTACCGCCGTCAAAGGGGAAGGCGGTTTTCGGCAGGCGACGTGGGATGAAGCGCTCGACCTGATCGCGACGAGAGCTCGCGCCGCGATCGCCGCCGGAGGACCCGATTCGATCGTCGCCTTCACCTACAACTCGTCGGCCGCCGGCATCGAGCGGGCCAGCCTGACCGAGGCGTTGTTCGCTGCCCTCGGCACCACAATCGCCGAGCACACCATCTGCGCGCACACGATGGGCGCGGCGTGGGAGAGCGTTTACGGCGAGATGGATTCGGCCGACCCGCTCGAGGTCGTTCATGCCAAGCTGATCGTCGTGTGGGGGGCGAACCCCACGGTGTCGAACACCCACTTCCCGCCGCTCGTGCAGCAGGCAGTCGAGCGCGGCGCCAAGCTGGTGGTGATCGACCCGCGGCGTACGGCGATGGCCAAGCGCGCCGATCTGCACCTCGCGATCCGGCCTGGCACCGACACCGTCCTCGCCATGGCGATCGCGAATCAGTGGCGGCGCCACGGCCACCTCGACCACGAGTTCCTCGCCGCTCACGCCAACGGCACCGATCAGTTCCTCGTCGGCGCCGAGGAGTGGCCGCTGGCGAGCGCCGCGGAGGTGTGCGGGCTGGCGGTCGACGACATCGCGACCCTCGCCGAGTGGTGGGGCACGACGAGCGCCTCGATGCTCCGAATTGGCTGGGGCCAAGAACGCAACGCCAACGGCGGTGCCGCATGCCGGGCGATCTTGGCGCTCCCGGTGCTGGCCGGCCACTTCCGCGCCCGCGGTAGCGGGGTGATCGGCTCTACCGGCACGAGCGAGATCCATGCCGAGCGGCGCTGGCCGGCTTTCGACCGGCATCGACGGCGGGTGCTGCCGCTGCACCAGGTGGGCCAGTGGATGGCGCCCGGGTCGAGCGATCCGTGCCGGATGTTGTTCGTGCAGGGGGCCAACCCGGTCGTCATGTGTCCCGATCAGCATGCGGTCGTCGCGGCCTTCGGACGCGACGACGTGTTCACTGTGGTGCACGAGCAGGTGCTCACCGACACCACCCGTTACGCCGACGTCGTGCTGCCCGCCACGACGGCGTTCGAGATCTCCGACGTCACCGCCAGCTACGGCTCGTACATGGTGCAACCCGTACGTCCGGTGATCGAGCGGGTCGGCGAGAGCCGCTCCAACGACGAGGTCGGTCTCGCACTTGCTCGGGCGCTCGGCTTCGACTGGTCGTCGGCGCCGCTCGAAGTGGCCATCGCCGACAGCGGACCGCGAGCCGTCGCCGCCGGTGTGGTGCAGTTCGTCGACAGCTCGCCGTTCGACGGTCGCGCCCACCTGGTCGATGCGGTGCACGGCGTGCCGCGCTACGTGCCGATCGATCACGATCATCAGCTCACGCTCATCAGCCCTGCCTCGTCGAAGCTGATCAACTCGATGTTCGGCGAGTTCCAGAGCCCGTCACCTGCCGTAGTGCTGCACCCCTTCGATGCCGACTCCCGCGGGCTCCTACCTGGCGAGCGGGTGCGGGTGTTCAACGATCACGGCTCGCTCGACGTGCTGCTCGAGGTGCGCGACGACACCCGGCCCGGTGTGGCCGTGATGACCAAGGGAGTGTGGTTGCGCGAGCATGCCGACGGCTGGGGGGTGAACGTGCTCACCCCGGCAACCGGCGACGCCCTGGTGAACGGCGCGTGCTTCAACGACACGTTCGTCGATGTCGCCCGCGCCTGACCGCGGCGCCACCGTCGCGGATCTACGCTGTGGTCATGTGCCGCAACATCACAACGCTGCGCGGTCTCGACCCCGGTGCGACGTCCGCTGAGATCGAGGCTGCTGCCCGTCAGTACGTTCGCAAGGTGAGCGGGGTGCAGAGCACATCGGCCGCTACCGCGGACGCGTTCGAGCGAGCGGTGACGATCGTCACCGACGCCACCGCCCAGCTACTCGCCCAGTTGCCGCCCCGGCGCCAGCCTCCGCCCACCCTCCCGCCACTGCGGCGCATCGCGGCACGTGCCGGAAGCGCGATCGATCCCGACCGCCAGTAGCCTTGACCCTTGTGCCTGCGGCCGGTTTTCGGCCTGGCGCGCCCCGCAGCACGCGGCGCCCGACGTAGACGTAGAGGAAAGAGACAGAACGATGGCCAAGCGCGAATTCCCGCTCGAGCGCACCCGCAACATCGGCATCATGGCCCACATCGATGCCGGCAAGACCACCACCACCGAGCGCATCCTCTACTACACGGGCAAGAGCTACAAGATCGGTGAGGTGCACGACGGCGCCGCCACCATGGACCACATGGCGCAGGAGCAAGAGCGCGGCATCACCATCACCTCTGCCGCCACCACCTGCATCTGGGACGACCACCGCATCAACATCATCGACACCCCTGGCCACGTCGACTTCACGATCGAGGTCGAACGGTCGCTACGGGTGCTCGATGGCGCCGTCACCGTCTTCGACTCGGTCGCCGGTGTCGAGCCGCAGACCGAGACCGTGTGGCGGCAGGCCAACAAGTACAAGGTCCCGCGGATGTGCTTCGTCAACAAGATGGACCGCATCGGCGCCGACTTCTACCGCACCGTCGACATGGTGAAGACCCGCCTGTCGGCAGTTCCTGCCGTGCTCCACCTTCCCATCGGTTCCGGTGGCCCCGAGAGCAACAAGCCCTTCATCGGTCTGATCGACCTGGTGAAGATGAAGGCGCTGATCTGGCGCGACGAAGAGCTCGGCGCGAAGTGGGACGAGGTCGACATCCCTGCCGACATGGTCGACCAGGCCAACGAGTACCGCGAGCACCTGCTCGAGACCATCGCAACCAGCGACGACGAACTGATGGAGAAGTACCTCGCCGGCGAGCACGTCACCGAAGCCGAGATCAAGCGGGCCATCCGCGCCGGAACGCTCGCGTTCGACTTCGTTCCCATCCTTTGCGGTTCGGCGTTCAAGAACAAGGGCGTCCAGCCGATGCTCGATGCGGTCATCGACTTCCTGCCGAGCCCGCTCGACATCCCGCCCACCCAGGGCACCAAGCCGCACCACGAGGACGAGATCCTCACCCGCAAGGCCAGTGAAACCGAGCCGTTCGCCGCGCTGGCGTTCAAGATCGTGGCCGACCCGTTCGGCAAGCTCACCTACTTCCGGGTGTACTCGGGCTCGATCAACAAGGGCGAAGAAGTCTACAACTCCACCAAGGAACGGCGTGAGCGTCTCGGGCGCATCCTGTTGATGCACGCGAACCAGCGCGAAGACCTCGACGTGGCCATGGCCGGCGACATCGTTGCCGGCCTCGGCTTCAAGGACACCACCACAGGCGACACGCTCTGCGATCGTGGCAACCCGATCATCCTCGAGCGGATGATCTTCCCCGAACCGGTCATCCACGTGGCCATCGAGCCGAAGACGAAGGACGACTCCGACAAGCTGGGCAAGGCGCTCAAGTCGCTGTCCGACGAGGACCCCACGTTCCGGGTGCGCACCGACGACGAGACCGGCCAGACCGTCATCTCCGGCATGGGCGAGCTGCACCTCGAGATCCTGGTCGACCGGATGATGCGCGAGTTCGGCGTGGTCGCCACCGTCGGCAAGCCGCAGGTGGCCTATCGCGAGACCATCACCAAGGTGGTCGAAGCCGTCGAGTACCGCCACATCAAGCAGTCGGGCGGTTCCGGTCAGTTTGCCGTCGTCAAGATCTCACTCGAGCCGAACCCCGGCAAGGGCTATGAGTTCGTCGACAGGATCAGCGGCGGTCGCATCCCGCGCGAGTACATCCAGCCCACCAACCAGGGCATGCAGATGGCACTCGACTCGGGCGTGCTCGCCGGCTATCCCACGGTCGACGTGAAGGCCAGCCTGGTCGACGGTCAGTACCACGATGTCGACTCGTCCGAGATGGCATTCAAGATCGCCGGTCAGATGGCGTTCAAGAAGGCCGCCGAGATGGCCAAGCCGGTCATCCTCGAGCCGATCATGTCGGTCGAGGTCGTCACCCCCGAGGACTACATGGGCGACGTGATGGGCGACCTGTCGAGCCGCCGCGGGCGCATCGAGGGCATGGAGGCGCAGGGCAGTGCCCAGGTCATCCGCGCTCAGATCCCGCTGTCGGAGATGTTCGGTTACTCCACCGACCTGCGTTCGCGCACCCAGGGTCGTGCTACCTACACGATGCAGTTCGCGCTGTACATGGAAGTACCGCCGAACATCGCCAGCGACATCATCAAGCGCGTCCGCGGCGAGTAGCTCGACCCACCAGGGCTGCCGCCGGTCAGGCGATCGGGCTAACCGGGGATTGACCGGCCAGGATCGCCAGGGCGTTGCGGGCGGCGAGGGTTGCCATGGCCGTGCGCGTCTCCACCGTGGCCGAGCCGAGGTGTGGGATCAGCACCACGTCGTCGCGGTCGAGCAGGCCATGGTGCACCTCGGGTTCCTTCTCGAACACGTCGAGACCAGCACCGGCGAGCTCGCCCGCTTCGAGCGCCGACACCAGGGCCGTCTCGTCGACCACGGGGCCGCGGGCGGTGTTGATGAGGAACGCGGTGTTGCGCATCGACGCGAGCTGCGCCCGTCCGATGAGGTGGTGAGTCTCGGGCGAGTACGGGCAGTGGAGCGACACCACGTCGCTCGTCGCCAGCAACTCGTCGAGCGACAGGTGCTCGGCATCGAGCTCGGCGGCGAGGGCAACGCTCACCGGACGCCGGTTCGAGTANNCCCAGGCGAGCTCCTTGCAGTCCGGTTCCGAGCATCATGAACATTCCCCACTGCCACGGTTCGCGCGACCTGATGAGGCGTTCGCCCTCGGCGAGCCGCCGGGTGGTCATCAAGATGAGTGCCATCGCGATGTCGGCCGTGGCATCGGTGAGGACGCCAGGGGTGTTTGTGGCGATCACGCCCCGCTCACGGCAGGCCGGCACGTCGATGTTGTTGTGGCCGACGGCCACGTTGCACACCGCACGCAGTTGCGGCCCGGCGGCATCGAGCAGCTCCGCATCGACCCTCTCGGTGAGCAACGACACGATCACATCAGCGCCGGCCACGCGTCGCAGCAGCTCGTCGCGCGGGATCGCCGTGGTGTCGGTCCACGCGATGACATCGTGATCGGCGCCCCGCAGCAGTTCGAGGCCGGGCTCGGGGATCTTGCCGGTGACGACGATGCGACCGAGTGACGCGGTCACGAGGCCACCCAGTCACGGAGCTTTCCGAGGCCGGCGGTGATGTCGGCGATGTCGATGCCCGAGTAGGCGAGCCGGATGTACTGGTCGGTCTCGCCCGGCTGCGGACGGCCGAAGTGCCGTCGCGTGCAGAACGACACTCCGGTGCTGTGCAGGGCCGCGGTGGCGAACTCGGCTACGTCGGTGAAGCCCTTGGCGTGCATGGCGCCGGTGACGTTGACGAAGAGGTAGAAGGTTGCGTCGGGGCACGCCGTGTGCATGCCGGCGATCGCGCCGACCCCGGCGACGGTGGCATCGCGGCGCGAGCGCATCGCGTTGACGAGGGCGACCGGTCCGGACTGGTCGCCGGTGATGCCTTCCAGGCCGGCCCATTGCACGAAGTGCGCNNGCCGCGCCGAGGCGCCACCCGGTCATCGCGAACTTCTTGGAGAAGGTGTAGAGGATGACGGTGCGATCCCGCATGCCGGGCAGGCTGGCGATCGAGTGGCTGGCACCCGAGTAGCGCATCTCGAAGTACGCCTCGTCGCTGAGCACCCACAGGTCGTTGGCGATGGCCAGCTCGGCGACGGCCTGCATCTCTTCGGCGCTGCTCTCCGACGAAAGTGGGTTCTGCAGGTCGTTGTAGATGAGGGCCTTGGTGCGCGGTGTGATGTGCGCGGCGAGGTACTCGAGGTCGAGCGCGAAGCCGGTGGGTGTTTCGATGTAGCGGTACGGCACAGCGGTGCCGCCGTGGTACTCGATCTGGCTTTCGTAGATCGGGTAACCGGGGTTGGGGTAGAGCACCTCGTCGCCCGGTTCCATCACGGTTTGGATGAACTTTCCGATCACCGGTTTGCCGCCGGGTTGCACCACGACGTTGGCGGGTGCGAACGAGAGCCCCCGGCGAGAACCGACGTCGTCGGCGAGCGCCTCGCGCAGCGGTGCGATGCCGGCGGCGGCGCAGTATCCGGTGCGGCCGTCGGCGATGGCCCGGTCCATCGCTTCGACGACGTTGGCCGGCGTGGGCAGGTTCATGTCGCCGAGGTGGAACGGGAAGACCTGGTTCCCCTTGGCGGCCCAGTCGGCGGCAGCCAACGACACCGCGAAGGCGGTCTCCGTGCCGAGGTTGTCGAGGCGTGACGCGAGTTGCATCGCACCAGTATACATTTGATATATCACGCCCGGATCCGGGTTCGCTCGGGTGCAGCCGGTCGTACCGATAGGCGCCCCTCTCAGTCAGCCGTGATCTCGACGACGGCCTCGATCTCGACGCAGATGTCGAACGGCAGCTCGGCCATGCCGACAGCCGAGCGAGCGCCGCGACCCGCCTCACCGAACACTTCGATGAACAACTCCGAGCAGCCGTCGATCACCGAGGGCGTGCGGTTGAAGCCGGGAGCGCAGTTGACCATTCCGAGCAACTTCACGACCCGCACCACACGGTCGAGGCTTCCCAGCTCGGCGCGCATGGTGGACAGAAGTTGCAATCCGGTGCAACGGGCTGCTTCGCGGGCCTCATCGAGGGTGACGTCGCCGCCGACCTTGCCGATCACGAACTGACCGTCGGGTCGCGCCGGTCCGGCGCCCGAGAGGAAGAGCAGGCTTCCGGTGCGGACGGCGGCGACGTAGAGGCCGGCGGGGGCAACCGGTGCGGGCAGTTCGAGGCCGAGCTCGATGAGTCGTTGGTCGGGAGTCATGGCGCAGTCTCGCCGCAACCGCCCAGACACTCAAACCCGGGCGGCCCGGCCCCAAGTCGCGTCGGCGCGTCCGGAGGGACTCGAACCCCCAACCCTCTGATCCGAAGTCAGATGCTCTATCCGTTGAGCTACGGACGCCTCGCCCCGACGATAGCGGCACCGGTGACCCGTGAGCGATGGCGGGCCCCATGCCGGCGGGGGCTCACGGACGTGGGGGTCCGTGAGTGATGGTCGCCCCCACGCCGGCGGGGGCTCACGGATGATCTGCGCGAGAGCGGGGGCAAAACTGCTGGTCGGGGTGGTGAGCGGGTGCCCGCGCCCGCTACACTCGCTGCGTTCTTTGACAACCCCACCTGATCCCGAGCAACGGAGGCTCCCATGAGCAAGGCGAAGTTTGAGCGTACGAAGCCGCATGTGAATATTGGCACGATGGGTCATATTGATCATGGTAAGACGACGTTGACGGCGGCGATTTCGAAGACGTTGGCGGGTAAGGGGTTGGCTTCGTATACGCCGTTTGATCAGATTGATAAGGCGCCGGAGGAGAAGGCGCGTGGTATTACGATTTCGATTGCTCATATTGAGTATGAGACGTTGAAGCGGCATTATGCGCATGTTGATATGCCGGGTCATGCTGATTATATCAAGAACATGATTACGGGTGCGGCGCAGGTTGATGGGGCGATTTTGGTGGTGGCGGCGACGGATGGTCCGATGCCGCAGACGCGTGAGCATGTGTTGTTGGCGCGTCAGGTGGGTGTGCCGTACATCGTGGTGGCGTTGAACAAGGCTGACATGGTGGATGATGAGGAGTTGTTGGAGTTGGTTGAGCTCGAGGTTCGTGAGTTGTTGAACGAGTACGAGTTCGATGGTGATGATGCGCCGGTGGTGCGGGTGTCGGCGTTGAAGGCGTTGGAGGGTGATGAGGCTTGGCAGGCCAAGATCATGGAGTTGATGGATGCTTGTGATGCTTCGGTGCCGGAGCCGGTGCGTGAGTTGGATAAGCCGTTTTTGATGCCGATCGAGGATGTGTTCACGATTACGGGTCGGGGGACGGTGGTTACGGGGAAAGTTGAGCAGGGTAAGGTTCATACGGGTGATGAGATTGAGATTGTGGGGTTGCGGGCGACTCAGCGTACGACGTGTACGGGTGTGGAGATGTTCCGAAAGTTGTTGGATGAGGGTTTGGCGGGTGACAATATTGGTGCGCTTCTTCGGGGGACGAAGAAGGATGATGTTGAGCGTGGTCAGGTGTTGTGTAAGCCTGGGAGTATTACGCCGCACACCGATTTTGAGGGTCAGGTGTATGTGTTGACGTCTGGTGAGGGTGGGCGTCATAAGCCGTTTTTCAATAATTATCGGCCGCAGTTCTTTTTTCGGACGACGGATGTGACTGGGACGATTCAGTTGCCGGAGGGTACGGAGATGGTGATGCCGGGTGACAACGTGGCGATCACTGTCGAGTTGGGTAAGCCGATCGCGATGGATGAGGGTTTGCGTTTCGCGATCCGCGAGGGTGGTCGTACCGTGGGCGCCGGCCGCGTCACCAAGATCCTGAAGTGAGC
>CXWL01006774.1_pt1 | contig 12337 bp, 11 predicted proteins | sample 590931 | NCBI WGS metagenome assembly CXWL01 (sample SAMEA3498368, study PRJEB10139) | groundwater metagenome | biome: water well; material: biofilm material | place: Germany | collected 2015-04-27
CCTCTTAAAGTTTTCCGCGCGTTTGCTCCTGTTTAGTACCGATTCCCAACCTTCAGATAGGTCGATCTGCGGACAGATCGCAGTTTTCGATTCAGAGAAGCTCGAAAAGGGCCCTTGGCCTTGTTTCTCAGCTGCCTTCAGAAAGTGAACCGTGGCAGAGTCGCTCGGCAGGTTCTCAAGGCGGACCAGATCGCAAATGGATTCTCGCTGAAGGAAATCAAATATTGCGGCTAGAGAATCAGACCTGTCTTCCGGCCTCGCGATCAAATCTAAATGATCCGCACCTCCGATGCCGTCCCCGATAAAAGAAAGCTGGTTTATCGACATGGTCAGAATCTTTCGTTTCTCACGAAACATCGGGAGAATCGCGATGAGCTTATCGTCGCGATAAGCTTTCAAAATGAACGGCCTCTTGCTTTCACCGAAACTCTCGAACCAAACCGACATCCACTCCCATGCCAGGAATGGAGAAGAACCAGTCGTGGCAAGAAGCTCCTGCCACTCCGGTTTGACGGCAGCGAGGGGCACATTGCCTGAGCCTTCCTGGATAAGAACACGAATCATATCTTATTTCTGAACAAAAGCCGGCACCATTTTCTTGGGGAGCCTAATTTTGAATTCCCGCAGCCCGCCGATGACTGAGAATTTCCATTTCCAAAGCAATGATCCGAAAAACCCGCGTTGAAAAATATAGAAGGCGACATGATCGCGTTCGCCAGACGCCCAAGACCTCTTATTTGCAGTAGAAGGACTGAGAAGATCGATCTCAGTCGAGCCATTGAAAATGCAATCACTCAAAAGCTTTCTGAAAAGGAGATTTCCGGGCGAGTACCGAGCATAGTGTTCATCGTACGATGTCTTCCAGTGTATTGTCCTGTCGCCATCTTTGATGTTCAGGCTCATCGCGATCGTTTTTCCGGCGAGCTTCATCTCGTAAACAAGCAGCGCCCCTCGGGCTGCGATTTCGCTGGCAAACTCTTCGTGCATGCGGGCAACCAACGGATCGTCCGTAGCAGCGGTTCCACGCCGGCCTTTCCAACCATTGGATTCGAGATCGAAATACGTAGCCATGAGGTCCGGGTCCGAGCTGAAAGTTACCTCAAACTCTACGCTGCCTAGCTCCTTAAGGCGCCGCAGCCGCCGATCCAATTCCTGCCTCAGGTGTTTTCTTGGCCCTCTAAAGAAATCGTCGAGGGACTGTTGCTTGTCCTCCGATCGGGGCAGCGTAATATAAGGGGCACTATCCATCGGCCAAATACCCGTTTGGTAATTCTCACCCGCGGCGAGGGCAAGCACGTCACTCAACCAACTCTCTTTTTTTACGAGGCGGGCCTCAAATACATCCCATCCCGGTATTTCTCGTACTTTCCGCCAAACCGCCCTTACGATCGCCGCTTTCTCCGTTTCGTCTGCCCCGTGTATGAGGTCGAATCGTTGGGTGTTGAGATTGTAAACCGCCTGCAGCTTGCGGACGGGAATGCCGTGTAGATTTGCTCGTCTAGCAACGATTGGCAACACCGCCCGAAGTTTCCCCTCGCGGCGGACGGTCAGAATATCGATCTCATTTTCGAAGTTCCTGACGAAGGTGGAAAACCACTCCGGACGAAGAAAAGGCTCGTTGCTAGCCCCCTCGTCGCACAGCTCGGCCCATTCGGCCGAGAGCGTGTCGATCGTTTCACTTCTTCCTGTAAGAACTTCTGTATTTAACACGTCAGTCATCAACCTGTACGATCCATTCACTTGTTTTTCCGGGCAAGAGCTTGAATCTCATTTTCTTTGTTCTCCCCATCTGAGTTGTTGTTACTTCGTAATCGCCAAAGAAGCCACGCAGATCAAAGGAGCCTGACGAGTCAGTTCTTCCGTTGAGGCGTGTTTGCCATTCCTGATTGATCAAGCGATCCAACTCACGATAGGCCGGTTTTGGCTCGCCATCTTTATCGATCAAACCGATCCCCGGCAACCACGCACGTTCGTCATCAAGGCCCCAGGTCACGATCGCCTCAACCTGCGGGTTTCCGAAAGCGATGGTGTAAAACTCTCGGTAAAACGCAGCTTGGCTGTCGGCAGTCCATTGGCCTTTTCTTGATCTGCTTCTGATCGCTAGGGGAACAGTTCGATCGTCAAATTCGTGGGTCTGCACGCTGAACTCGGTTATCTGAATTGGCTTGCCAAGAGCAACGTACTGTGCCAAACGCTCGGCAACGTCAGCCGGTTCGTACCAGTCGCCTTGTGCATGGGCTTGAATTCCAATGATGTCGATCGGGACTCCGTTCGTGATCAGTGAACGCAGCAGATCGAGGTACTTTACGCTGTTGTGGCTACGGTCGCCAGTTCCGAATATACCCGACTCGTTTATCATCAAACGCTTTGACGGGGCGGCGCCTTTCGCCCATTTGAATGCCGCAGGAATGTATTCCGTTTCAGCGAAAACATCATGATTCCGTGACAAAGGTTCGTTAACGACCTCGAAATCAGAAACGGCCGTATTTCTCGACACCGTCGATCTGACGTGTCGTTCGAGGATCGGTAAGAGATCGTCCTTCTTGGTGGGCAACCATTTAGGCCGACCGTATTTGTTGGTGCCCCAAAGTACAGGAGCTGCGGCAAGATCAGAACCAAGTTTTTTGCTCAAAGCTGCTTCTCTGTCAAACCATGACCAGTCCGCAGAGCCTTCTTTCTTTTCGATATTGCTCCAATAGGTTCCGATCACAGCGTAATTAAAAAGGCCCTTAAACCGTTCGCTGTAAACTGGTAGTCTTTCCGGATCGAGGTCGTCAATTTTCAAATAGCATCCAAACTTGAAACTATGCGACACCTGTTTAATTTCGATACCCGCGTTTGCGGCTGGTTTTCCACCGACATCAAGGACCTTGATCCGAACCGGACCCTTTCGGTATTGCTCAATGTTCTTCGCGGCAAGTTCGAGCGCGGCAGTGTTCTTTTCCCGTAGGTTGTTCTCGGCGATCGTTGCCGTTTCGCAACCTGCCAAAAGCGAGAAACAAGAGAATAGTATCGTCAGCGCCAGAATTCGCGGCGATGAGCGATCGTCGCACAATGTCGTCGCAGAACGCTTGATTTTGGAAAGTCGTCTCATGGCCAGCACGTAGATCACCCGAACCGCATCTGAGTTGTCGGCGAAACAGTATCGTCGATCTCCATTTGCCGAAGTCTTGCGAACTGCATCGCGACCAACACGACGTATTGGACATTCAGGATCGTATAGCGTTTCCAAAGCCGGCGGGGCTCCTGCACGAAACGATAAAGCCATTCAAAACCGTAGCGTTGGATCCACGACGGTGCCTGCGAAACCGTACCCGCGTGAAAATCAAAGGCCGCGCCGACTGCTAACAACGGCATTGATAAGAGTTCGCGATACTCAAAAACCCAGGTTTCTTGTCTCGGACATCCCAGGCCTACAAGGACGATCGACGCACCGCTCGCGTTGATCTGACTGGCAATCTCGGCCTGCTCCTCAGCCGTTACCTGTCGGAAGCGCGACGGTCGGCTGCCTGCGATATTGAGGGCAGGGAATTTTTTGCGAAGGTTTTCTTTCAACTTCTCAAGTACATCCGTTTGGCTGCCATAAAGGTAGATGCCAAGGCCTTCGCGTTCTGCCCGCTCGCATACCCTTAGGGTCAATTCAGGCCCGTAAACACGGTCGGAGAGGGCAACCTTATGAAGCCACTTGATCGCCCAGCGAACGGGTTGACCGTCCGGTACGACGAGATCAAGCCGGTTCAAGCGATATCTGTGAACCGCATCTAGGGCCCCAGTCATCACACCGTGCACAGCCAGGGCACTGACAGCAAAAGGCCGTCGGGTTTTGGCCGCAATAATGATCTTGTCAGTCGCCGAATCGTAATCGACAGCGCTGACGCCGATGCCCAAGATGTTGTGTTTCCCCAGATCTATCATCAGGCAGCAACCAGTTCGTACCTCACTTCTTTAAGTTTTACTTTAGTTGCGTCAACTATCTCTCCTATGATCGCTTTCAGATCGTATTCGTAGCCCCACTCAGGATAATCCGTCTGGAATCGACGCGTATCGCTAACCCACCAAATGTGATCGCCCTCTCGTGCATCCTCGGAAAGGCTGTATGAAAGTTCCTCTCCGGCCATGGCTTGAGCAATATTTATTGCCTCGAGAACCGAGCAATTGCTGTAACGGCCGCCGCCCATGTTGTAAACGGCTCCGCACTTTGGCTGTTCATAAAAGCTCCAAAACGCCTTCACAAGATCATTCGAGTGGATGTTGTCGCGTACCTGTTTACCTTTGTATCCGAAGATCGTGTAATGCGTGCCGGTAACAATGCACTTGATTAGATATGCAAGGAATCCGTGCAGCTTGGCCCCCGAATGAGCTGGGCCCGTCAGGCATCCGCCGCGAAAAACACCGGTTTTTAGCCCAAAATAGCGACCGTATTCCTGCGTCATTATGTCAGCTGCGACTTTGCTCGCTCCAAACACGCTATGTTTTGAATTGTCGATCGTCATCGATTCGTCGATGCCGTGTTCAAAAAAGGGATGAGAACCATCGATCTCCCAACGCGTCTCTGTTTCGACGAGCGGGAGTAAATTTGGCGTGTCACCATAGACCTTGTTTGTTGAGGTGAATATGAAAGGTGCGTCCGGACAGTATTCTCGAACCGCTTCAAGCAATACAAGCGTCCCCATCGCATTGACCTCAAAGTCGGTTATTGGCTCTTTGGCTGCCCAATCGTGGCTGGGCTGGGCGGCTGCGTGGATCACGACGGAGATACTTTTGCCATATTTTCGGAATATATTCCGCATGGCAATTTGATCTCGGATGTCGGCAGAAAAGTGTACAAACTGAGGTAGTGACGCGATCAAAGCTTTCGTGTTCCAGACGACTGATCCGTCATGGCCAAAAAAATACTCGCGCATGTTGTTATCGATCCCGACAACATCAAAACCCTTGGAATGAAAAAATTTCGCGGCCTCACTGCCGATCAGGCCGGAACAGCCCGTAATTATAGCTACGCTCATATTTTTTAGCGGCATAAACCGCTATGTCACCTGATTTCTATAGTCTGGTAAGAGTCGCAAAGAGTCGAAAATTCCATTTTTTGACCATCTGTTGATGTCGAAAGACTAGGAAAAGCTAAAGGCGTAAAACGAAAACGGGATGATTCCTTTACCGATAGCTCTCAACACGCAACCAACAGAACGATTGCAAGCAATAACGCTAGGGGTATAATTTTTGTAGGCATATTCTGAATAGAGAGGCGGTCGCTCAGATCTGCCTTCTTTGCGAGGTAATAGACCCATGGAGAGTCTTCATCACGCGCTATTAGTTTTCCATCGGCGCTATAGGCCTCTACGAGTGAAAAGCCATTTGTTTCAAGTTGCCTTATTTGTTTATCGACACTGATGTAATAGAGGAGTAACGAGTACCTGTGATCGCTGTCATTTATGACCGCGTAAGAGTCAGTAAAAATCTCTCGTTTTTTCATCCTTAGATGCTTCGGTAGGTGATAAAAGGAGTAGAGCAGGAAATGAAAGAATTTCAGATTGAATTCTATTTTTCGCTGCCACGGCAATTTACGGAAATAACGGTAGTCCCGGTTATGCGAAGAAAACATAAATGTACCACCTGTTTTGAGAACACGATTTATCTCTCTTAGGGCTTGAATCCGGCCATTGTGAGAGACCGCATCCAGTCCATTGAAAGAAAAAAGAACAAAGTCAAAGGTCTCGGCATCGAATTCCGCCAGATCCCTCGCGTCCCCTGCGGCTATTTTTGTCTGTGGAAATTTTGACCTTGCGATCTTTACCCCTCAGGAGCGTAGTCCAACCCTACGTATTCGCTGGTGATTTCTAAAAGATGCTTAGTGGTTCGACCACCACCGATACCAAGGTCAAGGATCCTTGAATTCTGGATCTTGGGCCGTAAGTAATCCAGAAGAATTCTCTCGGCTTCGAAAAGGACATCAAATCGCCCGTAATACCTAGTGATATCCGGGCTCGAATAGGCTATCCGGTTTGACGTGTTTAAGGCTGCCACATTTTCCATTTTGATCACTGCACCTATCGAATCCCTTGCCAAGCTTTCGTCTTGGGAAGCTGAAAACTTAGCACCACGTTTCCAAATACGCTTGCGATATATTCGATCAGAGCCTTTATTAGGACAATGATCCCTGCCATTTCAAGTCCCTCTTCGATTGTCGAGAGCATCATATAGGTCAAGTTCTTTTTTCCGTGTATTTCGGCATAGCTACCGTCAAACAGCTCCATCCCGATCGCTCCAGCCAGATAAAGAACGGCTGCAACAAGGACCCAGAACCTAGTTCTTGCTGGAAGATTCCACCAAAAGCGCAGGAATACCAGGCCAAGAACGATTACAACGGCCATTCCCGGAACGACCCACGCAAAAAACAAGACGCCAAGGTTCTCGCCCCCCAAAACCGTCCGCATCGGCTCGATCAGCCGTTCGTGTATTGAGGCCATTTCATCAAAGGCCATAAAAATGAATCCACATGTAAGGATCGCCCAGTGCCACCGATACGGTGCAAGCTGCTTTTTTTTGAAAAAAGTAATGATCGCAAGCAGTACCGCCGCGAAAACGAGGATAAGGGTGCTAAAGAATGCCGGTACATTCAGCTCGTAATCCACGCTAAAGATCTTTACCAAACGGGAAACTGATTTGAGTTCGTAGGCCGTCAGATAATCGATGAAGACAACCACGGAATTCGCAACCAATAGCAAAGAGGCTAGTAAGGTCAGTGTTCTGACCACTTGACCGGTCGTAACCTGGTTGACAGAGTCCGGTATTGCATTATTTCGAGGAACTGACCTGATTTCAGGAGCAATTTCGCGAGAACGCCCAAAATGTGTCTTAAAAAAATTGATCGTTGCTTCCATTTATTTATGCTCCCAATCTGACAACGGCGATTCCAGCAGAATATTGGCCGGTGATGCCCCGTGTCGATTCTTCGCAAAGACTTGTCCTGCCGAGAGCCAGCAGGTCGGTGCCCGGGCCATTGCCCCCCTTTTCTGTAGTGACACCAGTAGTGAAACCGGCCTCTGCCGTCAACCGCCTTATCGCCGGGTTGTACTCGCCGTTTGGATAAGCAAAAGAGAGCACCTTCGCTCCAAGCTTCTTCTCGAGAGTCTCTTTGCAACTATAAATCTCGGATTTCGCTGACGACTCTTCCTCTAACGGTAGAACTACGTGATTTGCTGTATGGCCGCCAAAGCTGATCCCGTGCCCGGACATTTCCCGAACCATTTCCCAAGACAAAAGTCGGTACTCATGCGGATAATCTTCAAACGCATCGCCCAGTAGACCTTCCAATCCGGTGATCGCTCGTTCTCGCAGATCATTTGGCAGGTGGACAAGCAGATCGGTCAATTTCAGGAGGTTGACTCGTTTATCAAATTTTTCGGCGACAAGATGGGGCACTCCCGCCCGCCGCAATGTGTCCGCAATAGGGATAGATTTGTCTATCGTCAGTTTCAGCAGCCAGAAGATGCGGTCGTGAGGCAGAGGTCTATCCTGACCGATGTAACCCGTTGGCAGAAAAACAGTCGCCGGTAGTCCGAGTTCTCGAAGAACGGGAAAAGCCTCCTCATAAAAATCCACGTAGCCGTCGTCAAACGTGATGACTGCGGTCGGCCGGGTAGCTTCTTTACCGCTGGTTAAGAGATTGCTCGCGGTTTGAAGCGAAACCACATCGTATGTTCGACGCAGCAGTTCACAGTGCTTTCGAAAGCTCGAAGTAGAAATTACGATGCCGTAGACCGATTCCTTTTCGGCCTTTACAATGTCTCGAACGACCCGATGGTAGGCAAAGATGTTAACCGAATCCAAAGCTGGGCGAGGCAAGCCAAAACCCGCGTCTACAAGGGACGCAGCGGATTTTATCGATCTCTTGATCGCTAGTGAAGCACTTAACATAACTTAAACTGCGTTTCCGCAGGCCTGATGCATCTCTCTTCGTATCTTTTTGAGGTACACGGTGAAATCCATCTGCCTCTTGCATCTTTGACGTGCATTGCGGCTCAACTTGAGCCGAGTTTCCTTATTTTCAGCAAGATATTTGATCTTTTCGGCCAAGGCCTTCACATCGCCGCTTTCAACTAAAAATCCTTCCGTTCCGTCGGTAATGATCTCGGGGATGCCTCCGACGCGAGTTGAAACGATCGCCATTCCCGCGGCCATTGCTTCGATCACCGCGATAGGCATCGCCTCGGCATACGTTGGAAGCGCAAAAATATCGGCATCCTCGTAGTATTTATGTCTTTCGGCCATCGGCACCGGGCCCAGGTGGTCAATTTGGCCTAAAACACCGTGTTTTTCTAGATATTCTTTGAGACTATCAGCTCCGTAACCGACGAATGAAGAACGTATGTTCAATCCTTCCCGTTTGAGCATTAACAATGCCTCGATCAAGTCGTGTTCGCCCTTGAGTTTTCCGACGGCTCCGACAAACAACAGTTTCACCGGTTTCTTATCCTGAGAAGCGTTTGAAACCCGTTGTTGAGCGAGAAATGTCGATATGTCAATTGCATTCGGAATCAACGAGATATCTAATTGGTCGTTCAAATGCAGTAATTGTCTGGCCGATTCCTCAGAGACGGCTATGACCTTGCTGCTCATTCCGATCGATTTGCGAATAAACCATTTTCCCAGACGCGGCTGATTTGGATAGTAATTTTGAATGTCACCGGCGTGATAATGCGATAGAACCCGAAGTCCGAAAAGGCGAGCCGATATTACGAAAAAACCTTCGCGATACATGCTTGCGTTACTCCCTAAATGCACGTATACGAGATCGGGCCGCTTGAAAAGACATGTCCTTACAAATTTGAACCACGCGACAATTGCCATGAAGAACTTATTGACGATGCCAATCTCTTCGGCCTGGGCAGCGATGTAAACAAAATCAAACTCGTCCTTCAACGAAGACGCGAGAATACCCGCGGTCAGCGTAGTGATTCCGCCGCGCGTCCTCGTAAGGTGCATTCCGACCATTACTATCCGCGGCTTTCCAGTACTCCGCCCGGCCTCATTGCCATTGGCAAAAGAGATGGCCGACGGTGACCCGTTGGCTGCAATTGATGATTGAAATCGGAAATCGTCCATTCTGTGGCTTCGACCCAAGGGTATCCAAAAGTTAATGGCTGTACACAAACGTAGAGGCTTAAAGAGCTAGTGTTTCCAGATTAATAGGTAAAGAAGGACGAGGCTGACCGAGGAAAGTGAGGCAGTCCGCCAAATATTGAAGCCGGAAATTTTGCGTGAAAGGTATGCGACCTCGACAACAGCCATTGAAACAAATGAAAGCAGTTGAGCAAATGCTGCTCCAGCGGCTCCGTATCTGGGGATCAGAATCAGGCCCGATATCAGGCAGACGAGCACGCCCAGGATGTTCGCGATCAGGTCCACTCGCTGCGAGCTAATGGTGATAAGGCCGCGGGCCGCGACTATCACTAGACAAAATGGGATGGTGGTCAAAGCCATAATATCCAATGTTGCGGCCGCATTCTCGTATGTTTCGCCGAACAAGACACCCAAAACCCGAACGGAGAAAAAGGCTGAGCCAATGGCAATGATCGTCGCTAGTATTACTGGAACCCGGGCAACTTTCGCAAGGTACGAGCCGAGATCTCCGGGCGATCGCTCGAAGGATCTGGCCATTGCCGGCTGAATCACGCCGGCGTAGCTTGCCATTAGAATTGTGATCGGGATCATGAAACGGGATGCGACTCCAAATTTGGCGGATTCTGAGTCCGTACTGATCAAGCCCAGCAGAATAAGCGCCGCCTGCCAGTTGATCGACGCAAAAATTATCGTGAGCGCAAATGTCGGGAAGATTTGGACGATCTTGCGAAACTCAGAAGCACAAAATTGGAATCGTCCACCCCACGTTCTAGCGTCGAACAAATATGCCACCAAAGCAAGGAATCTAACCGCAGAAAATGAAAGGCAGATCGTAAACAAGTCATAACCCGCCGAGATCAGCATTAGTGGGACGATCGTTCGCAGCAGGTTCTCAAGGGTCGTGACCGCCGCAACGAGACCGGTGCGGCCGTTGGCGATCGCGTTAGCTTCCGAAACCATTACTAAGCCGCTTGGAATCATTGCCAGGCTTAACGAGAACGTCGACAAGCGAACACTCGGCGATTGACTCACCAGGAAACCGCATGCCGTCATAACAAGCGCTGTTACGACGCCCGACATCAAAAGGAAGGCTGACACACTGCCGATGAACGTGGGAACTGACCGACCCGATTCTAAGCCGGCAGCAAGTCTACGGCCTAGCTCGTTTACGACATATGGCATCAACCCAAGCGACACGATGCCATAAAAAAGGGCATAGAGAGCCATTACGGTCGTAAATCGGCCGACCTCGTCGACATCCCTCATACGGGCCATAAAAACCCAAACAACAATGCTATTCGCAATACTCACGACTCCGGACCACGTCATCCAGCCAAAATTTCGGCCGAGCTTAGTGGTTGAGACCATGTCGTGGTTTGGGGGCGATAAACTCATTGATGTAATCGCGTAGGACCGTCGAACGTAAGTATCCGCTGCATTCTGCTGAGGGCCATGACTGTGCCGAGTAAAAGAAAAAATGTACGCATTGGCGGCCGGACGGACCCGAGGGAACCAGGTTCTTTGATACCGGAAATGGCAAAAGCAACGAGAGCGACCGATAGGCCGAGTGCGAGACCAAAAATGAGGCGATTATGCATTGTCATTGCCTTGGCACACTCAAAGAAAGCGAAAAGTAATAACAAACAAAAGATGATCCCACCCGGGACACCGATCTCGACCGTGACATGTGCAAATACATTGTGAACGGGGTTCGGGAATACTTGCGATACAAATATTCCGGTCTCGTCGTACCTTGTCATCTCCGTGCGGTAACCGTTTAGGCCAACGCCCGTGAGTGGATTATCCTCGATCATTCGCAGTGCATTTTCCATCAATGGCACACGTATGAGTGCCGAACCCCGATCATCTTCAGTCACCCGGTCGTAAATACGTGTTGCAAAAGGTGTCAAAAGAACGCAGGTCAAAACTACGGCCACTGCGACCGAGGCGAAGTACATTCGTCGCTCAGAACGCAGAAGCCGATACCAACCGAATGCAACCATTAGAGCTACGGCAACGACCAGGCCGATCCAGCTACCTCGTGCGAGCGACAAGATCACCGCGACGACACCGGCAAAACCGGCGAAGAGTAAGAACGTTCGCTGAACGAAGGAAAATCCTTTGATGCGGCAGATCACGGGCGCCAAAACGACGGGAACAAGGCATGAGATCACCCACCCCATTCCGCTGGGCGTGCGAAGAAAGCCCGGGACGCGCGATAGCTCGATGCTTTGCGTTCCAAATTGTTCGCCCTCGGTTCCCGTACCGAAGTAAGGCAGATTTGTCGGCCAATCGAAAGTATTTTGGGTGAACGCAACAATTCCGGTGAAAAGAACGCCGATGCCCAAGCCGACAATAAGCTGAACCATCCGTTCTCGTCGGGCGAAGTGTGACGCCGTTGCAAATGAGACCAGGATCGAAGTAAGCAATGAGAAGAGCGAAAAACCACCTAGGGCTGTGGAACTTGAAACCACAACCGAGATCGTTGAACAAACAATCAGAGCGATCAACAAGATCGAAAACGAGAATGGAAATACCCTTTCTTGATCCTCATCGGTAAAGTAATCGTAAATGATGAGTACAAGGCCGATGACAAGGGTTAAGGAAAGGTTCAACCCCGAAGGGTCTTCGATCTCATCGATCTTGAAAAGGGTTAAGTCGCTTTTGAAGAAAAATGAAGCGATGAATGCATAACGGACTACACCGATGACAGGCAGTTCGAGCGCCCAGGAAATAAAGCTCCCGATCGCGATAAGCAGGACCCCACCGACGGCTATAGTGTTGATCGTCGAACCGCCACCGGCGGCGGCGACCGCCAGGCCAAGTATGCTAGCTGTTAAACCAAGTCCCGCTATCAAAGCGGTCCTTTTTAAGCTGTCAAGGTTTGGCGAGAGTTTTCCGGCTGCGCGTGAGTTCATGGCTACATTGCACCGGTTCCGCGAACGACCGTCGGTATCGTTTTGAATAGGATCTTAAAGTCGAGAGCAAGCGACCACTTATCGATATACTCCAGATCCTGAAGTATCCATTTATCAAAGCTGGTGCCACTGCGGCCCGAGATCTGCCAAATGCATGTAATTCCGGGCTTTACGCTGAATCTGCGGTTGAACCAATGCTTATCAAATCTCTTAAAGTCACGTTCCGGCAGTGGCCGAGGCCCGACCAGGGACAGATCGCCAAGAACGATATTGATCAGTTGGGGCAGTTCGTCGAG
>CXWL01009086.1_pt1 | contig 12336 bp, 12 predicted proteins | sample 590931 | NCBI WGS metagenome assembly CXWL01 (sample SAMEA3498368, study PRJEB10139) | groundwater metagenome | biome: water well; material: biofilm material | place: Germany | collected 2015-04-27
ACTCCGAAGTAGAGCTGAACAGCTTGAAAATAACCGCACAGCAATTTTTTGGAAAAGTTGTGTAGATACTTATGCCCGCCGGGTGTGATACGAAGAAAGCAATAACCCAATGAAAATCTGCGAAAATCTGCGTAATCTGCGGATTCAATCGCCTTTTTCAGGTTGATGGTTGTTGTATCAAAGTTCCAGGGATATATTGCTTTATTTACGCAAAGCCTGAACCCGTAAGCGTGATAACGGGTTTGTAAACTGGATTATTCACCAAACGCATTCTTGATCCATTCAATTTCCTGCCCATTTGCACCCGATAGCAGTAACGCATCAAAGCGACAGGGTGGTTCACTATTTAGCTCAGCCAGATAATAACGTGCAGTACGTAATAGTTTGGCTTGTTTAGACAGTGTGATGCTGGCCGCAGCACCCCCAAACATTTCATGGCTACGCATGCGGACTTCTATAAATACCAAAGTGGTTCCGTCACGCATGATCAGGTCAATTTCTCCAAAACGGCAGCGATAGTTTTGGGTGACCAGGATCAGACGCTGGCGCTGGAGATAGGATGCAGCCACTTGCTCGGCATCACTGCCCTTCATTTTCTGTAATACCTTGCTGTAAATTCAATAGCTGTACTTTGCCATGATCAAATTGAGCGGCAACGGGTTCACGTACAAATTGATTGGGTGGTGTAAAATGAATATATCCGGTCACACCATCAAAAGAAATCTTATTCACTGATTGTGACTGTAACAGATAGGCCATTAAGCGAAAAGCGTCAATGCCTAGGGCGTATAGGCGTTCCATGTCTGTACTCCTGGCTTTACCGGTGTGACGATAAGCCATGACCGCAGGATGATCGGGTTGTAATAACCAGGGCATATCCATAAACTGGATGCCATTTAAATCATGGTTGAGTAAATAATTGTCAGTACCAATAAAAATCTGTGAAGTGGCGTACACAGGGACATCAGGATCAAGGTATGTCCGTAGCACGCGTGATTTGGCAGCATCCAGAGCAAGGAAAATCAGATGATTGCTGCCCGCTGTCAAAGTACGGAACTGTTGTAATGTGGTTGGTTCATCGATATACCGGAATGATTCGGCTGTTTTGCCATTCTCACCTTGCCATCGTTCTATAAAAGCATTCTGTAAGCGTCTGGATAAGGAACTGTCGTCGCTAATGATAATTGCGTGGTTTTTACCACTTGTCAGGGCCAATTTTGCGATGTGACTGGCTTCTGTTTCCATTTGCAACCCAAATAAATAAAGCTTGGATGGCAAATCGGTATTATTGTCCACTGTGTTCAATGCTAGAGTGGGTACTTCTAAAATGTTACTGGAAGCTATTGCTGAAACACCATCCCGGGTGAGTGGCCCTACGATGAATACAGCACCAGCAGACAGGGCTTGATGATAGGTGGTGAAGATATCGAGTGGATCATCCGTTGTAGAATATATTCGAATGGTTAATGGTAATTGTTGTTCACGCATAGTTGCGGCTACAAAACCTTCTTTGACTACATTGGCCGCTTGTCCGAATGATGACGAATCTAAGGGTAATAGTAGTGCGATATGCGGCACAGGTGTGGATTCAGATGTATTCTCCGGGAGGGGGTGCTCATCTGGATGAGTAGCCATTGCCAGCGGGCTGCCGTATAGTGCAAAGATTAACACCAGAACAGTTATAAAAAAACGGGGCATAGTGAGGATTATGCTGAAAAAAAGTGCATTATATGTGGTTGCCACACCAATAGGCAATTTAAGCGATATCAGCTTGCGTGCATTAGACATATTGGCAAAAGTTGATGTGGTTGCGGCTGAACATATACAAAACTCCAGACATTTATTAGTGGCACATTCCATCACGGCAAAGCTGATCAGTTTGCACCAGCACAATGAAATAGCTGTTACGGACAAAATATTAGCACTATTAGATTCCGGAAAGTGTATTGCATTGGTGACGGACGCTGGCACCCCCGGTATTTCTGATCCCGGTGCGATTCTGGTTAAGCGCGTGCGTGAGCATGGCTATCCAGTTATCCCCATTCCCGGTGCGAATGCAGCAGTATGTGCCCTATCAGCAGCCGGTATCATAAATCCTCATTTTCTCTTTTATGGTTTTCTGCCCACTAAAACCGGGTTACGCAAACGTGAATTGACCACCTTAAAATCTCAACATTGTACCTTGATATTTTATGAAGCGCCGCATCGCATTCTTGAATGTGTGGCGGATATGATGGCTATATTTGGTGCACAACGCCAGCTGACCATTGCCAGGGAATTAACCAAATTATTTGAAACTATTCATGTGGGGACTCTGGGTGATACGCTGGCCTGGTTACAGGCAGATACCCATCAACAAAAAGGTGAATTTGTTTTGTTGCTATCAGGCGCTGATATTCTGGATAAATCTGAAATTAGTGAACAAGCCCGGCATACGCTGAAATGTCTGCTGATTGATCTGCCGTTAAAGCAGGCAGTTAAACTGGCCACAGAAATTACCGGTGAAAATAAAAATACACTGTATCAATTGGCGCTTGATCTGAAAGAAGCAGGATATCCTGACTACTGAGATATAATACAGCCACCTCAACATAGTTCTGATAAACCTTGACCAGCATAACCATAATTCGCCCCGATGACTGGCACCTGCATCTGCGTGATGGTGAACAGTTACGCGCTGTGTTGCCCCATACAGCAAGGCAGTTCGCGCGGGCCATCATTATGCCCAACCTTAAACCGCCTGTGGTAACAACCGATAGGGCGCTGGCATATCGAACACGAATACTGGCGGCTTTGCCAACGTCCATGCAATTCAGTTTTGAACCATTGATGACGCTTTATCTGACGGACAACATGCTGCCATCAGAAATCATCCGGGCTAAAGAAAGCGGAGTAGTGCAAGGTGTGAAATTATACCCAGCAGGTGCAACCACGAATTCAGATGCTGGTGTCACCGATATTACCAAGTGCTTTCCCACGCTGGAGGCAATGGAGCAGAATAACCTGCCATTACTGGTACATGGTGAAGTAACTGATCCTGATGTCGATGTGTTTGATAAAGAGAAATTTTTTATCGACCGAGTACTCATTCCACTGACACAACGTTTTCCGAATTTACGCATCGTATTTGAACACGTCACTACCCGTGACGCGGTGGCGTTTGTAAAAGAAGCATCCCAGCAGGTTGCTGCCACAATTACGGCACATCACCTGTTACTGAATCGTAACGCAATTTTTCATGGCGGCATCCGACCCCATCATTTTTGTCTGCCCGTATTAAAACGTGAAATTCACCGGCAGGCTTTGCTGGAAGCCGCCACCAGCGGCAATCCAAAATTTTTTCTGGGTACCGATAGCGCACCGCATTCACAGGCCAATAAAGAAAATGCCTGTGGTTGTGCAGGGATTTTTACGGCTCATGCCGCGATTGAGTTATATGCGACTGCATTTGAACAGGTGGGAGCGCTGGATAAACTGGAGGCTTTTGCCAGCTTTCATGGAGCAGATTTTTATCAATTACCGCGTAATAAAGATTCTATTACGCTGAATAAAGAAAGCTGGTTTATCCCGGAACAGCTCGAATTTGCCGAAGAGAAACTGATCCCCCTTTTTGCAGGGGAAAGTCTGGCCTGGAAAATGGTGTGATACCGGGATGGCAGATTTACCAGTGCTTTAATGCCCGGTTCCAGCAATAGAGAAGCCGTGCAAAGCCATTATATGCCAGACGTGCGAGCGGTCTGATCATGGGGCATCCAAACAGTTTTGCTAACCAGCGTTGACCGGGTGTTTGCTGCCAGAGATGAATGAACGCATCGATACCGATATTAAGCTCGCCATGATCATCCTTGACATGCAATCGTTCCCGAACCTGTTCCAATGAACTGTTCACTTCTGATACCGCATCCGGGTTTTGATGTACATCCACCCATTCAATGTCTTTAACGCCACATTTCTCCATACGCTGGCGCTGATCTTTTATTCCTGCATTACAAACGGGGCAGGCGCTGTTGTAATAAACTTTACTGGACATAGGTCGATTTGTTTCCGAATATTTTGAACGATCAGTATAAATGTAATTGTTTGCTCCAGGCATGGGAATACAAAATTCTGTGACAACTCAAACTGTTAAATTTTCCAACGCACTTGCTCTGATATCTGAACCCGGTGGAAGTTATACGGCTGAACTGGGTATTCATCTTGATGACTTGAGCCCGGCAGAAATCTACAAGTGGTTTCTTGCTGCCCTGCTTTATGGTGCGCGTATTTCTGAAAATATCGCCAGCCGTACCTGGCAAGTGTTTAAACATAACGATATTCTGACACCGGAAGGTATTATCAATACGGGTTGGGATGGACTGGTTGCCATGCTCGATGAAGGGGGTTATGTGCGCTACGATTACAAGACGGCAACCAAATTGCTGGCGGCCAGCCAGTCTTTGCTTGATAACTATGCCGGAAATTTGAATTATCTGCATGCAGCGGCTTCGGATTCCCTTGATTTGGAGCGACGAGTGATGAGTCTGGGCAAAGGGATTGGTAAAGTTACCGCACATATATTTCTGCGTGAGTTACGTGGCCGATGGGATAAGGCAGCCCCTCCTTTGTCTTTATTAGCTTTTAATGCTGCGAGGATATTAGGATTTCTTCCGGATGGGATGGATAACGACTGCAAGCTGGCACTTATCAAGCTGCAGCGATTGTGGTGCAGGAATGGTATGACGATGGAAAGCTTTTCTGATTTTGAATCGGCACTGGTTCGGTATGGACTACGGTTGCGTCATCAGGAAAAGAAAGCCAAGCGCGCGAAATAATAGGTGTAATACCCTGATGCAATTATTTTCTTGATTTTGTGTCTGATATCCATATATCAGTAATATCACTTAACTGGAAAGAGGTTGCTATGACAAATATTCGTTCACCGGCTGTGGCGGGTTTGTTTTATCCTGCTGATGCACGGCAACTTGCACAGGATGTACGGCAATTGCTGGCCGGGGCAAAGGTTCATGATCTCAAGCCTAAAGCGTTAATTGTTCCACATGCAGGTTACATATACTCCGGGGCTATTGCTGCGGCAGCGTATGCCAGCCTGCAATCAATTGCATCAACTATCAAACGAGTGGTGCTGCTGGGTCCGACACATCGTGTGGCCGTGCACGGCTTGGCTTTGCCCGGAATGGATATTTTTGATACGCCGCTGGGGCAAGTAAAACTGGATGCTGATTTAGTACACGCCATTGCTCATTTACCACAGGTAACGATCAGTAAAGAGGCGCATGCGCTGGAACATTCACTGGAAGTGCAATTGCCGTTTCTGCAGAGTGTGCTGAGCGATTTTACCTTGCTGCCGCTGGCGGTGGGCATGACATCGGCAGAAGCCGTGGCGGAAGTGTTGGATCATTTATGGGATGGGGAAGAAACCTTAATTGTGATCAGTTCTGATCTGTCGCACTATTTGCCCTATGCGATAGCCCAGCGTGTGGATAATAAAACGGTGCAATCCATATTGCAGTTACAACAACCCATTGGACATGATCACGCTTGTGGGGGTACGCCCATCAGTGGTCTGATCATTGCAGCACAGAAGCATCAATTGACACCGCATTTGCTTGATTTGCGAAACTCTGGAGATACTGCGGGTTCACGTGATCAAGTAGTCGGTTATGCAGCGATTGCATTTAATTAATGGGGGGATTATGGCTATGTCGCTTGAGAAAAATGAGCAAGGAAAAATATTGTTGTGCATTGCACGCGCTGCCATTTCCCGTGCTTTGCATGTGTCCTGTGCGCCTGCAGCGGTTGATGAAAATACATCATGGCTTTCCCAGCCAGGAGCAACTTTTGTCACACTCACACAATGGGGTGAATTGCGTGGTTGTATCGGTTCTTTGCAAGCGTGTCACCCACTCATTGAAGATGTGTGTAGCAATGCGGTATCAGCCGCTTTGCGCGATCCCCGTTTTCTACCATTGACTGTTGATGAGTTGGATACGGTTTGTCTGGAAGTGTCCTTACTTTCTCAATTGCAGCCACTTAGCTTTATCAATGAGAGCGATACGTTAGCACAATTACAGCCGGGTATTGATGGAATCGTGTTCGAATATGGATCGTACCGTAGTACTTTTTTACCTCAGGTATGGGAAAATCTCCCACAACCCCAGCAGTTTCTCGCTAAGTTAAAATCCAAGGCTGGATTACCTGAAAGTTTCTGGGCGGATGATGTCAAGTTATCTCGCTATACCGTGAGTAAATGGCGTGAAACTGATTTTTCTGAGAAAAAGGAGTATACGAATGGATGAGCCGATTAGTATTGCCGAGCAACACCCCGCAAAGTATTGGCATGTGCGTGATGATGGTCGAATCCAGTGTGATTTGTGCCCACGCGATTGCAAATTGCATGAGGGTCAACGTGGAGCCTGTTTCGTACGAGGGCGTGTTGGCGATGCCATGGTATTAACGACTTACGGACGCTCTTCTGGTTTTTGTGTGGATCCTATCGAAAAAAAACCATTGAATCATTTTTATCCCGGCAGCAGTGTTCTGTCATTTGGTACGGCAGGTTGCAATCTTGCCTGTAAGTTTTGTCAGAACTGGGATATTTCCAAATCACGTAGTTTCGACAAGCTGGCTGATCAGGCCAGTCCGGAAGATATCGCCCGTTGTGCTAAGGAGCAGGGATGCAAGAGTGTTGCATTTACTTATAATGATCCAGTAATTTTTGCTGAGTATGCCATGGATGTAGCGGATGCTTGTCATGCCCATAACATTAAGACTGTGGCTGTCACAGCAGGTTATATTCATGCGCAACCACGGCGTGATTTTTTTGCCAGGATGGATGCTGCCAACGTTGATCTGAAGGCTTTTACGGACGAATTTTATGTCAAGCAAACCGGCGCACATCTGCAACCTGTGCTGGAGACATTGAAATATCTCAAGCATGAAACTGGCGTGTGGTTTGAGCTCACTACGCTATTGATTCCGGGTCTGAATGATTCAACCCAGGAGATCAGTGCGATGAGTGATTGGATCGTTAAAGAACTGGGTACCGATGTACCGCTGCATTTCAGCGCTTTTCATCCGGATTACAAAATGAATGATATTCCAGCCACACCCGCTGAAACATTGATTCAGGCTCGCAAAATTGCTTTGGGTGCTGGATTGCAGTATGTGTATACAGGCAATGTGCATAATCTTGAAGGGGATACTACCTATTGCCCGGCATGTAAAAGCCCTTTGATTGTGAGGGATTGGTATCAGATTGAACAATATCGGCTTACCCCGGATGGCCGCTGTGAAAATTGTAATGCCAGCATTGCCGGCCGTTTTGAGGAATTTACAGGTCAATTTGGCCGGCGGCGCATTCCCATCGTGATAGGAGCGAGCGCATGAATACTGTAAAAATTCCAGCCGATTCAGTTGAACTCAGTGGCGAACTGGTATTGCCACCTTCTGCAACGGGTATAGTGCTGTTTGCCCATGGTAGCGGCAGCAGTCGTTTCAGTCCGCGCAATACTTTTGTTGCCAAGGTATTGCAGCAGCAAGGTATCGGTACGCTACTGTTCGACTTGCTGACTCCTGCTGAAGATCAGGATTATACAATGCGCTTCGACATTGACTTGCTGACGCGCCGTCTACTTGTCGCTACAGCCTGGTTGCAGGCCAAACCGGAAACACGCACTTTGCATATCGGTTATTTTGGTGCCAGTACCGGTGCAGCAGCAGCACTGCAAGCAGCGGCAGTAATAGGGAATAAAGTTGCCGCTGTGGTATCGCGAGGGGGTCGTCCCGATCTGGCTGGAGAAGTTGCCCTAAGCCAAGTCATTGCTCCAACGCTGCTTATCGTTGGCAGTGCGGATTACGGTGTGATCGAATTGAACGAGCAAGCTTACGCTTTGATGAATTGTGAGAAGAAACTGATGCTTGTACTTGGAGCAACCCATTTGTTCGAAGAACCGGGCACATTAGAACAGGCTGCACAGAATGCAACCAATTGGTTCATAAAATATCTACAGTAGAGTTGATACTTGCTATTTTTTATATGACAAACAAGGAGATAAAAGATATAGTGGCGAACTTATTCTATCGCCATGGGCCGGTTATACGACAAAACAAGACTGACTGAGTACTAAGCGCCTGTCCAAAAATAAGTTGTACAGTTCAATAGCGGAACACAATATTCCAAGGCTATTGATTAGAAGAAGACGTACAAGTTATTTATGGACAGAAACTAAGTGTTAGACAACAAAATGCTCAGTGGTACTACCCAGGTCAAACGAGAACCCGGGAAAACCGACGAGCTCGATTGATGTGTCCGCTAACGGGCCTTCGTAACTATAAACAGGTCCAATTGAAAACTCTGGATCGTCGAATACAGGAACGTCTATAGAAAGTTTTGCGGTAAGCAACTCGAGGCTATGGGTTAGCTCCATAGTTAGCAGCAAATTACTAGAGAAAGTCGCATCTGGTTCAAGTAATAGCTCAAAATCAATAATTCCATCATTGTTTATGTCATGGCTGCTGGCGTTGAGAACATCAAAGTCTTGTCCCAGAACAAAACTATATTCTGCATCATCTTCAAATTTCAAAACACCATTCAGGTTTCCAAATGACATTGAAAACTCTTGCCCTAATCCCAAAGATCCTGCCAACAAATAATTCAACAAGTCATATCCAACTGTAACACCTTCGAATGTCACTTCCTGTGCGAAAATATTTGGAATTCCAGGTGGTGCAAGTAGCTTTGTAAGTAGCGCATCGACATCTGCATTAAGGCTAAAGAAAGTAGCTGAGCCTTCGGATTCAAGGTGGTTGCCTACAATAGTGCTCTCTGTATCAAAGTGAGGAATCTCAGCTTCGATAAAAAAACCCTTCCCCGAATCCCCCAACAAATCCTCCAAATCAATAGAGACCTTTGAGTCACCTTCAAACCCCATAAGATTGAGAGAATCCCCATCGAACGCCAAGAGATTGGGAGATTCACTAATGCCAAAGTCGTAAGTGCCACTCTCAGCATCCATGCTGAAGCCGGGAATTCCAGGAATTGTAAATCCTGGAATTATTGTAATGCCGCCAATTACTAACGGAGGAACAACAATGTCAGGAGTGCCGGGAATATCGACGCTGGCCCCGAACTGCAGTGCGCTTTGAAGTTCAGCAATCAAATCCAAGGTGTAAGTAAGCAGTGGGCTCTGTGTAGAGAAAACGCTATTCAAAATATCTACCGTTGCGTCGGTTTCAAAGTGAAGCCAATCGGTCGCTTCGTTATAGAACGTTTGTACTTCCACCGCATAAGGCACTGTGGCGTCAACTTCTCCGCTGCCAATATTCAGTGTGGATTGCAGGCCAATTTTGTAATCAATATCGTAATCAGCATAAGCTGACGCGATGTCTATCGACGCACTTTCTCTACCGTCTATACTACCCTCGGCACCGAGAAAGCGATCATCAGTGAAGCTCCATTCATTGTCAGAAGCCCACATGCTTTGATCTTCGGCTTCGAAGACGGGATAGAACAAATTCTGATTGTATCCATAACCGATATCCACAGATTGACTTGCGGACTCCTCATCCCCATTGCTCTCTTCCTTCGATACGGCTGTAATTGTAAGATCGAAAGCGGTAGCAGCATCCGTAGGAAATGTCAGCACAAAATCCCGGACAATCTGATCAGACTCCTCCGTTGGATTGTACAAACTTTCGCTAACAGTAATATTTTCAGGAATTCCGTCAAGCTCAATCCGATCTATAAATTCCGAGTTATCGGCATCAGTTTCTGCGGTCGTAACTCGAACAATAATTTGATTGACCAAATCTCCTTTCAGAATTTCATAAGTTAAATCGGGAGTATCAGCGATGGCATCAATAGAGACACTGGTCATCACGAAGTCGGTGCCACCGACAATGTCCGAAATGGTGTAAGCGAAACTGTCAGTGCCACTGTAGTCTGCATCGGGAGTGTAAACAATAGCGGCGTTGGCTCCATCTACGATCTCTAGGCTGCCATGCGACACACCGTGTATGATGTTAATGGTTCTCGTGTTGCTAGTTACAAGAGCATTGTTGGCGGGTGCCTCGAAATACGTGCCTATAGGATCATGAGAGGGAGACTCAGGCCCTGCTTGCCCATCTTCAAAAATACTGTGCGTATCAGTTATCATATCCAGTGTTTGAGAAGATGTTTCTTCGTCGCCGTTGGAAGTTTCCTTTGAAACAGCCGTAATCCCCAAATTGAACTGGGTGTCCTGCCCGAGTGGCAAGATGAATCTGAATTCATTCTCAATTAGATCCGATTCCTCGGTTGGGTTATATCCATTTGGATCGACGGTCACTCCAGTCGGAGGAATGCCAGAAAGTTCGATGCGGTCGATGAATTCAGAGCTGTCAGCATCCGTCTGATTGGTAGTAACTTTTACAATAACTTGATCAGCTGTTTCTCCATCGATGATTTCATAGCGTAAAGCTGGGATATCTGCCACCGCCGCAATAGAGACATTGACTGTCGCAAAGTCGGTGCTGCCGTGGTTATCTGAAATGATGTATTTAAAGTCGTCATCACCGCTATAGTCTGCATCGGGAATATAAAGAACGGCATCACCCGGCATGTGATCGGCGTCGGCGCCATCCACGATCTTAATGTGCCCATGATCTGCGCCTCTTACAGCTATAATCGTCAGTTTGTCGCCATCTGCATCGGTATCATTGTCGAGTACCTGGAAAACCCTTCCTTCATGAACGGTTGATGGATCGTTGAGTCCGTTCTGTCCATCTTCAAAAATATCGTACGCATCATCGTTCGCGTTTGATGCAGCCGGGGCCGTCACTAGCTTCGAGGAATGTGTGCCTTTACCGTTTGAAGTGTTGACAGGACCTGCACTAAACTGGAACTGGACATGAGCAATATCATCAAGGGTAAGATTACTCTCTGTATTAGAGAGAGTGAAGATCGTCGGGTCATTCCCTTTATCTGGAACACCGAACTTCACTCCAATATCAAATAGCCCTGCTTCATGATTTTTTGAACTATCGTTAATCACATCAACTGTATCAAAATTAATTACTTTAGGACCTGCGCCAGTTAATCCTTCTAGTTTTGCATCATCAACAAAGTTGAAAAATAATCCCTTAATATCTTCAGTATGTGAAGAAGTGTTTAATACATCAATGACAAAGACAATTTTTCCAGAACCATCTTCAGTTGCTGTGACTTGAACACTGGAATAACCAGAGTTTCCTGGGATCGTAAAGGTAATGCTTCTTGCTGCGCGTATATGAATTGGCATGGCGATTAATTATTTCCGTAATAGTGGATAAAACAAAGGCATATTAACTCGCCTTTGTCACAATATTTCAAACTTCTCTTGTTATACACGATCTTGCCACGACCACTACTTTCGGACAGTCTACACTACTAGTGCGCTATAATATAATGATTTATTGAAATATTTTTTGGTAGATGTTAAAGATGGGATAAGTTTAATTATGCGCTATATGTGTTTTAAACATGTTAATAGTATGAGTAATGGCACCTGTTAATTTTGATGTTTCATGTTTTTTAAAGTGAGATATGTAATGATCTGTAAAAATAAATGGAGTAACGGGGGTCAGAGTGAATAAAGTACACGCCGTTTTGGATGCGATAGACCCCATCGAATACCAAGCAATGCAGATGAATATCGAGATTAGCCGCCGAACCGAAGCGCTGGATGAGGGTGATCGCGCCGGTTTGCACATCCAACCGTTTCAACCCAGCCTGTTTGATCAGAAAAGTTGAAATGGCACGGTTAATTACCTGCAATACCGGTGAAAGCAGATGCGGATGGGCAACGAACAGGAACGCAGCGGAATCGAGAGTGAAAGCACCCATTGCCGCACGGGCACATTGGGAATAACGTGATCGACCAGGTGGGCCGCCGTCTGCGCCATGCGCCGCCCATCGCACGAAGGACAGAATCTCCGCCGTTTGCAGGAAAAGGCAACCAGCTTTTCATGAGCACAGTCGACACAACGCAGGCGCAGAAAGCCATGGGCTAAAAAGCCACATTCAAGAAAGGCATCGAACTCGTCTTTGACAAAATTGGGCAAGCCCGATCCGGTCTCCGTCTCAACTTGCGCAGAGAAGGTTTCGACATGTTCTTGCACCAGCTGGTACAGGGTAGTTTCTTCCGACCGGTGCCGCTCATAGTGAATACGATTTCCAGCCGTTTATTTGTTCTCTACAATGCAGTACCAGGGTTAATTTGTTCTAATTACTAATACTTTCAAAAACATGATGTTACATTGATTTCCGGTTAGCACCGAAAAATCACTAATAAACTCTGATGAAACTTTTTAAAATCAATA
>CXWL01008514.1_pt1 | contig 12333 bp, 13 predicted proteins | sample 590931 | NCBI WGS metagenome assembly CXWL01 (sample SAMEA3498368, study PRJEB10139) | groundwater metagenome | biome: water well; material: biofilm material | place: Germany | collected 2015-04-27
TTTCGTTTAACATCCGTCCATCTTATCTTGACCCTACAACTTAATCAAGTCGATGTACTAGTCTGTATCGCCGGAGCCGATGCCCAGCGGCTTCCACTTGCTCTCGTCTTTCAAGCGATGCTGGATGCCGTGGCGATTGTGCAGTTCATCGAATCCTTCGGGTTTGATGAACATTTCCTCGCCGTCCAATAAGGCGGTGAGACCGCCCTGCCCGGGTTCGGGACGTTTCAATCCCTTGAACTTTGCGGCATCGGATGAGACATAATCGGTGGGCTCTTCATAAGTGGTGACGTAGCCTTCATAGTTCCGCAAAATGACCTTGTGATCCGACATGCTCAACAAGTAGTTCGGCATGACTGGAATTTTTCCGCCGCCGCCGGGCGCATCTATTATATACTGTGGCACGGCATATCCGGAGGTATGTCCGCGCAGGCCTTCCATGATCTCGATGCCTTTTGCAACGGGCGTGCGGAAGTGACCCGCGCCTTCCACCAGGTCACATTGATACAGGTAATAGGGACGCACGCGAATACGGACAAGGTCGTGAACAAGTTGGCGCTGGATGTGGACATTGTCATTCACGCCAGCCAGCAAAACGGATTGGTTGCCCAGCGGAATGCCCGCACGAGTCAGACGATCTGTGGCTTCGGCAAGTTCCTTCGTAATTTCATTCGAGTGGTTGACGTGAATGTTCAACCAGAGCGGGTGGAATTTTGCGAGCAGGTCGCACAGTTCCTGGGTCACGCGCATGGGCATGAAGACCGGCACCCGCGAACCAATGCGGATGATCTCAATGTGCGGGATTTCGCGCAGGCGGGTGAGCAATTCCTCCAGCACTTTGGGGGCCAGCACGAGCGGGTCACCGCCGGAGAGCAGCACGTCCCGAACCTGGGGCGTGTTTTTGAGATATTCGATCTGCATCTCGAATTCTTCGCGCTTGAAGGTTTGGCCGGGGTCTCCGACGATGCGCGAGCGCGTGCAGTAGCGGCAGTATGAGGCGCACTGGGTCGTTACCAGCATAAGCACTCTGTCAGGATACCGATGCACCAGCCCCGGCACGGGAGAGTGGCGGTCTTCCGCCAGTGAATCCTCCATCATGGCGGTGAAGGCGTTCAATTCCTCAGCCACGGGAATCACCTGCCTGCGGGTGGGGTCATCGGGGTCGTCGGGGTCAATCAACGAAATGAAGTAGGGGGTTACATCCACGCGGAAAAGTCCCTGGGTTTGCAGGGCTTTCTTTTCCGAGTCGGTCAGCTTGAGAACTTTTTCGATATCCTCCACGCTGTTCAAGCGGTGGCTTAACTGCCAGCGCCAATCGTTCCACTTTTCATCGGGAACGTCGGCATACACGGGAGCGCGTTTTGACACGAAAGGCGTACTCATGGGTTTTTCCTCCGAATAAAATTATGGGTTGACAATAAAAAGCGGCTCAACATTAAAACTGCGGAGGGTCGTGGTCGGGACGAAAAAAACCTGCGAACATCGGGTACACACTTAACATTGTAAAAGCAAACGGAACGCGGGTCAATGCGGTTATTTTTCGAGAGTACAATTGGGGCAAAAAAGGAGAAAAATATGGCAGTTGATGGTAATCACGGTTTTTGGGGAGACCTGCATCGCCCTGATCTTGGCCCGAATCAAACCGACTTTAGCGTGATCGGCATCCCTTTTGACGGGCTTGCCAGCGCAAGAAAAGGAGCGGCTCTTGCGCCCGAGCGCCTGCGATTCTGGTCCAGGCATTTGACTCCCTTTAGCGAAGACCGTACCCGCCTGAAGGATATGACCATCTGCGACCTGGGCGATATCCCGATCACCAACCCTGAAACCGATTTCAACATGGTGCGCCAGCGTGTGGCAACCCTGCCCAACATGCCAATTTTGCTCGGCGGCGACCATTCGGTGACGATCCCCATTTTGCAGGGACAGCGCGAACGCTACAAGGATGTGCGACTCGGCGTGCTGTGGGTGGATGCCCACCCCGACCTGTGCGATTTCTTCGACGGCTCCCGCCTTTCGCACGCCAACACCATGCGCCGCGCATTGGAATTCGGCATTGAGCCGCATGATGTTTGCATGGTGGGCTTGCGCTCGTGGGAAGAGCAGGAAATTGACATCATCGAAAACGGCGGGGTGCATGTTTACACTGCCGCAGACGTGGCCGAACGCGGCATGAGAAAAGTGGCCGACAGCGTCCGCAACATTCTCAACGACTGCGACGCCGTGCATATCTCGTTGGACATTGACTGCCTCGACCCATCCGTTGCGCCAGGCACGGGCATTCCCGAATTCGGCGGGTTGACCTCGCGCGATGTGTTGACGCTCATCAAATCCACACAGGACCTTTCATTGGTTGGCTTGGATGTGGTTGAAATTGCGCCGCCGCTCGACCCATCCGAATCCACTGTGTTCGCGGGCTTGAAGATCATCATGGAATATATCGCTGTCATTGCGCGGCAGAGACAAAAAGGATAGCAACGTGCAAACCAAAGACCTCAACGTCATTCACAATGTTGAACGAAACCAATTCGAGATTCAGATCGATTCACAGGTTGCCGAATTGGCTTATTATCTCAACGGGAATGTCATCTTCTTCACCCATACAGGTGTGCCGCCCGCGTTGGAAGGAAAAGGCATCGGAAGCCTGCTTGTAAAAACAGGTTTGCAATATGCCAGAGAAAATAAGCTGAAAGTGCAATCCCTGTGCTGGTTCGTCAGCGGGTACATGGATCGCCACCTTGAATTTCAAGACCTTGCTGGGTAATTCTTATAGGGCGGGTGTGCCTGCGCCAGCGCCACAGGCGTAACCCGCCATTTCAATAATCACAAGACTACGCAAGACGTTTTGCGCGACTCGCCCTCACCCTAGTGCCTCACCCCCAGCGCACGGCTTCGCAGCGTTCGCAATCGGGTCTGCCACAGAGCAGGGCAAATGGGTTGCCGTTGATTTTCTCCACCATTACTTTAAGTAAACTTTTCAAGTGAATTGCCTGCACCAACGCGCCGTTGATCTCCACACGGCGCGTGTATTTTTCCACATCGACGGTGATGGCGTTGAAGCCTTCCGAGTCCCCGGGGAAGCCGGGGCATTCGACAGCTTTATCCCGCGTCAACGCCCAGCGGATGAATTGCAAACGCCCCGCCAGTTTCTCGCCATAATGAATGCTGGTGTTGACGGTATGATCCACGCCGAGCAAAAGAACCCAGCCATCCTGTTCGGCAAGCGCCGCAATGGGCGCAAACGGCTCATAGACCGTCTGGGTGTTGATGAGCGCATCCGCATGGATCCCTGCAAAGGATTGAATGGGATGTAATGACCGTTTCGCTTTGGGATGTTTGCGAAGCGCTTCAGGCAATACGCCCATCAGCGTGTCAGCGGGCATGTCGGGGTGAAAGGGTTCAGCCATTTGGTTCAAGTCCGCCTGGCTGCCATAGGTGATTCCATTCTGAGGCGGACCTACCTCTGGATTCAACATGGTCTTGTACGTGAAGGTTGGCATGATGATGCCGCGCGTGGAATCGAGCAATACGTCGAGCATGGACTCTGCATCCACGGAACCAAAGGCGCGCAGGGATGCGTGGGCAATGACCGGGCTTTTTCTCAGGCCTAATTTGGAAAGAGCAGTTTNNNNCCTACTTCCCCTTCCAATTTGGTTTGCGTTTTTCAATGAAGGCTTGCATCCCCTCGGTTTGATCTTCCGTTGAAAACAGCAGGTAGAAATTGCGTTTCTCGGCTTTGAGACCTTCGGTGAGCGTGGTCTCGAATGCGGCGTTGACGGCATCCTTCGCCATGCGGACGGCCAGCGGCGCGCGTGAAGCGACCTCTTCCGCGAAGGCAACGGCGGCATCAAGATAGCCTTCGACGGGCACAACGCGATTGGCGAGACCGAATTGCAGCGCCTCGGCGGCGGTCAATGTGCGGTTATTGATGACCATTTCCATGGTGAGGTTTTTGCCGATCAACCGCGCCAGCCGCTGCGTACCGCCCGCGCCGGGGATGACGCCAATCGTAATTTCAGGCTGGCCGAACTTCGCGGATTCAGATGCAATGACCATGTCGCACGAAAGCACGAATTCGCATCCGCCGCCCAAGGCCCAGCCGGAGACTGCGGCGATGACGGGTTTCTTGATCCCACGGATGCGATCCCAGGTATCCACGCGGTTTTCGATGATCATCTGGAAGGCAGTGGCATCCACCATCTCTTTGATATCCGCGCCTGCGGCAAAAGCTTTTTCATTGCCAGTGACCATGATGGCGCCGATGTTATCATCCCTGTCGAACGCTTCCATCGCATCGAAGACTTCACCCAGCATGGCGATATTAAACGCATTCATTGCCTGAGGGCGGTTTAATTGGACGATGCCCACGCGCCCGCGAGTTTCTGTTAAAACTGTTGTGTAAGCCATTTTGCCTCCAAAGGGTTTCAGCGCGAATTATAAAGGATGAGCTGCCTTGCTGTATAATTTCACGAAAGTTGTTTACTAATCATATAACATTGAATGGAGAAATAAATAACGTGGACTTTCTACTTGTAATTCACTCCTACTTGCGCTGGCTGATCGTGCTTGTTGCGATTGCCACCGCCGTCAAATTTGCACTTGGCTGGCTGCGCGGCGGCGCATTCAAAGGCATGGATCGCGGCCTCGCGGCTGGCTTTAGCGGCCTGCTCGACCTGCAAATCACCCTCGGACTCATCCTCATGGTTTGGGCGGGTCTGGCAGGCGCGGGCTTCCCCATGTTCCGCATCGAACATGCCTCCACCATGATCGTGGCCGCAGTCATCGCGCACCTGCCTGCGCGCTGGAAAAACGCCGCAGACACAGTTCGATTTCGCAATACGTTATTCTGCATCCTCGGCGCGTTTTTGCTGATCTATGTCGGGGTGATGCGTCTGCCAGGCGGGTGGACCAGATAACAGTTAAGAGCGAAGCGGGTTTGTTTTCCATCCAATTTTTATTTCTCATTTTATATTAATCCATGATAAACTTTGCTCACGTTCAGGCTGGAACGTGGATACATTTGGAGAAGAGATGGAAAACAAGCTATATGTAGGCAACCTGCCCTACGCCGCTACTGAAGACGATCTCAAAGCTCACTTCAGTCAGGCCGGAAACGTCACCTCTGTTGCATTGATCAAAGACCGCGCAACAGGACGCGCCAAAGGTTTCGGATTTGTCGAAATGGCAAGCTCCGAAGAAGCGCAAAAAGCCATCAGCATGTTCAATGGACAGGACTTCATGGGACGCGCAATTACCGTCAATGTGGCCCGCCCCCGTGAAGAACGCCCTCGTAATTTCGGAGATCGAAATCGCGACGGCGGCGGACGGAACCGTTACTAAAAAATCTCCAGCCCTGAACAAAGAAAGAAATCAACAGCCCCGCAAATGCGGGGCTGTTATTATTAACGTATGAAACGAATCCTTTTACTCGGCCCGATTCTTTTTGCCAGCGTTTTAGCCATACTTACATTTATAAAATACGATTTTCTAAAAAGCCTCGGCTGGCATCCCATCCACGACCCAACCTTTGACTGGCCCAGCGGACTGGCCCTCGGAAAATACGGCTGGGTGATGACTGCAACCTTCATCCTCAGCGGCGGACTCATGGCGCTGCTTGCCGCCCGCCTCTTTCTTAATCTCAAACCTGCTCCCGCTTCCAGAGTGGGCGCCACTCTGCTTGTTTTTGCCGGCCTCGCCCTCGCCGCTTTGGCATTCACCACAGACCCAACCATCCGTGATACCCCCGCCACCTGGCATGGACGGTTGCACGATCTGTCCTTTGTGCTGCTGGGCCTTACCCTCTTCCCCGCCATGATCGTTCTCGGTTTTGCATTTCGCCAAAATGAAAAATGGAAAAATATTTCGTTGTACACATGGCTAACTCTTGCGCTTGCCGCCCCTGCCTTCGCGCTCAAAGGCGCAGCGTTTTATGTATTTTTATTTGCCATTCTGGCATGGAATGAAGTGNNACGTTGCGAGCGGAATGACGAGGAGCGCATTCCCCGCGGCAGTTCGAAAACCAAGCGCCGCCCAGCCGAACGCCATCCACGCGAATACGATGGGGTGGATGAGATAAATGCCAAAGCTGGCCCTGCTTACATTGCTGGAAATGCCCGCCCAGCGCGCGGATATTTCTTCCCCCGCCGCCTTGATCAAAACGAATGCCCCCAGCGACATCAACACAATATTCAGGCTGGGATAACTGCGAAAAACCAGCTCATTTTTTTGCGGGGGCAGGTCGAAATAAAATACTGCAAAGGTGAAGAGGATGCCGGTTATGAAAAGACCGGCCGCGGCCCAGGTCAGAAGCGGTTTTGTCTCCAATCGCCCCAAATAATAGCCGAGCAGAAAATATCCAAGGTAGCCGCCGGTGTAATAGATTTCAAATCCATTCTTGAAAGGCGTGAATTCCTCCACAATGAAGAGGAGGGGCATGGCAATAAACCAAAGCGCAATGTAGTAAAGGATTTCAGAGTTCCGGGCTTTGGAAATAAACACGCGCAAAATGGGAGTGATGAGATACAAGCCGATGAGCGAGTAGAAAAACCACAAATGCCCCGCCCTGGGCCCGCGCAGGATGCGAAGGAACACTTTTAACACAGCTTCGAGGGTAACCCCGCTCTCTGTAAATGCCCCGGAATTTTGAACATCATAAATAATAGACCAGGCCAGGAAGGGGATGATGATGCGGGCGGCGCGCTTCCTGAAAAAGGTGCGTAAGTCTTCCTGCTTTGAAAGCAAAAGGTGGCCGCTGATCAGAAAAAAAAGAGGGACGCCGTTGCGCGAAATGGCGAAAAAGAATTTCTGTGCCCAGCCTGGGCCTGCTCCCCATGCTTCAATATGCGCGAGGACAACCAGAAACGAAGCAAGAAAACGCACAAAATCCACCCAGGAAATCGCCGTGCTTTTTTGATCGTCGGTCAATTGCGAAGCCATGTTTGAAAATTATACTTTATACAAGCGTGTTCGCAATTTTGCGTTAAATCTTGCACAGAATTGTGAAAAAGTGGCCGCAAAATATATTGACCAGATTAAACAAACCCGCCCTCGAAATCTTTCGAGGGCGGTGATTTTCTAAAACCCATCCTCGAACAACACCGTCTTGAACCCCAGCGCATTGAAAAACTTGATCAGGTAGGCTTCGGCATTCAATTCACCCTGCGCGAGGATGCCATCCTCCAGCGCGGCCTTGCGGATCTCATCCTCTGCCGACTGGCGGGCAAGGGTTTCGAGGTCCACATTGCCTTTGGTCAGCAAACCTGTATCGCGGTCATATACGTAGGATTTTTCGTTATCCAGCGTCGCGATGAAAATTTCGGTGGGGGGCAGGCGCACATACAACACGCCGTTCTCCATGCGCATGTCAGCGGGTTGTAATTTCTCCATGTCTATGCCTGCGATCACAATGCCGTGCGCCACGAACAACAATTTATCGCCGAACGCAAAGCCGAATGTCCCCTGCCCGACCTCGGCAGTGATCACTTTTTCGATGCTGTATTGGATCGTCTCCAAACGCGCCAGCGCGCGGATCTCATTGATGTACGTCACGGGGTCGGGTATGATTGTGGGCGTGGGGTTCATCAACTGCGAAACCTGGGTCTGCAGCGCCTCATTCGCCTGGTTCACCTGCTGGAAGGGAGCCGTCGCCGCCGCGGCGCTCTCGCGCACCGTCTGTACGATAAAATAGACACCAGCCGCCAGCACCGCCAGAATCAAGATCGACATGATCGTGTTAAATGTATTTTTCATTTTATCCTCTCGCAAAGGGATTGCAGACTTCAGCCTGCCTGAGCGCTCCGAAAATTCTAACTTGTCTTATTATAGCAACATCGTTATGATTGCGCACAACCATTCTTGAAAGATGAAAAAAGCCCTATTTGTATTTTCCCTTGTTCTTTTTGGATGTTCATTCCCAGTGCAGTTGACATTGGGGACTCCCACACCGATTCTCACACTCACCCCTACGGGGACTCCTGCCCCCACGCAAACGCCTCTCACCCCGCCTGAGCTGGGTACTGAACAAAATCCATTGATCCTCGCCCTGGCCCCTTCGCCGCGCCCCAGCAACGAAGCCATCAAAGCGGGCGATCTCATCGCAGCATTCATCCAGAGGCAGACGGGCTATCGCCTGGTAACCGTTGTGCCCGCCTCCGAACAGGTGCTGGTGGATGCCTTCGACAAAGGCAACGCGCATATCGGGTCGCTTTCGCCGTATGCCTACCTGCTTGCGCGCGACAATGATTCGGTCACAGTCATCTTTGCAAAACTGCGGGACGGGCAAACCTTCTACGGCGCGCAGATCGTCGCCAACCGCGAAAATAATTTCACATCCTACTTTGATGAAGCGCGCAACGAAAACACAACCGACGCCGCCATTGCCTTGAAACAATTCAACGACAAGAAAGCCTGCTGGAGCGACGAGGTTTCCCCCTCAGGGTATGTAGTGCCGCTCGGATTACTGAATCAGGCCGAGGTGCAGATAAGAAGCGGGGCATTCCTGGAAGGTCAACCAAGCGTGGTGCGCGCCGTCTATGTGGATGACATCTGCGATTTCGGCGCAACCTTCGTCGATGCGCGCCAGTCGCCTGCACTCGAAGCGGATTATGCGGATGTGACGGATAAGGTGATCGTCATCTGGCGTATTCCTGAGATCATCCCCTACGAGAATATTTCGATGTCAAATTCACTGCCCATTGAAATGCGCCGCGTGATCCAGCGCGCGTTCATCGACCTGATGCTCACACCTGAAGGCAAAGCCGCCATCCAAACCATGTATGGCATGGACGAGATGCAGATCGTGGAGGATGCCGCCTACGCGGAGTTTGCCGCGTATGTGAAGGCTTCGGGGCTGGATTTGACAGGGTTGATAAAATAACTCACCCCAGTCGTGTCATGCTGAGCGCAGCGAAGCATCTTTATAACTACGAGCGAGACTCTTCGGTCGCGACGAACGCTCCCTCAGAGTGACATAACCCCAAAATGGAGAACTTTTATGACCCGTGATGAAGCCCTTGCCCTTGTGCGCGAATTTGTAAAAAATGAAGGCCTTGTGCGCCACATGCTTTGCGTGGAAGCCGCCATGCGCTTCTATGCCGAAAAATATGGCGAAGATGTTGAAGCGTGGGGATTGATCGGCCTGCTCCACGATTTTGACTGGGAGGTCCACCCATCGCTGGAGGAGCATCCACAGGCGGGCGCGCCTATTTTGCGTGAGCGCGGCGTGAGCGAAGAGATCATCCAGGATATTTTAAGCCACGCCGATCACTTGAACATGCCGCGTGAGACGTTGCGCCGCAAGGCCATCTGTGCATGTGACGAGGTGACGGGGCTGATCACTGCCGTTGCGCTGGTACGTCCATCACGCTCGTTGTACGATCTTGAAGCGAGTTCGGTGAAAAAGAAATGGAAGGATAAAGCCTTCGCCGCGGGAACCAATCGCGCAGAAATGGAACATGCCGCCCAAGCGTTTGGCGTGGATGTTTGGGAGCATATTGGCAATGTGATCCAGGCCATGCGCAAGATCGCGCCGGAGTTGGATCTGGTGGGGAATATTGAGCAGTAAACATGTTCACCCCCGTCTCGAAGTTCCGAGTTCATCTGTGATTACATCTCAACGACACAAGGCGCTTCTTCCTTGACGATCACGCTTTCGCCGTTCACGAAAGTGACAGTGGTTTGCTCCAGTCCGCGCACAACGGTGAGGCCTTTGTATTTTATTGTGACAGGCCAGGGGAATAAATTCTTCCCTTCCAGTTTCACGCGTGTGGATGAAAGAATCGTCACACCGAGGGCTTGCATGAACAGCCCAACGGGGGCGAGGCCGTGCAGGGAGTTGCGTTCGCCGATGCCTGCGCCTTTTTCAGCGTGATAGCGCTGGTAAAAGGCGCGGTTCTGTTTTAAGTTTTGAATGACGGCGTTCATCAAATGCGCGGTCAGGCGGGTGGCTTCGGCGCGAAAGCCGTATGCCAGCAGGCCTTCGGCGATGAGCAGGTTCCAGGGCAGGCTCACGCTCATTGAAACAGATTCAGCTTCGGGGTCGGGGGAGAGCGGCAGGAACTGCATCCCAAAGGGGCGGTCGAAGCGTTCGGCCATCATCACGTTGCGCCCGATCATCGCGTAGGCTTTTTGCTTTTCGAGTACTTCCGCCCAGAGCGGCAGCGCGAGGGTGATGTCTTCGCCGGTGGTGTCGATGATGCTGACGATGATTTTATCTTTTTCATCCAACCCAGTGACGCTGATGCGCCCGATGCGGTTGTAGATTTTCTGGCTCGTTGCCACCAGCCCGCCCGTGCGCCATTGGAATTGATGGCCGGGGATGGTTTCGATCTCGCCTTTGGATTTGGTGAAGTATTCGCTGATATCCACTTCGGGCCGCTTCGCACCTGGACTTTTGGTTTGGATCTCGATCAACAAGCGGATCGGCGTCTCTGACTCGAACTTCGGGCGCATGTTGCCATCGCCTTTGCGCTTGGCGAGGACCTTGCCAGTTGAAACCAACCCCGTTTCGCGCTCGCGGTAGGAATAAAAACTTGCGCTCGGATTCCAGCTTGCTTCGATGGATGTTTTGAGTGTTCCAGCCTGGGCGATGACAAGGGCTGTTTCTTCCTCTGGCTTGCCGAGTTTCTTTGCGATCTTCGCAAGCGATTGCGCTTCGCGGTAGAGCATGGCTTCCAGTGATGGGCTGTGTACGAGCGAAACATCCAACCCCTGCGACCAGGGATTCCAGACATCGAAGAGCGGGTTGTCTTCAAAGCCTGTTTGCAGAATGTTGTCCCATTCGGGTGCGCCGTCACGGTTGCGGTCGTGAACCCCGGAGAACCACGACCAGAAGAATTTAATTAATTTTGGAAATACTTCCGCCAGAAAAACTTCGTCCTGCGTGGCTTGGTAATATTTCCATGTGAGGCTGGCAAGCAAGGGGGCGGCAAGGAATTTTCCGCGCTGGCCTGCGATGCCGGGTTTGCCGTCCACTTCGCCGTCTTCATCCTGTGTGGACAGAAAATTGAGCAGCAGGTTTTTTGCCACATTTGGAGCGCCGTGCAAAATGCTGGAGAGATAATACGCATCCAGCGGGAATTGTCCATTCCAGGCGGGCGGGTAATCAGCGCCGTCTCCTTTGCGCGAGAAGCCGTGGTCGATGTGGCGGGCGGTCACGAAGGATGGATTTGGAAAATATCCATTGCCGTTGAAGAACAAAGCGTGCGCGGCTTTTTGGCTGAACGAGAGCGCGGCGTCCCATGCAATGTCACCGGTGCGGATGTCTAACACCTGCGAGGCGTCCAACATTTCGATGCGGGCGAGTTCCGCCTGCCAGGAACGGGCGGCGGTTTTGCGGGCGAGTTCAAATGCTGCGGGGATGGTGTCGAGAGCGGCTTCAGCGAAGGCCAATGTGCGAGTGGAACCGGGACCAAGCTCCAGGTCCAGCAAGAGCGAGGGGTGCGGGCCGGGGCCGTGCTTGGGGCCACCCGTCATAAAGAGAACGGGGGCGATTCCGCTGGTTTGTCCTGCCAGGATATTGACGAGTTGTTGTTGCGTGGGGATGATGGATTGCCCATCCAGCGGCGCGAGGGTGGCGCAGACTTCGAGCTTGATCTGGCGCACGGCATTGCTTTTGTTCGTGAGAGTCACGCGTCCGGCCACAGCATGGGATTCGGGAACCCAGAAATCTGTATTTACATAAAGGTTTTCGAGGGGAACAAAATCGAGGGTGAGGAAGTTTGGATAGAAGCGCCGCAGAGACGGTTTTGTGGCGAAGGTGTTAGGGTCTGTGACCGTGGCGCTGCCTTCGGTGAAGCGTAAAAAAATACGCATCGAGCGGGCGCGCAGGCCAAAGGTTGTGTAGAGCGCAACGGCGGCTCGTTCGGGGTCGGCGTTGCCAAGTTCCACTTCCCAAATGTGGTCATTGACGTAATCCGGCTTGCAAAGTCGGGCATCCGCCGCCAATGTGAGGTGGAGCGGGTCGCCGAGAGATAATGACCAGTCGCGCATGGGGCCTATTGTACGGGCAGAATGATGGATGGTCAAACGGGTATAATTTAGTTCGATAGTCGCATGGTCAATTAGTCGAGTGGTCGAGTGGTCAAATGGTCGAGTGGTCATTTGGTGAATTGATCCATGAGCTATTAGACAATTCGACTACCCGACCAACAGACGAGGAGACTAACTCATGGCAGGACTTTACTTTGAAGAATTCACAGTGGGGCAAAGCATAAAAACCGCAGGCCGCACCATCAGTGAAGATGCGATCTTTTCATTTGCAGGCCTGACCGGTGATTTCAACCAGATCCACACGGATGCGGCCTTTGCAAGCAAAACCCAATTTGGACAACGCATTGC
>CXWL01005036.1_pt2 | contig 12329 bp, 15 predicted proteins | sample 590931 | NCBI WGS metagenome assembly CXWL01 (sample SAMEA3498368, study PRJEB10139) | groundwater metagenome | biome: water well; material: biofilm material | place: Germany | collected 2015-04-27
GTCAGCTGACCTCGCGTGAATTGATGGACGCGTTGATGGCTGCCGATATGCCTATGGGTGGAACCAACGAACAGCGGATTGAGCGACTCTTGTCCGCCATGCAACCGCAGGATCTGACGGCATTTCTTCCGCAACATGTGCTGGAGCGGGTGTCGCCCACGGTGAGCGTTTCTCTCTGAGAGTGTGGGGTGCTTTCCTATGGGGAACGGTCGAGGGGAGGATGCTGTTCAGCCGCCGGCAAATACCGGGCGAAAGCCCGCTTCAGTCAACAGGCGTGCGATGAGTTCTCGCCGGTCACCCTGAATCTCGATCCGTCCCTCTTTGACTGTCCCCCCGGCTCCACAGGCTGTCTGTATGCTCTTTGCGAGCCGTTCTTTTTCAGCCTGGCTGATTCCGACAAAACCTGTCACCACGGTGACTGTCTTTCCCCCTCGATGAGCGGTCTGTCTGATGATGTCCACCCGGCCGCGGTGTTTCTTCGATGCCGGAGGCGGCGTGTGAGTTGCTGCCGGTTGCTCCGTCGTGGCCGGTGGGATCGTGATCTTCCCCAACCCTGCAAACGGACTCTTCCATTGGATCGGCTCGCCATCCGTGGGAATGCGTTTCTTTTCTTTCATTGATTCAACTCCACCAGTGGGCCTTCGTCAGCGCGGCACGCGTCGGCGGAGGGTCAAGCGTGGAATTGTAAATCCCGGTTGCGGTGGAAGCAATGGAAGGCTCTCACCGTGGTCAGTGTGTCTTCAGGGAGTCGATGAACTGTTGGAGTAAGGCGTCCTGGTCGGATTCGAGTTGTGCTTGCGTTCGCGGTGCAACGACCAGCGTCGTCTCGCGTAGCCAGGTGTCGCTCCAGATCGATACTCGCGGGTTGCGTGTGGGTTGAATCTGTTCGACGAGGTAGAGGCCGGACTCATAGAGGATTTTCCCTGGGCATCGGTCTTCCAGAGGCTGTTGGATTAGTTCCACGCCGAGTGTGAGTCGGCCATTGTGATGCTGGCCGGGGGAGAGGGCGAGTCCTGCATGGTTGAATTGTTGCAGGGCGCGGGCTGTGAGCGCATGGCTGAATCGCCCGGCCNNCTGAGCCGTTAGGGCAGAGTCTGGATGTGAGGTATCTGGCTGCGGGGCTGCGGGGGCGGTTCCGGGTATTGAGGAACGTGATCCTGTGTTTGCCGCACGGTAGTCTGCGATGAACTGGTATATGAACTCTTCAAGGTCATGCTCAAGGTCGGTGATCGTGACGGACCTCCGTACCTGAGCACCTGTGTGGGCGAGCCAGGTGATATCGTTGATGACGGTCGAGTTTCTCGGGATGATGACCGGCTCAGTGAGTGCGAGAGAAGGAGAGTAGAGGACATGTCCGGGACAGGCATCGGACAGAGGCTGAGGGTCGAGTGTCAGTGTGAGCGTAGCGATAAATGGTATGGGTGGGGTATCTGATCGGAGGGGAGGAAGACCGGCCTCGGCAAAGAGCGCTGTGACACGCTGGACTACCTGAGAGGTCAATTCCGGCGGTGCGGAGATGGCAAACCGTACCCGATTCAGGTCAAGCCCTTCTGTGGTTTGAACGTAGGCTGACGAGGCGGCGATTCCTCTGTCAGGAAGAAGGAAAACTGCTAGGGCGAGGGGGAGAGCGAGCCAATGGATTCGGGTACGCATTGTGGGGGAAAGCCTATCATGCGTGCGACCTGAGGCCTAGGAAAACTCTGCGAGTGAAAGGGGCGTGTGCCTCTGCTGACCCTCCCCGCCACGGAGTGAATGAGATGAGCCTGAGAGCGGGAGCAGCCCGTACTAGTCCGGCGAGGTATTCGGTGGAGCCTCAGTAGGGAGCACGGTGCCGCATTCCATGCAGACCAGCCGACCGGATTTCTTTCCATCAGACATCCGTTCATCCTCGACCATGCGGCTGTGCGTGCAGGAGGGATTGACTGGCGGTTCGTGTTTACTAGACGAAGAACCGGCCTCCGTAGTCTTCATCACTGACCTCCAGAATAATAGGACGATAGTGTAGCTGGGTACGGAGGATGGAGCCTAGGGCCGGGTGGCCGTAGTTCTGTTTTAGGCATACGGACGAAGATAATCGTGGCGGACCGGGGGCAGGTGGTGTGTGCTGCGCTAAGCTTAGCCTAAACGCTATTCAGCTGGGTCAGATGGCGGTTGGATGTATGGTGGCGAACTCGATTTGTACGGCAGTGGTGCCATCGCCAATCAAGATCTGTCCGTCTTGGATGGAACAATGGAGATCCATGCTCCGTTGTGCCAGTTGAGCCAATGCGCGGCTTTCGTCCTGGGGGATGTTGATCACGGTCAAATTCGTGCAACGAGAAAGGGCGGTGCGGGTCTTTTCCCACCACCGATCGGCTCCTCTTCCACCATAGGAGTAGACGACGACCCGTGTTGAGCGACCGCAGGCTTGTCGTATCACCTTTTCATCGGGCTCACCGACCTCGATCCAGAGATCGATTGCACCGGTGAGATCTTTTTGCCACAGCGCTGGCTCACCTTCCGTACCGATGCCGCGGCCGAACAGGAGGGTGTCGTGTGCGTGTCGCGCGAAGGCCAGCAGTCTCACCATCATACGCTCGTCGGTCTCAGACGGATGGCGCGCCAGCGTGACGGTGTGGTCTTCATAGTAGTGCCGATCCATGTCGGCAATGTGTAGGGTGGCTTTGAAGATGGTGGCATTGGGGGCCATGGTGTCGGCGTACTTTCTGGTAACGGAGTGTCAGAAGAGCGTCGGGGCATGCTGGTTTGATGAGTCGGTCATGTCCGCTCTACGATGTACATCAGTTCAAGCCGCTCGCGTGCCCAGGGTGTCTTGCGAAGAAACGTGAGGCTGGATTTGATGCTGGGGTTGTTGAGGAAGCAGCGCACGGGAAGCCGCCGGCCCAATTCTTCCCACCCATGACGCTCGACCAGCTGGGTGACGATCATTTCCAGCGTGATCCCGTGCAAGGGATCGCGCGGATGAGACTTGGGCGGCGGCTGATCCATGGTCGGGGCTAGACATTGAACCGGAAGTGCATGACATCGCCGTTTTGGACGACGTACTCCTTGCCTTCCAGCCGCATCTTGCCTTTTTCTTTCGCGCCCGCTTCGCCTTTGCAGGCGATGTAGTCGTCGTAACTGATCACCTCGGCGCGAATAAAGCCTTTCTCAAAGTCACCGTGGATGACACCGGCCGCCTGCGGGGCGGTATCGCCGATATGAACGGTCCAGGCGCGCACTTCCTTTACGCCTGCCGTAAAGTAGGTCTGTAATCCCAATAGCTGATAGGCGGCGCGAATCAGGCGGTTGAGACCCGGTTCCGTCATGCCGGTGTCGGCGAGAAACTCTTTCTTCTCTTCATCCGAGAGCACGGCGATTTCCGATTCCAGCGCGGCGCAAATGGCCACGACCGGCGCCCCTTCTTTCGCAGCATATTCTTCCACGCGGGTCAGCAGGGGATTGTTCGTGAAGCCCTTTTCCGAGACATTGGCTACGTACATCACCGGCTTCATCGTGAGCAGGCAGAGCGGCTTCAATAAGGCGCGTTGCGCCGGGTCTAGTTTCATTGTGCGCGCGGGTTTGCCTTCATTCAGGCAGGCGGCGACCTGGACCATCAGCTCGCCCAGCTTTGCGGCGTCTTTTTCTCCGGCGCGCACCGCTTTCAGATTTTTCTCCTGAGCTTTTTCCACGGTGGTGAGGTCGGCGAGAGCCAGCTCAGTGATAATCGTCCCGATGTCGGACAATGGATCGACTTTGCCGGACACGTGAATGACATTGTCGTCCTCGAAGCAGCGCACCACGTTTACGATCCCGTCGGTCTCGCGAATCGTCGCGAGGAATTGGTTGCCCAACCCTTCGCCTTTCGAGGCTCCGGCCACCAGTCCGGCGATATCCACAAACTCGGTCGTGGCATATTGCATCCGCTGTGGTTTGACGATGTCGGCCAGTGCCTGCATGCGCGTGTCCGGCACTTCCACGATGCCGATGTTCGGCTCGATTGTGCAGAATGGATAGTTCTCCGCCGCGATGCCTGACTTGGTCAGCGCATTGAACAAGGTAGACTTCCCCACATTGGGCAGCCCGACGATCCCACATTTGACGCTCATGACAACCCCTTCATAGTCATTGAAATAATAGATCGGTCTGCCGGAGTCTCTGCAACGTTAGAGACGGAGCCGCCGCCTATGAAAACTGGTCGCGCATTCTACGTGGTCGGGGTTGGTTTGGTCCACCCCTCCGTATGGCAGGCGAGGGTGATCGAGTAGGGTCAGTGAGCGGCAAGAATCAGCTTGATGATGCCGGAGATGTCTTCGACATCGGCTGATGGGGACGCGTTGTTCGTGAGGCGATTATAGCCGGCTTCGAAAGACAGCAGGGTGGCCCAGGCTTGCGAGCGTTGAAGGTCCCAGGCAAGGATGCCTTTCCCGCCGACTTGTTGCGAGTCGATCAGTCCGTCGCTTGAATGGGCGCTGGCGTAGTTGCCCGCCGCACTGAGCCAGACGCGCTGATTATGCCGATATTGCATCGCAACGGATGCGGAAGGTGATTCGATTCGGGTACCCGACCAGTCTTGATGTTCCTCTCGGTATGCCAACATCGGCGTGATAGTGAGGGTGTTCGATGGACGAATCGCGGCGGTGAGCGTTTGCATGCGAACGGTATTCCCTGCCCCGCTNNCTGCGTAGCCCCGTATTTGAGTAGGTGAGCATGAAATCAGGCAAACCGGGACTCTTCCAGGCGAGTCCTAATCGGCCGTAGGTTTGTCCCAGCCTGGTTCTCGTGGTGTCACCGGTCACGTTATTCCATTGTTGTCCTACGGCACTCCGTAGTGTTGTCTGTCCGGACTTCCATTCCCCCCAGACTTCACGCACCGCCTGATCCGGCCCATTGATGAAGGCCTGTCCGGCGGAGCGGTAGAGCACGCCGTATCGGACCGAACCCGCCGTGCCGGTGACGCCGAGACGCAGCATCTGGCCGGATGCGTTTTCCCGAGTGTCACCGGGGATTTTGTTCTGTAGCCAAGTCGCTCCGCCCTCACTTTTAGCCATTTCCGCCTCTGTCACAAGCAGGCCATTGAGCAGGTTGAACGAGGAGAGGAGTCCATGGGTGCGAGCTTGTTCCGTTTCCGGCGTCAGGGTCTGCAGCCGTGTGGGAGTCACAGTCGGCGGTGGGGCAAAGTATGTCGATGTGAGGCTGGTTTGGTAGAGGGCAGGGGTGGCAGGCTTGAGATCAGTCTGGGGTGTTGGGTCAGAAAACAGTGTGTTCCATTTCGCCAGGGTTTGGTCGGGCATCGACCCGTCTCCAGCCCACAGGAGGGAGGCGGGCAGCAGCAATGTGAGCGCGAGAATGAGGCTCCTGGGCAGGTGCATGTTCACTCAGATGTATGGTGGTGACTACGTTCAACTGTAGCACTTGAAAAAATCCTCGTAAGTCACTGACTGACAAGACGTATTGGGTTGTTCACACGGTGAAAAGTGGTGTGGTCGTCGCGTGAGTTATGATGGGTGCAAAACCAAATAAATCAGTGTATTAGGCGGTAAGAACAATTAGGGACGGGATCGAACAATTTGGGGCAAAGGGGAACTGTGAGGGGATGTGTGGAGTGACTGGGGTGGCCATCCAAAAGATAGCGAGAAAGCGGAATACCATTAGAGCGTTCACCGTATGAGCGAAGGATCGGCTCAGAGGAGGCACTAGGTCGCATATCAGATTTATAACGCGGCAACGCTTGCAGCACGCGTTCCGCTGCCCCGCAGCTCTATCCCATGGCGGCCCAGATCTTCTGAGCGTTCTCGCCGGTGAACGTCATGTCGTCCTGTGCGGACGAGCTGCGCTCAAAATAAAGATGCAGCAACCCGCCTCCAAAATGTGCTTCGCGAACGAGATCCAGATTAATCGCCACCTCACCTGCACGTTCCTCGTCCTTCACTTTGACAAACCGCATGACTGTTCCCTCCTGGTTATAGTCTTATGATGGGGTATTGACGTGGCGATGTCCATTTAGAGTAAGACGCGTTCGATTTCGTTGAGATAGAAAAAGTCCGGCGTTTTGACCCCGGCGTTTTTTCTGATCTCGACCAGCTCCGGGGACTCAAAGAAACGACGAGCCTGTTCCAGGGACGACCATTCTGAAAAGTGGACGATGCGGTTGGTGTCGGTGTCGTATCGCAGAAGCTGGTAGCTGATTTCTCCGGCAGTCTTTCTGATGCCGGCAGCTTGGTCGAAAATCGCTTTCCACGGCTGGTAGCACTCGACTTCATGAATGATCAACACGTGTGGCATGCGAACTCCAAGGGCAAAGGGTTGGCTGAGGTGACAGTGATGCTGGACGTGGTTAGTTTACTGCATGTATGGAGGGGCATTCATCACATGGAGGATGTATGAGGAGGGACTCCGTGGTGGTGCTGTCCGGATTTGAAAGAGCACCGTGTTCCAGCGGTGCAACTGCGCCGTGTGCAGGGCACTTGTTTCAATTGGACTAGGTGGTGCGTTTCAGCAGGGCTGCGAAGCGTGCGAAGGGGGTGAATGTCGAAGGGCGATCCTGCGTCCGGCTCGTCGGTGCCTCACCAGGCGCGGCAGCCATTTGAGACCGCTGGTGTTCATTGTCGTGACAATAGAGGCAGAGTAACTCCCAGTTGCTTCCGTCGGGCGGATTATTCTGATGGTTGTGGTCCTTATGATGGACGGTGAGTTGGCTCAGCTTCTTGCCGTCAAACTCTCGGCCACAGTGGGCGCAAATCCAGGGAAAGAGTTTGAGTGCCTGCTCGCGAGGGGTCTGTTTCCGTTGAGGCCGGTTGTCCGCTACCATGCGCGCCTCGAAGTGAACCGCGACTTGATACGAATTTATTCTACAGCAAGGCGTGAGCGAAATCCCGTCTCTGTTGCGTGAGGCGCGGACGAAACCAGCTACCTCTGAACAATAGGACAAATGGCGAGGCCAGTGGGGAGATGCAACTTGTCCTGCATGGGAATATTGCTCCTGGCGTAAAATCCTTTTCGGTACAGGCTCACGCTGCCGCGTGTTTGATGGTGAAGATTCCTACCCCTCTCGTAATGATGATCTGTCCTGCTCGACTCAAGCGACCGACTTCTTGAAAAAACTCGTTCCAGGTGAATTCCGGGTAACGCGCAACCAACGCCTCGAAGTCGTATTCCGCTGAGCCTTCAAGGAATTCGAGTATCCGGCCGGTAATGGGTCTTTGCTGTGCCATCGCGATGTCTCCTTATGAGTCTGTCATCTTCGGCGAACGTCTATCTGGATGAGCCTGTCCTCTCACATCCGCATAGTCAGGTTTCTCAATCTCCGGCTGATTCCTCTGTGCGTCAGGACACATGGAGGAAGAGTATGACTCATCAGTGTTTTATGAAAGCGGTATAAGCGCTGCTGGCGTTCGGGCGGCGGAGACTGGAACATCAATCGCGTGAGGAAGGAGCGGGATGCGCGATTGATATGGCAGTCGGCGATGCAGAAACGTCGTATCAGCATACTGTGCCCGGAGACAGACGAGGTCAAGCGGTATGTTTGGCGCTCCCATTGGGACGGAGATTTATGGTAGCGTTCACATGCTTGTTCTCCGCCTGGATCAGTCACGGAAGGTTTGTGTGCGGCCTCAACCTGCACGTTGGATGACGCGGGTGAGAGTGGCGGCGTACGGTCGCTGTCGAAATGTGAACAGCAAAATGGGGAGGGGGCCGGTTTCATCTGCCTTCTAGGCAGGGTAAAATATTTTCCTTCCCTGGGAATTACCTCCTTTTCAGACTCCTTGCGATAAAGTACAATGGCTCGGCTTTCCGCAGACGACGTTTCTAACCCTACACGTATGTGTGAAAGGGGCGGTGAACGATGAGAGCGATCTATGTCTAGACGATCCGGCGATTCCATCAGTTCTCAGTCTGGATCGGAAACCATTCAATGGGCCACCGCGATCCCGTTCTTTCTTGTTCATCTGATGGGCCTCTGGGCAATCCAGACCGGAATCAGCCTCGAGTTGGTTATTCTGGCAATTGCCAGCTATTACCTGAGGATGCTGGCCATCACGGCAGGGTATCACCGCTACTTTTCCCATCGCTCCTATAAAACCGGCCGGGTCTTTCAGTTTCTCTTGGCTGTGCTTGCCATGACATCGGCGCAGAAGGGGGTGTTGTGGTGGGCCGCCCACCATCGGCATCACCACAAACACTCCGACCAGGAACTAGATCGCCACTCCCCGGTGCAGCGAGGGTTCTGGTACTCCCATGTCGGATGGCTCTTGACCAACGAATACGATCGGACTGAGTTCGCCATCGTGAAGGACTTGGTAAAATATCCTGAGTTGCGCCTCCTCAACCGGTTTCACTATGTGCCGCCGTTCCTGTATGCACTGCTGATTTTTATGATATGGGGGTTTCCGGGACTCATCTGGGGATTCTTCATTTCCACGACCGTGCTATATCATTGCACCTTCTTTATCAACTCGCTGACCCACATCATCGGACGCGTGCGATACGACTCCCGCGATGGAAGCCGGAATAGCTTCATTCTGGCGGTGCTCTGTTGCGGGGAAGGCTGGCACAACAACCATCACTACTATCAGTCGTCGGTCAATCAGGGATGGCGCTGGTGGGAGATAGACTTTTCCTATTATCTCTTGATCCTGCTGTCCTGGTTCCGGATTGTGTGGGATCTCCGAACCCCTCCTGATCACATCAAGGCCAAGATCTACGCTCCCGGCAACTAGGTACTCCGGGGTCGTTCAGTCGCGCGGTCGATCTTCTCGTGTTTTCATTCACCGTCTCTCGTATTCCAGGCGAGTCAGTACCGGTGTGACGTGACGTGGCAACCCATCCACGAGGCGGGATGAAAGAGGAGCCTCGATATGAACCCACAACATACGATTCAGGAATTACTCGAACGGGCCCACGTGCACATTGGCGGGTCTGATCCCGGAGATATTCTAGTCCACGATGACCGATTCTATAAGCGCGTTCTAGCCGAGGGTTCGCTCGGACTCGGGGAGTCCTACATGGACGGCTGGTGGGATGCCAGGCGACTGGACGAGTTCTTTTTTCAGGTTGACGCTGCCGAACTCGACAAAGCCGTGCACGACAAGCATCTCCTCCTGAACACGTTCAAGGCTCGCCTATTCAACATGCAGGATAAGGACCGCTCGAAACGGGTTGCGCAATGCCACTATGACTTGAGCAACGAGTTTTACGAACAGATGCTCGGCCCGCACATGCAATACACCTGTGGGTATTGGAGGCGGGCACACACATTGGCGGAGGCGCAGGAGCACAAGCTGGATTTGATCTGTCGCAAACTGCAGCTCAAGAAAGGCGAACGGGTGCTGGAGCTGGGCTGCGGGTGGGGAGGATTCGCCCGGTTCGCTGCCGCCAACTATGGCTGTTCGCTGGTGGCCTATAATATTTCCGAACAGCAGGTGGCCTATGCGCGTCGTTGGTGNNGCTCATGGAAGTGGCTCACCGCACCGTGAAGCCGCATGGGTTGGTGTTGATCCATAGCATCGGGAACAATGCTTCGACCACCATCGGCGATCCCTGGTTCGATAAATACATTTTCCCTGGCGGGATGCTGCCCTCGGTGGCCCAACTGGGCGCAGCGATGGACGGACTCTTCGTCATGGAAGACTGGCACAATTTCGGCCCCGACTATGACCGCACACTGCTGGCATGGCAGGAGAATGTGGATCGGCAGCGGGAGCAATGGGATTCCACGTTCGACGAGCGGTTTTCCCGGATGTGGCGCTACTATCTGCTGTCTCTTGCGGGGGCGTTTCGCGCCCGCACCATCCATCTCTGGCAGATCGTCATGTCAAAGCATGGTCTGGTGGGTGGCTATGAATCGGTGCGGTAACGGTCATGACCTCGCCTGACGAGTACGTTCGAAAGCGGAAGGCGCTCGCGCAATTCCTTCGTGCTTCAAATCAGACCGGACCCCTCGCCCTCGAAAAGTCGACCTCCAATCTGTTCCGGCAACGACTCCAGGAGCCCCGGCACAAACTGGATGTGCGCCACTTCAATCAGGTGATTCAGGTTGACGTGCAGGAGCGGGTTGCCGAAGTCGAAGGGATGACGACTTACGAGGACCTGGTTCGTGAAACGCTCCCGTTCAAATTGATGCCGGCCGTCGTTCCCCAGCTCAAGTCGATTACCATCGGCGGAGCCTTGGCTGGAGTGGGGATCGAGTCCTCCTCATTCAGGTACGGCTTTGTGCACGAAACGATCCTGGAAATTGACATCCTCCTCCCCGATGGCACGGTCGTCGCTGCCACCAAAGACAATGGACACAAAGATCTGTTCTTCGGTTTTGCCAACTCCTATGGCACGTTGGGTTATGCGCTCAAAGTGAAAGTGCAGCTGGTCCCCGTCAAGAAATTCGTCAACCTCCGGCACAAGCGATACTCAGATCTGGATACCTATTTTCGCGCACTGGGGCATGTGTGCCGGGACAGGCAGGTGGATTTCGTCGACGGTACGATGTTCGATGAGCACGAGCTCTATCTCACGACGGGCGAGTGTGTCGACCAGGCCGAATGGCTCAGCGATTACACCTATCGTCATATTTACTATCGATCGATTCAGCAGAAGACCGTCGATTATCTGACGATCCACGACTACCTATGGCGATGGGACACCGACTGGTTCTGGTGCTCAAAGCATTTCTTCGTCCAGCATCCCGTGGTGAGGTGGCTCTGGGGCCGGAAGCGTCTCTGTTCCAGGGTGTATTGGCAGCTGCGCAACTGTTTCAATCGCTCACCCATCGCGCAACGGGTGGCTAGGATGCTGACCGGCCGGCAGGAGGCCGTGATTCAGGACGTCGAAATCCCGATTGAGCATGCAGCGGAGTTTGCCAGGTTTTTTAACCGCGAAATCGGGATCACGCCGGTATGGATCTGTCCGGTCATGGCCTATGATCCGTCAGCTTCGTATCCGCTGTACCCGATGACTCCCGGGAAGCTCTACGTGAACTTTGGATTCTGGGATGCCGTGAACACCGATCATGGGGACGGGTATTTTGACAAGANNCAGTGACTCCCCGGTCCTTCCGTTCGTGCACGTTCCACTGCTGGCACCAGGCATTGCTGCCAGGAGCCTGTAGGAGAGCCTGAGCACGCACTCACATTCCGACTCTTGAAAAGTCGATATACCCGCGCTCGACGTTGGTGCTCACGAGTTGTACGTGCAGGGTGTCTCCCACATCAAGTCCGTTCGCGCCCGTCGTCAGTTTTCCTTCCACCGGCGGATCCAGGAGCCGCACCCAGGTGCCCTTGTCCGAAGCGCCTGTCACAATAGCATCGAANNCGATAGGGGGCAGGCGAGCCGGCCAGCGCCGCTTTCACCAATCGCTGGGTGATCAGATCCGGAAAGCGCCGGTTGGGAGCGGTAGAGTGCGTGTACCCCTTCACGGCAAGGCCGAAGTGTTCGGGCGCGCCGTCCGTCGATCGGTCGAGCACATATTCGCCCCGGCCGATCAGCTTCACAATCGCCAGGGACAGATCCGGAAATCTGAGAGGATCAGCCTGTCGCCGTTTCACGAGGAACGCTTCGAGTGCCTGTGAGTCCGGTTCCCCCGGCAAGGATTCGCCCCAGCGCGCCGCGACCTCGATGATCCGCTGCCAGCGCTCAGGCGAGCGGAGTATGCGGCGGAATGACGGCACGCCCTTGCTCTTCAGGTAGGACGCGGTGGCCTGGTTGGCCGCAATCATGAAATCTTCGATCAATTCCTTCGCGCGGTTCTTCTGCTCGACTCTGAGCGCAGTCAGCACCTCGCCTTCAAAGACAGCGCGCGGTTCAATCGTTTCGAGGCTGAGCGCACCCTGCTGGTGTCGTCGTGCTTTGAGTCGTTGCGCGACCTGATCTTGCAGGCGAAGCTGAACCTCAAGCCCAGGCACGGTTGTTATCCGTTCGGGCGCAGACGCGGTTCCAGCCAGCCATGCAGCCACCGCGTTATACGCCAGCTTGGCATGGTTATGGACCAGAGCCGGGTAGAGCGTGGAGCCGAGCACCGCCCCATCCTCCGCGACCACGAACTCCACGACGAGCGCGAGGCGATCCTGCCCTTCGCCCAGCGAGGTCAGATCCGTCGAGAGCTTTTCCGGCAGCATGGGGAAGAGATCGCCGGACGTATAGACCGATGTCGTATTGTGCCGGGCGTGTGCGTCCAGGGCGGAATCTTTCGTGACGAGCGCGTCTACGTCGGCAATCGCGACCAGGATCGTCACCGAACTGTCATGGCGCGGAACGGCGACCGTCAGTTGGTCCAGATCCCGGGAATCGTCATTGTCGATCGATGCCCACAGCAGTTCCCTCAGGTCGCGCAGGGAAGAGGACTGGTCGGTGGCGGGTGT
>CXWL01110900.1_pt1 | contig 12328 bp, 17 predicted proteins | sample 590931 | NCBI WGS metagenome assembly CXWL01 (sample SAMEA3498368, study PRJEB10139) | groundwater metagenome | biome: water well; material: biofilm material | place: Germany | collected 2015-04-27
TATGTTGAAACGGATATTACGATTTGAACGGATGCCGCAGCACGATGGTTTCATCGCGATCCGGCCCGGTGGAAACCATGTCCACCGGCACTTCGCAGATTTCCGACATGCGCTGCAAATAATTGCGTGCTTGCAGCGGCAGGTCTTCGTGGCGCTTCACGCCCACCGTGCTGCCGCTCCAGCCCGGCATGTCTTCATACACCGGTTCGCAGCAAACCAGAGACTCCGCGCCGACCGGCAGGATGTCGCTGTATTCGCCGTCAATGCGGTAACCCACGCACAAACGTAAAGTCTGCACGCCATCCAGCACGTCCAGTTTGGTGACGCACAGGCCGGACACGCCGTTGATCTGGATGGAACGCTTCAGCGCGGCGGCATCGAACCAGCCGCAGCGGCGCGCACGCCCGGTGGTGGAGCCGAATTCGTGCCCCTTTTCGGCCAGATGCTTGCCCACCTCATCGTCCAGTTCGGTCGGGAATGGGCCGGAACCGACGCGCGTAGTGTAAGCCTTGGTGATGCCCAGCACGTAATGCAGCATCTGCGGGCCGACGCCGCTGCCGGCGCAAGCCGCGCCCGCGATGCAGTTGCTGGAAGTGACGAAGGGGTAGGTGCCGTGGTCTATGTCCAGCAGCGTGCCCTGCGCGCCTTCGAACAGCAGGTTTTGCCCGGCCTTGTTCGCCTCATACAGCGCGCGCGGCACGTCCATCACCAGCGGCTTGATGCGCTCGGCCAGCGCCATTGCGCCATCCAGCGTTTGCTGGAAATCCACCGTCGCGGCATGGAAATAATTTTTCAGCACGAAGTTGTGGTAGTCCAGCACCTCGCCCAGCTTGGCGGCGAAACGTTCGCGATGAAACAGGTCTTGCAGGCGTATGGCGCGGCGCGCCACCTTGTCTTCGTAGGCGGGGCCGATGCCGCGCCCGGTGGTGCCTATTTTTGCTTCGCCCTTAGCCAACTCGCGTGCTTTATCGAGCGCTTCGTGATGGGGCAGGATCAGCGGGCAGGCTTCGGAAATGCGCAGGCGGCCATAGATGTCCACCCCGGCGGCGGCCAGGTTATCCATTTCCTTGAGTAGCGCCTGCGGCGACAGCACCACGCCGTTGCCGATGTAGCACATCACGTGCCCGCGCAGGATGCCGGAGGGAATCAGGTGCAATACGGTTTTCTTGCCGTCAATAACCAGCGTATGCCCCGCATTGTGGCCGCCCTGAAAGCGCACCACGCCTTGCGCGTGGTCAGTCAGCCAGTCCACCACCTTGCCCTTGCCTTCATCGCCCCACTGGGTGCCGATTACTACTACATTTTTAGACATTGCATAACTTCCAAATTTAAAATTAAGCCGATTTAAAATCGGGTTGAGCGGGGCGCCTGATACGTAGTTTATGGTCGGTAAGCACGACGAAACAGTCGCGCCATTTTTCAAATTCTGCAACCACTGCGGAAACTTTGTCCAGCAGCATTTTTGCACTCGGTTCGCGCAGGCGTACCAGCAGTAAACCGGCATGGGTTCCGGGGGCAAATTTCCGTGTATCGGAAAAATCCATGTCTTGCGTGATCAGAAAGCGTGCCTCAGTTTGTGCTGCCTGCCAAACGTCTTGATCCGGTCGGCCTGTCAGACCTTCATCGTTGACGGTATCAGTTTCATGGCCAAACATCGCCAAAGCATTTTTCAGTCTGGCAGGCAAGTTTTCATCAAGTTTGATTTTCATGCCAATGCGGGAATAGCCGGCAGCGGCAGGTCTTCTTCTGCGGACACGGCGGCAAAGGCGAGCACGGCTTTTACAGATTCACGGCTGAGTGAAGGAAAATCTGCGAGGATTTCTTCCACTGACATACCATCAGCCAAGCTGGCCAATACTGTGCGGATGGTAACACGTGTGCCGGCAATGATAGATTCGCCACCACAAACTTCAGGGTTGCTGACTATATAGGGATGATAGTTAAAGGACATTATATTCTCCTCGAATCTGCTTACATCCGGACAAACCTAATGCGCAAACAAAACGGTTTACTTCCGTGTCTTTCTTGCTTTCCATGGTCGAACATTTTTTAAAGCTCGACTACAACCCACGACCCATTGCGCAACACTAGTTCGCGGTCACAATTCAGTTCGGAATGCAGCGCCGGGTCGCCGAGCAAATCCACCACCACGGCGTGTCCCTGTGCGCGCAACTGCGCAATTTTTTCCTGTAGCGCCGCATCATCGCGATGCGGTGCAAGTATGCCCTTGGGTTGCGCCTGTTGTGCCAGCAGTCCATGCAATTGGCGCAAGTCCATGCTGAAGCCGGTAGCGGCGCGTGCGCGCCCGAAACGCTTGCCCACGTCATCATAGCGCCCGCCCAGCGCGATGGCATCGTGGCTGCCCGCGTGATAGGCGGCGAACACCATGCCGCTGTGGTAATGGTAGCCGCGCAGTTCGGCGAGATCGATGCCGACACTGTGCGCCAGCGGTTGCAAATGTGCGGCGGCTTGTTCCAGTTCATTCAGCGCGGCCGCCACTTCCGGATAATCCGGCAGCGTCGCACGGGCGCGCGCGATCACCTCCACCCCGCCGTACAGTTTCGGCAGCGCCAGCAATGCATTTTTTATATCCGGCGCCAGCCCGGCCACCAGTGGGCGCAACGCGGGTATGTCCTTGCCTTGCAAGGCGCTGAATAATTCCGTTTCCAGTTCTTGCGCAATCCCGGCGTACCTGACCAGCGCACGGAACAGCGCTACATGGCCGAGGTCGAGATGCACGCCGCTGACGCCGAGAGTAGCCAAGACTTGCAACATCAGGCGCTGTACTTCGAGATCACTTTCCAATCCGCTGTGGCCATATAACTCCGCACCGACCTGCAACGGCTCGCGCGTGCGCATCAATCCCGCTGGATGGGTGTGCAGCACACTGCCTGCGTAGCACAAGCGGGTGATGCCCTGGCGATTGAGCAAGTGGGCGTCTATGCGCGCCACTTGCGGCGTGATGTCTGCTCGCAACGCCAGCGTGCGCCCGCTCAACTGGTCAACCAGCTTGAAGGTGCGCAAGTCCATGTCATGGCTGCCATTGGCCAGCAGCGCATCGGCATATTCAAGCAACGGCGGTGCAACCAATTGGTATCCGGATAGGCGCAACCATTCGAGCACGCCAGCGCGCATGCGCTCGATGCGCCAAGCCTCATCCGGTAGCATGTCCTGGATATATTCAGGCAACAGCCAATTTGAGTTCGGCATGGTTTATTTCACTAAAAATAGCAACAGCAGGCCGGACAACATGGCACTGATGCCCACGAAACGGAGTTGCCCATCGGAGAGCAACACCAGCCTGCTGAATGTATCGCGCCACAGATTGGGAAACAAAAACGGCACGATTCCTTCAATCACCAGCATCAGCGCCAACCCGATCAACCAGTAATCCAGCATTGCCGCTACTTGCCGCCCTTGCCGGAGCTCTTTAAGTATTTGAAGAAGGAAGAGCTGGGGTCGATCACCATGACATCGCCCTTATTCTTGAAGCTTTGCTTGTAAGCTTCCAGGCTGCGGTAGAAAGAGTAAAACTCGGAATTGCGGCCAAACGCGGCGGCATAAATCGAAGTCGCCTTGGCATCGCCATCACCCTTGATTTTCTGCGCATCGCGGTAGGCGTTGGCGAGCGTCACCTCGCGTTGCCGGTCGGCATCGGCGCGAATTTTTTCGCTCTCGGCATTACCGGTCGCGCGTAGCTCGTTGGCTACCCGCTTGCGTTCCGCGTCCATGCGGCGATACACCGATTCACTGATTTCCAGCGGGAAATCCACCCGTTTCAGGCGCACGTCCAGCACTTCCACGCCGATTTTGCGCGCGTCGGCATCCGCCTTCTCGCGCAAGACCTGCATGATCTTTTCGCGCTCGCCGGACACCACTTCGTGTATGGTGCGCTTGCCGAATTCCTCGCGCATGCTGGCATTCACCGTCTGCATCAAACGGGTTTGCGCGCGTACTTCATCGCCGCCCACGCTGATGTAATACTGCTTCACATCGGCAATGCGCCACTTGACGAAGGAATCCACCATCACGTTTTTCTTTTCCGCCGTGATGAAGCGTTCCGGTTCCATGCTATCCATGGTCAGGATGCGCGAATCNNAGCGCGATTAAACCAACCAGGATGTTGCCGAAATTAGTTTTCATGGACGTGCCTCCCTGTCGCGACCGCGCAAAACCTCGCGCACAATTGGCGTGGCAGGCTCATTCAGCGCGGCGGGCTGGGGTGCGACTTGCTCCGCATTGTTGGCCGAGCGGCCCGCTGCCATTTCTGCCAAGCCCGGATTGGTGCTCTGGATCAGCTTATCCAGGGGCAGGAACAGCAGGTTATTGCCGCCTTTCTGATCCACCATGACCTTGCTGCTGCTGCTCAAAACCTGCTGCATCATATCTATGTACATGCGTTCGCGCGTGACAACGGGCGCCTTTTCATATTCCACCAGCACCTGCTTGAAACGGCTGGCATCACCCTCGGCATTCGCCACCACGCGCTGGCGATAGCCTTCCGCCTCCTGCATCAGGCGCGCCGCCGCGCCCTTGGCCTTGGGCACTACGTCATTGGCATAGGCCTGGCCTTCGTTTTTCTGACGCTCCCTGTCCTGCCCGGCCTTCACCGCATCATCAAACGCGGCCTGAACCTGCTCGGGCGGCTGCGCATTCTGCATGGTGACCTTGCTCACCAGGATGCCGGATTTGTAGCGATCGAGGATTTCCTGGATCAATTTGGTGGTGGCCGCCGCGACCTGCTCACGCCCTTCATACAGCACGAAGTCCATCTTGTTCTTGCCGACAATTTCGCGGATGGCCGTTTCGGCCGCTTGGCGCACATTCTCGTCCGGCGCGCGGTTGTTGAACAAATAGTCGGCGGGATCCTTCAGGAAGTATTGCACGGCGAATTGAATGTCGATGATGTTCTCGTCATCAGTCAACATCAGCGACTCTTTCAACATCTTGTTCTTGACATTGTCGCGGTAGCCGACTTCCACCGTCCTGACCTGGCTGAGGCTCACGACTTCGACGGATTCGATGGGGAACGGCAGATGCCAACGCGGGCCGGCCTGGGTGGCCTCGGCAAACTTGCCGAAACGCAGCACCACACCCCGCTGGCTCGCATCCACGATGTAAAAGCCGCTGGCAATCCAGATCAAGGCAATCACCACAATGACCAGGCCGATCCCGCCTTTGAAATTCCTTGGCGCACCGCCACCGCCACCNNAGCACCGCTTCCAAATCCGGCGGGCCGCCGCTGTTTTTATTACCCCATTGCGGGTCATTCAATCCCATAGTCCATCCTGCAATTAATGAATCAGTTGTTGAGAGGGTGCCACTCTTGCACTTGCGCATCCTGTGGCGTCCGCGCCGCGCGGACTTCGGCAAGAGCCGCATGCAACACATCCATGCCTGCGCCGGTCTTGGCGCTCAAACGAATGCGCGCAATTCTACCATATTCATCGCGCTCCACACTGGCGGGCAATTCCTGCAAATCAATTTTATTCAGCACCAGAATTTGCGGGATATGCTGCGCGCCAATCTCGGCCAGCACCTTGTTGACCTCGGCAATTTGATCGTCGCGTACGGGGTTACTGGCATCCACCACATGCAGCAGCAAATCCGCCTGCGCGGTTTCTTCCAGTGTGCCGCGAAACGCCGCAACCAGTGAGTGCGGCAGATGGCGGATGAAACCGACCGTGTCAGATACCACGACCTCCCCAGCCCCTCCCGACCTCCCGTCGTCCGGTGTGGCGCCAGGTGCGGCTTCAATGAACATACGGCGCGAGGTGGTATCCAGCGTGGCGAATAATTGGTCGGCCACATACGCGTTGGCGCGGGTCAGCCGGTTGAACAGCGTGGACTTGCCCGCATTGGTGTAGCCCACGATAGAAACCGACAGCACATCGGCGCGATTGCGCGCGCGGCGCTGAATGACACGCTGGCGCTTGAGTTTCTCCAGGCGGCCTTTCAGCAAATGAACGCGTTTTTCCAGCTTGCGCCGATCCAGTTCCAGCCTGGTTTCACCCGGGCCGCGCGCGCCCACCGCGTATCTTTGCTGCTCCATGTCGCTGCCCATCCCGACCAGGCGTGTGGCGAGATACCTGAGTTGCGCCAGTTCCACTTGCACCTTGCCTTCATGGCTTTGCGCGCGCTGCGCGAAAATATCCAGGATCAACATGGTGCGGTCGATCACGCGCGCATTCAACTTGGCAGTGAGGTTGCGCATCTGCGCGGGAGAAAGGTCATGATTGAAAATGACCAGCGAAGCTTCATGCCGCAACACGGCGTCGGCGATTTCCTGCACCTTGCCGCTGCCCGCATACAAAGCCGGGTCGGGACTCTGGCGCTTGCCTTCAACCAGCGCTACCGCTCGCACCCCGGCGCTTTCCGCCAGCAGGCGCAATTCTTCCAGGCTTTCAGCGTAATCGGAAGTGCCGAAGTCCAGGCCGACTAGTACCGCCGTTTCAGCGCCAGACGGCGCATTACTCGGCATCTATCGGAATGGTTACTGCGCGCGCCGGGACGATTGTGGAGATGGCGTGCTTATACACCATCTGGGTGATGGTGTTCTTCAGCAGGATCACATACTGGTCGAACGACTCGATATGACCCTGCAACTTGATGCCACTCACAAGATAAATGGCAACCTGTATATGCTCTTTGCGCAGGGTATTCAGGAACGGGTCTTGTAGCTGCTGGCCTTTTACGCTCATTTTGGTCGCTCTTTGTTGTTGTAGACAGGGCTCACTTTACTGGATTTTTCAGTTATCCGGAAGGGCGTCCTGAAAAACATAGTGGCCCACGCAGGAATTTTGCATGCGCATGGCCTGTATGTTCGCTGGGGCGAATTACACGGTGCCACCTGATACAGCGTGAACTGCTTTGGGGGCGCCAATATCGTTGGAGGCCACACGCCAGTTGCACGCAGGCTTGTTCGAAGTTTTCGCGGTTGAGCTGGCGCGATGCAGTAGCCGGTTAAACTCGCGTTGCGGGTGAGGCTGGAGTTCAAAACCGGAATGAAGGGCTCGTTAATGGATAACTGTGTCACAGTTATTCATTAACGAGCCCTAACTTGGGATATGCATGGCGGCGTCTTCAAACGTTCCTTCCTCTGCATCCAGATGGCAAGCTGCACAATTGACTTTGCTTTTTACTTTGGGCAAACGCCATTCTGCTTCGCTAATTTTGCTGTGCTTTTTGTCCCAGTAAGCCGTTTCCGTGATGCGCAGTGGCGTATCCACAGGCTTGATGGAACCATTGATTTTTACGGCAGCTTCACGGGTGCTTTTTTCGGCGGCATTGGTCACCATGAAATCAAGCAAAGCCTTGCTCGTAGCCTCATCCAGCGCAAGGTCGGTGCCGAAATGCTGATCCTGTTCTGCCATCATTTTTTGCCATGAACGTGCCGGTAGCAGGCTCGGGTGGAAAGCCAAATGGCAACTGCCGCATTCGTCGCGCCACTGCGCGTTGTCCGGCAGCTTGTCCCCGACAAAGGCAACGTGCGGCTCATTCTCGCCAACCTTATATCCGAGATGCTCTTCTATGGGTTGGTGCAGCGCGTAGAAGAACCACCATACTCCAAATACAGTGACCGCAACCAGCATCAGGGCGCCAGTTAGGCGATAAGGCCTGGACGCGGGCGCACCTTCCGGCGCTTCCTTCATTCCCGTGATCATCGAACGCGGCAGGTTTTCCTTGTGCAGCAGGCTTTCAACCACCACGCCAGCCAGATGTCCGAATACCATCAACAGCATCAGGATGGCAGTAATCTCATGGCCTTCCTTGATCATTCTGCCCATCGCAATACTCACCAGGCCGGCTACCGCCCCTTGCTGCTCTTCTCCCCCTTGGGTAAATAATCCGGTGATACATACTGCCAGCCCCAGGGCCAGCAACAAGTAAACAGACTGGCTTCCCGCCGGGTTGTGGCCGAGATAGCGGGCGCCGCCACCAGACAATGCCTGGCGCAGGTAGGCCAGGCCGACCATCGGGCTATACAAAAACGAAGCAAAGCGCGCGTAATGCCCGCCCGCCACACCCCAGATCAGGCGAAATCCGATCAGGCCGAGCATCAAATAGCCGAAGAAAGTGTGAACCGAAAGCCACTGGTCGTCCTCGCTGGTCAGCCAAGCGACAACAAAACTTGTGGCGAACAGCCAGTGGAACAATCGGGTGGGCACATCCCAGATGAGAATACGTTTCATGATGTCGTTTAATGCCGCGTATTATTTGGGGAGTTTTATATTGCGTTCGCTGAAATCGCCGCGCTCCGCATCCGTATGGCAAGCCTGGCAATTGGCCGGGCTCTTCACCAGCGGGTTTTTCCAGACGGCGGGGGGGACTTCGCGCGCGTCGTGCTTGCTCTTGAACCATCCGGTTTCGCTGATCCGCAAGGGGGCTGTCGAAGCGCGCCAGCGGTTGGATGCATTGTTCACCAGAAAGCCGGTGATTTCCTTGCTCTCCTCCGCAGTCAACGAGGCATCGGTGTCGAAGTGCTTGCCCAATCCATCCATGACCTTGCGCCAGGACTCAGCGGGCAGCAGTCCCGGTGCGTAAGCGATATGGCAGGAGGAACATTCCTGTTTCCATTTGGCATTGACCTGCGCGGGCTGGAGCGGCTTGCCGCGATCTTCCCCGCCGTATTTGCCGTTGCGGTTCTCATCAGCCTGAGCGGCGGATAGGGTCATGCTCATCGCCAATACGGCGATAGCAAGTGCTTGGGGTATATTTTGATTACGTATCGACATGGCAGCCTCCTTGTCTATTATTTGATGGTCAGCAAGTAAGTCAGCACGTCGCCTTTTTCCTGCGCGGTGCAGACGCGACCGAGCACATCGTTACAATTGCGTTTGAACCACTTTTCCACTTTGGCCGGATCGCTGAACCGCTCCGCATTGGCAGACGGAGCAAGCGGCTGGATAGGCTTGCCGGTCGTGGAATGCTTGCCCTGGGCGGCAGGGTTGTCGGAATGGCAGGAAATGCAGCTTGATTCCTTGCCGTGTTTGGACTTGAAAAAATTTTCTCCCCGCGAGGCCGAGAACCCCTGAAAACCTGGGGCAGCCTTTGCTTCATTCTGGATTGAGGAAAGCACTTGGTTGGGAGTTTCAGCGAGAACCGGTTGTATTGCCAATCCGGCAGCTACCATAAGCGACAGGCCTGAGGTGTAAAATTTCCGTAACATGTTTATTCTCCAGTGTTGAACGACATGGTTCGCATAATACAGAGCCAAGCTTAAGGCGCGCTTAATTGCATGAATATTTTTTGGATCGCAAGGCTGCACTTGAGAGTATGGCGGCCATGGGCTTCCGTGTAGGCCTCAATGCCGGGCGAGCCGATGATTTGGCTCAGGAAAGGCTGTATGGCCCGACAGGAGTTGGTCGAGCGCAGCTGACCGCTCGATTTTCGGCAGATGGGCAAGAGCAGCCACTCGCTGGTAAAAGCGCGGCAGATTTCCTCCTTCCTGTTCGAGCAGGGTATGGAACGCGGGAACCCATTGCGTGTACAGGGTGACGGAACCCAGGATGGCGTTATTCAGGGGCCGGTTGAACCACTGGTCGTAACCGCCATAGCCGCCCCAACCCGCTTTCAGGTCGGCGTAGGCCCTCTTCATTTCTGCGAGTGCTTCCATCTTGGCGTACCGTTTCGCGTCAGGCGCCAGCGATGATACATAAATTGTGCGCAGCTTGATGCTGGTGTCAGCCACCAGCAGATGGAACTGCGCCTTGCGCTCCTGTTGCGTCTCGAAAAGCCCCAGCCGCTCCGGTGATGCTGTCCGTGCCAGCCAGCGGCGCATCCCTTCATTCTCGACGGCCGTGGCAAACGATTCGTTGAAGGCGGAGTCGCCATCGGCGTAAACGAGCTGATGCGCAAGTTCATGGAAAATGATGCGGGCGACTTCATGGTCGCCGAAACGCAGAAAAGTATTCAGCACCGGATCGTTGAAGTACCCGAGCGTGGAATAGGCGGTAACGCCGCCGACATAGGTGTCGGCTCCTGCCTGTCTCAACTCGCCGGCATAGAGGTCGGCATCATTCTTGTCGTAGTAGCCGCGATAGTTGACGCAGCCGATGAACACCATGCACCACTGTTGCGTATCCAGGGAAAGCTCTGGCGCCGCGAAGACATTCCAGACGACGTAGGGACGACCGAGGTCGGAGTAGGAACGGTAGCTGCCGTTATTTGGGAGGGCAAGTTCGCGGCTGGCATATTCCCGTATGGCAATTGCCCGATCGAGTTGCTGTCGCAGCGCTGGCTCGGTCGCGGCATCGTTGACCACTTCGGGAATGGGCCGCGCCGCCACCATGAGCCGCACCTGCCCTTCGATCGCCTGGGCGTAGTAAGTGATGTTTTTGCAGCCGGCGACCAGCAGACACAGGGTTATCGCAAGAGTCGGCCTAAGCATGAATGAATCTTCCTGTCTTGAAAAAGCTGGCGATTTGACTTGCGCAGGCGCGCGACACGAGCATGCCGGAATGGCTGACGTTCATTGCAATGCTGTCCTTGGCCGCTGCTATTCGTGTTTCGTTGACAGCAACGAGTCCATCGTTGGGGCGTGCCAGCCCTGGGATCAGGCACCCGAAACTGATAGAACGGGTGCCAGCGATGACGCCAATTTCCACATCCGCATGCAGGGCGGGGCGCGGCTGTCTGAACCAATCTTCGAACGTGCGCCCGACAAGCGCTGCCAGCAATGGGTGAGCGGCGAGGGTCATGCCGCAATGGCAACCCGCATACGGGGTTCCCAGCAGGACGACGCGGCGTATGCGTGCATCGGGTNNGGCAAATCCTTCGGCGTGCAGCCAGCGCTGTTGAGGTAGCAGGACAAGGCCACGCATCCAGAGTCCATGAACCAGAATAATAGTTTCAGTTTTGTCGGGCATCCATGAGCTCTAAACAAAATTTACTATTTCGCAGAATGGCTTTCAGCAACACGCTCATCAGCATTGTGTGGAGCAGATGTAGCGCGGTGGCAGCAGGTTTCAACCACTTCGAGACTTCCATGACTGTTCAGGTTGCTTCCGGCCGGAGCGCTTTCACCTGGTGGGTATTGCACTCACTTGGAATGCGCGCCTTCACACGGCGCACACCAGAAGCAACGGGCGTGTTGCAGAATAACGATGCGGGCGATTGTACTCTTTCTTCGGTGCGGCGGTGCGGTTGGGATATACTTCGCTCCACCCATAGCACTGTTTTCGGAAAGAATAACATGAAAGAAATTCTGCAATACCTAAAAAAACATGGTGAGCAAAGCGACACGGAGATCGCCATAGCTACCGGTATTTCGCTTGCCAATGTACGCCTCCGTTTATCTGAGCTTGCCGCCAGAGGAGAAATTATGGCATGTCTCTCAATCAAGTTTGAGAAGGGTAAAAAAATAGAGGGCATAAGGTGTAGGCTGGCCGGATATATTCCTCCAGCGGCGCCGGGCAGAAAATCGAAAGCACAACTGAAAATTTCGTAGCTCCTCGCTCCGTCATCCACACGGACGATTATTCATTTTCAGTGAGATCACATGAAGCTATATACACCCCGGACGCCTGTTCGTTGGCTTCGCATATCGTTTTGCGCGAAACGGGCATGCCGTTTGAAACTGACAAATTGAATGCCCCAGCCAAGCAGAAGGCTTGATTCTGTGGCCGTGGCGGTTTCATTGCTATCTCCAATGGCGGCAAACGACAAACGGACAGGCATGAATGGCTCCTAATGTTTACCCCGGGCAAGGGCCATGCCTGCAATCAGGAAAACCGCTTATGAACAGGATGTTGAAATTTATCGCGCTGTGTATATTTGCATCAGCGGCTTCCGGCATCGCGGGCACACAACCAGACGTGGTTTATTGGGATTCGGAAGCAGGCAAAACCTTGCGCGCCCGAATTCCGGCTGATGCGGATTACTGGCAGTTGAGCATGACGTTTGCCGTGCAAAGCTCGCAGACATATTGTTCCGTAGCCAGCGCCATCACCGTGCTCAACGCCATGCCAGTCAAGAAACCCGTTGACCCCGCTTATGCGCCCTATGCCTACTTTACCCAAAGCAACTATTTCAACCCCGACATCATAAAAATCATCAGTCCGCAGGCCGTGCTGTCGATGGGAATGACGCGGGAGCAAATGGCCGCAACATTGGCTATCCACGGCGTCAAAGTGAAAACCCTCGCCGGTGACACACTGAATGATGAGGGCCTGCGCACCTTGCTGCAAACGACGCTGGGCGATGACGGCCAATTTGTGCTGGTCAATTATCTGCGTGCAAATCTGGGGCAGGTAGGCGGCGGACATTGGTCAGTTTTGGCAGCCTTTGATGCGCAGTCCGACAGCGCCCTGATTCTCGATGTGGCCAA
>CXWL01022611.1_pt1 | contig 12327 bp, 11 predicted proteins | sample 590931 | NCBI WGS metagenome assembly CXWL01 (sample SAMEA3498368, study PRJEB10139) | groundwater metagenome | biome: water well; material: biofilm material | place: Germany | collected 2015-04-27
TGCGTCGTTCTCGGCCAGAAAAAATCCTCAGCGTATTCAGCGAATACGCCTCCGGTTTTTCCCAGCCTGCGGCCTCGCAGCTGATCATATCTCCTTCGCCCCGTCACGAAGGCAATGTCGGACAGGCTCCTAGCCCTGCCTGTGTCATTCCTTTCCAGCATCAATGGTCCACTACATAGATCGACCGCGCTCTCCCGCGAGTGTCGCGGAAGAGAAGGGCCTGACAGGGTTTGAGTGAGGGGAGTTTGAGAGGGTTAGAATTCGTCGACTGAAACCGGCTGGAGTAGATCGCGGACGGAAAGAATCCCGATGACTGAGCCGCCTTTCGTAACACCCAGGTGGCGAGTCCGGTGCTTGTTCATCAAGTTAGCCGCTTCAGTAAGAGGGCTTCGTTCTTCAATTCCGACGACCGGGGCGCTCATGATGTCTTCCACCGGGATGAAGTAGGGACCACGGTCGGATCCGATGACCTTCTTCACGATATCCGATTCCGTGACGATGCCGATGATGCGTCCCTTCTCGGCGATCAGCACGCTGCACACGTTGCAGGTTTTCATGAGCTTTGCCGCATCGATCACCGATGTCCCTGCGTCCACCGTAATCAGCTCTTTCTTCATCAATTGTCCGACTGTGACCATCTGTTCCTCCCTTTATATTGTTGTATTATCTGCAGTCTACAAACCCGACGTTGCGGCAGCGTTAGAGGCGGATTACCGATGCGTAAATTTCGAGTAGCGCGGGCCGGTCTTGGGCAATCCTGGCACCGGCCTTGAGCGGCCAAGGCTGAAGATGTTGCGAAGCGACTGTTTGAGAGCGGAGGGTCCAGGCCCCATGTCTGCCTCGGTGCTCCTCATTGGATTTGTGTCGATTCTCCAGGGCCTGATCCTCTTGCTCGATAGTTCTACTGTTCGGGCGGAACTCTCCCCGAATCAGGTCGTGATTGTTGCCAACGCAAATAGTCGTGAGAGTCTCTCGGTCGCACAACATTATGCGATGCGCCGGGGAATTCCTGTGCAGCACATCGTCAAATTGGATCTTCCGCTCGACGACACCATAAGTCGGGAGGACTATGAGCGCCGCCTGGTGACACCCCTCCGGCAGATGCTCCACGCGCAGGGCCTTCACAAATCGATTCGTGTGATCGTGACGGTCTACGGCGTTCCGCTCCGGGTCGCCGCTCCGAGGCTCACGGCCGATGAGGAAGGGTGGCATCGCGATGCGGTCTCCAGACTCGTTGCCGCGCGGGTGCGGCTGGAGGATCTCGATCGTCGGGCCGGGGCCATCGCCTCGATTTCTGGCTCCGCCTCCGCCTCCGCTCCCGCCTCGCCGCACGCCGAGAGCCCCGTCACCTACGAGCGCAACATCGCATTCTTGCTGCGTGTCGACGAGGCCGTTCAAGCTTCCGTTAAGCGGGTGAGACAGCTGAAGCCGCCGGCCGATGCGCAGTGGTCTTCACGATTGGAGACCATCGTCCGGGACCATCAGGGGGTGGCCGGGCTCTCGCAATTGCGGCACGAACTTCTCCGGGATGGGTTGGATTCCGGGAGTGAGGCTGCCACGCAGATCCGGGCGCAGCAAGCGGAGGGATTACAATTGCTGCTGGGATTGCTGGAGCTTCCGATTCGTGACCGGCGGACCGATCTCTATCAACGGGTCGAGCAGGTGTATGGAACCTACGGGGTGTTTGGTCTGGCCGCGATGGAACTGAATCAGTTGTCGGAGGAGCATGGCGATGCAAGCGTCGACAGTGAACTGAGCCTGCTCTGGTGGGATCGGCCGCTGTACGGCGCTGCCTGGCGCCGGGCGAATCCGTTGCACCATGCGTTCAAGAAATCCGGAGCGGCCCATCGAGACATCCCTGTTCTGATGGTGAGCCGGCTGGATGCTTCGACCGCTGATCTCGCGAGCGGGCTGGTGGATCGCGCAATGGAGGCGGAGCGGCAGGGGCTGAACGGAACGGTGTATCTGGATGCGCGCGGACTGCCGGTCAAGGATCCATCCGATACCTATGGCCGCTACGATCAAAGCCTGAGGGACTTGCATCAGTTTGTCACGCAGCACACCACATACCGAACGCAACTGGACAACACAGAGGCGCGGTTTCAGCGTCCCGGCGCCGCGCCGGATGTGGCGTTCTATTCGGGCTGGTATCGGTTGAGACAATATGAAGATGCCTTCACCTTCCGGACCGGCGCGATCGGTTACCATATGGCCTCCGCTGAAGCCGTGAGTCTCCATAGCTCCGGTGAGTCAGGCTGGTGCAAGAATGCGTTGGATCATGGGATTACTGCGACCCTCGGCTCAGTCGGCGAGCCTTATCTGGACGCCTTTCCGGAGCCACTCGAATTCGCGGGACTGCTCATGACCGGCCAGTATTCACTGGTCGAGTCCTATTACCTGACCAGCCGCTGGGTGAGCTGGCGTATGGTGCTGGTCGGCGACCCGCTCTATAACCCCTGGAAAAACAGACCGGCTGCGAGGCGTTCTGCCTTAACCATGTTTTCGCTGGCCCCGATCGCACCGTCCGACCAGACGTTTGCCGATCCACTTCTCGCGAGAGACGACGTGCAGCGCCTTCAGAGCCAATCCCGAATCAGGCTCGACGCAATTTTGCAGAACCAGGCTCGAACGTCAGGACCAGCAGCACCGTGACGGCGCACGCAGGAAAACGGATGCTTCACGAGTCTGCCGGGTGAGCATGACAGCTCACCGCCGGCCTCTTTAGGTCTTTCCCTGTCCCGCTGCTTGTGGCAGGAATCAAAACAGATCGAATCGCAGGTAGTCGGTCCGCGGACTTTGCCCGGCGCTATTGAAGGCGAATAGGGTTGCGTAGTAACTCTCCCCTTTCGGGAGGTCTACGGTGAGGCGGGTTTCAGGACCGGTTTGGAATGTATATTGGGTTGTGGCAGACATCGTCGAGATCAGGATCTTATATCCTACTGCATCGCCGGAAGGGCTCGGGTTCCATTCGAACGTAACCGGCTGCGTCTCAGGCTTTTCCCGCGTCAGGGCTTGAGACGGCGGGCTGGTGGGCATCTCTGTGGGAAGCTGGGTAGTTTCCGGTGAGGGGAGCGAGGGGGTTGGTTCAGCAGGAAATGTGGAGGCATCAGCGCCAGGCGTCGCGGTTTCTCCCGTCTGTTGTTGGGAGACCGGGGTGACGGGCGCTTGTGTAGGAGAGGCCCCTTGCGCTCCGGAGGCCGGATCCTGCAAGTCTCCACAGGAGGCAGTGACGAGCAACAATCCGGTGAGAACCGGCCATAGGATGGCTCGAACGGAGGCCTGCCGGTACGGGATACCTGTAGTTGGGATGAGTCGGGCAGGCGGCTTAGTCGTAGACATCACGGAGAGGTATATAGAGGAGAAGCTGTTACGCGCCGCTCGGGTTGTTGTAACGGTTGTGTTAATTATTCTTGCTTGTCATGGAATGCGGACGGTTAACGCGATCTTGAGCCGGCCGCAATGCGTTGGCGATGAGTGTGCGATAGGATGAGCCCATCATGTTCGGAACCTTGATCGGAATCTTTCTCACCTCTACGGGCATTGTGATCGGAGCCGATACTGTGCTCTGGGGATCCAGCGCTCCTAACCCTTCCCGAATAGAAAAGACCTGTATGTCTGGTCAACGGAGTGTGGCGGCCTTTGAGGGGTGGTATGGCGAACGGCTCTCCCTCCATCAGCAGTTCCAGTCAGTCTGTAAGACCCTTTCCCGATCGCGTAAGCCTGTGTCGGTCGATGAGCAGGCGGACCTCTTCATTCGCAAGCTGTTTGACAAGTACCGGGAGCAGCAGGTGTCGGCCACAACACCGGCGGCCGCATTGCAGGCTCCGGCGAACCCTCACATTGCGTTTGTCGCAGTGGCTGGGTATGACGGAACCATGCCGATGGTCGCCGTTCGGGAATTACGATGGGAGAAGACCCGCAAAGGGCAGTGGAGCGTCAAGACAGCGCGCGTCGGAAAACTCAGTTTTGACGGTTGCGGAGCACGGTTCCTGGGAGACGACGCTGTTGCGGCGCTCTTGCTGGACAGGAGCGGCCACTTCGAGCGGGATAAGCAGCGATCCGAAGTCAGCCGTGCGATCGAGGCGAATCGCCAGCGCGCAGAGGACAATTGCTTTTTGTCGGCCTTCAGCGTCGAAGACGCGAAGGCGCTGTACAAGCTTGCGGTTCGGGCGACGATCGATCATGGAGAAACATTTCAGATGGAGAACGGCACGGTCGGCGGTCAGCTCCAGCTTCTGACAATCCCGTTCGAGGGACCGATTGAGAAGGTGGTCATCGATCCGGAACAGTATCTGGAATAGGGTGAAGACTGAAGTATTCCGTCAGGGACGCAGGTCAGTGTGAACAACATTGTGAGCGGCAAGGAGGTGAGCTTGATGCTTCCCAATCTGCGCGGTGCGTTCTTCCTCATGGTGACGCTGGTCCTCTTTGCCTGCATCATTGCTGTCGTGGCAATGGGTACGGTTATGAAGCCCGGCCGGTGGTGCGAACGTCCCAAGCCACTCGTCTAGACGGTCCACGGTCGTTCATGGCCGGCCGACACCTGCGTAAGTGCTTGAGGCCGCAGTGGGGCCGAGCATGAAATCTATTCGTAACAAGGGCCTGTCATACTGTGGGAAGAACACTGCTGGCAAGTCCATAGACTCATGACCGAGGAGGAGCGATGAACAACAATACCGTGACGATGGCCGACCAGAAAACAATTGCGATCGTGGCGCACGATAATAAGAAGCAGGATCTCCTGGCCTGGGCGAAGTTTAATCGCGAGGCGCTGGCCGGGCACCACCTCATCGCAACCGGGACGACCGGAAAGTTGCTCACGACGGAACTGGATCTGCCGGTGACCAGGTTGCAGAGCGGCCCGCTGGGCGGGGATCAGCAGATCGGGGCGAAGATCAGCGAGGGCGAGATCGATGTCCTGATATTCTTCTGGGATCCGCTCGAACCGCATCCGCACGATCCGGACGTGAAAGCGCTGCTCCGCATCGCCGTCGTCTGGAATATTCCGATCGCCTGCAACCGGGCATCGGCGGATTTTCTCATCTCTTCCTCATTGATGCCGAAGCCGTACGAGCGTCTCGTGCCGGACTATGAAGGGCACCGGAATCGGCTGCTGCGTCTGGACGTGGCGTAGGCGCCGGCGGTCGCGTCGCGGATCGATCCGCGACTGCCTCAGCGCTCATGCGGAGTTTGATTCCAGGTGCCGGCCTGCTCCAGCATCTGCAGCTGGGAGTCGAGCGGCGCTTCATCCGGCTGCGGAGCCACGCGTTCGTACAAGCCCTGCTCATTCATCCGGCGCAGGTGTGCCGTGTCCCGTAAGTGGGGAAATAGAATGTCGTCGCGAATGGCCTGGCGCAGATGCGCGGCTTCGACGGGAAAGACGACTTCGATCCGCCCATCCAGATTGCGCGGCATGAGATCGGCGCTCCCCATCCACAACTCCTCTTCTTTCTCGCCGAATCGGAAATAGAAAATCCGGCTGTGTTCGAGAAAGCGGCCCACCAGTGAGGTGACGGTGATCCGGTCGCTGACGCCGGGGACGCCAGGGCGGAGGCCGCAGACACCGCGTATTTGCAGATCGACGGTGACGCCGGCCTGAGAGGCCCGGTAGAGCGCTTGAATGCAGGCCGGATCTGTGAGGGCGTTGAGCTTGAAGGCGATATACCCCTGTCCCGTCTGCCGGTGTCGGGCGGTGACCCGTTCGATCCGGTCGAGCATGCCTTTGCGTACTCCGCTCGGAGCGACCATCAGGCAACGGTAGGGATGTTCCCCGGCATATCCGGTCAGCGCATTGAAGAGCATGGCGACGTCGGAGGCGATGGCCGGATTGCTGGTTAAGAGCGCAAGATCGGTGTAGACGCGGGCGGTTGCAGGATTGTAATTGCCGGTGCCGAGGTGCACGTAGCGGGCGAGGCGCTGATCCTCGCGGCGCACAATCAGACACATCTTGGCGTGCGTCTTCAAACCGACCAGTCCGTAGGCGACGTGCACGCCGGCCCGTTCCAATTCTTTGGACCATTGAATGTTGTTTTCTTCATCGAAGCGGGCCCGCAGTTCGACCAACGCGGTGACTTCTTTGCCGTTCTCCCGGGCCTGCATGAGGGCTTCCACGACGGGTGAGTCGAGCCCGACCCGGTACAGCGTCTGCTTGATGGCCAGCACCTGAGGATCGGCGGCGGCAGCGCGGAGAAAGTCCACGACAGGCGTGAAGCTGTCGTAGGGGTGATACAGGAGCAGATCGCGTTCCTGCAACACCGTGAAGAGATCCCTCTGTGTGAGGAGCGGGGAGACTTTATGCGGCAGCGGTGGATCTTTCAGATCGAGCCGATCCAGCTTGGTGAGCTCGATGAGATCGGCCATGCCAAGAGGGCCGGCCACGGCGTCGATCTGGTCGGGGCTGAGGTGCAGGTTCTGCGCAAGAATTTGGCGGATCTGCTCCGGCATCAGCGCGCTGACTTCCAGACGCACCGCTGACCCGAAATGCCGCTGGCGGAGACTCTCCTGAATGGCTTCCAGGAGATCGGCGGCTTCGTCCGCTTCAATGTCGGGGTCCGCGTCGCGCGTGACGCGGAAGGGATAGGCCGTCGCGACGTGGCATCCGGGAAACAGGAGATCCAGATTGGCGGTGATGACTTCTTCAATCCATACGAAGCTTTTAGGATATACGTCGGAGCCGGTATCCGGCGAGGCTTCCTGCGGGACACGGAGGAGACGGGGAAAGAGACGCGGCACCTTCAGGCGCGCGAACCGTTCATGGCGATCGCCGTCGTGGAGGACGATGGCGAGGTTCATACACAAGTTGGAAATATGGGGAAATGGATGGGCGGCGTCGAAGGCCAGCGGGGTCAAGGCCGGGAGAATGGCGGCTTTGAAATAGTCCCGGAGCCGTGCAGTCGCTTCGCGCGGGATTTCCGAGAGGGGCAGTATCTGAATGCCCGCATCGCGCAGCTTCGGCAGGAGATCGTCTTTCCAGCAGGCCATCTGTTGGGCCAGGAGCGGGGCGAGAGCCTGATGAATCGCCCGGATCTGTTCCTCCGGCGTGCGGCCGTCCGGCGGCGCTTCGACGGAGCCGTTCTGTAGTTGCCAGTACAAACCGGACACGCGGATCATGAAAAATTCGTCCAGGTTGCTGCTGAAGATGGACAGGAATTTCAGACGTTCGAGGAGAGGATGGCGCAGATCAAGTGCTTCTTCGAGCACACGTTCATCGAAACGCACCCAGCTCAGCTCACGGTTGATGTACAGGGACGAGTCTGTGAGGTTCATCGCGTGTCGTTTTTTCCTAACTATGCGGTACAACGGCAGGGGATCAATCTTTGGTCGAACATCGGTCGGCGCTAGGATAGCCAGGTCTCAGCCGTGGCCTCAAGAGCGCAGGGTTAATTGTGTGTTAACTTTTTTGCGGGAACCATGCAGCTTCTCTCATTGCCGGCAGAAGGTGCGAGGTATAGAGGGAGAAGTGAGTGTGGTTCCAGTCAGGGTGTCACATAAAAGATGTGAGCGACAGGGATGGTCAGGACAGGAGAAGTCTCTTCTTCTTCCACCGGTCGCTTCCATAGATCGGTGTACGTGGCCGCCTCGTGAGCGGGTCTCTTCGGCGGGTCCGGTTATGGGCGATGAGCCGGTCGGTGATGTCTCCGCAGTGGATGCACCGGAGCGCCATCACTCTCGTTCCTCCCTCGCTCATGATCTCGGGCACTCTCAATCCGGCACAGCGGACACATTGTGTATCGCTTACTTGGCGGGTATGGATTTTAGAAACTCTTGGCATGTTCCTCCAATAACCAGGTGATGTTTATGGGAGAGTGACCGGGGCTCGTCCCTTCTCCTGGCAGGAAGGGACGAGCGCGGGGGCCAGGTGCGTGAGAGGCGCAGCTGGGCTCCAATAATGTGTCGTTGTTATGAATCGTGTCATGGCGTTAGTTATGGGCCGCTTTCTGTTCGACAGTTGTGAGACAGGGCACACAGAATAGAGCGTCGGGTTGGACCTTGAGCCGTTCATATGGAATGTCTTTATGACAGTGGCGGCACTGTCCGTAGTCTTTCGTCCGCATGAGTTGCAGCGCGCGTTCGATGTGTCGAAGCCGTTCAAAGGTTCGTACCTTCACCTGCATGGCGACGTCATGCTCGAGATCAGTCGAGGCCTGGTCGGCCGGGTCCGCATAGAGTTCTGCTGCCGACTCGGCGGCAAGCGAGAGATTGGCGCTGGCGAGCAGTACCGCGCGCTGCCTGGAAAGTTCCCGCCAAAGATCGGCGCGACGAACGCTCAGAGGTGGAGCAGCACGGCGGGCAGCTTCGGTTGATCTGCCCGGTTGTCTATGTCGAGGAGAGATGGTCTGAGCCATTGGCTTGTTCCCCTTTCCAGAAAGAGTTGTACTAGATCAAAAGCACAGTTAGATCACGACGGCCTCAATTCTTGGTTACAGGAGTTCGGTCATCAGTGTATTGGTGCTGTGAAAGGGCGGAACGGGAGAGATGTAACTCGATTACAATAGAATCGTGGTTCGTCTGTGATCTGTAGAGAATTTGAGCGAACGTTATGCTTGGGAATAGGTGGCGAGTTCAGCGGCGGGGAAAGATAGAGAGGAGGGGTAGAGGAAGTCTCGTCTTACAGATGTGTATGAGATTCGCGCAGTGGCTCAGTATGGTGTCTACGGTCTCACCGGCAGGGAATGGGTTCCCATTTCTGCGAACGCAGCTCGGCATCGAAATAGACACGATAGCCGACACAGCGCGACTGCCCCGATAAAAATTCGTACTCCCAGGATTCGGTTCCGTTCGACAGACGTTTGAGCCGTTGGGGGTAACCGAACCGGCGAGTCAGTTCATCTTGTGTCAACTGTCCAATGCCGGCTTCGAATTCCTCCACCCGTGGTGGATGAACGCAGGAAATGAGGAACAGAAGGAGCGGGAAGATCAGGCTGCTTCCTCGGCGAGGCCTTCTCTCGATCTGTTGATAGAAGACGCGCACAGAAATTACTTTGTCAGAGCCTGATCCGACAACTTATAGCCCAGCGATTTTACCGACACAATCGCTTCATTCAGCGCAGGCAGTTTCTGCTTCAGGCGACGGATGTGCACATCCACGGTTCTTGTGGTGCCATAGTAGTCGTATCCCCACACGGAATTCAGCAAGACATCGCGTGTAAGAACCCGACCAGGATTTCGCAGTAGATGTTCCAGGAGCCCAAACTCCTTGGCCGTCAAACCGACTTCTTTCCCATCGACCATGACTTCATGGCGAGGGAGATCCATCAGTAGTGAGCCGTAGTGGTAAGACGTTTGCTGGGTGTCATTGGCCCGTCCAATCCGGCGAAACAAGGCTTTGGCCCTTGCGACAAGGCTTTTGGGGCTGAACGGCTTGGCGATATAGTCATCGGCGCCGAGTTCAAGGCCGACGATGGTGTCGGATTCCTCGGCTTTGGCCGTTAGCATGATAATGGGAATAAGAGCGGTTTCTTGCTCGCTTCTGAGTTTTTTGCAGAGTTCCAATCCGTCCATCTCGGGAAGCATGAGATCAAGGATGACCATGTCAGGATGTTCGCTCTTGGTGAGCATCAGGCCTTCGGTTCCCGTTTTTGCATGGACGGTACGAAATCCTTCTTTCTCGAGGTAGATTTTCACCAACTGTGCAATGTCGGTCTCATCCTCGACAATCAGAATTTTCTTCGAAGCATTTATGGACATCGTGTGCTACCCGGTGAACACGCGCTCGGACTGTTCCCTACTGCTGTGTCTACTCTTGCAGCATAATCCTCCAATGTTACAGGTGTATTAACCAAGTTCCAGCCAGAACTCGGTGGAAGCGCAGGCCGGGCATTATTCCAATTGTGGCATCGGGTCATCTGACCCGGTGCCTTGGACGAGCGCCCCTGGAGGGGCGGCTCATATGGACAGCCAATCGGGCGAAATTGACTGAATAGCAGAAATCGTGGTGTTTGAGTGAAATGAAAGGAGGGAAAGTTTAGTAAGCTTTTGAAGAGAAGTGGTGCCGGGGACAGAATCGAACTGTCGACACCAGTTTTTTTAGGACATGGTTGTTCTTTGTAACGAGCTGAAACTGCTGGTGTTTTTCTGCTGTAGTGAGCGTGGGCAACCAAATGGACCACCGGCCGTTTCCCCATGAACCGAACTGAAGCGATGTGCTATCTGAAAGTAGATCATACGTCACCTGAGATGCGAACCTGTTTGATCCGTCAACGAATTCCACAAGGCTGAGACCGGAGAGAGTCGCGACGTTGAGGCTGGACAACCATTTGTCAACGAGAAGATATCATGGAGGAGTGTCCCGGCGCGGTTCCGGGGAGGCCGCTCCATCTGCTTCACTCTACCGATCCAGTGGCCGCCCCAATGTGGTCCGCTCATTGGTACGGCATCTCCCGCACGTGCAAACAGTTGCTCGGTGTTGAAAGGACATTCTGTGTATCCGGTCGTTGCCTTGATCGTTCTGACGCTGTTTACCTGGGTCGTCGCGATGTGGGCCTCGTGCGATGATGAAGATGATGGTGAAGGGCATCACGATGTAGAGAAACCGGACACGAGTGCCGACGAACACCGTCATCGGGATGCAGCCTAAGGCTGATCGCCACTCGTCGGTGTTGGAAACGCTCGAGGAGGCGAGATGCGCCATCGGGCGGAGGGGTAAGTCGTAGTGGCCTGACATCTGTTGTGACCGATGAGCGCATTCCAAACGGGAATGCCGAGCCTGCCTCTTGCGGTTCTCTCGCTTGACCGGTGTGGTTCTGGGGCGTAAAGTAAAGACTCCTTCACGAACCGCCTCATAACAGGAGGTGGTAGTCATGATCCTCCGTGGAATACAGATCCAACGGTGTGGGCATGGCAAGTGTGGCCTCCTCTCCGATCAAACTCTTTCCCGCAATCTAGCCGAGTTGCAGCCCTTCGGTGTCCTTGCTCTTATCCTGATGAGTATCTGCAGCGGTGTTCTCTCTCTCTCTTCGTCTCCACGTCAAGCCGGAAGGTCTAGCATGTATCCGACTGGAAGGACCGGAAGCCAATTCATGTGAGTCGATCAAAAGGACTCGTGTGGTTTCCACGCGAGTGTGTGATTTATGTCATGGGGATATTGGGGAATCGTGGGCGGTCTCCTGGCGATGGTGACGACCTTGTTCGTCTGTATAGGTATCCTGTATCCGCGGGGGAAGGGGATATCGCAGGCAGCGGCAGGCGGGATTGATGACTCGCATGCGGCGGGCACGCAAGCCGCCGCCAGTTACCGTCGGGCTGCTTAGGTGGTCTGTGCCAGGACGGGATGGCTCTCGTGATTGTTGCCAGGGAGGTGTCTTATGGTCGAGATCATCGGTCTCGGAACGATGGTTGCGCTCGTGTGGCTGATCGCCTGGTCGATGGCAGGCGAGAGCGAGTCTGAAAAGAGGCGGGTTGAGATGTCTCGCGAGATAAGCCGCTCCACTGAACCGGACGTACGCGACTCACAAACCAGGCGTGCAGCCTGATTCCAGGATGGGTGGCTTCCGGTTGATGCGGAAGGGGGCTTTCTTGTTCAGGCGAACGCCAAACGCTCCGGAGAGAGTGAAGAGGTCTGCTGTCCTCTCGACGACGATGCTTCCGTGGCATTTTGCCGGGCGGATTACACGGCCGATTTATGCGCTGCTGCGGCGGATCTGCCGCAGCGATATTTCGGAGGAGCCCAGCCAACCGCAGGGCGACAATCCGGACGCAGCCAATCGCGCCATCGCCCGATCGGAAGAGTATTACCGCATGGTCTGGAACCATTCCCTTCACCCGGGCGTGCTCGTCGATGCCAATGGAATCATCCGGGATTTGAATCGGCGCGGCGAGATCAAATTCTGGCAACCGGCGGTTTGCCTGCTCGGCACACCGGTGTACGCGCTGTTTCGCATCGAGGATCAGCCCCGGTTGCAGGAGCTGGTGGCGGAGGTGTTTGCCGCCGGCAAGGAACGACCGGCCGGTGAATGGCAGGTGCCGGATCCGACGGGAGGTTTCTTTGTGATGGAAGTCGATCTTGTCCCGCTCAGGAAGGACGGCGCAGTCGAGACGGTGATAGTGCAGTTGACCGATTGGACTGAAAAAAAGCAGCTGCAAGATCAATTATTGAGATCAGAGCGGCTGGCCTCACTGAGTCAGTTTGCATCCATGTTCGCTCACGACATCCGAAATCCCCTGGCCGGCGTCAAGAAGACACTGGAATTGATGGGGCAGCGGGCGGAGCTCCAGACGGATCCGGTGCGCCGCTGGTGTGAAGACCTCCATTTCACCATCGAGCAGTTGCAGGGCATGATCAACGACATGCTGGACGTGTATCAGGAGAATTACTCCGGTCTGCCGCTC
>CXWL01111876.1_pt1 | contig 12324 bp, 13 predicted proteins | sample 590931 | NCBI WGS metagenome assembly CXWL01 (sample SAMEA3498368, study PRJEB10139) | groundwater metagenome | biome: water well; material: biofilm material | place: Germany | collected 2015-04-27
GGTTTGGTGCTGGGTGCGCGGTTGCCTATCGCCCTGACCAGCCGTGCCGATGGCCCGATGAATCGGGTGGCCTCAGCGCTGCTGGCTCAGTTGGTAGCTAACAACGCCCGGCGTGAGCATCCACGCCGGGTTTGGTAGGAGATTGGCGATGGCCGTTTTGACCGTCAACGCAGGGTCTTCGTCCCTGAAATTTTCTGTCCATCCACTCACCGGAGGCTATGAGCAACCCAGCGTTTTTACGGGTTCCATTCAAGGACTTGAACCGGGCGGCACGCCTGAGATGAGTTGGACCTTTTCTGGTGAAACACAAACTCGCTTGCTGGTCATCACCAGTCAAAATGTATTTACCCAGGCGCTGCAGAGTTTGCGTGAGCTGCTGTCAACTCATTCGGGGGTCCCCAGCATTGAGGCTGTTGCGCATCGGGTGGTGCATGGCGGCCAGATTTTTCGTGCCAGTGTGATCGTGACGGACAGTGTCTTGGCGCAACTGCAGGACCTGTGTTCGTTGGCACCGTTGCATCAACCGCACAATTTAGCGGGTATTCGTGCCTTTCGTGAGGCCTTTGCCGAGCTACCCCAGGTGGCTTGTTTTGATACTGCTTTTCATGCCAGCCTGCCACCCGTGGAATATACCTTCGCCTTGCCCCAGGCGCTGGGTCAACAGGGTGTGCGCCGCTATGGTTTCCATGGCCTGTCTTATCAGTACATCATGGGTGTCTTGCAACAACGCTGCAATCAAGCCAATGATCGGGTTTTGATGGCGCACTTGGGCAATGGCGCGAGCCTGTGTGCGGCGCGTGGCGGCAAAAGTTGCGCCACCAGCATGGGTTTTTCGACCCTGGACGGTTTGATGATGGGCACACGCACAGGCGCTCTGGATGCGGGCGTGTTGCTCTACTTAATGGAGCAAGGTTGGGACCATGACCGTTTGCAAAGGTTGCTCTACAAGCAAAGTGGATTATTGGGCGTGTCGGGCATCAGTGCCGACATGCGTCGCTTGCGAGCCGACAACAGTGCCAATGCAAAAGCTGCTGTTGACATGTTTGGCTATCGTGTGGCGCGTGAAGCGGGCGCGCTCATTGCCAGTTTGGGTGGCGTTGATGTGCTGGCTTTTAGTGGCGGTATCGGCGAACATGATGCTGTTCTGCGGGCGCAGGTGTGCGAGAAACTATCTTGGATGGGCATTGTGATTGACCCAGTGTTTAACCAGCACGCTGCTGGCAGCAAAGTGTTGGCAATTCATCGGCCTGAGAGCCGGGTGCAGATATGGGTGATTCCCACCGATGAGGGCAGTGTGGCCGCACGTGAGGCAGCGCGCTTGTGTGGCACTGACGCGGTGAGCAAGCCCGAGGCTTTAGATTAAATTGGCCCTTTGCGCTTTTATAGCCTTGGCTTATTGCTACACTATTTGTAGTAAATAGATGATCTTTGCTTGACTCAACCGAAGAGCTGCCCGCAGCCAAACGACTAGCGCAGCGCATGGCGGCGCAAGGTGTCTGACGGGTATTCACCAAACATAGTACGGTAGTCATGAGAAAAATGCCCAAAATGCCAGAAACCGCAGGAGGTAGCCGCTTCGGTGACTGAATTCGTTGCTTTGAGGGCTTTGCGGGCTTGCGCCAATCGGTAAGCTTTGACGTACGCCAATGGGCTAATGTCCAACACCTGTTGAAAGCCGGTCTGTAAAGTCCGTCGGCTCACTCCCAATGACTGGCAAAGTTGGGCTACGGTGAGCGTTTGATCTGAGGCTTCATTGACACGGCAGCAGGCGTGCTGCACCAACTGCCAGTGAGAACATGCGGCGCTAACGGACTTGGGCATCTGTGCGATGGGCGCAATGCGGTCCAGGATGTGGTCTGCAATGTTGGCCACAACCACCGGGTTGGCGAGCAGGCTGGGTTTGTCGTGTGCAGACTGAAACAACGTCAATAAATAATTCTTCAATCCCAGAATGGTAGATGGCTCCATATGCAAGGCGCATGAATGGGCTGGCAAAACGTTGCCACTGGACGCGCCACAGTCGTCGGAATCGGCGTTAGTCCAGCCTTTACCCATTTGAATTTCAATGCCCAACATGGTGTGCTGATGGGAAGGACGAAATTCAAATCCTGAGGCACCAGAAAATACATGTAAATCAGAGGCGCCACAAGTCTGCCCGGAAAACATGCCATTGCCGCTTGTTTCAAGGGGAATCCCCAGTGCCAACACGTCATTCGGAAGTTCCCCGGTTTGCAGCATCGACTGCTGCACATGTTCAATAAAAAGCTTGATGCCTTGGCCTTCAAGTTGACAAATCTGGCCTTGGAAGGTCCCGGCACTGAGTTGAAGATAGTTTTGATTCCATCCCGCAAGGGCCAATGCCTGCTCTTCAACATCGGCAAATTCCAACCAATCAGCGCGCGGGGCCAACTTCATTGCGGTCTGTGGTTCGTATTTGTCAGTGCCAATCATCAGCCTATTCTCGCAGGATCATTTGGTACGGCAAGGTTCGGGTTTTTACTTAGTAAAAAATACCACTGGATGGCATTATCTTGCCAATTTTGGATAGTCCGATCCACATCTTCGTCCTAAGCTGTAGCCTGATTTTGAAAATCATCAATCTTCATTTATAGGTGGTATGCCGTGATGAAAATTTTTTTTGGGGTTGGTGCAATTCCCTCAGGTCACTTGCATGGTGGTCTGTTTTGGCGAAATCGTCAGCCGCCATTCAGGGGCGCGCAATGATGGAAAACTGCCAATCAATGCCTGCAGTGGTTCGTGGTTACGTGCGGGTGGTGGATGCGGTCAGTTACCGTATTGGTCGCTTTACCATGTACATGCTGTTTTTGCTGATCGGGATATTGCTGTACTCCTCGTTCTCCAAGGTTTTCGACACGCCGGCGTTGTGGACTTTGGAAATGGCGCAATTTGCGATGACTGCGTATTTTTTTCTGGGGGGTCCATATGCCATGCAAATGGGCAGTGATGTCCGTATGGATCTTTTTTATGGTGACTGGAGTCCAAATACGCGTGCCTGGGTGGATGCCGTCACCGCGTTGTTTTTGCTCTTTTATCTCGGTGTGTTGTTATACGGTGGGGTTGGCAGTACCAGCTACGCGATTGAATATGGCGAAGTCAACTCAACCGCTTGGCGACCGTATATGTGGCCAATCAAGGTGGTGATGTGCTTTGCATTGGTTCTCATGATCTTTCAGGCATTGTCGGAGTTTTGTAAAGATATTGCGCGCATCCAGCATAAGGAAATTTGATGTCTTACGGATTTATTGCCCTCTTGATGTTCTCGTCGCTGATGCTGTTGCTTTTTACCGGGCAGCGGGTGTTCGCTGCAATTGGTTTTGTCGGTGCTGCGGCTTCAATGATGCTGTGGGGGGTTGGCGGGGTAGACATTGCATTTTCATCGGCGATCAAGCTGATGAAGTGGTATCCAATGCTCACACTTCCAATGTTTGTTTTTATGGGCTATGTATTGTCAGAAAGCAAAATTGCGGATGACCTTTACAAAATGTTTCACGTCTGGTTTGGTGGCATTCATGGTGGGCTGGCTATTGGCACGATTGGGCTGATGGTGTTGATCTCTGCCATGAATGGCTTGTCAGTAGCGGGTATGGCTATCGGTGCCACCATCGCACTGCCTGAATTGTTGCGACGTGGTTATGACAAGCGAATGGTGTCTGGTGTTATTCAGGCCGGTTCATCGCTTGGCATTTTGGTGCCACCGTCGGTGGTGCTGGTGTTGTACGCCATGATTGCGCGGCAACCCGTTGGTGACTTGTGGCTGGCCGGGGTGGTTCCCGGCCTGATGATGGCATTGATGTTTGTGATCTACATTTGGATTCGTTGCAAGATCAACCCCAGTTTGGGCCCAGCCTTGCCTCTGGCGGAACGAGATGTCCCGAAGGCCGAAAAAATACGCCTGCTGGGTGCCGGGATACTGCCCATCGTCATTTTTGTCACCATGATGGTACCGTTTGTCAAAGGTTGGACCAGTTTGGTGGAAAGCTCAGCCATAGGTGCTTTGACCGCACTGATGGCCGCGTTGTTGCGTCGGCGCTTGACCTGGACCGTGTTTGAAACCTCGGTACGTCAGACCTTGGGTATCTCTTGCATGTTTATGTGGATTATTTTGGCTGCCCTGTGTTTTGGAGCGGTATTTGATGGTTTGGGTGCTATTAAATCCATTGAAGGGTTGTTTATTGGTGAAATGGGGCTGAGCCCATGGACCATTCTGATACTGATGCAGTTGTCGTATCTTATTTTGGGCACATTCCTTGACGACACTGCCATGCTGGTGATCGTTGCACCACTGTATGTGCCACTGGTGGGGTCACTCGGTTTTGATCTGATCTGGTACGGTATTTTGTACACCATCACATGTCAAATTGCTTACATGACCCCTCCTTTTGGATACAACCTGTTTTTAATGCGTGCCATGGCCCCGCCTGAAATTACCATGCATGATATCTATGCCTCCATCTGGCCCTTTGTCGGGGTGATGGTCTTGGCGCTGATTGTGGTGATGATGTTCCCGCAGATTGCCTTATGGCTGCCCCACTATGTGTACGGAAAATGAGCTAGTTCAAGAATCGTTTGTTGTTGACCATTGGGGTCAAGAACAGCGTTAACGCTCGGGTATTTTGACCCGACTATTCACAGGAGAACCCAAATGACATCTAGACGTGAGTTTGTTACTAAAGCCGGCCTTGCCGGTGCCATGGCTGCGGCGGTAGCTCCGGCAATCGTTCATGCAAAAGACCCGATCAAGTGGCGTATGCAAACCTATGCCGGCGCTGCGTTGGGTCAGCACGTGATTAAACCGGCGGTTGACGCTTTCAACAAAGCAGCCAATGGCGAGATGGTGATCGAGTTGTCATATGCAGACCAGTTGGTGCCCACGGGTGAACTGTTTCGTGCCATGCAGCGCGGCACGATTGACTGTGTGCAGTCTGATGATGACAGCATGGCATCACCTACCGAAGTGACAGTTTTTGGCGGATATTTTCCTTTCGCCAGTCGTTATAGCCGGGATGTTCCAGTGTTGTTCAACCAATGGGGACTGGCTGAAATATGGGAGGCTGAGTACGCCAAAGTGGGTGTCAAACATATTTCTGCCGGTTCCTGGGACCCATGTAACTTTGCTACCAAAAAGCCTATCAACAGTCTGAAAGACCTTAAAGGTAAAAAAGTCTATACCTTTCCGACAGCAGGACGGTTTCTCAAGCAGTTTGGTGTCATCCCGGTTACCTTGCCGTATGAAGATGTACAAGTCGCTTTGCAAACCGGTGAGCTTGACGGTGTCGCCTGGTCAGGTATCACTGAAGACTACACGGTGGGTTGGGCGGGTGTTGCACCTTATTTCTTGACCAATAACATCTCTGGTGCCTGGATCGGTTCGTTCTACGCGAATATGGCCAGTTGGAACAAAGTACCGCCGCATTTGCAACAGTTGCTGCGCCTGGCCATGGATAGTTCGCACTATTACCGGCAGTATTGGTACTGGGGTGGCGAGGCCAAATTGCGGGTAGAAGGCACCAAGATGAAACTGACAAAAATCCCGGATGCTGAATGGAAAACTGTAGAGGTTGCTGGGCGCAAGTTTTGGGATGAGATTGCCAAGGAGAGTCCACTGAAGGCCAAAATTGTCCAAATTCTTAAAAACTACAACGCAGCAATGGAAAAAGCGGGTCCACCTTATCGCTACGGTTGATTGTTGTGGACACCCCTGACCCGGAAAACCGGGTCAGGGCAGATACTGTGATCAAAGGCTCAGGCTTCTGAGCCATCTTGATGGAGCGCGGGCTGATGCCAGTGGTCAGTGTGCACAGCCAAATATTCCGACAGTAAACATGAAAGCAACGCCATGAGCAGTCATGAAGCAGTCACCAAAGACCGCATCATTCAGGAGTTTGTGCCTGGCAAGCAGGTCACGCTGGCGCACGCCATTGCCAATCCGACCAAGGAGCTGGCCAAGAAGATTGGCGTGCCGGTAGCTGAGGCGATTGGCATCATGACTCTCACACCTGGAGAAACGGCCATGATCGCCGGTGATATTGCTACCAAAGCCGCCAATGTAACGATTGGTTTTCTGGACCGCTTTTGTGGCACGCTGGTGATTTGTGGTTCGGTCGCTGCCGTAGAGGCCTCATTGGCTGCGGTGGTTGAGACGCTCAGTACGCAGTTGGGCTACACCGGTTGCAAGTTGACCAGGAGCTAAGCGCATGACGACTTCTGCAAAGTCAAAATTTATGCTGATAGGCCAAATTGGTGCGGGAAAGACCACCCTGCTCAATGCTTTGGTGGGTCGGTCGGTGCAGGAGGCGCTCAAGACGCAGGCGATTGAGTTTGACGAGTCTGGTGCGATGGATACACCAGGTGAATACTTCAGCCATCCGAGGTTTTATCACGCGCTGATCACCTCGGCGGCCGATATGGAGCGACTGGTATATGTACACCCGGCCAACGATGAGATTTCGCGTTTGCCGCCAGGGCTGCTGGATGTATATATGGGCAAGACGGTCGATGCCGTCATTACCAAAACAGACTTGCCCGATGCCAATGTAGCTGTCGTGACCCAGGTCCTTCGTGCTGCTGGAGTCACTGGTTCCATTTTTGCGGTGTCATGGACCGATGAGGACGCATTACAACGACTCAGAGTGCATCTCTTTGGTGATGTTTGCATGGAGGTGGCAGTGTGAGTACGAAGCAAGTCATTGTGGCCAATGATGTTCGTGACTGCGCGGCATCGGGTGTCAAGCATATGTATCGAGGCCCCAAAGGTAGTTTGGTCACACCAGAGGCGGTTGATGTGGCCAAAGAGCTGGGCATTGAATTGCGCGAGGGTGAGGCGTGTTGTGTGGTCGCAGAGCCACTTGCTTTCGTCTGGTCTCAGGCTCAGCTTGATGAAGTGCGGGCGTGCGTCATTGAGGCCGTTCGTGGACGGGGTTTGAACTCTGGCGAGATTGCCCAGATTGTGCGGCGGGTGGCACACGAGCGTTCTCAGGCTCAACCCCAACCGGTTGGGGAAATGGGGAATATGACGATGAAGTTGAATGATTGGATGCTGGGCTGTGCCCAGACCTTGATGACAAAAAACAAGCGAGCCTCGGCCCGCGTGGTATTTCCCGACGCTCTGGATGAGCGAACCATAAAAGCAGTGACTGAGCTGGCGCAGCGTGGCTGGGCACAGCCCATTTTGGTGACATCCCGCGCAGACTTGGCCAATTTTTGCAACAAACTATCTTGCGCCGTGCCTGACGTTTCGTTGGTCGATCCGGCTGACTTAAAAAATCAGCAACGTTGGGCTGCAGAGTTGCGACGCATCAAGCCCAGCTACACCAGCGTTGAAGCGCAAGCTATGGCTGGTCAGCCTTTGTATGCAGCCGCACTGATGCTCAAGTTGGGTGAAGCCGACTATTGCATTGCCGGCAATCTGTCTTCGACGGCTGATGTCTTGCGAGCCGGTTTGCGTGCAGTGGGCTTAGACAAAGGAGTCAAAACACTGTCGTCGGTATTTTTTATGTTGTCGCCCAAGGCTGATCGGGTTGTGGTGTTTGGTGACTGTGGCGTGGTGCCTGAACCCAATGCCCAACAGTTGGCCGACATTGCTTTGTGTGCAGCCGATAACTTCAAAAATGTGACCGGTGAAACGCCCAAGGTGGCCCTGCTATCGTTTTCCACCAAAGGCAGTGCCAAACATGCGTCTATTGACACTGTTCATGCAGCTTTGGAACTGATCCTCCAGCGTCGACCAGCTCTTGATGTTGATGGTGAATTACAGTTTGATGCTGCCTTTGTGCCTGATATTGGCCGTCGCAAAGCGCCAGACAGCATGGTGGCGGGCCAGGCTAATGTGTTTATTTTTCCTAATTTGGCGGCTGGCAACATTGGCTACAAACTGGCTGAGCGTTTGGGTGGTTACACCGCCCTCGGGCCGATGATTCAAGGGCTGGCGCACCCAATGCACGACTTGTCGCGCGGCTGCAGTGCCGAGGACATGGTGCAGGCCGCGTTGCTGGCGATGCTGATGCATCCACTGGCGCGCTAGATAAGGTTTTGGTGATGAATCCGGAGTTTGCGAAGCCGGATTGATTGTTGATTAACTCGCATGTAACTGGAGAAACATATGGAAGCTTTGGGTCTGATTGAAACTAAGGGGTTGGTGGCGTTGATTGAGGCATCTGATGCCATGGTCAAGGCCGCGCGTGTCAAACTGGTAGGGTTCCAGCAAATTGGCGGGGGCTTGGTGACGGCCATGGTGCGGGGTGACGTGGCGGCATGTAAAGCGGCGACTGATGCCGGTGCGGCTGCTGCCAAGCGCGTGGGTGAACTGGTGTCGGTGCACGTGATTCCGCGCCCGCATGGCGATCTGGAAAGTGTTTTTCCGATCAAGCCCAATGGTCCGATTGTTGATTAGTCACCGCTAGTTCTTTCTCGGGTTTCTCAAGTGGTCAGCCCCTGTGCTGTCAGTACAGGGGGTCATGGGCTCGTCCGTGGTTGCCCCTTGGACAAGCCAAACAATAGGGGTGCCGTATGGAATTAGGTGTTGTCATTGGACAAGTGGTGTCGACCGCCAAATGCCCCGAAATGGAGGGCAGTCGCTTGATGGTGGTTAACCTGGTTGATCCGACCAAGAAAAAAGAAGCCCGTGTCGCCCACAACGCGGTGTGTCATGTGGCCGTTGATGCCGTGGGTGCGGGTGTCGGTGAATGGGTGTTATTGACGCGAGGCAGTTCGGCGCGACTGGCGGGCAAGCGTGAGCAACCGGTTGACTTGAGTATTGTGGGCATTGTCGATGAGGTTGTGATTCAGGAACAGGTGAGTTACCGCAAACGCGACGAGTAAAGAAAGATCATCATGGCTTTGACAGACTCGCAAGATATTGAACAGATCGTTCGCGCCGTGGTCAAGACTTTGGCTGCGCGCCAAACCGGTAATGCCGCATTGACCGCAGCCCCAGTGCAACCGCTCCCTCAGGGAATTTTTCACAGTCTTGATGACGCGGTAGCTGAGGCTCAGGCGGGTACACGCTTTCTTAAATCCATTGCCAACCGCAACAAAGTGATTGCGGCAATCCGGTCAGCGGGCGAAACTCACGCCCTCAGTCTGGCGGAACAAGCGGTGACTGAAACCAAAATGGGGCGGGTACAGGACAAGCTGGCCAAAAACCTGTCCCAAGTGCGTCATACCCCAGGGGTTGAATGCTTGGCACCCACGGCTCTAACCGGGGATGGTGGCTTGACCCTGATCGAGAACGCCCCGTGGGGTGTGATTGCATCGGTTACGCCTTCGACCAACCCTGCTGCTACCGTGATCAATAACGCGATCAGCATGATTGCAGCCGGCAATGCCGTGGTGTTCGCGCCGCATCCCGCCGCGCGCCAAGTGTCCCAGCGAACCATCAGTTTGCTCAATCAAGCCATCTCTGCTTGCGGTGGCCCGAAACATTTGTTGACCACGGTGGCTAAACCGACGATTGAAACCGCGCAGCAACTCTTCAAGCACCCAGGCGTTCATTTGCTGACTGTCACCGGGGGTGAAGCGGTCGTGCATGAGGCGCGCAAGCACACCGACAAACGACTGATTGCCGCCGGTGCCGGCAACCCGCCCACCGTGGTCGATGAAACCGCTGACATTGTGCGGGCCGCCAAAGACATCATCTGGGGTGCGTCGTTTGACAACAATTTGATTTGTGTGCTTGAAAAAGAAGTCATCGTGGTGGCCGCTGTCGCTGATCAGCTCAAGATGGAGATGGCCAAACACAAGGCGGTTGAGCTGAATCAGGATCAGGCGCGCAAGTTGCAGGACCTGGTTCTCACCAACGTCCTGTCCGACGGTCACGGCACTGTCAGTCGTGACTGGGTTGGACGCGATGCGGTCTGTCTGGCGCGTGCCATCGGTCTGCATGTGCCTGAAGATACGCGCCTGCTGTTTGTGGAAACCGGACCGACACATCCGTTTGCAGTGACTGAATTGATGATGCCGATCCTGCCGGTCATTCGTGCCGCTCATGTCGATGAGGCGATTGACTTGGCGGTCAAACTCGAAGGCGGTTGCCGTCACACCGCTTCCATCCATACGCGCAACATTGACAATATGGATCGCATGGCTGAGCTGATCAACACTTCGGTATTCGTCAAAAACGGGCCTTGTCTGGCGGGCCTGGGTTTTGGCGGTGAAGGCTGGACCAGCATGACTATCTCGACTCCGACCGGCGAGGGTGTCACCTCGGCCAGAACCTTTGTGCGTCTGCGCCGATGTGTGATGGTAGACCGGTTCCACATTGTTTGACTCGGTCATTGCGGTCATGAATTGCTCATCTCCAGCTTGTGCCTCCGATTGCGTGACCTGCCATGGTCGCGTGAGAGCGGACGTGCGGCGCGCTGTGCAAGTGAGTCATGAACCCTTGTCAAGTGATGAAGAACTGTTGTTGCAAGAGTACCAAGCCACACTCGGGCAGCGCAAAACGGTCAATGCCACTGAGTTACCGGTCCACTTTGTTTGTGAACTGGCGCGGGGTTTGTCGTGAACGCCAGCAGCTTTATCAGCATGGGGCTCGATATCGGGACCACCACCACCCAGATGATTGTGTCGCGCCTGGAGGTCACCAACCGGGCCGGACCTTCTTCAGTGGCTTATTACGATTTTTCCAAGCGCGAAGTGTTGTTCATGAGTGAGGTGGTGTTCACGCCATTTGACAACCAAGGCAATATTGCCGTCGATCAGATCGAAGATTTTGTACATTCCCAATGTGACAAAGCGCAAATAGCTTTGGCTGATGTGGCTACCGGGGCCATCATCGTTACGGGCGAAACCTCCAAAGCGCGTAACGCCCGTGACACGGTGGTGGCTTTGTCCGAGCGGTTGGGTGATTTTGTTGTGGCCACTGCCGGGCCCAATTTAGAGTCTGTCATTGCGGGTCATGGCTCAGGTGCCAGTGCCTATTCAAAAACTCATGCGTCGCGTGTGCTTAATATTGATGTGGGCGGTGGTACCTCGAATTTTGCCGTGTTTGAAGCCGGACGTGTGGTTGATACTGCTTGTCTGAATGTGGGGGGGCGGCTGTTGCAAATGGATGCCAACCAGCATGTCATCCATGCCGCTGCACCAGCGCTGGAGGTCGCCTCAGACTTATGGGCCCAATCGTATTTCCCGTCAACCCTGAATGACGAACAACTCAATGTCTATGCACACCGATTAGCTGAGCTGGTATTGGAGGTGGTTCGGGGAAATTTGTCAGACTTGGCGCGCCGCCTGCTGATGACCAAACCTTTGGCGCAAGCCTACCGCTTTGATGCCCTGTTTGTGTCGGGTGGTGTTGGGGCATGCCTGGATCAACCGGTTGCTGACAGCACATTTGGCGATACCGGGCCGTTGCTGGCGCGTCATCTATTGGCGGTATTTTCAGCCGCTGGTATTGCATTGCGAATTCCGGCCCAAACCCTGCGAGCCACGGTGATTGGCGCGGGTGCCCACACCNNTACGATCTGGTTAAGCTTTGAACACTTGCCGTTGCGCAGTGTTCCGGTTTTGTCGTGTTCGCTGACCTGGCCGGTTGCGCCGGGGGCATTGGCCGCGCATTGGATAAGCCGGGCGCGCATGTTGGACATCGACGTGGCGGCAGATGTATTTGCCCTCATGTTGCCGTCTGGCGTGCCTGTGACCTATGCCAACGTGCAGCAGTTGGCACATCAAGTCCAGGACTTTTGCCAGCTCCAGGCGCAACTTGTTGACTCGACACCGGCCGCGCCACTGCTGGTGGTCACCGATGCCGATCTGGGAAAAGCGCTGGGCAACGAGCTGCACCTGGCGATGCCGAATCGGCCCCTGGCGGTCATTGATGAGGTGCATACCGATGAGGGTGACTATCTCGACATCGGGCAAAGTATTTTCAATGGCCAGGTCGTGCCTTTGACGGTCAAGTCTTTGGCCTTTCCCGTCTGATACCCAACACAAGCGCAAAGCCTATGAAACTCTCGACCACACTTTTTGGACAACGCATTCAATTCAGGGATGTCAAAGACGTGCTTGCCAAGGCCAATGAACACCGTTCGGGTGATGTGCTGGCGGGTGTGGCGGCAATGAACGCGCGTGAACGTGTGGCCGCCAAACAGGTGCTTTCCGAGCTATTGCTGAGCGACTTGCGCAACCACCCGGTGGTGCCCTATGAAGACGATTGCGTCACCCGCCTGATTCAGGATGACCTCAATGAAGCGGTCTATCAGCGCATTCAAAACTGGTCGGTAGCGGAATTGCGTGAACGAATCCTGTGTGATGGCACTTCAGACATTGAAATGGACACCTTGAAGAAGGGGTTGACTTCAGAAATGG
>CXWL01006078.1_pt1 | contig 12320 bp, 14 predicted proteins | sample 590931 | NCBI WGS metagenome assembly CXWL01 (sample SAMEA3498368, study PRJEB10139) | groundwater metagenome | biome: water well; material: biofilm material | place: Germany | collected 2015-04-27
CCCACGCTCTCCTTCAAGGATCGCGTCGTGGCGGTCGCGCTGACGCGTGCCCGAGAGCTGGGATTTGAAACGGTGGCCTGCGCCTCGACCGGCAACCTGGCCAATTCCGTGTCCGCTCATGCCGCAGCCGCCAATCTCCATTGCTACGTCTTCATCCCGGGAGACTTGGAAGCCGCGAAGGTGCTGGGCAACCTCATCTATAAACCCCATGTGGTCGAGGTCGAAGGCAACTACGACGATGTGAACCGGCTCTGCAGCGAAATCGCCGGCGAACATGGCTGGGGNNTTCGTGAACATCAACATCCGCCCCTACTATGCCGAAGGATCCAAAACGCTCGCGTACGAAACGGTTGAGCAACTCGGCTGGAAGACGCCGGACCAGGTCGTCATTCCCATGGCCTCGGGCTCCCTCCTGACCAAGATCTGGAAGGGGCTGCACGAAATGAAATACGTGGGACTCATCGACGACGTGCGCACGAAGCTGAACGGCGCCCAGGCGGAAGGCTGCTCTCCGATCTCCACCGCCTTCAAAGCGGGACGCGACTTCTTCAAGCCGGTCAAGCCGAAGACCATCGCCAAATCGCTGGCCATCGGCAACCCGGCAGACGGCTACTACGCGCTGAAGGCGACCGCCGAGAGCAAAGGCGCCATGGAAATGGTGACCGACGAAGAAGTGGTCGACGGGATCAAGCTGCTCGCACAGACCGAAGGCATTTTCGCCGAGACCGCCGGCGGGGTAACCATCGGCGTGCTGAAAAAACTGGTCAAGCAGGGTGTGATCAAGAAGAATGAAGTGACGGTCGCCTACATCACGGGGAACGGATTGAAGACCCAGGAAGCGGTCATCGATGCCGTCGGACGGCCGACCCGCATTCAACCAAGCCTCGTGGCCTTTGAAAAAACCTTTAAGTTGGGAAAGAACGGTGGTGGTGACGCATGATTAAAGTCCGCATTCCCACTCCCCTCCGGCCGCTGACGAAGAACCAGGGGGAAGTTGAAACGACAGCCGGCAGCATCACGAACATGATCGAGTCGCTGAACAGCGCGCATCCCGGGATCAAGGATCGCCTCTGCGATGAGTCCGGTGAATTACGCCGCTTCGTGAACATCTATGTAAACGAGGAAGACATCCGATTCCTCAAGGGCAAAGAGACCATGCTCAAAGATGGCGATGAAGTCTCCATCGTGCCCGCGATTGCAGGAGGCTAACCATGTCACACTTACGCTTTCATGTGCGGTTTCCTGAAGACAAGGTCAAAGAACCGATCATTTACCAGATCGGCCGCGAGTACAATATCGTCACCAACGTACGCCGGGCCGATGTGCGTGAAACCACCGGCTGGGTCGATGTGGAGCTCTCCGGCGAAATCGCCGAGATCGAACGGGCCCTCGACGGCCTTCGTAAGAAAGGCTGCGTCGTCGATCCCATCGAATTGAACGTGGTGGAATAAGACAACCAGATTGCAGTCTACGCACATCATGGAACTTACAGAACTTCAGATACAACGCTACAGCCGTCACATCATCTTGAATGAAGTGGGCGGCAAGGGACAAAAAAAGCTCTCGCAAGCGAAAATCTTGCTCATCGGGGCAGGAGGCCTCGGATCACCGGCCGGGCTCTACCTGGCGGCTGCGGGCATCGGCACGATCGGATTGGTCGACGGCGATGTCGTCGATCTTTCTAATCTCCAGCGGCAGATTATGCATTCGACCGCCACGGTCGGAATGCCGAAGGTCGAATCCGGCAAGAAGACGCTGACGGCGATCAACCCGGAGATTACGGTCAACGCCTATCACCAGTTGGTCGATGCCGATAATATTCTGCCGCTCATCTCGCAATACGATATCGTGCTCGACGGGTCAGATAATTTCTCGACCCGATTCCTGGTAAACGATGCCTGTTTCTTTGCCAAGAAGACGTTGATCTCGGCAAGCATGTTCCGGTTTGAAGGCCAGCTCACGACCATTAAGCCGCACGCAGGCTACCCCTGCTATCGATGCCTCTATCCGGAGCCGCCTCCGGCTGGACTCGTCCCAAACTGCCAGGAGGCCGGGGTACTCGGTGTGCTTGCCGGCACGATGGGCATTTTGCAGGCCTCTGAAGCCATCAAGGAAGTACTGGGTGTCGGCGAAACCATCGCCGACAAGCTCGTGATCTACGACGCGCTCGACATGAAGTTCCGTAAAGTCAGCCGTCCGAAAGATCCGGCCTGCCCGCTCTGCGGACTGAACCCAAAGATTAAAGATCTCAATCTGGACTACGCAGTCAGCTGCACCATTTAATATCGTGGCTGATCTGATCATTCCCCAGTCCATTCTCGATGACATGGTCGCCCACGCGAAGGAACTCGCGCCCTACGAGTGCTGCGGGCTCCTCGCAGGAACCGGTCAAACTGTCACCAAGATTTATCGCATCAAGAATGTCGTCGCTCTGGAAGGTGCCCAACAACTTGCCTCATTTGATCCGGCAAAAGTCGCACATCTGGAACGATTGAGCCCGGCTGAACGGGCGGAGATTGCTTTTGTGATGGATGCCCAGGACCTGGCCCTCGCGCAGAAAGACATGCGCCGCAACAGCCACACCCTCCAAGTCGTCTACCATTCGCATCCGCACGATCCGGCGCGCCCTTCTGTCACAGACATCAAGATCGCCACCGACTACGAAGATTATTGGGGCAAGATCAATCTCCCCGTCCCCGCCTACCTCCTCATTTCCTTAATGCATCAGACGCCCGACGTCCGAGCCTACTGGATCAAAGGCGGCGTGGTGTCCCCGGCTCAGATCGCCGCACAGTAGTTCACACACCGCTCAACCTCACTCGGAATTTCATATTTCCCTTCTTCTATTTTCAATGCGATAATGCCATCATCATCGGCCTCTTTAGAAGGAGCAATCCCTATGGCATTCATCCATAAGATTCTTCTCGCCGCCGCCTCTATTCTTATCGTCACCGGTCAGAGCTGGGCCGAAGACAAGAGCTACTACAGCCCCGTCATTAATATCGACACTGAAAACCACCGTGTGCTGATTTCCAAACTCGGCGGGGTGTTCTATATCGATGTCCCGGAGATTGCGCGGCCCCATATGGAGAAGCTGCCGGTTTCCGGCCTGGTCGATTTCGTCGTGGAAATGCGCGGCGAAGGAGAGATGCCCGTGATCAAAACATGGAAGGTGAAATCAGGCGAATCCACCTGCATGTTCTTCAATGGGAAAGAGTGTAAGTAACGAGGACGCTCATACAGATCAGCCTACTCCGAACTACCCAGCATGTCGTCGATCAACGGACGATTGATGTCGGTACAGCCCAGACAGATGGTATCGAACAGGGATTCGTGGTCTGCGACAAAGTTCCTCGCGTCCGGCAGCTTCTCGGCATACACCTGATCGTAACAGGTCTCACAGAGCATCATGAGTCCCCGCGAGACGGAGACGGTTTTCCGGCCTGCGCTTCCCGCCATAACTACACCGATCCCTTCTGTCGTGCGATCCAAAAGTCTTCCGGCTCCAGGTCGATCCCGCAGGTCACGCACTCATACACCGACTGCCCTTCCGGCAGTTGGATTTCCGTGCGAATAATGCGGCCTCGACACACATGATAGAAACGCCCCCTGGCGTCCTCATCATCCAGCGGATCACTCTCGTATATCAGCACCATAATTGTATGACGTCCTTGTGATTCGTGAGGGGAAGTATACTGACCTGCAACCGACGGCCGCAACCATCCCACTGACTGACTGCGCTACACCTGAAACTGCGCCTCGTACAGGCGTGAGTAGACACCTCCGCGAGTGATCAAGACATCATGCGTGCCTTCTTCGACCACCCGCCCGTGCTCGACCACAATGATACGATCGACCTCATTGATGGTCGATAGCCGGTGCGCGATGATGATCGTAGTCCGGCCTTTGGTGAGTTCATTCAAGGCTTCGCGGATCTTGACCTCGGTCTCCGTGTCGATATTGGAGGTGGCCTCGTCGAACATCACGATCGGAGGATCTTTGAGCAGGACCCGCGCAATCGACACCCGCTGCCGCTGCCCGACCGAGAGTTTGACGCCACGTTCTCCGATCCACGTATCGTACCCTTCAGGGAGTTTCACGATGAACTCATGGGCGCGGGCTGCCTTGGCCGCGGCTTCAATGGCATCCTGCCCTGCCGAAAGATCGCCGTAGAGAATATTTTCTCTGACGGTGCCGTTGAAGAGAAAGGGCTCTTGCTGCACGAGGCCGATCTGATTCCGCAGAAACGCCAGCGGCACCAGCCGGATATCCATCCCATCGATCGTAATCGACCCGCCGGTGACGTCGTAGAATCGATTCAGCAACTTCAGCGTAGTGCTCTTTCCCGCTCCGCTGGGACCCACCAGCGCCACCCGTTCGCCGGCTCGCACGGTGATACTGACATCCTTGAGAATAGGCGCATCGCTGCGATAGTGAAATTGCACATGATCGAAGGCCACGGCCCCGGTAAAGCGGGCCACCGGCGCCTGGATACCCGGTTCATCCCGCACATCCGGCACGGTATCGAGGACGTCGAACACCCGTTCGCTCGCCGCCAGCGCGTGCTGCAGCATATGGTTGACTGAATGGATCTGGTTGATCGGGACATAGAACAGAGCCAGATACGACGTGAACATGACCAACTCACCGACCGACAGGTGCTTGGCCAACACTTCGGCCGTCCCGAACCACAAGACCAATGCGCCGCCGAGGCTGCCGATCAACATCATCCCCGGTGAGTAGAACGACCAGAGATACATGGCCTTCAAGGTATCCTTGCGGCATTGATCGCTCTTGCGGCCGAATCGATCCTGTTCATAGGGTTGACGGTTGAATCCCATGGTCTCCCGAATACCGGCCAGGGAATCTTGTAGTAACGCATTGAGTTCCGCCGCGCCCTTCCGAATCTCACGATAATACCCGTGGACGCGCTTCGTGAAGAGCGCCGCCCCTATGATCAAGATCGGGATCGGCAATAGCGCCAACAGGGCCAGTTTCCAGTTGAGCCAGAATAAGACCACCATGATCCCGATCAGGGTCAACCCGGCGGTAATGATTTCTTCAAGTCCATCGACGAAGATCCGCTGCATATGCTCGGTATCGTTCAAGACCCGAGACATGATCTCACCGGTCGGACGATTTTCAAAAAAGCTGATGGAGAGGCGCTGCAAGGCGGCAAACACCTGGACGTGCAGATCGTGCACAACCTGCTGTTCCAAGGAATTATTGAGCCGGATGCGCATCGAGCTGCAGAGATTACGCATAAGGTAGGAGCCGGCCAGCCCCACGAATACCCAGGTCAGGAGATCGACCCGGTTTGCCTGAATGACGTCGTCGATCAGAATCTTGATGAGCCACGGGGGAACGAGTTCAAATGCCGTCGTCAGACCGGCAAACAGGAACGTCCCCAGCACCATAAGGCGATAGGGTCGAAGATACTGAAGCACACGCAGCAGGGTTTTCACAGGGGCAGGTTACATCCCGACCCGTCAGATGACGGCAGCAGGATCTTTCTTCCAATACTGATCGAATTCGGCAAGTTGCGTCAGTGTCGACATATCCGTCATCCGGTCAAGGAATAGTCTCCCGATCAAATGATCCATCTCATGCTGAATACACACGGCGAGCAGGCCGGTCGCCTCGAAATCCAGCGCCTTACCCTGTCGATCCAGCGCCGTCACGCGGATTAATGAGGGACGGGTGACTTTCCCCCGTAAACCATCCACACTCAAGCACCCTTCCCAATTTTCCACTTGCTGGGGTCCGTAGAACGCGATCGACGGATTAATGAGCACTGTTTCAGGAAAGTCCCCCTCGCAGGCCATCACCACTAACTGCACAGATCGGGACACTTGCGGAGCGGCCAACCCGATACCGGGCTCGTCGTACATGGTCTCCAGCATGTCGTCGATCAGGCGTTGAATGTCGACCGATTTGATCTGGCGAGGCCCAATGGGGTCCGCCTTTCGACGCAGAATGGGATTACCAAGTTTCGCTATTTTTAGAATCGCCATGCGAATGAAACTCACTCTCTACAAAGCTGATACTGTACCATCCTGTATAGGTAACACAGGCCGGTTTTGGCGTGCAACCCGCCTGCTTCTGAACTTGGCGATCAGGAACTCTTCCCGGAACGGCGTGGCTCAGGAATCTCGAACGCCTCCTTATTCGAAGCCCACCACTCCACCCACTCGCTCACCCAGGCCTGCCGATCCTGCTTCGTCGACGTATCCCAATCATGAAACTCGGTTTCATGACGGGTCACAATCCAGAGAGAATGCAACGCCGACATCGCCACGAACCGTTCGTCGTCGGTGATCATGGGGATCAGCGTGGGGATCACCGCTTTGAGCCTGACATACCGGGATTCAAACGCCGCCGCTTTCCGGACGGAGGGATTCTGATCCTTGGACATCACCTCGATCGCCTCAGGTGTCTTCGCCGCATCGAGTCGGATCGCCACACGCAGGGCATGTTCACGGACGCGCGGGAGTTCGTTCGGATCTTTGGCTGTCTGAAGCAGCGCCGGCACCCCGGACACCCCTTTCATCATCGACAGCGTCTCGATCGTATTGTACCGAATTCTGGGGCTCGGCATCGTCAGTCCTTTCACCAACGCCGGGACAGACGGCTCTCCCAAATGCACAAACTCCCCCATGGCCCAAAACTCTTGCTTGCCTTCCAGCAAGGGAAGCAGCGCTTCAGCCCGCTTTAATTCCTCCGGGCTGAGCGGATTCGTATTGGGCGGCACCGACATATCCGGCACATCCTGTTGCTTCGGCGGCGCCTCATAGGGAATTTGCACGAGCACGACAGGATTCTTCTCACCGGCCCAGAGGTCCGCCGACAATCCGGCGCCAATGGCCAGCGCACACACACCGACCGCTGTCACAATACGTCTACACATCGTCACGATCCTCCCCGCCTTACCATGGTTACTACTCTTCCTCGCCCATAAGATCCCCTTGATGGGCTAACTCATACAATACCGGTAACACGACCAAAATCAAAAATGCCGCCGTCAACATCCCGCCGACCACCACTCGGGCCAGCGGCTTTTGCGCTTGCGATCCGATTCCCGTTGCCAGCGCCGCCGGTAACAATCCGATGGCCGCTCCCAAGGTCGCCATGAGGATTGGCCGCATCTGCATATCTGCGCCCTTCCGGACTGCGTCACGAAGAGTCAACCCCGCCTTCCTGAATTCTTCGATCCGGGATATCAACAACACGCCGCCTAGAATCGCCACACCCAGAGTGGAAATCACTCCGACTGCAGCTGAAATACTGAAGTGGGTGTTCGACAGCACCAAGGCCAAGACCCCTCCGACCAGCGCGAAGGGAACCGTCGCCAGCACCAAGAGCGCATTTTTGAGAGAATCGAACGTCGTATAGAGGAGGAACAGGATGATCACCAAACTGACCGGCACGATCTTAGCCAGCCGCTTCTGTTCATCTTTCAGCTGATCGTACTGGCCCGCCCATTCCATCCGATACCGATCAGGAAGTGCAACCGATGTGACCATCTTGGCTTGCGCTTCCTCGACCGTGCTCTGAAGATCGCGATCCCGGACACTGAACTTGATCGGGATATAACGCTCATTGTTCTCCCGATAGATGATAAAGGCGCCTGTTTGCGTTGTGATACTGGCCACCTGCTTCAGCGGTACTCTCGCCCCATCCGGTGTACTCACCAGAATATTCCCGATGGCCTCGACATCCTGCCGAAACTCCGGAAGGAAACGCACGACGAGATCGAACCGCCGCTCACCTTCATACACTTGCGTGACCGCCTGTCCCCCGACGGCCGCCTGCACCACCGCATTCACATCCGCCACTTGCAGCCCATAGCGCGCGCTGGCTTCACGATCGACTTGAATCAGAAGATTCGGCTGGCCCACCAGCCTGAAGATCCCCAGGTCTTTGACGCCTTGAATCCCTTGCATGACACGCTCAATCTCGCCGGCTTTGGCCTCCATCGTCTTGAGATCCGTCCCGAACAGCTTGATGGAGTTTTCCCCCTTGACGCCCGACATGGCTTCTTCGACATTATCCTGAATAACCTGCGAGAAATTGAAAATTACGCCGGGAATATCCTTCAAGCGCCCTTCGATTTCCTCAATCAGCTGATCTTTGCTGAGGCCCGCCCGCCACTCTTCCTGCGGCTTCAGATTCGCCAAAAACTCGGCATTGAAGAAACTCGTCGGATCGGTGCCGTCGTCGGGCCGGCCAAGTTGCGACACAATCGTCGACACTTCCGGCGAATCCCTGAACATGCGGCGAATGTCGCTAGTAAGTCGCGCCGCCTGATCGAAGGAAATATCCACGGGCATGGTCGCGCGGACCCAGAGATTGCCTTCCTCCAGTGCCGGCATAAATTCCCCGCCCAGGAATCGAAGTGCGACTATCGTAACCAGCAGCGCCCCACCGGCAAACCCGAGCACCGTGACGCGATGATTCAATGCCCACTCCAATGTCACCGAGTAGGTACGTCTGATGCCACGGACCACGATCGTATCGTCTTCGCTGATCTTCCCCTTCAACAGAAACGAGCAGAGTACGGGTGCCAACGTAAAAGCCATGAGCAACGCACCCACGAGGGCAAAGCCATAGGTGATGGACATCGGAGCAAAGATTTTTCCCGGCACGCCGGTCATCGTAAAGAGGGGTATGAAGGCCACCACGATAATCGTCGTGGAATAGAAAATCGGCTGGCCGACCTGCCTGGCGGCCCGCACGATATGCTGATGCACGGTGAGTCCGGGGGTTTTCGAATGCGCCAGATGGAAGAAGATGCTCTCGACCATAATCAGCGTCGCATCGACAATGATCCCGAAATCGATAGAACCGAGGGAAATGAGATTCGCTGACTGGCCGATCAGGATCATCATGGTGAACGTGAACAGCAGCGACATCGGAATCGTGAGGGCCACGATCAGCGCCGCGCGGAAATGCCCGAGAAAGACCACCAGAATGACAAAGACCAGGACCATGCCGCTGATCAGAATATCCAGCACGGTTTCCACGGTCGTATGAATCAGTTTCGTTCGATCGTAGAACGTCTTGATCTTGACGCCTTCCGGCAACTTCCAGGCATTCAGATCCTCGACCTTTGCGCGCACCTTATCCAAGACCGGCAGCGCCTTGTTGCCGCGCTGCAACAACACGACACCTTCCACCACATCGTCACGGTCATCGATGCCTACTTTTCCCAGCCGCACCTGGTGGCCGACCGAGACCTTGCCCAGCGTATTCACAAAAATCGGCGTGCCGTCTTTTTCCGCGACGACCACATTCTCAATATCTTCGAGCCGGTTGATGAGACCCAGTCCGCGGATGTTGTAATTCTGCGCGCCGACCGTCAAATAGTTCCCGCCGACGTTGGCATTGCTGTTGGTCAGCGCCGTCATGACCTGAGACAAGCTCACCCCGTAGCTGATGAGCTTCCCGGGATCGATATCGACGTGATACTCCTTCGTGGTGCCGCCGAATGCCGTCACATCAATGACGCCGGGCACCCGCTTGAACTCGCGCCGGACCTGCCAGTCTTGAATCGTCTTCAGCGTAGTCAGATCGGACTTCTCGCCGGTCAGCTCATAGCGGAAAATCTCTGCGATCGCCCACCAGGGCGACAGGGCCGGAGAAGCGCCTTTCGGCAGGTCCACACTCGCCAGCCGGTTCAGCACCTCCTGACGATCGCGAAACATGTCCGTATCAAAGTCGAAATAGACCTTGATATCGCTGAGGCCGAAGATCGAGAGCGACCGGATATCGGTGAGGCCCGGCATTCCGTTGAGTGCCACCTCGATGGGAATCGTAATCTGCCGTTCCATCTCCTCGGCCGACCAGCCGGGGTACTGGGTAATCAGCTCCACCATCGGCGGCGAGGGATCGGGATAGGCGACAATGTCGAGGAGATGGAAGGCATAGAGCCCGCCGAACAGCAGCATGAACCCCAACGCGCACAACAGGAATCGCTGGACCAGCGAAATTTCAACCAGCCGTGCAATCATGGAGAGATGGAACTCTGATGCGGTGCGGAGAGGTGAGCGCTCACGCGGTTATGTCCCTTTGACTTCCTGGCCCTTGATCAGGACGGCCCCCTTGATCACAATTCGTTGCCCCCGGGTCAGCCCCTCAAGCACACGCACCTGATCCGTGGAGATATTGGAAACCTTGACCTCACGCTTCACATAGCGATTCGGCTCTTCCACCACGTAGACGAATTGCTTCCCGTCAGCTTCCAGCACGGCCTCGCGAGGAACCGCAATGAACTGGGTGGCGTCGCCCACATCCAGATGGAGTCGGGCAAACATCTCCGGTTTCAATTTGTGCGGATCGTTATTCACCCAGGCCCGGACTTTGATCGTGCGCGTAGCCGGGTCGACCACGTCACCAATGGCGGCCAGCGTGGCAGGGAAATCGACACCGGGATAGGCTTCCACCGTCACCTTGGCAAACTGCCCTTCTCTGACGAGGGCCAGATCGCGCTCATATAAGTCGGCAAGTACCTGCAACATATCCAAGTCGGCCACGGTAAACAGCACTTGAGACGGATCGCCGCCGACCGACTGCCCCGGGGTCACGGCCCGCTCGACCACAATCCCGGTGAGCGGACTCTTCATCTCGAAGCGGGAGGTAATCTTCTGTTTATCCAGCGGCTTCGTCAACTCATCGGCCGGGACACGCAGAGACAGCAACCGCTCTTTGGCCCGGCGGAATTCCGCCCGGGCTTTGACCAGCTCGTTCTCGGCCTGCTTCAGATCTTTGAGCGGCATCGCCTTGTTCTCGTACAGATCCTTGGCCAGATCCTGCGCGCGCGTGGCGTACTGGAGCTCGGAATCTTCCTTCACATACTCCGAATAGGCCTGTGCGATATCCGGGCTGTCGACGATCAGCAAGACGTCGCCCGCCTTCACACGATCCCCGAGATGCGCCCGCACCTCAACGACCCGGCCCTGCAACGGAGAGGAGATTTTCGAATAGCGGTCCTCTCCGTAGGCCACCTTCCCCGACAGTGTCAGAGCCTGATGTGAGGGACTGAACTCCACCACGGCCGTTTCGATCCGCGGCTGCGATAGTGCGGGAGCCGGGGCTGTCTTCGCGAGAGGGGCCGCAACCGAATCAGACGGCGAGGGTTGGTCGGATTTCCCACAACCCGAGATGATAAGGAGCGCCATCGTGATTGCCAGCGGAGCCATGTGAGCGCTCATAACGATATCTCCTGCCCCACTGCACTCTCCAGTTGAATTACATTGCGCTGATAGCTGAAGAGGGCCTCGAAATAGTTCTGTTGGATCGTTCTGGATGTCCGGGCCGCATCAAGCAAATCTAAAATCGTCGCCCCGCCCCGCTCATACGCCCGCTCGACGATCGTGAAGGTTGAACGGGCATCCTCCAAGACCCCTCCGAGAAAGGCCTCCACCAGCCGCCGGCTTTGGAGGAGATTCTTGTAGGCTACATCCACCTCATTTTCAACCTGGTTCAGCGTCTTACTCAGATCGGCTTCGGCCGTCTGCACCGCCACCTCTGCCTGCATGATACCGCCCNNGATGAACCGTTTAGAGCGCACATCCGGTCGCGCATCCAGAGCCACAGTCCGGAGTCGACCGATGTCCGGATCGACGCGCTTGTAGTCGAACTCCGACGTCAGCTCGAGGACAGTCGCCGGAGAAACCCGAAGCAACTGGCGAAGATCCGCCCGCGCTGTCTCTCCTTCCTGCAGCGATTGAATGACTTGCGATTGAAAATCGATGAATTGCAGGCGAATCCGGATCAAGTCCACTTCGGCGATATAGCCTTTTTTGAAACGGATCGTATTCACATCAAGAATGCGCGAAAACCGATCCCGGTTTTCCTCAGCCAACGCCAGACGCCGCTGCGCCAATTGAGTGCGGTTATATGCATCCTTGACCGTAAAGGTGAGCTGCCGTACCGCATCTTCGAAGGCAGCTTCAACAGACTGGGTGCCGAACGCCGCACTTTCAATCCGATACCCGCGCTTGCCGGCCAGCTCGAACAATTGCTGAATCTGNNAGCGTCTTACTCAGATCGGCTTCGGCCGTCTGCACCGCCACCTCTGCCTGCATGATACCGCCCTGATTGCGATTGAACAATGGCAGCGGGACCCCCAGGCTGAGCGCTGCCTGTCCGGGATTGTCGGGCCCTTTCGGTCCCTGTATCGAATATCCCGCGCCGACCGTGACGTCCGGAATCCGATAGGCCTTGGCCAGACGAAGATCCGCTTCGCGTTGAGACATGATGAACCGTTTAGAGCGCACATCCGGTCGCGCATCCAGAGCCACAGTCCGGAGTCGACCGAT
>CXWL01032937.1_pt1 | contig 12318 bp, 9 predicted proteins | sample 590931 | NCBI WGS metagenome assembly CXWL01 (sample SAMEA3498368, study PRJEB10139) | groundwater metagenome | biome: water well; material: biofilm material | place: Germany | collected 2015-04-27
ACTCTCACCCGAGCCGACCTGGCTATCGCCTCTCCTTATAATACCTATGTTAATCCAGGTCTGCCTCCCGCTCCGATCGGCAACCCCGGCCTTTCCAGCCTCAAAGCCGCCGCCAGCCCTCGGTCGACCAAGAACTGGTTTTATCTCCATGATCCAAACGGAACAGTTCATTATGCCGAAACCATCGAACAACACAATCAGAACGTCTGCGCCTATCTCAAAAAAGACTGCTAAGTACAGATTCTCTATTTGGCCTGTTGACAAGGCTGGTTCGTATCTGTTATTATCACCACCAGTCAATTAAATCTGGCTTAAGTTCTTCAAGCCGGGTTTTTTCCGTCCGTTGACCGCTCGTTGCCTTGTCATTAACGTTTGCCTAATCAAAGCCAAAAGGATGCCAAAGAAAGCTATTCGTGAAAATTGGGGGAAATCACACAAAAATTTACCCGAACTAAATCTTACTCAGGTTCAAGTTGATTCATACAAAGACTTTCTCGCCAACGGTATCCGCCTCTCTCTTCAGGAATTAAATCCTATTAAGGATTTCACCGGCAAGTTTTTCCAACTAGAATTCTCCGATCACCACCTCGGTAAACCGAAACTCACTCCCAAAGAGGCGATGGAGAAAGGTGTCAACTTTGAAGCCCCTCTAAAGGTCACCGCCAAGCTCACCAATCTTCAGACCAAGGCCGTCCAGGAGCAGGAAATCTTTTTGGGCGACATCCCTCTGATGACCTCCGTCGGCACCTTCATTATTAACGGCGTCGAACGCGTCGTGGTCAATCAACTCGTCCGCTCGCCGGGCGTTTTTTATACTCGGGAGTTGGATCCGAACTCTGGCCGCTATCTCCATACCGCCGAAATCAGACCACTTTTCCGGGGCTCTTGGTTAGAGTTCATCGTCAGCCGCAACGACCACATTTCCGTCCGCATTGACCGTCACCGTAAAATCTCCGCCACCACCCTCATCCGCGCCCTCGGATATGAATCCGACGACGAAATCAGAAACCTCTTCGCCGAAATCGACACCGACAAAGATCACCAATACATTGAAACAACCCTCCTCAAAGATACTAGCAAAACCCCCAATGAAGCTCTCCTCGAATTCTACGACAAAATTCGCCCCGGCGAACCAGCCGTTATCGAAAACGCCAAGAATCTCTTCCACCAAATGTTCTTCGACAGCCGCCGATACGATCTCGGTCTGGTCGGCCGCTACAAACTCAACAAGAAACTCGGCATCAATATCCCCATTGATGAGAATCACGTTACCCTGGATAAACAGGACATCGTCGCCGCCATCCGCTATATCATCGGACTCCAGAATGGCAAGGGCAAGGTCGACGATATCGACCATCTCGCTAACCGCCGCGTCCGCCGCGTCGGCGAACTAGTCAACCAGACTGCCTTCCGTGTTGGTCTTCTTCGTTTAGAGCGCTCCATAAAGGAAAAAATGAGTATGGCCAAGGCTGAGGATCTTCCTACTCCCTCCGCCCTGATCAACCCCCGCCCCATCATTGCTTCCGTCTATGAGTTCTTTAGGAGAAATCGTTTGTCATCCATCCTCGAGCAGGTCAACCCTCTATCCGAGGTCGACAATCTCCGCCGTCTCTCTGTCATGGGCACCGGTGGTGTTACTCGAGAGCGTGCCAGTTTCTCCATGCGCGACATCAACGCTTCTCAGTACTCCCGTATCTGCCCCGTCCGCTCCCCTGAAGGTCAAAACATTGGTTTGGTTACCTATCTAGCTCTCTATACCCATATCAATGAATTTGGCTTCCTCGAATCCCCGTACTTCAAAGTCGAGAAAGAGGAGCTTGGCGGCAAAACCGTCATGAAGATTTCCAAGGATATCGTTTACATCACCGCCGACGATGAAGAAAAATATTACGTCACTCACGCCGAGGTCGGTCGCGACGGCGACATCATTACCGACAAATGGGTTGCTGCCCGCTTTGACGGCCAATTCATCGAAGTCGACGTCACTCAAATTCAGCTTATCGATGTCGTTCCCCGTCAGGTCGTCGGCACCTCCGCCTCACTGATTCCTTTTGTTCATCACGACAACGGTACCCGTGCCCTCATGGGAAGTCACATGCAAACTCAGGCCGTGCCGCTTCTGAAGCCCGAAGCTCCCATCGTCGGTACCGGTATGGAAGCCTCAGTTGCTCAGGCTATGGGTTGGGTCGTCCGCGCCCGTCATGCCGGCAAGGTCATCAGTAGTGACGCCAACCATATCAGTATCAAGTTGTCAGAGGCTGACGCCAAGGTTGCCGCCAAAGAAATCTCCGAGACTGATTATGGCTTCGTCACCGTCAAGGGGGACGTCGAAACCTACGAGATCAGAAAATATCACCGCACGTCCCAGAGCACCAGTTACAGTCAATACCCCATCGTCATGCCCGGTGACGTTGTTGAGAAAAACGATATCATCATCAACGGTCCCGCTGCCGAGGACGGTGAGTTGGCGATCGGTCAAAACCTCTTCATTGCCTATGGTTCTCTCGAGGGACTCGGTTATGAGGACGCCATCGCTATCAGCTCCCGCCTCGTCGAAGAGGACCTGCTCAGTTCCATTCATATCAACGAATACGTCGCCGACGTTATGGACACGAAGCTTGGCGCCGAAGAACTCACCAGTGATATTCCCAACGTCAGTGAGTCTGACCTCCGAAACCTCGGTGTCGACGGCATCGTCGTCATCGGCAGTAATGTCAGCCCCAACGATATCCTCGTGGGCAAAATTGCTCCCAAAGGTGAAACCGAGTTGACTGCTGAGGAGAGATTGCTTCGCGCTATCTTTGGTGAAAAAGCCCGTGAAGTTCGCGACACCTCACTTCGTATGCCCCATGGCGAGCAGGGTACCGTCATCTCCGTCCAGATCCTTGACCGTGAGCAGGGCGACGAGCTCGACGCCGGTGTCATTCGCCAAATCAGAGTCAAGGTCGCTCAGCTTCGTCGTATCACCGTCGGAGACAAGCTCGCCGGCCGTCACGGAAACAAAGGTGTCATCAGCAAAATCGTTCCCAAGGCCGACATGCCTTATATGGCCGACGGTCGCCCCGTTGATATTTTGATCTCACCTCTCTCGGTTCTGGCTCGTATGAACTTGGGTCAGCTTCTCGAGGCCCAGCTCGCCCTCGCCGCTCAAACCCTCGGTATCAAGATTGGCGTCCCCGTCTTTGAAAAGATCGACGAAGAGAAGATTTCCGCTCTGCTTGAGAAGGCCGGTTACGACAAAACCGCCAAGGTTCAGCTTTATGACGGTCGCACCGGTGAACCCTTCTCCCAGAAAACCGCCGTCGGTGTTGCCTACATCCTCAAGCTCATCCACATGGTCGAGGACAAGACCCACGCCCGCTCCACTGGACCATACAGTTTGGTTACCCAACAGCCTCTCGGTGGTAAAGCTCAAATGGGTGGTCAACGTCTCGGAGAAATGGAAGTCTGGGCCTTCGAAGCACACAAAGCAGCTCATTCGCTCCAGGAAATGCTTACCATTAAGTCTGATGACGTTATCGGCCGCTCCAAAGCCTTTGAGGCGATCGTCAAGGGCCTTCCCATCCCCGAAAGTACCGTTCCGGAATCCTTCAAGGTCTTGGTCAAGGAGCTCAATTCTCTCTGTCTTTCCATCGTTCCTACCGGCCCGGTTATTGCCGATGAGCCGGAAGTTGCTCCAGTTGTCGCCCCCGCGGACGATTCCATCCCTGGTGGAGCTCCCGCTGACACTTCATCTCAAACCTCATCCGCCTCTGGCGGAGATGACACTGACGACGATGGCGATGATGAGGACGAAGAGATTGAAGAAGAAAAAGCCGTTACTGAAAACAAGATCGAAAGTTAACAGAAACAAACAACAAAGTACAAATGAAAAACATCGTCGACTTTGCCGGACTCCAGATTAAACTCGCTTCTCCCGAAGAAATTTTGTCCTGGTCTCATGGTGAGGTCTTAAAGCCGGAAACCATCAACTACCGAACCCAGAAACCGGAAAAAGACGGTCTTTTTTGTGAGCGCATTTTTGGTCCCACCAAGGATTGGGAATGTTATTGTGGCAAATACAAACGCGTTCGTTTCCGAGGTATCATCTGCGACAAATGTGGTGTCGAAGTTACCCAGAGCCGCGTCCGCCGCGAGCGTATGGCCCATATCAAGCTCTCCACCCCTATCGCCCACGTCTGGTTTTTCAAGGGTGCCCCCAGCAAGATCTCCCTCCTGCTTGATATCTCTCCCAAGAAGCTAACCTCGGTTATCTATTTCTCCAAATATCTCGTTCTCTCCGTCGACGAAAAAGCCAGAGAAGAGGCTCTTACCAGAATCAGTGGCGAAAAAGACAAAAAAGTCGAAGCCATTCGCACCGACTTCGACGGCCGCATCGAGAAGCTCAAAGACGAGGGCAAGACCCAGGTCGATTCTCTCAAGAAAACCATCAAGGATAAAGATGAACTCGCCCTCAAGACCGAAGACGCCAAACTCGCTCTCAAACAGCGGGCTGCCGGACTTCGTGAGCAAATGGTCTCCGAAATCACCCTTCAGGAAGAAATAAGTACCAAGCTCGGTGATTTGATCGAAAACGTTCAGGCCAACTCTCTCCTCTCCGAGTCAGAATACATGAAATTTGAAGACTATAACGTTATCGACTGGCTTACCGTCGGCATGGGTGCCGAAGCCCTACTCGAGAGCTTGAAGAGAATCGATCTTGATGCCCTCTCTAGCCAACTCAAGGAAGACGTCAAGAGTCACTCCGAAGCCAAACGCACGAAGGCCACCAAGCGCCTCCAGATAGTCCGCGGCCTGAGAAATTCCTTAGTCAGGCCGGAATGGATGATTCTTTCTGTTCTGCCCGTCATTCCTCCCGACCTTCGTCCCATGGTCCAGCTCTCGGGTGGCCGTTATGCCGCCAGTGATCTAAACGACCTCTATCGTCGGGTCATCAACCGCAACAATCGTTTGAAGCATCTCATCGATCTGGGTGCCCCGGAAATCATCTTGAGAAACGAGAAACGCATGCTTCAGGAGGCCGTTGATGCCCTGATCGACTCCTCCCAAGCCAAAACCACCCGCCGCAGCCGCACCGGCAAAACTCTCAAAAGCATCTCCGACCTTCTCAAGGGGAAGCAGGGTCGCTTCCGCCAAAATCTTCTCGGCAAACGCGTCGACTATTCCGGCCGTTCCGTTATCGTCGTCGGACCAGAACTGGACATCGACCAATGCGGTCTCCCCAAGGAAATGGCCCTGGAGATGTTCAAGCCTTTTGTCCTTCGCGAGTTGATTCTCAAGGGTTTGGCTCCCAACGTCAAATCCGCTAAAAATATTATTGAGAAGCGTCCTCCGGAAGTCTTCGACATCCTCGAGGAAATCACCAAGGAGCACCCCGTTATCCTTAACCGCGCCCCAACTCTGCACAAGCTCTCCGTTTTGGCTTTCTGGCCCGTCCTTGTCGAAGGCAGTGCCATCCGCCTCCACCCGGTCGTCTGTGAAGGTTTCAATGCCGACTTTGACGGAGACCAAATGGCTGTCCACGTTCCTTTGACCGAAAAAGCCAAAAAAGAAGCAGTCAAATACATGTTCCCCCGTCACAACCTTTTGAAGCCCAGTAGCGGTAACCCCATCAACATCCCCGTCAAGAAGGAAATGGGTATCGGTATTTATCTGATCTCTTCCATTGACGTCACCATCCCACCTCACACCTCCCCCTTTGGCAGTCGCGCCGAAGCCATTACCGCCCTCCAGAACAACGTCATCAAGCTCCGTGGGGAAATCAAGGTCCGCCTCAATCAAGAGGATACCGCTCTCACTACTACCACCGTCGGCCGGATTCTCTTCAATCAAATCTTGCCCGAGGACTGGAAGTTCATCAATGAGTCCATGCCTTCCAAATCACTGAGTAATCTTTTCGAAAAAGCGATCAAGGAACTAGATAACCAGAGGGTCGTTCAGCTGGTCGACGATATCAAGAACCTCGGTTTTGAAGTCGTTACCACCTCCGGACTCTCCTTCTCTATCTCCGACAACGAGCTTTATGACGGCAAGGAAGACATCATCGAGTCCGGCAACAAGAAGGCCAAGGAAATCGAAGACAACTATCGGCTCGGTCTGATCACCAACGAAGAAAGAAAGAAGCTCACCATTGATATGTGGATGAGCACTACCGAAGAGTTGGCTGAGAAAACCTGGTCCACCTTCTCCATTGACAACCCCATCAGAACTATCATCGACACCGGTGGTGGCCGTATCAACAAAAACACCATCAAACAGCTCTCCGCCATGCGTGGAATTGGTGTCGATCCCTTAGGTAACTTCGTCGAGCTTCCTACCAAATCCAACTATCGCGAGGGACTAACCATCTTCGAGTACGTGACTGCTATCCGTGGAGACCGCAAGGGTCTCACTGATACCGCTCTTCGTACCGCCGACGCTGGTTATCTCACACGCCGCCTGGTGGACGTCTCCCACGACGTCATCATCCGCTCCCTCGACTGTGGTCAGGATGAGGGTCTGGAGGTCAGATCCGACATCCGCCCCGGTGTTTTTGCCGCCCGTCTCGTCACTCGTATTGCCGCCAAGAAGGTCACTGATCCTCAAACCAAGAAGACGATTGTCGAAGCCGGTGATCTTATCTCCGACGAAATTGCCAAAGCCATCAAGGAAGCCAAGGTCGAGAGCGTCACCATTCACTCACCTCTCACCTGCAAACTTCGTTTTGGCATCTGCGCCAAGTGTTACGGCTTCAACTACGCTACCAACGCCATGGCCAAGGTCGGGGATCCGGTTGGCATCATCGCTTCTCAGAGTATCGGTGAACCTGGTACTCAGCTCACCATGCGTACCAAGCACTCCGGAGGCATCGCTGGTTTGGACGTTACCCAAGGTTTGCCCCGTGTTACCGAACTTTTGGAGGCCCGTTCCCCCAAAATTGCCGCTCCCATCGCTGAGGTTGCCGGCAAGTTGAAAGTTCTGGAAACCGACAACGGTTACCGTTTGACTATCACCCCCACTGGCGCTTCCAAGGACAAAGACGAGCGCAAAGAATATCTCGTTCCTCTGACTCTTTCGCTCTTAGTCGAGGATGGTGATCTGGTTGCCGCCGGCACTCAACTGGCTTCCGGAGGTGTTGACGTCAAGAGTCTTTTAAAGATCAGGGGTCTTCGTGCTAGCCAGGAATACCTCATCAAAGAAGTTCAGGGAGTTTATGAATCCCAGGGTATCGCCATTCACGACAAACACTTTGAGGTCATCGTCCGACAAATGAGCGACAAAGTCAGAATCGACGAACCAGGCGACTCCCTTCTTCTCGCCGGCGACATTGTCAGTCGTGGTACCTACGAGATTGCCAACGAGGGCACTATTGCCCAGGGAGGGAACCCCGCCACTGCTACCCACATCATTATGGGGACCATCCGCGCCTCTCTCAATACCGATAGTTGGCTCTCCGCTGCTTCCTTCCAGGATACCACCAGCGTCCTCACAGACGCCTCTGTCCAGGGCAGGGTCGATCATCTCATCGGTATGAAGGAAAATGTTATTATTGGCCGTCTTATCCCAACTTCCAAATCCCGTGCGGCGATTGAGAATCTCTGGTAAAATATAGGACTTGTAACTATGCCTACCATCAACCAACTAGTCAAAAAAGGTCGCAAGAGTCTTGCCAGAAAAATCAAGACCACCGCTCTTCGCCGGAGTTTCAACTCCGTCAAGCGCCGGATGACCGCCACCCAGAGTCCCCAGAAAGTCGGGGTCTGTTTGCAGGTCAAGACCATGACTCCCAAGAAGCCGAACTCCGCTCTTCGCAAAATCGCCCGTGTTCGTCTCAGCAACAAACAAGAGGTCACCGCCTATATCATGGGTGAAGGTCACAATCTGGCCGAACACAGCATCGTCATGATTCGTGGCGGCCGTGTCCGCGATCTTCCCGGCGTCAAATATCACATTATCAGAGGCAAACTCGACTGCGCCGGTGTCGAAAAGAGAAACACCAGCCGCAGCAAATACGGCGCCCGCATGCCCAAGGCCGCCAAATAAACACCCATGAGAGCTCATAAAACCTACACCAGAACCACCGTCCCTGATTCCAAATACAACAGTCAGACCGTGGCCAAATTGATCAACAGTGTCATGTCCGATGGCAGAAAAACCGTCGCTGCCAAACAGGTCTATGCTTGCCTGGCTCTACTCAAGGAGCAAACCAAAACTGATGAACTCACTTATCTTGGCGAAGCCCTTGAGAATCTCAAGCCCCAGATGGAAGTTCGTTCCCGCCGGGTTGGTGGCGCCTCTTATCAGGTCCCCATGCCTGTTCGAAATGAGAGAAAACAAACCCTCGCCATCCGCTGGCTCGTCGATGCCGCCAGTGCGCGAAGCAACTCCTCTTACCATTCCTTCGCCGCCAAGCTGGCCGCTGAAATCACCGACGCTCACGCCGAAATCGGCAATGCCATCAAGAAGAAGCTCGACACCCACCGCATGGCCGATGCGAATAAAGCATTCAGTCACTTCCGCTGGTAGACTCATAGTATAATCTCAGAAGCATGTTTGAGGAACAGCGTCGGTCCACCACCGAAATTTGTCGACTGATAGATGAAAACAGACTCTTGGTAAGCGAGGGTTTGGGTCTATTTCAGCCTGGAGATCTCTATCAATCTCTTACTGCCATTGCCTCAAGCCTCGTCGATTCCGATGAGGTCTATTCCACCCCAGAAGCAGTTGCCTACTTTCTTGGCCACGAAATAGCCTCATTGGTCTGGGAAACTAGTTACCGTGAGACGCCAGTCGCCCCCTTCGTCGGACTGGAAAAAGTGACTCCAAACAACAGGGTGGTCAAGAGAGTCATCCGCATCGGTTGCCCCTCCGTCGGGTCGCTCCGCGCCGGACAAAAATTTCTGTCAAAGGCAAATCTGGCGGGTGTCAGCCAGACTATAATCGATCTTTCGCCTCTGCCCCTTCACCGCCTCAAAGTATCGTGTCCTGGCACAGCAGAATACCTTCTAGCTGATGCCTCCATACATCCCATTGCCTCCCTAAAACCCGACTTGGTTATCACCGACATGCTCTTCAGCGAAGCCAATGCCGCCAGTCAGACATTGTTAAACAATCTAGTTAGCTCGCTTCCGGAGGGTGGCTCTCTTCTAACCCGGATCTGCCTCATTCCTGAATCAGTTGCCCCCAATTATTTCCGCCTGATGGAGGTGATCGGCCACCACTGGGGGGACTTTTGTCGCCGTACTTTTGGAGTTGATAATCAACTTCGGGACCATTACTTTGGTCTCACCAAGGAACAGTGGTTCAGCCTCGGCCAGGTATACGCTCGTTTTGTCCGGGAGACTTATTATGGCCCAGACCGCTTTAGAACCGTTGAGGATGCCTGTCAATTCCTGACCGGCGTCACCGGATCCACCCTTGATGCCACCCACACTCTGATTCAACCAATCGGTCAGGGTGAATTGTCCTTTCTTTCCGTTGCCGTCAGGAAAACCTAGCACCCAAGACCTTGACGGATAATCCCGTAACGCCCTATAATCCCAACCATGACCATGGAACGACGTCTACCTGCCGTCATCGACAGGATTTTGCTTTCTCAGGAACTCAAACGTGATCGCTTCGAGATGGCAAAATACTGGCATGACCATCTCCGGCCAAGATTTTATGCACTCCTTGATGGATATGGGCACGACGAGTCCGGATTAATCCAGACTCCGACTTTTACCATGGAGATGAAACTCCATTTCGACTTCAAGGAGATTGCTGCTCCTGTCAAATTTCTGCTTACAAAAGTTGGATCTCTCATTAGCATTTCCTGCCAAATTCCCGGCAGAAAACCCTTCGCTATCTTCACCTTATCTCCTAATCGGGAACTCCTCCTCGACGAGAGCGGTGAGCCCGTCAACCATATCGGCGGTCAGTTCTGTTCCGACCTTCTCGATCTTTTCTCAGACGAACTCCATTCCCAAGCCTCAAAATAATTAGTGTAAGATAGCTCATCCTAAATTAGGAGGTGCGTTATGAACAAACGCACACTTGGGATTGCCGCCATGGTGATTCTCATCGTTCTTGTCCTGCTCCACGGCGAGCGACTGGTCGAAATGACCTGCGACGCCTGTTGGAAGCTTTCAGACAAGATAATGGGCGCCTCCTGACAGCCATCCCAGGAAACCTGGCCCCGACACAGAGTGTCGGGGCCAGCCAAATCATTCCCCACGATCTGCTAAAATAACCAAATCCAAACCGACGAGGTGGAAGCGTGCACCATCTCTTTTTAGGGCGGGCAGAAATCGAAAGAGAGTAAACCCCGACGGCACCTACCGTAAACAGGGAAAAGTAAAGTAACTAGATTGAGGTGGAACCTGTCTCGGCGAAAGTCGGACCCGCAATCGACAAGATTGCGTCATGGCCACTATCAACAAGATCTCTGATCTGTCCAACAAAAAAGTCCTAGTCATTTTTCCTCATCCTGACGATGAGACAGTTATGGCTTGCGGCCTAATCCTCCAGGCTCTTAAGGTGGGGGCGATTGTTAAAGTCGTCTGTCTCACTCGCGGTGACCAGGGCAAGATCCATGTTCATGGCCGAGGAATGAGCCTTGGCGAAATCAGAAGACAAGAATTTTTCACCGCCATGAAACGCCTCGGGGTCGATCAATATGAGGTCTTCAATTTTCCCGATGGCCATTTGAAAAAAACCAAAGTTTGGCACACCCCCATCAGGGAGTTACTCTGTGGTCGCGACCTGGTCGTTTCTTACGACCCGACTGGTGTCACCGGCCATCCAGATCATATTACCCTCACCAAATATCTTCATCAGCTCTCTCGTCAGCGCTCGTTTACTTTTTGGCAGGTTGCCCCGATTGGACTGATCAAGAAATTTTTTGTCAATCACGCCGTTTCTGGCGACCTCCTGGTTCCCCAGATCCAAATAAGGCTGTTTCTCCTCGCTCGTTTACGCAAGTGGTGGGCCTTTAATGCCTATCGCTCCCAGTACACCTTGACCAACCGTCTTCTCGCCCTCGCCGCCAGCTTCCTTCCTCAGGTCGAGGGCTTCGCCGTCTACCACCCAGAGAAAAAATACCGCTTCCGCTATATTCCTTTTGAATTCTAGATGGCAAGTGATCAATTCTCTCTTTTTCGTTGGAAATTTATCTCGCTCCGTGCTACAACTTAACCTGCCGGGCAAGTTGGCACATTGAAACCAAATTCCAATAGGAGGATACTGTGAAAAACAACTGGTCGTCTTTGATGGTTATATTCACCATCGCTCTGGTAGCTTTCTTGGTCTTGGCGGTTTTGTTCGGCGGCTGGGGCATGATGGGCCCGTGGATGATGGGACCGGGAATGATGTGGGGCTTTGGGCCACTGAGTTCGGTCAGCATGCTCCTTGGCCTGCTGATTCCCCCTCTCGTGGTCATCATCCTCATCGTCTTGTTCCTTTTCGCCGTCATCGGGCTGACCCGTTTGGTCCATGCGCCGACTATTGGGCAGACCTGTCCCTCTTGCGGCCAGGCAGTCAAGTCTGACTGGACCTACTGCCCCCACTGTAACGGCACCCTCAAGTAAGCGGGCGCTTAGTTACAACCACCCGTCGGGTCAATTCCCGCCGGGTGGTTTATTTTTGAAGAATCTGCTACAATTAGCCTCGCAAGTAATAAAACTGCTGCTATGGCAGTTTTTTTCTGCCGGACCCACCTTATTGTTAATAGGCAAGAGGTCCTCAACAAACATATGGCCGCCTTTACGACCTCAAACAAAAAAGTCCCTCTTAACCGAGTCCGAAATATCGGTATCATCGCCCATATTGACGCCGGCAAGACGACCACCTCTGAGCGGATCCTTTTCTACACCGGTCAGACATACAAGATCGGCGACATTGATGAGGGCAACACCGTCATGGACTGGATGGACCAGGAGCGCGAACGCGGAATTACGATCGTTTCCGCCGCCATCACCACTTTCTGGACCCCCGTCCTGGAAGATACTCTTTTCAAAGACGAGCATCGTTTCAACATCATTGACACGCCGGGTCACGTCGATTTCACTGCCGAAGTCGAGCGCTCTCTTCGCGTTCTCGACGGCGGCATCATCGTCCTCGATGCCGGCAGCGGCGTCCAATCTCAGACCGAGACCGTCTGGCGCCAAGCCGACAAATACAAAGTTCCCCGTATTGCTTTCGTCAACAAAATGGACGTTCTTGGGGCTGATTTTCATAACACCATCAAAGAAGTTCACGAGAAACTAGGCGCCAAAACCGCCGTCATGGCCCTCCCTATCGGCGTCGAGAACACCTTCAAGGGTATTGTCCTCCTCCTGGAGCGTAAGTCAATCGTCTGGC
>CXWL01073245.1_pt1 | contig 12318 bp, 12 predicted proteins | sample 590931 | NCBI WGS metagenome assembly CXWL01 (sample SAMEA3498368, study PRJEB10139) | groundwater metagenome | biome: water well; material: biofilm material | place: Germany | collected 2015-04-27
GTACTGCATCGCCAAATACAAACTGGTCGGCGTCTTCCCCGAACGCGACACGCCCACCAGGATCACATCGGCCGACGCCAGGTTCTTGTGCGACTGCCCGTCGTCGTGCGTCAGCGAGAAGTTGATCGCCTCGATCCGGGCCTTGTACTCCTGGCTGTCGACGATATTGTGCGAACGCCCGATCGTGTGGGTCGACATCACCCCCAGCTCCTGCTCGAGCGGCGCCACGAAGGTCTGGATCAGGTCCATGTGCATGCCGCTGGCAGTCCGGATCACGGCCGACAGGTCCGGCTTCACCAGCGTCGAAAACACGATCGGCCGCTGGTTGTCGGCGGCGAAGGCCTCGTTGATCTTGCGCGCGGCGTCGCGCGCCTTGTCGATGGTGTCGATGAACGGCAGCCGGACTTGGCGAAAACGCATCTCGAACTGGCTCAGCACCGCGTGGCCGAAGGTTTCCGCCGTGATCCCGGTGCCGTCCGAGACGAAAAACACAGTGTGGGACGAAGACAGCATGGGGGGACGGGTTTCTGTACTCATGGATGTGGGGGCTGTATGGCTAATGCTGCAATAGTTTCAAGATCGTGCGCTGTAAATTGCGGGCGTACGCTGTAAAATGCTGGGCAACGGATTCAATTGTGCTGCACGAGGCCCATAAAAACAAGAAAACCCGAGTCAGCCAGCCTCACGCGAAGATTTCTATCATCAGTAAGGGTGTTTATTATGACCAGCTTGTCTAACGCAGCAATGAAGGAGCCCGACCAGGCCACTGGCGGGGAGGCGGTATATGTCGCCTCGTTCGAGACCTTGCGCATGACCGATGTGGAATCGGTCGGCGGCAAGAACGCTTCGCTCGGGGAGATGATCAGCCAGCTCGCCGAAGCCGGCGTGCGGGTGCCGGGCGGCTTTGCCACCACGGCCCAGGCGTTCCGCGACTTCCTCGATCACGCCATCGACAGCGGCCCATCGCTGGGCGACCGCATCGCCACGCGCCTGGAAGGCCTGAACATCGACGACGTGCGCTCGCTCGCCGCCGCCGGCGCCGAGATCCGCAAGTGGATCGTCGAGACCCCGTTCCAGCCACGCCTGCAAAAAGAAATCGAAGAATTCTACGACCGCCTGGTCGCCGATTCGAGCACCGAGATGTCGTTCGCCGTGCGCTCCTCCGCTACCGCGGAAGACCTGCCGGATGCGTCCTTCGCTGGCCAGCAGGAGTCGTTCCTGAACGTGGTCGGCATCGACAACGTGCTCGAAGCGATGAAGCACGTGTTCGCCTCGCTGTACAACGACCGCGCGATCTCGTACCGCGTGCACAAGGGCTTCACGCACGCCGAAGTGGCGCTGTCGGCCGGCGTGCAGCGCATGGTGCGCTCCGACCTGGGTGCGGCCGGCGTGATGTTCACGATCGATACCGAGTCCGGCTTCAAAGACGTGGTGTTCGTCACCTCGAGCTACGGCCTGGGCGAGACGGTGGTGCAGGGCGCGGTCAACCCGGACGAATTCTACGTCCACAAGCCGATGCTCAAGCTGGGCAAGTCGCCGGTCATCCGCCGCAACATCGGCTCCAAGCTGATCAAGATGGAATTCACCGACGAGAAAAAAGCCGGCCGCTCGGTCAAGACGGTCGACGTGTCGATTGAACAGCGCAACCGCTATTCGCTGGAAGACGCCGAAGTGGTGGAACTGGCCAAGTACGCGGTCATCATCGAGGACCACTACGGCCGTCCGATGGACATCGAGTGGGGCAAGGACGGCCGCGACGGCAAGCTGTACATCCTGCAGGCGCGTCCCGAGACGGTCAAGTCGCAGCAGAAGTCGACCGATGCGCAGCAGCGCTTCAAGCTGAAAGGCAGCGGCACGGTGCTCGCTTCGGGCCGCGCAATCGGCCAGAAGATCGGCGCCGGCCCGGTCCGCGTGATCACCGATCCTTCCCAGATGGAACGCGTCCAGCCGGGCGACGTGCTGGTGGCCGACATGACCGACCCTAACTGGGAACCGGTAATGAAGCGCGCCGCGGCGATCGTCACCAACCGCGGCGGGCGTACCTGCCACGCGGCGATCATCGCGCGCGAACTGGGCGTGCCGGCAGTCGTCGGCTGCGGCGACGCGACCGAAATCCTGAAGGACGGCACCTTCGTGACCGTGTCCTGCGCCGAAGGCGACGAGGGCAAGATCTACGACGGCCTGCTCGAGACCGAAATTTCGGAAGTGGCGCGCGGCGAACTGCCGCCGATCCCGGTCAAGATCACCATGAACGTCGGTAACCCGCAGCTCGCGTTCGACTTCCAGTCGATCCCGAACCACGGTGTCGGCCTGGCCCGTCTCGAGTTCATCATCAATAACAACATCGGCGTGCACCCGAAGGCCATCCTCGAGTATCCGAACATCGATGCTGACCTGAAGAAGGCGGTCGAATCGGTCGCGCGCGGCCACGCTTCGCCACGCGCTTTCTACGTCGACAAGCTGGCTGAAGGCATCGCCACCATCGGCGCGGCGTTCTGGCCGAAGCCGGTGATCGTGCGCCTGTCCGACTTCAAGTCGAACGAGTACAAGAAGCTGATCGGCGGTTCGCGCTACGAGCCGGACGAAGAGAACCCGATGCTGGGCTTCCGCGGCGCGGCGCGCTACCTGGCGGCCGATTTTGCCGGCGCATTCGAGATGGAATGCGCGGCGATGAAGCGGGTCCGCAACGACATGGGCCTGACCAACGTCGAGATCATGGTGCCGTTCGTGCGCACGCTGGGACAGGCCGAGAAGGTCATCAACCTGCTCGCCGCGAATGGCCTGAAGCGGGGCCAGGACGGCCTGCGCATCATCATGATGTGCGAAGTGCCGTCGAACGCGATCCTGGCCGANNGGCTCGAACGACCTGACCCAGCTCACGCTGGGCCTGGACCGCGACTCCGGCATGGCGCTGCTGGCGGCCGACTTCGACGAGCGCGACCCGGCCGTGAAGGCGATGCTGTCGCGCGCGATCCAGGCTTGCCGCAAGCAGGGCAAGTACGTCGGCATCTGCGGCCAGGGTCCTTCCGACCATCCGGATTTCGCCGCGTGGCTGATGGCCGAAGGGATCGAGTCGATGTCGCTCAATCCCGACTCGGTGATCGACACCTGGCAGAAGCTGGCGGCCATCAAGCCGTAATCTGGCAATGTGATGGATTAGTCAATCAAATGGTTGACTCTGCGCAAAAACGCGCTAGACTGAGGCTATCGGATTGTTTGACAGAATAGCCATCAAAACTCATCACATCGCCGCAAAAACCCTCGTCGCCCTTGCCGGGCCACGGGGGTTTTTGTATTTTGAATTACCTGTAATGACACGCGCAAGGAACTGACATGGCGGACTGGATCAACTGGCTGGTGGCGGCCGGGGTGCTGGTGGTGCTGGAGCTGTTCAGCGGTACGTTCTACCTGCTGATGATCGCCATCGGGATGGGGTTCGGCGCGCTGGCGGCGCTGGGCGGCATGAGCGTGCCGCTGCAGACCATCACCGCGTCGGTGGTCGGGGTGATCGCCACCGGGCTGCTGCACCGCAGCCGGCTGGGCCGCCCGGCGCGCGGCAATCCGGCGCGCGACCCCAACGTAAACATCGATATCGGCCAGCACATCACGGTCGACCAATGGCACGACGGGAAGGCGCGGGTGATGTACCGCGGCGCCCTGTGGGATGTGGAGCTGGGACAGGGCGCCCACCCGCAAGCGGGCGTTTTCAAGATCGTCGAAGTGCAGGGCAGCCGGTTGATCGTCTCCGGCGCGTGATATAAAAATTCAAAAAAAGGCAAAAAATGGAATTTAATTTCGGTACGGTTGCGCTGGTGCTGTTCGTGGTGGCGCTGGTGTTCGTGTTCAAGACCATCAACGTGGTGCCGCAGCAGCATGCCTGGGTGGTCGAGCGGCTCGGCAAATACCACGCGACCCTGGCGCCTGGCCTCAACATCGTGGTGCCCTTTATCGACCGCGTCGCCTACAAGCATATCCTGAAGGAGATCCCGCTCGACGTGCCGCCGCAGGTCTGCATCACGCGCGACAACACGCAGCTGCAGGTGGACGGCATCCTGTACTTCCAGGTCACCGATGCGATGCGCGCCTCGTACGGCTCGTCGAACTACATCGCCGCGATCTCCCAGCTGGCCCAGACCACGCTGCGTTCGGTGATCGGCAAGATGGAGCTCGACAAGACCTTTGAAGAGCGCGACCACATCAACACCACGATCGTCAACGCGATCGACGAATCGGCCGCGAACTGGGGCGTGAAGGTGCTGCGCTACGAGATCAAGGACCTGACCCCGCCGAAGGAGATCCTGCATGCGATGCAGGCGCAGATCACCGCCGAACGCGAGAAGCGCGCGCTGATCGCTGCGTCCGAAGGGCGCAAGCAGGAACAGATCAACATCGCGGATGGCGAGCGCGCCGCGGCGATCGCCCGCTCCGAGGGCGAGAAGCAGGCCTCGATCAACCGCGCGCAAGGCCAGGCCGCCGCCATCGTCGCGCTGGCCGATGCGAGTGCGACCGCGCTGCGCCAGATCGGCGGCGCGATCAACGAGCCGGGCGGGCATGATGCGGTCAACCTGCGCGTGGCGGAAAAATACGTCGACGCGTTCGCCAACCTCGCCAAGACCAACAACTCGATCATCGTGCCGTCCAACCTGGGCGAGATGAGCGGCCTGATTGCCAGCGCGATGCAGATCGTGAAAGCGCAGAAGTGACGGCAGCGGCCTTGCGGGTAATCGTCATCACCGGCAGCTCGGACGGCATCGGCGCCGAGATGGCGCGCCAGCTGGCGGCCAGCGAGGGCGCCGGCGTGGCGCTGGTGCTGGCCGCGCGCAACCGCGAAGCGCTCGACGCCGTCGCCGGCGCCTGCAGCGCGCTCGGCGCGCAGACGCTGGTGGTGCCGACCGACGTCTCGGACCAGCAGCAGTGCCGCGACCTGGTTGCGGCGGCGGTGGCGCGCTTCGGCCGCATCGATGCTCTGGTCAACAACGCGGGCCGTTCGGTCCATGCGCTGTTCGAGGATGTCGAAGACCTGGGCTGGTACGAGGAGCTCATGCGCATCAACCTGTGGGGCAGCGTGTGGTGCACCCACGCCGCGCTGCCGCACCTGAAGGCGGCGCGCGGCAGCATTGTCGCGGTGTCGTCGCTGGCGGGCCTGGTCGGAGTGCCGGGACGGACCGCTTACGGCGCCACCAAGTTCGCGATGACCGGATTTTTCGAAGCGCTGCGGGTCGAACTGAAAGGCGCCGGCGTCAGCGTGACCACCGTATTCCCTGGCGTGGTCGCGACCAAAATCCGCCACCACGGCTTCAACGCGGCCGGCCAGCAGCCGGGCACCAGCGCGCTGAAGGAAGACGACGCGATGCCGGTGGAGGAGTGCGCCCGCCTGATCATCGACGGCATGAACCGGCGCAAGCGCGAAGTAGTGATGACGTCCAAGGGCAAGGTGGGACGGTTTCTGAAGCTGATCGCGCCGGGGCTGGTGGAAAAACTGGCGCTGGCTGCGTTGAAGGATGAGGTCAAGCCGCATTAAGAGCTATCGACGAATCAAACTCAGCATAGATTCCCGCCTTCGCGGGAACGACGGTCTCTTGGTCGGTGGCCTTAAGACCGTCGTTCCCGCGCAGGCGGGAACCTATGCTGAGCTCGCTCACGTCAATATCGTCAATCCACCACTTAAGCGTCATTAAAGAAACTTGGCATATAACTAGCTATACCAATCTTCCGGAGCCGGAACATGAAAAGCTGGGTGCGCACCAACAAGGGTTTCTTGATGTTCATGCTGCTGTTCGGGGTCTTCCGCACCGCGATCGCCGACTGGAATCCGATCCCGTCCGCCTCGATGCATCCCAACCTGCTCGAGGGCGACGTGGTGTTCGTCAACCGCCTGGCGTTCGACCTGAAGCTGCCGCTCACCGACATCGTCCTCACGCACCTGGGCGACCCGAAGCGCGGCGACGTGGTCACGTTCTCGTCGCCGAAGGACGGCACGCGGCTGATCAAGCGCGTCATCGCGCTACCGGGCGACGTGGTCGAAATGCGCGACGAGCGGCTGGTCATCAACGGCCAGCCGGCCGGCTACTCGCTGGCAAGCGAAGCGGCGGAATCGCTGCCTGGCGGCGTGACCAAGGCGCTGCACCTGACCGAAACGGTGGGCAGCGCGCAGCACCGGATCCAGGTCCTGCCGCAGATCCAGGCCCTGCGCAATTTCGACCCGGTGACGATCCCGAAGGACCAGTTCCTGATGCTGGGCGATAACCGCGACAACAGCGCCGACTCGCGTTTCATCGGCCTGGTGCCGCGCGAACTGCTGATCGGCCGCGCGGAGCGGGTGCTGGTGTCGGCCGACATGCTGGGCAACTGGATGCCGCGCACCGAGCGCTTCGGCATGGCGCTGGCGCGCTAGTCATTCCCGGTTGTCGGCGTCGTCGTGCTCATCCCCGGGCACGACGTCAAGCCGTCCATACAATCCATGCTCCTCGTCCCCGGGGCCGGCGGCGAAAAACAGCGTGTCGACCGGCTGGTTATTGAGGCCGTTGCCGAAGGCGATCCCCCACAGGCCTTCGATCGCGATCGGCTTGTGGTTCGCGCCTTTGAGGCGGCCGACGAATTTGCCGCTGTCGAGGTCATAGGCATTGATCGCGCCATCGCCGAAATTGCCGACCAGCAGCCGGTTGCTGAAGCGGCCGAAGCTGGCCGGCGCCAGCGCCATTCCCCATGGCGCATTGAGCGCGCCGTGCGATGCGAAACGCCGGATAAAGTGGCCGTCCGGGGCGAACACGTTGACGAAGCCAAACCCGCTGCCGGCCACGTCATCGCGTTTGTCGGCATCCTGTTTTGCATACGTCACCCAGATGTCGCCGTTGATGGCCTGAATGCCGAACGGCGCAAAGCCAGCCGGCGCGTGCGGATCCTGGAACGGCTTGCCGGGCAAGGTCACCTTGGCAAACGCGGCATCGAACACATCGACCCGGTTGTTGTGGAAGTCGGCGGCATACAGCAAGGGACGGCGGCCATCGGCACTGATCGCCAGGCCCTTGTAGATCGCATCGCTGGTGCCCGAAGCAGGGACCACGCGGATGGCGTTGCTCATGTCCACGTTCGGGGCCCAGCCGGCGATCCCGCCGTCTTCAGTGGCGAACAGGAAGCGGCTCGAACCCGACAGCTGGCCTTTGGTGACGACGAAGCCGGAGCCGCCGTTGAACACGATGCCGGTCGGGCTGCCGATGGCGCCGGCGGTCACGGGCGGGATGGTGACCACCAGCGCCTGCGGGTGGCCGTCGCCGTCGTACAGGGTCGACACGCCGCTGTGGTTGTCGGCTACCCAGACCACGCCGAACGGGTTGAAGGCGATGCCCCAGGGATTGACGAGATTCCGATCGACGTTCTCGGCATGGGCTTCGATCGTGTCGGCGACCAGGTTGCGCTGCTGGTAGAAGTCGGCGGCGTTGCCGGTCGCCGGAATGGCGATGCAGCCGATCAGCATCAGCATGGAGGCCAGGCTGGCTGCGCGGTTTCGGTGATGGACATTCATTTTCATTCTCCTGAAAAAGGTATGGGTCGACTGTCGCGGGACTTCAAATCGTGCGCGTCGCGAGACCGCTGGAGTTGAGCGCGGTCAAATAAACAAGGCACTGGCGCGCGCGTTGTTTTTTTGCAGCGACGAGTGATGAGCCGGTAGGGCTGCTAATCCTTGGGCGAAGGTAACGTTGCCGGAAAAACGGTAAAATTCGTCTCCCGGTAGCTCGCATGTGCGGCGCCATATTCTTAAGGCACTGAAGCATGCAGCGAATGTTGACCGTAATTCTGGCTTTTCTCGGGATGGTGGGCGCGCTCGCGATCGACACCTACCTCCCCTCGATTCCGGCGATCGGCCGCGAGTTCAACGTCGGCCCGCTGGCGGTGCAGCAGACCCTGAGCATCTTCCTGTTTTGCTTCGCGTTCATGATGCTGTTCTACGGCACGCTGTCCGATTCCTTCGGCCGCCGTCCGGTGATCATGATCGCGCTGGCGTTCTACACGCTGGCGTCGCTGGGCGCCGTGTTCGCGCCGACCTTCGGCTGGCTGCTGGTGTGCCGCGCGCTGCAGGGCTTGTCCGCCGGCGCCGGCTCGGTGATCGGCGCGGCCATCGTGCAAGACAGGTTTTCCGGCGCGCAGGCGCAGAAGATGATGTCGCACATCATGATGGTGTTCGGCCTGGCGCCGGCCATCGCGCCGGTGCTGGGCGGCTGGCTGCACATCACCTTCGGCTGGCGTTCGACCTTCGGGTTCCTCGCCGCTTTCGGCGGGCTGATGTTGCTGCTGGCCTGGCGCGCCTTGCCGGAGAGCCTGCCCAAGGAGAAACGGCACGCGTTCCATCCGGGCGCGATCGGCGCCAACTACCTGAAGGTGCTGCGCAACCCGCGCTTCCTGCTGCTGTCGCTGACGGTCGGCATGGCGTTCGGCGGGCTGTCGCTGTACATCGGCTCGGCCGCGAACTTCGTGATGGAGATCCTGCATTTGCCGGAGACGGCGTTCGGCTGGATGTTCATTCCGCTGATCAGCGGCATGGTGCTCGGTTCGGCGTGGGGCGGGAAGTTTGCTGCCAAGATCGACCCGAAGCGGATGAAGTGGATTGGCTTCGCGATCATGGCGCTCGGTTCCGGCATCGGCGTGGTCTACAACCTGCTGTTCGTGGCGCAGGTTCCGTGGGCGGTGTTGCCGCTGATGGTATTTACGTTCGGGCTGGCGGTCGCGATGCCGGCTATTCAGTTGAGCGCGTTCGCGCTGTTTCCGGACAACCGCGGACTGTCGTCGTCGATGCTGTCGTTCATACAGATGATCAGTTTTGCGATTGTGTCGGGTGTGGTTGCGCCATTGCTGTTTGGTAGCGCGTTGAAGCTGGCGTGCGGGATGCTGGGGGGATTGGTACTCAGTTTCGTCTGCTGGCGGTTGAGCGCGCTGGAGCGGTTTGCGGTGGCGGAGCCGGTGGCGCTGCCGGGCTGAGATCGCTCGGGTTTCGGAAACATGCGCAGAGTTGGGCGTCGATAACTCGCTAGCCCCAGCACGTCATCCTCGCGCAAGTGAACTGACCCAATTTGCGCGCAGGCTGGAGGCGCGTGTTCCCGGATCAAACGCTAACAAGTTTCGCCGTGAAATTCCCTCGCTTGCGCGAGGACGACGTGCTTAAGTCAACAGGAGAAGAGGGTTACCTGGTGTGCGTCTTCATCGCGGCGGCGACTTCGCGCTTGCCGTCGCGTTCTTTCTCGGTGGTGCGCTTGTCGTGCTGCTTCTTGCCCTTGGCCAGGCCGATCTCGCATTTCACGCGGCCGCCCTTNNCTTGATCTGCACCCGCGAGTCGCGGATCGCCTTCACTTCCCATCCCTCGAGCACGATCCCCGCCTCGTAGCGGTCCTCGATGAAATAGTCGTGAAAAGCTTTTCTATTGTCAACAATACTCATGAATTAACTATTTTGCGCGGGTCGGTTAAACTACTGTGTCGCGCTGGCAAACGCGGGACTGATGCATCATATCCAACATCATAACAAACGGCAGACCCATGGCAGTAGTGCACAAGACAGTTTTTCTAGGATACAGCGCGGAACAGATGTTCGACCTGGTGTCGAAAGTAGAAGATTATCCCAAATTCCTGCCCTGGTGCGGCGGCGTGAAGGTGCTGGAACACAGCGAATCCAGGCTGGTCGCCTGCCTGGGAATTAACTTCCACGGCGTTAAGCAAAGCTTCACGACCGCCGACGTGATGACCCGGCCCACCCAAATGACGATGAAGCTGGTCGACGGCCCGTTCAAGGTGATGGACGGGGTATGGACCTTCAAGGCGCTGCGCGCCGACGCCTGCAAGGTCGAGTTCGACCTGCACTACGAATTTTCCAGCATGATCCTCGAGCAGCTGATCGGGCCCGTGTTCGGCATGATCGCCAACAGCATGGTCGATTCCTTCTGCAAGCGCGCCGAGACCGTATATGGCTCCTGAGTTGCTGCAAGTGACCCTGTGCTACGCGACGCCGACCCGGGAATACCTGCGCGCGGTGAGCGTGGCGCCCGGCGCGACGATCGAGCAGGCCATCGCCGAGTCCGGCCTGCTGGCCGAACTTCCCGAGATCGACCTTGCCGTGCATCCGGTCGGTATTTACGGCAAGAAGCGGGCGCTCGACACCGTGCTGCGCGAGCACGACCGCATCGAAATCTACCGGCCGCTGGTGGCGGACCCGAAAGACAGCCGGCGCCGGCGCGCCGTCAAAAAACAGCCTTGAGACGGCGGGCCGGCTATTTGCAGGCGGCCAGCACCTTGTCGGCCGTGGCCGCTTCCGCCGCGCGCTGTTCGTCCGTCATGAAGCTGCGCTCGCCATTTTTATCGTAGGTGCTGACGCGCCGCCCGGATTCGAGCGAATACTTGGCGGACCGCGCCCGCTCACAGTTTTGCGCCTTTGCCGCCTTGTTCTCGTCAGCGGCCTGTTCCTTCTGCTCGCGCTCTTCCTTTTCCTTGGTTCGCTTGCGGTAGTCGGCATTGCGGTCGGCCAGGCTCGGCGTAGCTGCTTGCGTCGTCGGCGCATCGGCGGGTTGATCCGCCGGCATGGTCGCCGCGCTTGGCACGCCGGCCGGCGCCTTCAGGATATTCTTCAGCGGAATCGACGGCGGAGGCGCGCGGTCCGAGAACTGCTTCAGTCCTTTTTCGTCGATCCACATGTATTGCGCCTGCGCCAGGGAGGCAAACGCCATCAGGGCGCCGGCCGCCAGCAGGCGGGCGCGGTTGTATCTAATCATTGCAGGTTCCAAATCAGTTGCCGTGCGTCACTACGCCATGATTTGGGCTGGCTGTCAATCCGCAACGTCGCGTTACAGCCAAATTTGCGGCCCCATCCAGACGACGGGCAAGAACTTCTGTATAATTCGCTTTTGCGCCAATAGGAAAATGCTATGCGTCTACTTCAGAAAGCACTCACGTTCGATGACGTGCTCCTCGTCCCGGCTTACTCGAACGTTCTCCCGGTCGACACCTCCCTCAAGACTCGCCTGACCCGCAATATCTCCTTGAATATTCCGTTGCTGTCCGCAGCGATGGATACCGTCACGGAAGCACGGCTGGCGATCGCAATGGCGCAAGAGGGCGGCATCGGCATCATCCACAAGAACCTCACCCCGAAAGAGCAGGCGAAGGAAGTCGCACGCGTCAAGCGTTTCGAGGCTGGCGTGCTGCGCGACCCGATCACGATTCCGCCGGACATGAAGATCCGCGACGTCATCAAGCTCACCGAACAGTACGGCATCAGCGGTTTCCCTGTAGTTGAGGGCAAGACCGTGGTCGGCATCATCACCAACCGCGATTTGCGCTTCGAAGAAGAACTCGACGCCGAGGCGCGCGCCAAGATGACCCCGCGTGAAAAGCTGGTGTACGTCAAGGAAGACGCCGATACCGCAGAGGCCAAGCGCCTGATGAACAAGCACCGCCTCGAGCGCGTGCTGGTCGTCAACGACGAATTCGAACTGCGCGGCCTGATCACGGTAAAAGACATCCAGAAGTCGCATGAGCACCCGTTCGCATCGAAGGACGCGCAAGGCAAGCTGATCGTTGGCGCAGCGGTCGGCGTCAGCCAGCGCGACGAAGAGCGCATCGAGCTGCTGGTCGCGGCCGGCGTGGACGTGCTGGTGGTCGACACCGCCCACGGCCATTCGCAAGGCATCCTGGACCGCGTACGCTGGATCAAGACGCGCTTCCCGCACGTTGACGTCATCGGCGGCAACATCGCTACCGCGGCTGCCGCGCTGGCGCTGGTCGAATACGGCGCCGACGCGGTCAAGGTCGGCATCGGCCCAGGCTCGATCTGCACCACCCGGATCGTGGCAGGCGTGGGCGTGCCGCAGATCACCGCGATTTCCAACGTGGCCGACGCGCTCAAGGGCACCGGCGTTCCCTGCATCGCCGACGGCGGCATCCGCTTCTCGGGCGACATTTCGAAGGCGCTGGCGGCAGGCGCATCGACCGTCATGATGGGTTCGATGTTCGCCGGCACCGAAGAGGCGCCGGGCGAAGTGATCCTGTACCAGGGCCGCAGCTACAAATCGTATCGCGGCATGGGCAGCCTGGGCGCGATGGCCGATGGCTCGGCCGACCGCTACTTCCAGGACGCGAACGCCAAGGCCGAAAAGTTCGTACCGGAAGGTATCGAAGGGCGCGTTGCCTACAAGGGCAGCGTGCTGGCGATCATCTATCAGCTGGTGGGCGGCGTGCGCCAGTCGATGGGTTACTGCGGTTGCTCGACGATCGACGAGCTGCGCGAGAAGGCCGAGTTTGTCGAGATCACCTCGGCCGGCATGCGCGAATCGCACGT
>CXWL01122351.1_pt1 | contig 12318 bp, 8 predicted proteins | sample 590931 | NCBI WGS metagenome assembly CXWL01 (sample SAMEA3498368, study PRJEB10139) | groundwater metagenome | biome: water well; material: biofilm material | place: Germany | collected 2015-04-27
CGTTTTCCAGGTCGTTGTGCTTGCCGCCGGCGCGCACGCAGCGCTGCACCGAGGTGGCGCGCGAATACGGCCGGCTGTCGGTACCGATGAACACGTCCTTGAACTGCACCATGCCGCTGTTGGTCAACAACATGGTCGGATCGTTGCCCGGCACAAGCGGGCTCGACCGGACAATCGTGTGTCCTTTGGATTCGAAGAATTTGAGGAATTTGTCGCGGATTTCAGATGATTTCATGTTGTATGGGCGAAGGAAAGCAGCATGCTATAAAAAATTGATTATAGCGTAGCTTACTAACTCACTACTTACTTACCTATCCGGCGAAATCCGGCCCAATCAGGTCGATCCGGTCGGTGCAAAAGCCGTCCACGCCCCACACCAGAATTTCGCGGGCGCGCAGCGGCGTGTTGACGGTATAGCAAAACAGGCCGAAGCCGGCCAGCCTGATCTCGCGCGCCAGTTCCGGCGTCAGGTGCTTGTGGTTGGTGTGGATCGCCACGGCGCCGAGCGCGCGGGCGCGCGGCAGCCAGTTGCGCGGGACCGCGTCGAGCAGCAAGGCGCGCGGCAGGTCGGGCGCCGCTTCCTGCGCGGCGGCCAGGGCCTCCTCGCTGAAGGAGGACATCAGCGGAACCTGCGCCAGGTCGCCGGCGGCGATTTCGTCGGCGAACAAGGCGCGGGTCTGCGCGGCCACCACCGCGCCGGTCTGCTTCTCGAATCCCGGCGCCGGCTTGATTTCGATATTCATCCAGATGTCGCTGGCCTTGCAGAACGCGGCGAAATCGGCGAACAGCGGCACCGGCTCGCCCTGGAACTGCTTGCTGAACCAGCCGCCGGCATCCATGGCGGCCAGTTCGGCGGCGTCGTAGTCGAACACATTGCCCGAGCCGGCGACGGTGCGGCCGAGGTAGGGATCGTGCATCACCACGGGCACACCATCGCGCGCCAGCATGACGTCGAATTCGACGGCGCGAAAACCGCGCGCCAGGCCGCATTTGAGCCCAGCGATAGTGTTTTCGGGAGCGAGCTTGCCGCCGCCCCGGTGCGCCAGCACTTTTTTATATGGCCACATAATCAAGACGATATCACGGCTGCCGCCGCACGGGTATTGAAGCTGCGCCGGTACTGGGCCGGCGACTGCCCGGCCAGCCGCTTGAACAGCGTGCTGAAGGTCGCGACGCCAAGGTAGCCGACCCGTTCGGTGATCTGGGCCAGGCTGAGGTTTCCCGATTCCAGAAGCCGCTTGGCCATGTTGATGCGTTCGCCTTGCAGGTAGCCCAGCGGCGACTGGCTCGACCGGGGCCAAGCACTGGCTGCGCGAACGGCAGGTGCCCGTGATCTGCACGCCGCAATTTGGAGGCGTTGAGCCACTGTCCGGTGGGGCGTGGTGAGTTGCGCGATGCGGGAGAAAAGGCCGGGGTGGGTGGCCGGTTATTGATTCCGGCTGATGGGGAGACGATAGCATTCGCCGCAAACACCGTCGCCGCCGTTCGGGGGAACGCATGCTCAGCATGGATCCCCGCCTTCGCGGGGACGACGGGTTAACTAGTTGCGGCTAATTGCTATCGCTGCTACTGCTTACTGCTTACTGCTTACATCTACGGCTACCTCTGTTATTTCGCAGCTGCTGCCTTCGCTGGCTGGGACGGCTGAGGGTCGGCCGGTTTCACCGCGGGTGTTGCAGCCGCCTTCCTGGCCGCGCCGGCAAAGTCGCCGGCGTACACGTTCAGGAACTTCGACGGATCGATGTACTTCTTGATCGCGTCGTTCACCTGGACCAGCGTGAGCGCTTGCAGTTGGGCGTCGGAGTCGGCGCTGAAGGCCATCGTGCGGCCGGTGCGCAGGTGAGCCACGTGGCCGCCGGCCAGGCTGGCGTCCTGCGAACGGGTGGTCTGGCGCTGCTGCATCATGCTCTTCTTCGCGTCCACCAGCTCCTGCTCGGTGATGCCGTCGCGGACGAAGCGCTCGAGCTCCTCCTTCACGCCCAGCTTGACCCGCTCCAGGTTCTGCGGCGCATACATCGCATACACCATCACAGCGCCGCTCGGCTCGAAGCTCGATGCCGTAAACTGGCTGCCGGCGCCGTAGCTCATGCCGTCCTTCTGGCGCAAGCGGGCGATCAGGCGCGACTGCACGTTACCGCCCAACACATGGTTGACCACGCCGAGCGCCACGTAGTCCGGCGAGGTGTCCTGCAGCTTGATCGGCAGCGACGCCATATAGAACGCGTTGGCCTTGTCGACCGTTTCGATCTGGCGCGAATCCGGCTTTGGCTCCGCCGCCGGATTGGCCAGGCGCGCGTACCTGGCTTTGCTGCTCCAGTCGCCGAACGCGGTCTTGACCTGGGCTTCCGTCTCGCGCGCGTCGAAGTCGCCCACCAGCGCCATGTTGGCGTGGTTGGCGCCGTACATGGTGTCGTAGAAGCGCTTCACGTCCGCCAGCTTGGCCGCCTTGTATGCCGCGATCGATTCGTCGAAGCTTTCCGTGTTGCGCACGTCCCCTTTCGGATGGCGGTTCATCGCGCGCGCCAGTTCGTTCGGGCCGACAGCGTCCGGCTCATTGCGGCGCGACTCGATCTGGGTCAGGTTCTCGCTGCGCAGCTGCTCGAATTCGGCGGCCGGGAAAGTCGGCGCACGAAGGATGTCGCGCACCAGCGCCAGCACTTCGGGCAGGTTCTTGCGCAAGGTATCGAAACGGACCGACACGATCTGCCCGCCGCCACCGATCGACAGCTTGGTTTTCAGCGCATCAAGTTTGGTGGTGATGTCGGCGCGGCTCAGCTTTCCGGCGCCGCGCATCAGCATGTCGGCCGCCAAGTCCGCATCGACCTTGTGGCCGAACAGGCTCTTCTCGTCGCCGAACTCGAACAGGATCTGGCCGGACACCGCATTGGCGCGGGTCTTCTTCGGCGTCAGCGCCAGCTTCATGCCGTTGGCCAGCGTGATGCGCTCGGTGCGCTTTTCGATGTTGGCCGGGGTCACGTCGAATTCTTCGCCCTCCGCCACTGCCGCCTTGCCGGTGTAGCCGGCCACCAGCTTGGCCAGGTCGACCGGCGCCGGCATCGCGGTGCGGTCAATGGCCTTGGTCGGCACGAACTGGCCGAAGGTGCGGTTGGTCTGCTTGAAGTAGTTTTCGGCCACGCGCTGGACGTCGGCCACGGTCAGCGCCTCGATCCGGTCGCGCGTGATGAAGAACAGGCGCCAGTCGCCCTTCGAAATCGCTTCCGACAACTGGACGCCGAGGCGCTGCGAGTCGTTGATGGTTTTGTCGATGTCATTGAGCAGCTTTGACTTGGCGCGCGCCAGTTCGGCTTCGGTGACCGGCTTGGCCTTCAACCCTTCGACCTGGTCGAGCAGCAGCTTGCGCGCCGCGTCCATCGACTGGGTCTTCGACAGCTCGGCCCAGAAAATGATGTAGCCAGGTTCGGCCAGGTCCAGCGCCCACGACTCGGTGCCGACCGCCTTCTTGGTCTCGACCATCGCCTTGTGCAGGCGGCCGTTCGGCGTGCTGCCGAGGATTTCGCCCAGGGCCGCGATGGCGGCCGAGTCGGCGCTCGCGCCAGGCGCGGTCGGGTACAGCGCCGCGATCAGGTGGGTGTCGGCGACCCGGTTGATGGTCACCTCGCGGGCGCCGTCGCGCGCCTCGTCGAGCGTGTAGGTCGGCTCGATCACGCGGCTCGGCTTGGCGATTGCGCCGAAATGGCGCGCGACCAGCGCCAGCGTCTTGGCCGGATCGAATTTGCCGGTCACCACCAGCACCGCGTTATCGGGCTGGTAGTACTTGCGGTAGAACGCCTGCAGGTTCTCGATCCTGACGTTCTCCACGTCGGTGCGCGCGCCGATCGTGTTGTGGCTGTAGTTGTGCCAGTCGTAGGTCACCGCGGTCAGTTGCTTCCACAGCACGCGGCGCGGATTGTTCTCGCCGATTTCCATCTCGTTGCGCACCACCGAGAACTCTTTTTCCAGCGCGCTGCGGGCGATGGTGCTGTTGACCATGCGGTCCGCTTCCATCGACAGCACCCACGCCAGGTTCTCGTCGGACGCGGTGAAGGTTTCGAAATAGTTGGTGCGGTCCATGAAGGTGGTGCCGTTGAAGCGCATGCCGCGCCGGCCCAGCTCGTCCATGATGTTGCCCTGGGTGGCCGTGCCCTTGAACGTCATGTGCTCCAGCAAGTGCGCCATGCCGGTCTCGCCGTAGTTTTCGTGGCGGCTGCCCACCAGGTAGGTCACGTTGACGGTGGTGGTCGGCTTCGACACGTCCGGCGCCAGCAGCACCCGCATGCCGTTCGGCAGCAGGTATTCGGTGATGCCTTCGACCGTGCTCAGCTTGGTCGCATGGACCGCCTGCGCCGCTGCGGCCGGGACGCCGGGCGCGGCCTCGGCGGCCATCACCGGGGTGGCTGCTGCAAGGGTGAGTGCGACGGCGAGGGTTAACGGTTTCAGGTTCATTGCGTCTCCAGGGGTATCGTCTTTGAGGACAGGTATATGTATGTACCGGCGGCGACGTGGCGCGCCGCAGGCAGGCTCATTCAATCATGCCGCGCGGCATGATGTCCATCGATATTTTGGCGATACTGACAATGTTGCAAGCGGTTTTAGCGGATGAAGGAAGCGGGCGAGGCGAGGTAGGCGAAGGCGCCCACGTTGAGTAGCACCGTGGTCCAGAACCGGGCGCCGAACGATGGCTTGCTCGACTTGTGGCGCAGCCATTGCTGGGCCAGCGCGGCGCCCGGCCAGCCGCATGCCAGGCCCATCAGCAGCAGCGTGTTTTCCGAGGTGCGCCAGCGCCCTGCCCGCGCGGCCGCCTGGTCCATCGCGTAGATCGCGAAACAGGCCGCGCTCGCGACCAGGTAGGCGGCGCCAACCAGCTCCGGCATGCCCCAGGTGACCATCGCATAGGCGTAGAGGGCGGCAAACGACAGGATCGATGCGTAGCGCATGGGGACGATAGTGATGGCTGGAAACATACAGCTTACGACCTCTATCGTTTCGTGTCTACAAGGCAATGCGGCGCCACGGTGCAGTGGCGAACAGATCATCGTCGTTACGACGACTACGCTTTGACCTTCCCGGTATCGCGCGTGCAGCAAGCAGGCGCATGCCCCTTTCAACGAATGTGGAGGTCGATATGGGTTTCGATTTGGATAGTTTGTTAAAGCAATACGCGGGTACGCACCCCGCCAGCCCGGACCAGGCCGAAAACGATTTTGACCAGGTTGCGCAAAGCGTACCGCGCTCCGATCTGGCGCAAGGCGTGACCGAAGCGCTGCGCTCGGACCAGACGCCGCCGTTCCCGCAGATGGTCGGCCAGCTGTTCAACAATGGCGACTCCGGCCAGCGCGCCGGCATGCTCAACCAACTGCTGGGCGGCATCGGCCCGGGCGTGCTGTCGTCGATTGCCGGCGGCGTGCTTGGGAATTTGTTCGGCGGTGGCAATAACAATGCTGCGGCGCCCCAGTTGACGCCGGAGCAGGCATCGACGATGACGCCGGAACAGGTGCGGCAGATTGCCGAAAAAGCGGAAAAAGACAATCCCGGCATCGTCGACCGCATGGGCGAGTTCTATGCCGAGCATCCTCAGCTGGTCAAAGGCCTGGGCGGCGCCGCGCTGGCGCTGGTGCTGGGACGCATGGCCCAGGGCATGCGCCGCTAACTCATTTACTCACTCACCAACAACAAGGACATATCATGGGCATTCTGAGCAATATCTTCCATAAGATCTTTCCGTCGTCGCATCCCACTGTGACGCAGGCGTCGCCCCAGCAAGCCAGCCCGGGTTCGGCGCAATCCACCGCGGCCCAGCCGGCGCCGGGCGCAACGACAGGCGCGATGCCGCCGCCTGCCGCGCCGATGGCGGAGGTCGATGTGGAAGTGATCCTCAACAATATGGCGGCCTCGGCCGGGCAGCCGCTGAACTGGCGCTCCTCGATCGTCGACCTGCTGAAACTGTTGAACCTCGACAGCAGCCTGCAGTCGCGCAAGGAACTGGCGCAGGAGCTCCACTACACGGGCGACACCAACGATTCGGCGTCGATGAACATCTGGCTGCATCGCCAGGTGATGAACAAGCTGGCCGCGAATGGTGGCAAGGTGCCGGCCGACCTGAAGGACTGAGTCCTCGAAACCGGGTCTGACCCGTTTTTTTGTTCGTCACGGTTTCTTTTGGCCGTTAAAAAACCGGGTCTGACCCGTTTTTTTGTTCGTCACGGTTTCTTTTGGCCGTTAAAAAACCGGGTCAGACCCCTGTGGTTTCGCGCCCCCTCAGGCTGCAGGGTCTGTCCCCTCCGCTCAGGCGAACAGCTTGTCGTATGCGGCCAGCAAGGTCTGGTGCATGGCGCTGCCCTGCATGTCCGCACCGAGCATCTCCAGCCCGAAGAAGCGCTCGCTGCGATCGAGCAGGGCCGCGGCCTGGCGCACCGTTTCTTCGCCGTACAGCAGCACCATCGAGCGGCGGTAGTTTTCCACGTCGTCCACATTCAGCATGCTTTCGACGCAGCGATAGACCAGGCGGCGCGCCGGCGCCAGATCCTTGAAGTGGTGGATCCAGTCGCAGCCTTCGAGGATCGCGTCCTGGTCGTTCACCGCCAGCGCCAGCAGCGTTTTCAGTTCGCCGATGCGCAGTTGCTTCCATGGGGTGCCAAGCGGAATCGCGAGGCCGAGGATTTCCCACAGCGGCCGCTCGTCGTTGACGTTCATCGTTTGCAGCTCTTCCAGCAGGTCGGCGCATTCCTGCTCGGTCAGCTCGTGCAGGCGCACCAGCTTCGGACGGATCGAATTGCCGACGCTGTTGTTCTCCCACTCGAGGTCTTCGACCGGGTAGATTTCAGAGAAGCCAGGCACCAGGATGCGGCAGCTGTACGCACCCTGCTCGCTAAAGTCGGCGACATAGATATCGTTGCCTTCGCCATGGATGCAGTCGACCAGCCACTGGTAGTCTTCCTCGGTGGTGTTGCTGAAGTTCCAGTCGACGAAAGGATAGTCGGGCGTGTCGCCCATGAAGTTCCAGCTGATCACGCCGCTCGAATCGACGAAGTGGATTTCGAGGTTGGCGACCGCGTTAATTTCGTTCATGTCGAAGCCCGGCTCCGGGAAGCCTTCCAGCGAATCGAGCGCGCGGCCTTGCAGCAATTCCGTCATCGCACGTTCCAGCGCGATTTCGAAGCGCGGGTGCGCGCCGTAGCTGGAGAACACGCCCTGGTCCTTCGGATGCACCAGCGTCACGTTCATCACCGGATACTTGCCGCCCAGCGAAGCGTCCTTGACCAGGATGCCGAAGCCGGCCTTGCGCAGGCCCGCGATGCCGGCCTGGATGTTCGGGAAGCGCGCGATGACGTCGTCCGGCACTTCCGGCAAGCACAGACCTTCGCTGATGATGCGGTACTTGATCTGGCGTTCAAAGATTTCCGACAGCGCCTGGGTGCGCGCTTCCATCAGGGTGTTGCCGGCCGCCATGCCGTTGCTGACGTACAAGTTGCCGATGATGTTGACCGGGAAGTAAATCTCGGCACCGTCGCGCACGCGCTGGTAAGGCAAGGCGCAGATGCCGCGCTCGACATTGCCCGAATTCAGGTCGACCAGCACTCCCGCTTCGATCTCGGAATCCGGATTGTAGAAAGCGTGCAGTTCGGGATTCAACAGCTCGGCCGGCCACTTCCTGTCTGCGCTCGGCGCGAACCAGCGTTCTTGCGGGTAATGCACGAACGGCTTGTTGGCGCGCGTTTCGCCGAGGTGGAAGTGGGTCCAGAAATAGTGGGTGCCGAGGCGCTCGAAAAATTCGCCGTACGCGCTGGCGCGGGCGGCCAGCTCGGTCGCGCCCTTACCGTTCGAAAACAGCATCGGGCAATCGTTGTCCTTCATGTGGGTCGACCAGATGGCGTCGACTTCGTGCAGCAGTGACGACTCGTTGAGTTTGAAACCGCGCGCGGCCAGCTTGGCTTGCATGGTTTCGATGGTGGACTCGAGGGCGGCGTCCTTGCCGGGGATGAATGTTTGCATGCGGATATCTCGAAAAATGAACGGCGGCAAAGCGCGCGGCCGGATTGGATGAATTGGAGCTCAGGGGGAGGTAGCGAATGATACAGCATTGAAATCCGTAGCCGCGCGCCATCCTTTCTTGCAAAACCCGCGTCAAACCCAGGGTCTGACCTTGGGTCTGACCTCAGTTTCCCCAAAACCGGGTCAGACCCGTTTTTTGCATCGAAAAATGGGAGCTGAGCCGGCGAAAAATGGGGTCTGACCCTGGGTCTGACCCGGCTTCGGGTTTTGGCCCGAAGAAATCCGAACTTTGGCGTTTTGGCGGGTATCTAATTTTTTTTGCGCTAGAGAATTGGGTGGAATTCATGCATAAGAAAACCAACTCCGAATCAGTCCCGCCGCTGCAATTGTGGGGCGGCCTCGAATGCACCGTGAACCGCGTGCGCGACGAATATTTCAATCAGCTGGACCGCAACGGCCACGTGCAGCGCGCCGACGACATCGCCCGCTTCGCCTCGCTCGGCATCCGCGCCATCCGCTATCCCGTCCTGTGGGAACGCACCGCACCCGATGGCCTTGCCACCGCCGACTGGCACTGGGCCGACCAGCGCCTGCTTGCGCTCCGGCAGGCCGGCATCACGCCGATCGCCGGGCTGGTGCACCACGGCAGCGGCCCGCGCCACACCAGCCTGACCGATCCGGCGTTCGCAACCCAGCTGGCCGACTATGCCGGCGCGGTGGCTGCACGCTACCCCTGGCTCACCTATTACACCCCGGTCAACGAACCGCTCACCACCGCCCGCTTCAGCGGCCTCTACGGCCTTTGGTATCCACACGGGCGCGACGACCGCACCTTCATCCAGGCGCTGCTGACCCAGTGCCGCGCGGTGGTGCTGTCCATGCGCGCCATCCGCAAGATCAATCCGGATGCCAAACTGGTGCAAACCGACGACCTCGGAAAAACCTACAGCACGCCCGAGATGGCATGCGTCGCCGGCTTCTACAACGAGCGCCGCTGGCTGGCGTGGGACCTGCTGTGCGGTATGGTCGACCCGGAGCACACGATGTGGCGCTACCTGGCCGACACCGGCATCGACCTTGCCGACATCCTCTGGTTCCGCGACAACCCCTGCCCGCCCGACATCATCGGCGTCAACTATTACGTCACCAGCGAGCGCTGGCTCGATCACCGGCCCGCACGCTACCCGCCGCACTTCTCCGGCCAATCGAATGGCCTTGCCTTCGCCGACATCGAAACCGCGCGCGCCCTGGCGACCCCGACACCGGGCATCGCGCCGCTGCTGGAGGAAATCTGGGACCGCTACCACCTGCCGCTGGCGGTCACCGAAACGCATATCGACGCCGCGCGCGAAGACCAGCTGCGCTGGCTGCTGGAAATCTGGCAGGCGGCGCAGCAGGTGCGCAAGAACGGTGTGGATATCCGCGCGGTCACCGTCTGGGCGCTGCTCGGCTCGTTCGACTGGAACAGCCTGGTGACCCAGTCTAACGGCCATTACGAGTCAGGCCCGTTCGACGTGCGCTCGCCCCAGCCCCGCCCCACCGCGCTGGCGCGCCTGATGCAGGAGCTATCGGCCGGCAAGCCTTTGTCGCCGCCGGCGCTGCACGGCCAGGGATGGTGGCGCCGCGCCGGGCGCTTCCTGTGCCACCCGGTCGCCACGCCCGCCGCGCTGACCGCGATTGCCGGGTGCGGCCAGCGGCTGGCGGCAAGCGGCGCCGAGCCGATCCTGATCGCCGGCGCCACCGGCACGCTCGGCCGGGCGTTCGCGCGCATCTGCCAGCAGCGCAACCTGCCCTACCGCCTGCTGAGCCGGAGCGACATGGATATCGCCGACCCTGCTTCGGTGGAAAAGGCGATGGAGCGCTTCCGGCCATGGTCCATCGTCAACGCCAGCGGCTATGTGCGGGTCGACGCTGCCGAACACGACATCGACCGCTGCTTCCGCGAAAACGCGCACGGGCCGGCGGTGCTGGCCGCGGCCTGCGCGCGGCATGGCGTGCACCTCGCCACGTTTTCGAGCGACCTGGTGTTCGACGGCCGCCAGGACATCCCGTACGTCGAAACCGACGCGGTCGCGCCGCTCAACATCTACGGCAAGAGCAAGGCGGAGGGCGAGCGCACTGTGCTCGATTGCAACCCTGCCGCGCTGGTGGTGCGCACCAGTTCCTTCTTCGGTCCCTGGGATGAGTTCAACTTCGTCGCCCAGGCGCTGGGCGCGCTCGAAAGCGGCGCGCCGTTTTCGGCGGCGAATGACATTACGGTGTCGCCGACGTATGTGCCGGATCTGGTGCACTGCTGCCTCGACCTGATTATCGATCGCGAAAGCGGGGTGTGGCATTTGACCAATGGGCATCCGGTGACGTGGGTGGAACTGGCCAATAAAGCGGCGGACCAGGCGGGGGTGGATTGCAGCCGGCTCGAGTCGCAGCCGGGGGCGGAGTGCAATTACGTCGCCCCGCGGCCGGTGTACAGCGCGCTGCGCAGCAATCGGGCGATGCTGTTGCCGACCTTAGATAGTGCGCTGGGACGGTTTCTGCATTCGCGAATATCGGACGCAGTGCATGAGTTTCCGCCTCTGCGGGAAGTCGTTTCTGCCAGTGGCAAGAAACGACGGTCTGCGGGCCGGTGAACTGAAGACCGTTCGCACCTCATCACACATCGAGCTCACTACAACCTAGGCCGTTATAGAATGCAAGCACGATAACCACCCCACAGGCCCTCCGTGCAAGAACATCACGCCTTCCCCTTCTTACGGGAAATCCTCTTGTTCCTCACGCTTGCCGGTATCCTGATCCCCTTGCTACAGCGCCTGCGCATCAACCAGGTTCTTGGCTTCCTGGCCGTCGGCGCCCTGCTCGGCCCGTTCGGCCTCGGCCTGATGGCCGACCAGTCGCCATGGCTGGCCTACCTCACCTTCCCCCGCGTCGAAGGCGTCACCATCCTCGCCGAGCTCGGCGTGCTGTTCCTGATGTTCATGATCGGCCTCGAACTGTCGGCGGCGCGGCTGTGGACATTGCGGCGCTGGGTCTTCGGCGCCGGCAGCGTGCAAGTATGCGTCACCGCGGCCATCATCGCCGGCGTTCTGCTGCTGCTCGGCCAGCGCGGCGAGACCGCCGTCATCCTCGGCCTGGTGCTGTCGCTGTCGTCCACCGCCGTCGTCATGCAGTTGATGACCGAGCAGCACACCACCACCAGCCGCCTCGGCCAGGCCACCTTTTCGATCCTGATGCTGCAGGACCTGGCCGTGGTGCCCCTGCTGATCCTGATCGGCGTGATGGCCAAGGGCACCAGCGGCGGCGTCGCGGCCCTGGTGCTGATCACGCTCGCCAAGGCCGGCGGCGCCATCGCCCTGATCTACCTGCTCGGCGGACGCGTGATCCGTCCCCTGTTTCGCGCCTTCGCGCGGCGCCACCAGCCGGACGTATTCATGGCGCTGATCCTGCTCAGCACGCTCGGCATCGCCGGCCTGAGCGCCGCCGCCGGCCTGTCGATGGCGCTCGGCGCGCTGATCGCCGGGCTGCTGCTGGCAGAAACCGAATTCAAGCACGAAGTCGAACTGATGATCGAGCCGTTCCGCGGCTTGCTGATGGGCCTGTTCTTCATGACGGTCGGCATGGGCATGGATGCGCGCCAGGTGCTCGATGCACCGCTGTGGCTGGCGGGGGCCGTGCTCGGCCTGGTCGCCGTCAAGGCCGCGGTGATCGCGCTGCTGTTTCGCGCCGGCGGACTGAACTGGGGCCGCGCGATTGAAGGCGGCCTGCTGCTGGGCCAGGGCGGCGAGTTCGCCTTCATCGTGATCGGCTACGCCATGGCCGGCGGACTGGTCGATCCCGCGCTCGGCCAGCGCGTGATGCTGGCCGTCGGCCTGAGCCTGTTCGTCACGCCGCTGCTGGCCCGGCTCGGGCGCGACATCGGCGACCGCTGGGAGCGGCGGCTGCACGCGCACGCGGCGCACCAGGACGATGGCGAACTGGCGTTGGTGCGCGGACGGATCATCATCGCCGGCTACGGGCGCGTCGGGCAAATGCTGGGCAAGCTGCTGGCCGAGCAGCAAATCCCTTACGTCGCGTTCGAAAACGACGCGCGGCTGGCCTCCGAACTGCACCAGAAAGGACTGCCGGTCTACTTCGGCAACGCCTCACGTGCGGAACTGCTGCGCCGGGTCCACGCGCACGAGGCGCCGGCGATCGTGCTGACCATGGATCATCCGGCATCGGCGCTGCAGGCGGTGCGCGGGATCCGCCAGGAGTTCCCGGACGTTCCGCTGTTCGCCCGCGCCCGCGACGAGAAGCAGGCGCGCCTGCTGAAGCGTGCCGGCGCCACCATGGTGG
>CXWL01128507.1_pt1 | contig 12318 bp, 8 predicted proteins | sample 590931 | NCBI WGS metagenome assembly CXWL01 (sample SAMEA3498368, study PRJEB10139) | groundwater metagenome | biome: water well; material: biofilm material | place: Germany | collected 2015-04-27
CAGGATATGGCTGTCGAGATCGCGTGGATCGACGATGCTTGCGGTCTTTTTCAATAACCACCAGGAATAAAAGAATAAGGCGGTACGCAACAGCAGTAAGGCGACAAATTCCTTGCTCATGGCAAGGAAAGCAAAATCCACATACGCCAGCGGAATCGCCGCCCACATCACCACCCTAACGACTTTACGGCATTGCGCCCTATCCTGCTTGAGGTAATGCAAACGATAAACTTCTTCATTTACATCAGGATAACGAGTTTGCATGGCCGCCTCCTTTTTTATAGTTTGAATACAAATACTGTTGAAACATAGTTAATATTAATCTTTAGCATACATATTAAGTGTAGCCCTGTTTTTACGACAACGATACAAACAGCCTATGACTATGATAAATTAATGCCTAAATTATGTTTCGCTCTCTATTTTATTTCCTTGTGTTAAACAAACTACGCTTATCAAGTTCTCCGAACCTTACCAACGTGATGTTTGACGCGCCCGTTTTCCCCCATCATTGCAATTTCTGCCTCCAGGCGAATCAGCAGCCGGCAAGTTGTTGATGCCAACCTGTTTGCGCACCCGGCACCTTGATCGCTGATCAGGCAACTCATCTATTCTTTCTTTTTATTTTCTATACTTAAACATGGCCGATATTCTTCTCTACGACAACTGGGAGCGCCAGCTTCGCGTCTTCTCTCCTATCCACAAGGATTGGGTTGGCCTGTACTGCTGTGGCCCCACCGTGTATGACTACGCTCACATAGGCAATTTGCGCACCTATCTTTTCGAAGACCTGCTGCGCCGCACACTGGAGCTGAACGGCCATCACGTTCGCCATGTCGTCAACATCACGGATGTCGGCCATCTGGTCTCGGATGCCGATGAAGGCGAAGACAAGATGGAGGCCGGCAGCCGCCGCACCGGAGAATCAGCCTGGGACATCGCGGAAAAATATACGCAGGCATTCAAACAGGATTTGCGTAGCCTGAATGTGCTGGAACCCGAGATCTGGTGCAAGGCGACTGAGCATATCGCAGAACAAATCTCTTTCATCTCATGCATAGAGCAAAAAGGCTTTTGCTACACCACCTCTGACGGCGTGTATTTTGATACATCCAAACAGGACGATTACGGCTATCTTTCGCGTCTGAACCGCGAAGGCCTGGAGGCAGGCAAGCGGGTTGAGATTGGCGAAAAAAGAAATTCAACCGATTTTGCACTTTGGAAATTTAGCCCTGCAGGCAGCCAGCGTCAGATGGAATGGGATAGCCCATGGGGCCGCGGCTTCCCGGGTTGGCATATCGAATGTTCCGCGATGTCAGCCAAGTATCTCGAGCCCTGGTTTGATATTCATTGCGGCGGTGAAGATCATATTGCTATCCATCATAGCAATGAAATCGCACAGAACCAGGCCTGCCACGGCACCCGCCTGGCCAATTTCTGGATGCACGGCTACTTCCTGCAGATTGATGCAGGCAAGATGTCCAAATCCAGCGGTGATTTTCTACGCCTGCAAAGCCTGATCGACCTGGGTATCGATCCTATAGCCTACCGCTGGCTATGCTTGTCGGCACATTACCGTAGCCAGTTGAACTTTAACTGGGATGCGCTAAAAGCGGCGCAAACCGCGCTGCAACGTTTGCGTGAACAGTATTTCGCCATGCCCGCCGGAGGCAATATCAATCACGAATTTGCCGAGAAATTCAAGGCCGAAGTCAATCAGGATCTGAATTTGCCGAAAGCGGTTGCCGTCATGTGGGAGATGCTGAAGTCAGCGCTGACGGATGCGGATAAAAAAGCGACACTGGATTATTTTGACCGCGTGTTAGGCCTCAATCTACAGCAATGGCAGCCGATACAGGCCGAGATACCGGAACAGGTGAACCGCCTGCTTGAACAGCGTAAGCTCAGCCGCCAGAATAAAAATTGGGCAGAATCCGATCGCCTGCGCGATGAAATCAAAAGTTTGGGTTACGAGCTGGAAGACACGGCGGATGGGATGAAAGTCAAACTCAGCAGCTAAGCAAATGTGCGTATCATCCGCCTCAGGCCGAGGCGGATGGTCGCTTGGATGAGCCCTTATTCATGGCATCAGACCGTTGAAATCAATCGCTCCGGTGCCAGTATCCCGTATTCCTGCAACTGCGCCGAGCCCAGCAATTGCTGGTTAGATTCACGATATACGCGCACCCGCCCAAGGGTTTCGGGCAACTTCACTGCCTCCTTCGCCAGCGCCAGGCGCTGTCCCTGCAAAAAGCGCTTGGCCAATTCATCAGTCAATAACACTGGCGGAAAACTCGTCAGCAAAGCATCTACCGGCGCCAGTAAAGTCGAACGTTCCTGTTCGTTCATGGCCATCAAGGCATCCAAGGTGACGGTATTTTCCAGTATCAGATGCCCGACATGGGTACGCCGTAATGCATTCAGATGCGCCCCGCAACCCAATGCAGCACCGATATCTTCACCTAGCACACGGATATAAGTCCCTTTGCTGCAACGCACATTCAAGGTCAAAAACGGCGCAGCATAACTGACGAACTCCAAAACATGAATCGTCACGGGACGCGCTTCTCGCTCTAGCGTGATACCGGCACGGGCATACTCATACAGCGGCTTGCCATCGCGCTTAAGGGCGGAATACATCGGCGGCACTTGCAAGATATCGCCGGTAAATTTAGGCAGCACCGCACGTATTTGCTCTTCACTCACAGTCACCGGCAGCGTGGCGATTACCTCGCCTTCGGTATCGCCAGTGTTAGTCGTGATGCCTAAATGCACGACCGTTTGATAGGTTTTATCGGCCTCCAGCAGATCCTGAGAAAACTTGGTGGCTTCACCAAAGCAAAGTGGCAACAAGCCGGTGGCAAATGGATCCAGGGTACCGGTATGCCCGGCCTTCATGGCGTTGAGCAGGCGCTTGGCTTTAATTAATGCATCGTTACTTGACCAGCCAACGGGTTTATCCAGCAGCAATACCCCATGTACCGGCACACGGGGAGATTTCTTCATTTGAGTTGTCATTGGAATATAGTTTGAAGGCCGGGAGACGAATTTCAATCAGTACGAAAGGACTGCTTTTTGACGTTTGCCCTGCAGGCGATATTATTCTTCGCCGTCATCCTTAGATCGCGTGGCATTCGCTTCGTCTATCAACTTAGACATGGCGATTCCGCGCATGGTGGAAGTGTCATGTACAAAATGCAGTTGAGGCAAGGTATGGATATGCAGACGCAAACCCAGCTGTGCCCGCAGAAAACCTGCCGCCTTGTTTAAGCCATCCAGCGTATTCTTGATCGAAACCGGATCATCCTTCAAGCTGGTGAAATAAATTTTGGCGTGCGCGTAATCAGGCGTTAGCTGAACTTCGGTCAGCGTGATCATGCCTACCCTGGGGTCTTTCAGTTCAGACCAGATAATTTCTGCAACGTCACGTTGAATTTGATCTGCAACGCGCAAACCGCGTGCGGGAATGGATTTACTATTTTTCGCCATATAAACTACAAAAGCACTACAAAAATGTAAAGGGAGCAAAAGCTCCCTTTACTTTATTAACATTACAGGGTTCGAGCAATTTCTTGAACTTCGAATACTTCCAGGATATCGCCGACTTCAATATCGTTATAAGACTTCAGAGACAAGCCGCATTCCATACCGGCCTTGACTTCTTTGGCATCGTCTTTGTAACGCTTCAACGAATCGAGCTCGCCAGTCCATACGACAACATTGTTGCGTAACAGACGAACCGAAGAAGTCCGCTTGACCGTACCTTCCGTGACCAGACAGCCCGCGATAGAGCCGACTTTGCTGACTGAGAATACCTGACGGATCTCAACCTGACCGATAACGGTTTCACGTTTCTCTGGTGCCAGCATACCTGACAAGGCAGCCTTCACTTCATCAACAGCATCGTAAATGATGTTGTAGTAACGAATATCTACGCCATTAGCTTCTGCCAACTTGCGTGCCGATGCATCTGCACGGGTGTTAAAGCCGATAATGACCGCCTTGGATGCCACCGCCAGATTGACGTCGGATTCTGAAATGCCACCGACTGCCGCATGCACCACTTGCACCCGCACTTCGTTGGTCGACAACTTGATCAGGGACTGAACCAAAGCTTCCTGTGAACCTTGTACGTCGGTTTTGACAATAATCGGCAGATTTCGGATTTCGCCTTCGCCCATATTGTCAAAGATGTTTTCCATCTTGGCGGCCTGTTGTTTGGCCAGCTTGACGTCACGGTACTTACCTTGACGGAACAAGCCGATCTCGCGTGCTTTACGCTCATCCACCATGACCATCAATTCTTCACCGGCAGCAGGGACTTCCGTCAGACCTTGAATTTCAACTGGAATAGAAGGACCAGCTTCGCTGATATTTTTACCGTTTTCGTCCAGCATCGCACGAACACGTCCATACGAAGAGCCGGCCAAGACCACATCACCACGCTTCAAGGTGCCGGACTGAACCAGAATAGTTGCGACAGTACCGCGGCCTTTATCCAGTCGTGACTCGATGACCAGACCTTTGGCAGGCGCATCTTTCGGCGCACGCAACTCCAGCACTTCAGCTTGCAACAGAACTTGTTCGAGCAGGTCATCAATACCTTCGCCGGTTTTTGCCGAGACCGGCACAAATGGTGATTCGCCACCGTACTCTTCAGGCACAACGCTTTCGGCGACTAATTCTTGCTTAACGCGATCCATATTGGCACCGGGTTTGTCAATTTTATTAATCGCAACGACCAAAGGTACACCGGCTGCTTTCGCATGCGCAATCGCTTCTTTGGTTTGCGGCATAACACCATCATCAGCTGCGACAACCAGAATAACAATATCGGTCGCCTTGGCACCACGGGCACGCATAGCGGTAAACGCTTCATGACCTGGCGTATCGAGGAAAGTAATCATGCCGCGCGGTGTTTCTACGTGGTATGCGCCGATGTGCTGGGTAATTCCGCCAGCTTCACCGGAGGCAACCTTGGCACGGCGAATGTAGTCAAGCAAGGATGTTTTACCGTGATCGACGTGACCCATCACTGTGACAACCGGCGCACGTGGCGCAGATTCGTACTCAGCATGTTCCGCGACATCGGTCAGCATCGCTTCAGGATCATCGAGCTTTGCGGCAAATGCCTTATGGCCCATTTCTTCAACCAGGATCATCGCAGTTTCCTGATCCAGCACCTGATTGATGGTGCACATTTGGCCCAGCTTCATCAAATGCTTGATGACCTCTGACGCCTTCACCGACATCTTGTGCGCTAATTCAGCAACGGTAAGTGTTTCCGGCACATAAACATCTTTAACAATCGCCTCGACCGGCACCTGGAAGTTGGATGCCTCATCTTGCTGATTCGAGCGACGACCTTTAGGTCCGCCTTTCCAGCCATCACGTCCGGTCGGTGCACTTCCACGGGTCTTAATACCGCCACGTTTTTTGGCGTCGTCTTGCCAAGTAGAAGATACATTGGCAGATTTGATTGATTTCTTATCAGTAACGGCACCGGCAGCTGGCTTCACATCTTTCTTGTCGCTCGCGGCTTTTTTCTCAGCGACTTTTTTATCTGCCGGCTTATGCAGAGTGCCGGCGGCGGCAACAGGGGCAGCAACGGCTGGCGCAGCAACTTTTGGCCTACGCGCGGCGTCCATCATTTCTTTGATTTGCGCTACCTCATCGGCCACTTTTTTACGGGCGACATCATTGGCAGCGACACGAACAGCGGCTTCTTTTGCATCGGCAGTCGCCTGTTTTTTCGCCTCTTCAGCTACTTTTTTCTTGGCGTCTTCAATCGCAGCGAGTTTTTTCTCTTCTTCAGCAGGCGAAACTTCCACCGCTGGGGCCGCTACAGCTGCCGCTTTGGCAACTGTCTTGCCTTGTGCTTTGGCGGGCGCTTTTGCCGCAATATTCAGTGCCGCAGCTGCAGAAACAGCGGCTTGCTCAGCGCTGAGCTTATCCGCTTCCGCTTTCGCGGTCGCCGCAGCAGCGAGTTCCAGATCACGCAGGACTTTAGCCTGAGATTCTTTTTCAGCTTCTAGTTTGGCAAGATAAGCCTGCTTCTCGATTAACTCAGCCTCTTGACGAGCAATTAATTCAGCCTGTTTGCGCTCTTCCGCCTCAAGACGCGCCACTTCAGCAGGATCTATGACAGCTGCCGGACGCTCAATCTGCTCTTCCGGAGAACTCTCATCACGCTTGACAAAGGTACGCTTCTTTCGTACTTCCACCTGAATAGTACGAGACTTGCCGGTAGCATCCGCCTGCTTAATCTCGGTATTTTCCTTGCGGGTCAAGGTAATTTTTTTCTTATCGGCATCAGCAGTCACACCATGCGAACGACGCAAGTGTTCCAGCAACTTATCCTTGTCTTCTTTTGACAGCACATCGGACGTCGAGCTTTTACTAACGCCTGCGGCATGCAATTGCGTAAGCAGCAAATCCGCTGACATCTTCAGCTCGGTGGCAAATTGAGCTACATTATTACTCGCCATTCAGTCCTCTTTTTCTCTGTGCGCTTGATGAAACGCTTAAATATGATTATTACTTTTAGCAAACGTCGTGATTTATTTTGCTTCTACGAGTTTCCATGCTGAGGCCAACAATGCCTTGGCATGCTCATCATATTTAGCGTCGATGAGTTTCATCTCATCATCAGTCACATCTTCAAATGCTTCTTTAATCAATTGGCGCGCACGTTCAGCCGGCAATGCCAAAATCGCTCCAAACTCGTCATACGCCAATCCACCGAAGGCTTCCAGCGTCTTGATTCCGGCCAGACCTAACTTACCGGCAGTAACACGACTCATGCCTTCCAGATTGATTAATGCATCCTCTACACCTTCAACGCCCTCTTCTGAAGCAATCGCCTCAGTGAGCAAGGCATCCCTTGCACGAGTACGCAGTTCATTGACTGTATCTTCGTCCAATGCTTCGATCTCCATCATTTCACTGATCGGCACATAAGCAATTTCTTCAAGGCTGCAGAAACCTTCATCAACAAGGATATCCGCAACTTCCTGATCCACGTCGAGTTTTTCCATGAACAGGGCACGAATGCCTGCGGTCTCTTGTTCCGCCTTATTGGCCGACTCTTCCGCTGTCATGATATTGATTTTCCAGCCTGTCAGTTCAGCCGCCAGACGTACGTTTTGACCGCTACGACCAATCGCTATCGCCAGATTCTCGTCGTCAACAACAACATCCATGCAATGCTTTTCTTCGTCAACCATGATCGAGGAAACATTAGCCGGAGCCAGTGCACCGATCACGAATTGTGCAGGGTCCTCTGACCACAGCACGATATCGACGCGTTCACCGCCAAGTTCGCCAGTCACAGCCTGGACACGTGAACCACGCATACCAACACAGGTACCGATAGGGTCGATACGTTTGTCATCGGTGTGTACGGCAATTTTTGCACGTACGCCAGCATCACGGGCCGCCGACTTAATCACCAGGGAACCTTGCTCGATTTCCGGAACTTCCAGCTCGAACAGTTTCATAATGAATTCTGGCGCAGTACGCGACAGAATTACCTGAGGGCCACGGGCATTACGGTCTATACGCAAGATAAAGGCGCGAACACGGTCACCGACACGCAAATTTTCTTTTGGAATCATCTGATCGCGTGGCAAGCGTGCCTCGATCTTGCCGGATTCAACTACCGCCTCACCGCGCTCCATGCGCTTGATTGTGCCGGTAACGAGCGAGTCGCCGCGTTCCAGAAAGTCAGCCAGAATCTGCTCGCGCTCGGCATCACGGATACGCTGCAAAACAACCTGCTTGGTATCTTGCGCAAAACGACGGCCGAGCTCAACCGATTCAATCGGCTCTTCGATGTATTCATCAACTTCGATATCCGGGTATTGCTCAACCGCTTCAAAATGAAGAATTTCCTGATCAGGCAATTGCAAACCGGCCTCATCGGCAACCACGTGCCAACGGCGGAAAGATTTATATTCACCTGTATCGCGATCGACTTCTACACGGATATCAACCTCACCTTCATAACGCTTCTTGGTAGCCTGTGCCAAAGCATGCTCCAGCGCTCCGAATACGATATCCTCGTCGACGTTTTTTTCACGCGCCAGCACATCAACCAATAATAAAACTTCGCGACTCATGCTTTGCGACTCCTAAAATCCACTTGCGGCACCAAGCGTGCCTTATCAACATCGGCGAGCGTAAATTCCAACATTGCCGCGCCCTCTTTTCCTTCAAATTCCAACCTCAAGGTGTCGCCTTCACACTCAAGCAACACTCCTTCAAACGTCTTACGATTATTTGAATCTGGCATTGGCAAGCGCAATTTCACGCTAGCAACCTCACCAGTAAACCGTACAAAATCGGAAAATTTTCTCAACGGGCGATCGAGCCCCGGAGACGATATCTCCAGACGCTCGTAATTGACATCCTCAACCGTCAACACATGCGACAACTGGTGGCTCACTTTCGCGCAATCCTCCACTGTCACATTGCCCTTCTCCAGGTCAGCAGGTAAAAAATCAATGTAGACCCGGAACAAGCCACGTTCGGCTCGCTCGAAATCGACCAGGTCGTAACCTGTACCATTAACGGTTTTCTCTATTAATTCCAGCAACTGCAAGACTATTCTCCGAAAACACAAACATTCCCCCGATGCAAAAAAGCGCCCTACAAAAGAAAAATGGGCACCAGCCCATCATTCTTTAGCGCCCCGCATATGACTCATGCCAAGGAAAAATCTGCTAACTACAAGATTATAAACGATTATTTACCCGGTCGCAATGAAAACAGAGTAAAGACAACGACAAAACGACTATCAGGCGCCCCTAGAGCGGCGACGCGCCGCTATCCCCTGGCCTATCGCCTGACCGCTGCCACGGGCAGTACCTCCGCGCTTCGGCTGGCCAGTACTCGGAAATCCAAGTGCCGTCTGCATGGGGTCAGGCTGACGGCTACGTTTTTTCCCGCCTTCGCCACCCGCAGAATTTCCATTGCGCTCATTGCCAAAATCATTCCGGCTTGCCGAGCCAAACGGGCGCCCCTGAGTCCGCTCAAAAGGCCGACCCGCAGGCTTATCGAAAGGATTAACATTGCGCCCCTTGTTGCCTGGCTGCCTGTTACCCCGCTCGCCGCCATCAGACTTCTCTCCGGCCACTTTTTCCAAGCCACTGATTTTCAATAGGCTACGGACAGCATCTTCGCCCAACTCATCCCAACGCCCTCTCTTCAAACCCGACGGGAGTGTCATCACGCCGTAACGCGTACGAATAAGGCGCGACACCGTCAAACCGACAGCCTCAAACATCCTGCGCACTTCACGATTTCGGCCCTCGCCGATGACAACCCGATACCATTTATTCACACCCTCGCCACCACCGTCTGCAATTTTGGAGAATTGCGCCAGACCATCTTCAAGCTCAACGCCAGCCAATAATTTCTGACGCATACCCTCCTCAAGCTCACCCAAAGTACGCACAGCATATTCACGCTCAATACCATAGCGCGGATGCATGAGACGATTAGCCAGATCACCGGAAGTAGTAAACAACAACAAACCTTCCGTGTTGTAATCAAGACGACCGACTGCCAGCCACTTACCAACCTTCATTTTCGGCAGACTCTCAAATACGGATTGCCGCCCTTCAGGATCATTGGTACTTACAATTTCACCGGCAGGCTTATGATAAATCAGTACGCGCGGCGGTTTTTTACTGACCTTACGCTGAATTAATTTTCCATTGATGCGAACCTGATCGGTTGGCAAAATACGCTGGCCGATGTGCGCCGGCTCACCATTTACGGAAACTCGGCCAGCAACGATCAACTCCTCCATGTCACGACGCGACCCCAAGCCCGCCTCAGCAAGAACCTTGTGTAATTTCGGTGCATCGTCATCCGCAGTCAGATCACGCCTGACATTTTTGACATTGCGATTCTGCTGCGCCCTATTATCTTCCGGCATATCGAACGCATCCGAAGTAACGAAAGAAAACACGTCATCCGCATTACCCAAGGACTGACGCCCTTCTTTTCGAGCGCCACCAGATTGTGGCGAATTACGCCCGCGCGGCCCAGTTGACTGACGAGCACCACCCTTACCGCCGAACGGAGAGCGCGATCTTGGCTCGCCATTCCTGCCGGCCTGCTCACGGCCAGAATCAGCTCCTGGATCCCCCTGCTCAGCACCGGGCTTGCCATCATCGCGAGCGGCGCGGTCGGAACCCGGCTCACGTCTAGCGCGCGGTGGACGCGGAGGCTTAGCGATAATAGCTGGAGCCGCTTCATCTTTTTTAGCCTCCTGATCTTGCGCGCCAGGCAAAGCAACTTGCTCAGCAGCTTCAGCTTTAACCGGAGCGCGACGCAAATTACGTGGACCTCTGACAGCACGCTTCACAGGCTTGTCGGCAGCTGTCTCATCGGGAGAGGCGGAAACATCCTGCCTTGTTTCTTCTGGATTATTTGTAGTCATTATTTAATTCTGAATCGAAATGGTTGGAATCATCGGCATCATCTAAACTTTCGCCAGCCTTTGAAACAAGATCATTTTTTTGCGCAACTATCATCGCAACATCACCATCAAGAGCGTCTGTGGTCATGACAACTTCATTTGCCGCATCAAAGCGCACCGGAACCTCCTCAGAAGGCGCATCCGCCGGCTGAACCAGGTCCATTAATTTGTTACTATCCTCTACGATCAAACTCTGGTTTTGACCTTCAAACATACCTGGCTCCAACACTTCAAGCTCAGAAACCACTTCCTCGGCAATGTTATCTTTTCCAATCTGCTGCAAAGGCGGCAACTGATCCAGCGATAACAAGCCAAGATCACTTAAAAACTGCTTGGTAGTCGCGAATAATGACGGACGTCCCGGCACATCCCTATGCCCTATCGTCTCAATCCAGCCCCGCTCTTCAAGAGTTTTAATCATCTGCGAGGCCACGGTCACGCCGCGAATTTCCTCAATATCACCGCGAGTGACAGGCTGACGATAAGCAATAATGGCAAGCGTCTCTAACGTAGCGCGAGAATATTTGGGGGGCTTTTCGGGATTTAACCTGTCAATAAAAGCGCGCATCTCAGGGCGACTCTGAAAGCGCCACCCGGTTGACAAACCAACCAACTCAATTCCCTTGCCAGACCAATCGCTACGTAAATCCTCCAGCATCGCCTTGATAGTGTCAGCACCGACCACATCGATTTGCTCATCACTGTCCTGAAACAGTTTTTTCATCGTATTGACAGTCAGTGGCTCATGCGCACACAGCAATGCGGTTTCGAGCACTCGCTTAGCATCAGCAGTATTCATGCAATTTTTAGCACACAGTATTAGTTGATCTAATGAAGCAACAACGACCAGAAGACGCATCCTCAGTCAAAAAAACCAGCTCAGTAATTTTGCAGCACACTTAACAGTGCATGCCTGGTGGATCAGCCCGTCTTCCGCATTCTATTAACGCAGACAAGACAGTCGATCAATTTAGTAGATACCGGATTGTAGTCCAGAATTTCAAATTCAATCAAAAAATTCGCCGGGCTAATAAAAAAGCCACGTAATACGTGGCTTTTTTATTTAAAACTGGTTGCGGGGGCAGGATTTGAACCTACGACCTTCGGGTTATGAGCCCGACGAGCTGCCAGACTGCTCCACCCCGCGTCTGAAGAATGAAACTATACATGGATTTTCCGCATTGCGCAAATCTTATTTGGACCGCGCCGCATTAATTAGGTCAAAAAGACAATGATTTGCCTCTGCACGCCACGGTAACAATGCAAATCCGGTGGTACACTTCAATACCCAAGCCAATCCCGCTCTGCACCATGAAATACTGTTCCGTCTGCGCCAGCCCTATTATCATGCAAATTCCCGCCGACGATACGCGTGAGCGCCACGTCTGCTCTGCGTGCGGCGTGATTCATTATCAAAATCCAAAAATGGTAGTCGGCTCAATTCCAGTTTGGGAACAAGATGGAGAAGTTCGAGTTCTTTTATGCAAGAGAGCGATCGAGCCGCAGTATGGATACTGGACCCTGCCAGCCGGCTTCATGGAAAATAATGAAACCACCAGCCAAGGAGCTCAGAGAGAGACTCAGGAAGAAGCCGGCGCCAATATAGTCTTGCACGAATTATTTTCCATGCTCAACGTTCCTCACGTAAATCAGGTGCATCTTTTTTATCGTGCCACTCTTTTGGATTTGGATTTTCAAGCCGGCACCGAGAGTCTTGACGTGCAATTATTTGCCGAACAAGAAATTCCATGGGACGACATTGCCTTCCCTACCGTCAGTCACACTTTGAAGTTTTTCTTTGAAAACAGAGAGAAAGTCAAACAAGGTGG